>Ga0224486_100275_pt1 | contig 20220 bp, 23 predicted proteins | sample TexhydDE_CT_test_FD_172013 | JGI IMG/M metagenome (GOLD analysis project Ga0224486, IMG submission 172013) | Fracking water microbial communities from deep shales in Oklahoma, United States - hydraulically fractured wells DE_CT_test ... | reverse complement strand
GTTAAGGAAAGTATCGATGCCCCCCAGGTTGAGTTTGGCCATCTGGCGTTCCAGCTGCTCGTCCAGGGTCATGGCAGCCGCCGCTTCTGTTCCTGTGGCCGGTTCCGGATAATAGGCCAGGGCCGAGGGGGCAGTAAGCCCTGTATATAATCCGTAAAGCCCAATATAAATTAAGACTACCAGCAACTTCCACGCAGTGGTTGCCTGACACATGAAATCACAACCTTGCTGCTTCTTTCTATATAAGCCGCCTTGCAACAGGCGCGGCAGGAGCAGGAACCTTTGTCTGCCTTACGGCAAGAGGCGAATAATGCTTTCCAGGATCGCAACAATTATGGGGATGGCCAGGACCATAATCAATACCTTGGCGGCCAGCTCCACCTTGCCGGCAATGGCATTTTCGCCGGCGTCCCGGCAGACCTGGCTGCCAAACTCGGCCACATAGGCGATGCCAATGATCTTTAAGATGGTATCCAGGTAAAACTGGTTGATACCGGCCCTGGCCGAGAGGTCGGCCAGGACCTTGACCACCGTACCAATGCGGTCCAGGAGGAGGAGAAAAATAATTGCTCCTGTCACCAGGCTGATGAGGAGGGCCGTATCGGCGCCCCGGGCCTGGCGCACCATGACAATAATCAGGGTAGCCGTCAGGGCCAGGCCGACGATCTGGAAAATCTCCATCCCGGGGCCACCCCTTTAATACAGCTGGAAGACAGCCCGTACGGCTTTGAAGAGATCCATAATCAAGGGAATGACCCAGAGTAAGGCTATAGCCAGGCCGGCCAGCAGGGTCATGTAGGCATATTCGTCCCGCCCGGCCTGTTTCAGGAAAGTATAAAAAATAGTGATGATAATGGCCAGGGCCGCCAGTTTAAAAATCAGGCTCACATCTACGCCCAGCATCTTTTCTCCCTCCCGAAGCTTTAATATAGCAACAGCACCAGGGTTATCCCCAGCAGGAAACCCAGGGTACGCCACATCTTGCCCTGGCGATTGTTTTCTTCGTGGGCTGCCAGCTGCTGCTGCCCCAGGAGCTGGCGGGTCAGCTCCAGGTTTTTAATCTGGTCGCCGGCACCGGAGTTACCCAGCATAGGACCCAGGGCCTTTAGTATCTCCAGATCCCCGGGCTGCAGGGCCCCTTTCCGCCCCAGTTCCTCCAGGCCCCTCTGCCAGGCTGCCAGGGCACCGGCGGCAGCGTTTTCTTGCAGCGCCCGGGCCACAGTCTGGAAAAATAAAGCCACTGGCCCGGCCAGCTGGTTCCCAACCCGGGTGAGAGCCAGGGGGAGGGGGGTAGCCCCATAGATTATTTCCGTCTCTAGCAATTTCAGGCCGGCATTTAACTGGCGCAGCTGTTCAATCCGGGCGCTAAAACCGCGGGCCTTCTCCAGGCCCAGCAAACCGCAGGTGAGGATTATCAACCCGCCTCCCACCATTTTTAACATGCCTTGCCCTCCCCCCGCCAGGGACCGCGGCGCAAGGTCCGGCCGTCCCCGCTAAGGAGGAATTCGATGGTCCCCGGTCCCAGGGTACGGCCAAGGATTATCAAGCGTTGCCAGAAACCCCGCTCCAGGAGCGGCCTCCAGCCCGGCCGGTGTTTCAACTCTTCCAGGCTGCCGGCATGGACGCTGGCCAGAATTGTCACCCCGGCATTTAAAATATCCTGTAAAGCCGCCAGTTCCTCCGGGCGGCCAATCTCGTCGGTGGCAATGACCTCCGGCCCCATGGACCGGAGGAGCATCAACATCCCGGCCGCCTTGGGGCAACGATCCAGGACGTCCGTCCGGGGGCCGACATCCAGCTGGGGCACCCCCAGCCAGCAGCCGGCAATTTCGGAACGCTCGTCCACCACGCCTACATTGACCCCGGGAAACTTAAGTTCCCCTATGCCGTTACTGAAAAGACGGATAATATCGCGCAGTAAAGTAGTCTTGCCGCAACGCGGCGGTGAAAGAATAAGGGTGTTGAGGGGGCGCCCCTGCTCCAGGAGGTAGGGCATTAACTCCCGGGCACAACCGGGGATACTCCTGGCCAGGCGCAAATTAAGGCCGGCAAAATTCTTTAAGGTTTGAACTTCTCCCTGGCGTACCACTGCTTCGCCCACCAGCCCCACCCGGTGGCCGCCCCTCACGGTGATATACCCGGAGCGCAATTCTTCCTCCAGGGCATAAAGGGAACTGCGGGTGAGGGCCTGGATGGTCTGGCTGAGATCGTTTTCGCTTACGATATAGGCCAGGTTGGGTACAGCTGTCAAAGTGCCGCCAGCCTGCACCCAGCCTTCACCGGCACCCCAGCGCACCTGGAGGGGCCGCTCCCGCCGCAGGCGGATTTCTTCCAGGGCAGCTTTTACCTCCAGGGGCAGGGCAGCCAGGGAAGTAGCGACCGCTGCCGGCAAAAAGGCCAACAACCCGGAGAGCCCCCCTCCCCTGCCTTCCCCGGCCTGTCCTAAAGGTGGTTTTCCGTCACCCTTGACCAGCCGTACGCTGCCCATTTTTCTCCCTCCTGCCATTATGCTTATTATGATCCTGGCAATTTTATGCAAGAGAAAATTCGGGGCAAAAAAAATAAGACCCCATCACGGGGTCTGATGCTATGATCTTTTTCAGAACTAGATGTCATCGGTGTCGGGAGAGTTTTTCTTTTCTTCCTCTCGAGCCGTAAGGGAGCTGGTTTCGCCTTCTTCATTGACAAAGACGACCGTCTCACAATTGGGGCAGGTAACTTCCACTACATCCTCATCATCCAGGACATCGGCATCAAAGCAAACTATCTCGTGGCATTTCGGGCATTCTACTTCAATGTAGTCGCCCTCTTCCTCGTCTTCGTCGTCCTCGTCATCCTCGTCGTCATAGTCATCTTCGTCTTCGTCATCATAAACCTCATCTTCTAAATCATAAAGGTCCTCATCGATGCTTTCCAGGTAGTCTTCTAGTTCTTCATAGTCCTCATGCAGGTCGTGGAGAGCCTCGGCCATTTGCTCCAGGACTTCGACTATTTCCTTAAGGAGGCGGGTTTCCTTGCTCTCGGGGTTTAACTCCATGCCGTCCACTAACCCCTTCAGGTAGGCAACCTTCTTGCGGACGTCATTCATTGACTACACTCCTTTCCCTTTCTACCTTTTATTATTACCGGCCCTGGCCGGACTTAAACTAGGCCCGCTCAATATAGGCACCGGTACGGGTATCGATGCGGACGACATCTCCCACCTCGATAAAGAGGGGCACCTGGATTACGGCACCGGTTTCTAAAACGGCGTTCTTGGAACCGCCGGTGGCTGTATCGCCCTTGATGCCAGGCTCTGTTTCCACAACCTTTAGCTCAACAAAGTTCGGCAACTCGATGCCAATGGTTTCCCCCTGATAAAGGAGGACATAAATGTTCATATTGTCTTTTAGATATTTTATCGCATCATCAAGCTGATCTTTGTGCAGGGATAACTGTTCGTAGGTTTCTGTATCCATGAAGTAATAGTTTTCGCCGTCATTGTAGAGGTACTGCATCTCGCGCCGGTCAATATGGGCGCGGTTGACCTTTTCCCCGGCCCGGAAGGTCCGCTCAATTACCGCCCCGGTACGCCTGTTCTTCAGCTTGGTACGGACGAAGGCCGAACCCTTGCCTGGTTTGACATGCATGAATTCAATTACCTGGTAAACTTCACCGTCAACCTCAATGGTAAGACCAGTACGGAAATCGTTGGTGGATATCAAGCGGGATACCTCCTAGATTGGATGTGGGAATTGAGAAGTGGGAGGTGGGAGGTGGGATTCGCGCTTACAATTTATTAAGCCGGTCTCTGGATGAAAAACCGATGCCCACCTTTTCAAACCTCTCACTAAAAACTAGCAACCGTTTTGCCCTTTGTCTTCACTGCGCTGTGCCGTAAAATAAACGTATGAGAACCTTTATAGCTCAATAAATTCTCTGGGGGCATGGGACAGGATGCGAGCACTATTTTCCTGGACCAGGACCACGTCCTCAATGCGGATGCCGCCCCGTCCGGGCAGGTAAATTCCCGGTTCTACCGTGACCACCATCCCCGGAGATAGTTTAACCTCGCTCCGGCTGGAAAGGGTGGGACCTTCATGAACAGCCAGTCCCACACCGTGGCCCAGGCCATGGCTGAAATAGGGCCCGTATCCGGCCGCGGCAATATGTTCCCGGGCTATCGCGTCCGCCTCGCGGCCCGTCATCCCGGGACGGATGGCGGCGATAGCCCTCTCCTGGGCTTCCAGGACGACGTGGTAGAGGTGACGCCATTCCGGGGCCACCGGCGCCAGGGCTACCGTGCGGGTAAGATCGGAGTGGTAGCCCTCATAGACGGCGCCAAAATCCATCACCACCAGGTCACCCGGCTGCAGTACCCGGCCGGAAGCCACCCCGTGGGGAAGGGCCGCCCGGTGACCGCTGGCGATGATGGTGGTGAAGGATGGCCCGCTGGAGCCCTGTTTACCCAGGAAATATTCTAACTCCAGGGCTATGTCCCGCTCGCTGACACCTGGACGTAAGATCTGGAGCAGGTGACGAAAACCGGCATCGGCCAGGTCAATGGCTTTTTGCAGAAGTTGCACTTCGGCCTCTTCTTTTACCTGCCGCAACCTTTCTACCAGGCCCTTTACTGGTTTCAGCTTGACCGGGTGCGGCCAGTCTTTGGCCTGCTCCAAAAACTCTTCATAGGTGGCATAGCTGAGGTGCTCTGCTTCAAAGTGGAGTTCTGCTACACCGGCAGCAGCCAGGGTGGCACCCAGCTGTTCCCACGGCTTATTGCCCAGGTCCACTACCTCAAAATCCGGCGCTTCCTCCCTGGCCTGTTCAGTAAAGCGGCCGTCGGTTAATATATATTGCGATGTTGTAGTAATGAGAAGCTGGCCGCTGTCGCCGGTAAAACCGCTCAGGTAGCGGCGGTTTTCTTCCTGGCGTACCCACAGGGCCTTGATACCTTCCGCCGTCATAAGCCGGCGCAGACGGTCTAACCTTGTGGTCAAAAAAAGCCCGCCCTTCATTTTTCAGGTTTACCCTCACGCTGCGAGCGCACCAGCTCTATGGCAGCTTCCAGTCCCAGGCGGTAGCTTAAAGGCCCAAAACCGCTAATCTGGCCGTCTACCACCGCTGCCGTTACCGTCTGGTGGCGAAATTCCTCGCGGCGGTAAATGTTGGAGAGGTGAACTTCTACCATCGGGCAATCCAGGGCCGCCAGGGCATCCCGCAGGGCAATGCTGTAATGTCCCAGGGCCCCTGGATTGATGACCACGGCGTCTACCCGCCCCCGGGCTTCATGAAGACGGTCAATAAGGGCCCCTTCATGGTTGGACTGGAAAAACTCTATTTCCACCCCGGCGCCGGCAGCCTGCTCCCTTAAGCCGGCTTCGATATCGGCCAGGGTAGTCCGGCCATAGATTTCCGGCTCCCGGCTGCCCAGGAGGTTTAAATTGGGCCCATTTAACACTAAAATCTTCATGGCTGCTATTTTACCATAATATTGCTCTCTTGGGTAGAGTGTACTTACCCGCTGATGGTCATGCTGGCAATACGCACCGTCGGGGCACCGGTGGCGCCAAAAAAGGTGAGGTCGTTGCCTACGGCGTCAATGCCCTCCAGGAGGCCGATGATGTTGCCGGCAATGGCCACGCCCCGGACCGGCCTGGTCAGCTCGCCATTTTCAATCCAGAGGCCGCTGGCGCCGACGGAAAAATCGCCGGAGATGGGATTGGCCGTATGCATGCCCATGACTTCGGTGACGTAAAGTCCCCTGGGGATCTCTTTAATAATATCTTCCGGGGTGCGGGAGCCGGCCGCGATATAAAAATTGGTCGTCCCGACTTCCGGTGTTGTCTTGAAGGAACCCCGGGCACCGTTGCCGGTGGATTTTACCCCGTCCCGGGCGGCTGTATAGGTGTTGTGCAGGTAGCATTTAAGGATCCCTTTTTCCACCAGCACCGTGTGCTGGGTGGGTACTCCCTCGCCGTCAAAGGGGCTGGAGGCAATGCCGTCCGGCCGGCGGCCGTCGTCGATAATATTCACAACCGGTGCCGCCACCTGCTGGCCCACCCGGCCCCGGAAAAGGGATTTGCCCTTCTGGACGGCATCGGCAGCAAGGGCCGGGGCGATGACCCCCAGGAAGTTGGTGGCTACATAGGGATCAAAAACAACGGCCGCCCGCTGAGTATTAACCCTTCTGGCTCCCAGCATGCGCACGGCCCTGGCCGCCCCCTCCCGGCCGATCTTCGCCGGGTCGATATTTTTATATTGCAGCGAGTAGGCCAGGCCGAAACCTGTCTGGCTCTCTTCGTTTTCCACCGCCACCACAAAGGTGCTGGCGCCGCAGTAGGCGGCATGGTAAGCGGCTGTTATCCCCTGGGAGTTTACCAGGACAACCAGGTAGCGGGAATCGTTATAGGAACAGCTTTCCGTGATCTTCACCCGCGGGTCATAAGCCCTGGCCTGGCGTTCAATCTCCCGCACCAGCTCGATCTTTTTTTCCACCGGGGTTGTGGTAATCTCCGGGTCAAAGAGGTCCAGCTGGGGGTAGCCGGGATAGCGGGCCGGCAGGCAGTTATGCTCATCTGGGGTAGCCATCCGGGCGTTGGCCAGGGCCTGCTCTATGCAAAGTTCAATAGCCTGGGGGCTGAAATCGGTGGTAAAGGCAAAACCCACCCGCTGGTCGGCTATGACCCTTAAACCCAGGCCCTGATCCCGGGCCGTAGTCAGGGCCTCGACTTCCTGGTTGCGCACCTCGATGCTTAAATTTTCACCGGCACTTATGTAGGCTTCGGCAATAGCCCCTTTTTCGGCCGCCATCTCTACCACCCGCGCCGCCAGGTCAAGGTACTGTTTTTGTAAAGCCTGGTAATCCATCAGCCTTTATCCTCCTCGTCCAGGATGCCGCCGACCACCATCTCAGGAATGCGAATCGTGGGCTGCGCATCCCCAACCGGTACTCCCTGGCCGTCTTTGCCACAGGTACCTAAGGAGAAGCCCAGGTCGCTGCCCACCCGGTCGATTATCTTCAGTACCTCGGGGCCGTTGCCGGTGAGGGTGGCCCCCCTGACGGCCGGGCCAATCTTGCCGTCCTGGATGAGATACCCTTCGGCCACATCAAAAACAAAGTCGCCGTTGGTGGTGTTGACCTGTCCGCCGCCCATGCGCTTGACCAGCAGGCCGTGCTTGGTTTCCCGCAAAATAGCTTCCGGGTCGTCTTTGCCGGGAGCGATAAAGGTATTGGTCATGCGGGGTATGGGGCGGTCCTGGTAAGATTCCCGGCGACCGTTGCCGGTAGAACGGCGGTTCTCCTTACGGGCTGTCAGGTAATCATACATATAATCCTTCAGGATGCCGTTTTCGATGAGCACGGTTTTCTGTCCCGGCATACCTTCGTCGTCAAAACGGTACGAACCGTACTTGCCGGGAATGGTGGGATCGTCAATAACGGTTATCAGGTCGGAAGCTACTTTCTGCCCCTTCTTGCCGGCGTAAACGGAAAGCTGCTTTTGGACCAGGTCGGCTTCCAGGCCATGGCCGCAGGCTTCGTGAATCATGGTGCCGCCGGCCTCGCCCGCCATAACCACCGGCATCTTGCCCGCCGGTGCCGGCCTGGCCTCCAGCATCATGACGGCCCGCCGGGCAGCCTGTTGCGCCTTCTCTTCCGGGTTAACGCTTTCAAAAAGTTCCCACCCCTGGTACCCGCCGGCCGATTCAAAACCTGTCTGGATAATTTTGCCGTCGGTGGCCACGGCATTGACGACAAAACGGCAGCGTACCCGCTCGTCATCTACCAGGATGCCGTCGCTGTTGGCAATGGTTACCTCCTGAATAACGTCGCCGTAACCCACCGTAACCTGGGTAATGCGCTTATCGACGGCCCGGGCGGCCTCATTGGCCCTTTGCACCAGGGCTACTTTTTCGGCTACCGGCACCTGGTCGGGCCGCTTTTTAATGGTAAATTCCACTTGTGCTTGCGGCCGTTTAAAGCTAATTTCCCTGGGCTGGGGCCGGCTTTGCAGGGCTTTACCAACCAGGGTTGCCGTCTGGATGAGGCTCTCCCGGCCCAGGTCATTGCTGTAACCATAGGCGGTGTTCTCCCCGGCAATGACCCGTATGCCGGCTCCCTGGTCAAGGCCGGATATAACCCGTTCAATCTTATTATCCTCGCAGCTGATGCTGGTCGTCCGGCGCCGTTCCAGGAAAATTTCTGCAAAATCGCCACCTTCAGCCAGAGCGGCCTCCAGGATTGCCTTCAGATCGGCTTCACTTAAAAGCATTTACCCACCCTTTCTATATAACTTCTTACTAGTATAATTCAAGGGGCGGGAAAATATTCCTGCTAATCCTTACGTGAAAAATGGAGGCTGGCCAGGGTGGCCAGTAATTGATCGTAGTCACCAATACCGCCGGCCTGCCATTCCAGGCTGAAGGTCAGCTGCTGGACGAAGAAGAGGGGTAAATCCAGGTACCGGGGGTAATCACCCGGCCTGAGTTCTCCCTGGTAAAGCTGCCGGCCGTCGGCAAAAATGGTGACTTTAACTTTACCGCTGCTGTTGGCAAAGCTGTCATCGATACCGATGTATCCCTGGAGGCGTGTGTATTGTTTCTGGAGATCGACCTTTAACTCGGCTTGATTGTGCTCCTTGCTTAGATTTACACCGACGCTGCGGGCTAGTTGCATGCCGGCCAGGGCCGCCGGCCTCTCCAGAACATAGAAGGGACCTACATTGCGCAGCACCCGCAGTTCCTCCAGCCAGACATCCCTGTTGCCAGCGGGGGGGTCCTTGAAGGCCGGTCCCGCCTCCAGCCGGCCCTTTACCTGGCGGGGGAAGGTATATTGAGGCGCCTGTCCGGCGCCTGCCGGGGCCGGGAAGACAGGCTCCGGTGGGTTTGTTCCCGGGTTACCCGCAGGTGCCGGGGAGGCAGGAGGAGCAGGTGACAGCTTTACTGGTACCGAACCAGGAGTTGCAGCCGTAGAGGGGCTGGCCGGACTGCTCCCGGCAGCCTCTCCCTGGCCAGGAGAAGCTCCCGCACCTTTAGCTCCATCCCCGGCAGCAACCGCCCCCGCCGGGGGCGTGAAACCGTCGGCCCGCCCGGCCGGAAAAAGGGCTACAGCTCCAGGGACTGGATTGTCTTCTCCCAGATCGTACAGGTCTATAATAAAGCTCCCTTCGACTGTTCCAGCGTTTCCCTGGCGCGCAAGGATCTTCAAATTACGGATGGCCGTCAGGGCCGGCAAGGATTCCAGCTGATTTATGTAATCCTGCAGCGCCGGGTAGGGGCCGCTGACGGTAACTTCATAGGGATAGACCCGGAAGGGGTCTCTCTTTTCCACCGGCAGGGGACGGAAGGCCAGTACCTGGAGGGACCGGTCCCGGGGCTGGGCCGCCTCCAGGAAGGGTGCTGTACCCCGGAGGGTAAAACCCAGGTGGAGCCTGGTAGCCTCCCATGCGGCCCGGGCCTGCTCGGCTTTTCGGGCCAGCTCGGCTGCAGATGCTGCCGCCTGCCTGGCGGCAGCCAGGCGCTCCTGGCCTGCCTTGAGCCTTCCCCTGAGCTCCCGGTAGGCCGGCAACTGCTGCCCTAAAACTACATTATTGAAGAAAATAATCCCTACGACAACGGCCAGCAAAACCAGCAATATTTTTTCCCGGCGGCTGAACTGGTAGGTACCAAATTTCATTTACTGTTGCCTTCCCTGCCTGCGTTTATAGAATCCGGGTTTGCTTTTGTTACATCGCCGGGTGCGGGAACTGCTCTTGCAGTCTCTGTTTTACCTGTCTCCGCCCGGGCACCTTTAAAGACTGCCTGTATGGTAAAAGCAAGGCTACTGCCATTACCCTTAACTTCCTGGAGATTGACGGCCTCCCAGAGACCGCTTGCCTGCAGGTTATTTAAAAAATTACCGATGGCCTGGAGGGAAGTACTCCCCCCGGCCAGGATTAATTCTTCTTTGGCTTCATTTGCTTCCAGGCGGGTCAGCCAGATCTCCCGCGGCAGGGCATCGTTTATTGCAGCCAGAACCGGCTGCCAGCGCCGCCTTTCCTTTACCAAACGCTGCAGTTCCCTTTCCTTCTGCTGCCATTCACTAATGGCGCTTTTACTGGCTGTTGCTTGCTGCGCCTGGGGTTCATACTGGGCCAGCTGCGCCTCCACCCCGGCAACGCGCCTGGCCATCAGCCCCCATTGGATTAGGAAGATAAAATAAAGGGTTACGAGAAATCCTGCCAGGGCCAGGGCAATGGCAGTTCTCCTGGGCAACGACCGCCTCTGCGGCAGGTACTCCGGGGGCAGTAAATTAATAGCCACACTCATATTTCCCTCTCCCGTAAAGCCAGGCCCATGGCTACGGCCAGGGCCGGGTCTGGGGACCCATTAAAGCCTGTCCCCGGGCGGCCGATAATTACCGTTACTCCCAGTTCCTCCCGGTAGTAATCGACCAGGCCCTCCACCTGCGCTCCCCCTCCGGTAAGGATGATGCGCTCCGGGTTAAAGGCCGTCCCGGCCTGGGAACGGTAAAACTCCAGGGAACGCCGGATCTCCTGGGCCAATTCGGCCATACGGCTGCTCCCGCTTATGCCGGGCTGGCTGAGTTCTCCTGCGCCAATGGCTACTACCCGGCTGAAAAGGGGCCGTCCCTCCCGGGCCAGGACCAGGTTGCTCCAGCGGCCGCCAATGTCAATGATGACCGTGGCGCCAGCGGCCTCTCCGGCCAGGGCGCGGCAGAGGGCCAGGGGCACAAGGTCGATGGCCACCAGGTCCAGGCCGGCGGCATGGAAAAGCTGGTATAAGCCCGTCACCTGTTCCCGTGGCGCCGCAGCAAGGAGAACCGGCATCTGGTCGCCGGCCGCATCATTACCGGCATCCAGGATGGCCCAGTCCACTACCATGTCCCGGGCCCCGGTGGGCAGGTAGTTTTCAATTTCATATGCCATGCCGCTTTTGAGTTCCTCTGGGGTCATCCGCGGCAGGCGCAGGTAGCGGACGATCACCCTTTCCCCGCTGACGGCCGTCACGGCCCGACGACCGCGCCAGCCGGTCCGGGAGGCCGCCTCGGCAACGGCCGCCACCATGGCCTGAGTATCAGCCAGGCCACCCTGGGGAGTCGGGACGCTGGCCGTCAGCCACTGCCGGCCCTGGTAAACAGCCGCCTTGACGGCAGTTGTACCGAGGTCGATGCCCAGGTATTGGGGTTGTCTCTTGAATCTTGGCCAGCGCATCCAGCAGTCAACTCCAAACAGCTCTTTAATACAGGGAAGCCCCGCGCCAGGACAGGATCTGCCAACCTGCTGCGGCCAGGGCCGGGCTCAGGAGCTGTACCCGGTTATTATCGTAGATAATTTGTAGCTGTCCTTTGATGTGACCATGGCCGCTACCTTTTTTACCACCATTGCCACGGCCCTCGTTATTGAAGTTGCCATGGTCCTCACCTTGGTTATCGCCATTACCGCTGCCGCTGTCTTCATCTATCTCTTCGATGCCCCCTGTTACCAGGCTGCCGTTAATGGTACTGGGTGCACCCTGTTTGTAAAAATAGCGTTCGCTCATCAGGACGGCATCAACCGTTATCCCGCCTTCCAGGATCATATCATATCCTGCCACAAAGGCCCAGGCATCGCTGCCGGTAGTTGCCCGTATATCCTTGCTCAAAGTAATATCCCCGGCCGCGGCAATAATGACTTTGCCGGTATAAAAATCAGTATCATTACCTCCACCCTTGCCCTTGCCGTGATCCCCGTTGCTAATAATTAAATCGCCGTTGCAATACAAGATCTTTATCCCATTATCTCCTGCCGGGGCATTATCGACAAAGTCCTGGAGCCTGGCCAGGGTGTATTCCCCCGCCGGGAGGTGATACCCGCCGGTGTAAGGAGCCACCAGGTCACTGGGCCAGGCAGGGAAGGAAAAGCCCAGGCCTTTGATAATCCGACCGTCTACCCGGCCGTAATAATTGGGGTCATTGCCGTATTTGTCGGTAACCTGGCCCACGGTGGCGTCGCCGCGGATGGTGCCGTAATTATACAGATAGCGGCCGGTAACCACACTGCCCTGGACGGTGGTGTTATTTTGAATGGTTAAATCCTTCCCGGCAGCAACGTTGCCGCTGGCCCCCTTTTGCAGGTAAATGCTGCCCGTGGCAAAAAGATCGCCGATAATGGTCAAGGGGTTCTTTACGGTTATGTCCCCGGCGCCGGCCAGGGCATAGCTGAAAAAGGGCCGGGCCAGATCCACCTCTACGGCTCGCTGGACCCCATCTATTTCCCCAACGGAACGCAAGCGATAACTTGCAGCCTGCGACTCCACGCTTACGCTGATGATCCGACCCCTTGCCGGAGGCAGGTAAGTTTCTCCCAAACCGTCCCGCCAGGCGGGGTTATGGCGTAGTCTTGCCAGGGCCAAATTGATACCGGCTTCGGCCAGGTAGGTGGCCTGGGTAATCTTAACTTCATTCGCCGCGCCCTGGCGCTCCACCAGTGAGAGGGAAAGGAGCCCGGCCCCCAGGAGGGAAAGGACCAGGATGGCCAGCAGGACCCCCGCCAGGGCGCTGCCGCGCCGGTGCCAGCACCTCCCCGGCAACCCCACCCCATCAATTCTTCCCTTGCCTGTTGCTATACTCCGCCGCCAGGTGCCGGCCAAAGAATATCACCTGCAATAAAAAATCATTACCAGAATCTTTACCAGCAAGTTAAATACTAACCTCCAGGGTTCATCACCCTGAGCCGCAGGGCCGCCGCGGTAATTACGTCAAAGTCCCGTCCTTCGGCGTCCCGGGTAACAAGGTGGATGGTTACGGTTTTACTGTTTTCCGGCGCCTCTGGACGATCATAAAAAAATTCCAGGGTCTGCACCCCATAGGCCAGGAGATTATAACCGCTGAAGCTTAAAGATCCTTTATTTTTTACAGCCCGCCGGAGATCGCTACCGCTCAGCTCATATTTAAACTGGTTTCCGGCCGCGTCAGCAATTATAAGGGTATATCTCCCCGAACCGCTAACCACCTTGCCGGCCGCCTGGATCTCCCTGGTCATCTGCATTAGGGCCACGCGGGCATTCTGCTGGGCATCCATGCGGTCCCAGCCGCGCTGCCACCATTTTAAACCCGCCTGGAGGATGCTCAAGGAAGCCATAAGGACCAGGACCATCAGGCTGGCGGCAATTACAGTTTCAATTAAAGTAAGGCCGGCCCGCCGCCACTTCACGGCCACCTGGCAACCAGGGTTGCCAGTTCCACCTGCCCCGCCGGGTCATTCACCGGGCGCACCCGCACCATCACTTCCTTCACCTGTAGGACGAGGTCATAATCTGTTATAGTTATTTGGTACTCATATCCCGGCCGGCCGGGGTAAGCCTGCCAGGTGCCGCTGGCTCCAGGCAGGGAGGCCAGGCCATTATAACCGCCTGCCAGGCTGGTTTCCATGCGTTCCCGGGCCAGGTTCAAAACTATGGTCTCCTGACCACCTCTGGTATAACTCCGGGCGGCGGTAGTAAACATACCCAGCATTGGTACCAGCACAGCCGCCAGCAAGGCCGCTGCCACCAGGACTTCAATCAGGGTTAGACCACGGTTGTTACCAGGCCACCAACACTTTTTCACGTTGTTTTCCCCGCCTTGACCCGGCCTGTAACCGGCAGGACAGTAATATAGTAATAGCGACCGTAGCGATCCTTTAAGACGATGTCGCCGCTTGCCGAGGGAACACCTTCCAGGTTAAAGGCCAGCTTGCTGCCTGGAAAGGCCACGCTGGCAAAAGATACCCCCGCCGGAAGTTTGGTTTCTTTTACAATCTCTGTATCTTTCCTGACCCGGTACAAATTATTAACGGTATCAAAGAGAATAGTGCGGTGGTAATCTTCGCCGCTAATGGCCATTTGCTGTACTTCTCGGATATCGCTTACCAGCTGCCAGGCCGCCGTCTGCACCTGCCACCATGCCAGGCTCTTAGCCACTACCGGCAGGACCACCGTAGCCAGGAGCCCGGTGATGGCCATGACAGCTACCATTTCTACCAGGGTAAAACCGCGCTCTCCCTGTACCGCCTGTGTGGAACCATATTTTTCCGTCCCCGCCATATCGACCGCCGCTACATAAACTGCTCACGCTTCGCCTTTCATTACTTTACATAAACCTAACAAGATACCAGTGCAACATTTTCTCCCCAAAAAACAACGCCAGCAACCCCCCTGTGGTGATAAAAGGCGCGAAAGGAAGGGGGTCCTGCCGCTTTTTCCGACCGGAAACCAGCAAGCAAACGCCCGCCAAGCCGCCTGTGACCAGGGAAAGGAAAAGAGCCAGAGATGCCAGGGGCCAGCCTAGGTAAAGTCCTACCATACCTGCAAGCTTGACATCCCCGCCGCCCATGCCACCTTTACTTATTACGGCAACCAGCAGCAAAAATCCTGCTGCCGCAACTGCTCCCCATAAAGAAGACCAAAACCCCACATCCCGCGCCAAGAAGCTTAAAAGAATACCGCCGCAGGCACCAGTCACCACGAGGCGGTCAGGGATCAGGTAGTGCTCCAGATCGATGAAGCTGGCGGCTACCAGCACGGCGCTTAGAAAAAGGTATTTTACCAGGGTCCAGGAGAGGCCGAAATTATAAAAAAGAGTGGTAAATACCACGCCCGTGACAAGCTCAACTAAAGGATATCGTGAGGAAATAGGCAGGCGGCAGTAACGGCACCTGCCCCGCAAGAGCAGGTAGCTTAATACGGGTATAAGGTCGTACCAGGCCAGCGCCCGCCCGCAAGCCGGGCAGTGCGAACGACCCCAGACCACCGTTTCTCCTCGCGGCAGGCGGTAGATGACCACGTTGAGGAAACTACCGATAAAAAGACCCAGTAGGAAGAAAAACCCTTCAATCCAAAACATACTTTTCCCTTCTACCACATTTATGGCAAGCCTAACTACACGACAGACGCCTATTACCCAATCGACAAGCGCGCCGGCGCTATAACCCCTCCATCCAGATGATCACCGAGATGTAGTACGTACCGTTTTCCTCTCCCACATAGGAGTAACCGACACTCTCCCTGATGCGCCGGTCACGGCGTCGCGGATACCCTGGTCAGGGAAGCCGCCGATAGTAACTACAGCGCATTTGGTGTTGTTAACTGGAATCTGGTTGCCCGCGGCGTCACGAACCTATCCGTTTATTTCGCTCTTCCAATAGCGGTAGTGGCCGCCCCAGGGCGTGGTGCCGGGCGGCTTATCCAGGTACGGCCCGTTCCAGCCATTGCTGCCGTCGGTCTTCATGAAGTACAAAAAACCGTAATCGTCGCTGGAGCCGGGATCGTAGGAATCCTGCCCTGCCTTCGGCCAGTCACCGGCATCAGCGTAATAGGCGTAACCGGCCGCTTTTATGGCCCGCACGTCGGCAACCACCCGCGATATCTTCGCATTTTCCACCGCCCTGAAAGCGCTGGGAGTAATAATGGCCGCCAGGATGCCGATGATGGCGATGACCACCAAAAGCTCCACCAGGGTGAAGCCGCGCTGGTCGCGGCGCAAGTTTGATAAACGTAATCTCACCGGCTCACGTCCTTCCCAGAAGAAATGACATTTACCAACAATCCACCCCCTGCCGGAAAAGGGCACGGGACAGATTAAGGTGGGGCCGAATAGCCTGCCTGCAGCATTGAGCGCTGCACGCAGGCTGCTCCGACCACTCAAAATTTCCATAGCAAACTGGCTGTTTTTACTCTAATGGTTCGCCAGCACCAGGTTTCAGCCGCTCTCTTACCTGACAAAAAAAGCAAGATACAAAAAGCAGGAACACTAACAGTTCCTATTTAAGTGCTATCAGTATGTTGACGTCAGTGGTATTACCAGACGTATTATTTTTCTCGACTACACTTTCACCAAGGTCACTTATCATTCTATCAGCAGCACTTACGGGGACACCAGTCAATTTAAGATACACCGCTGCATCATTGCCACTTTGGCCATCCCAGTCTATATATGAGCCGTTCTGGAATTTATAATCTCCTCCCCACGGATTCTTGTCTTTCCAGCGCTCCAGGTAAGGGCCGTTCCAGCCAGGTTTGTTACCAACGTTGGTAGTCAACCCGGGATCTGAGTTAGCTGATTGATGTTCCGGCCACTCACCTACGTCCGTATAGTAATTCAACGCCGCAGCCTTAATCGCTTTGTAATCCGCTTCGGCCGTCGCCACTTTGCCTTTCTCAATGGCCTTGAAAGCGTTAGGAACAATTATAGCAGCCAGGATGCCGATGATGGCGATGACCACCAGCAGTTCAACAAGAGTAAAGCCCTTTTCGCCTTTACATACTTGCTTCAGCAACCAGACTCCCTCCTTCTTAGAAAGATTAGTTTTGCAAGGGTAACAAAGCAACCCCGCTAAGACGGAAAACAACAAAGAGCACATTAATTACATTTTTCGACATCTGGTAACACCTTACCCTATATCAAACGTAACCGCATTATTAATCCCTAGAAACCAAAATCTTTACTAAACTACCGTCAAACTTGACAATCTCTTCTCCCAGATCATCCTGCAATTGCTTCGCAGCACCAGTGGGTGGATTCTCGTTTACACCTGGTACACTACTTAATTCAATCCACCTAGCAGTGGTTCCCCACGGAGAGGTATTGTCGGACCAATAAACATACTTATAGTAGCCTCCCCATGGGTTCTTACTTGGCCAGCGCTCCAAATATGGGCCGTTCCACCCATCAGGTTTCGTCCAACCACCACCATTCTCACCGGTGACAAATATCTGAGTTTCTAAAGAACTACCATCACCTATAACCCGCGGCCAGTCGCCAACATCAGTATAATAATTCAGCACCGCCGCCTTAATCGCCTTGTAATCTGCTTCCGCCGCCGCCACCTTACCCTTCTCAATGGCCTTGAAGGCGTTTGGGGCGACGATGGCGGCCAGGATGCCGATGATGGCGATGACCACTAAAAGCTCCACCAGGGTGAAACCCCGCTGGTCACGCGCTTTTTTCAGTCTCTGCCTCATGAATCAATCAACCTCCCTGATTTTTTTTGCCTGCGCTTTTTGCTTTCCTGCTGCCAGCTCGCCGGGGAAATCTACAAGTAGATCACCCCCCTCTTACCCGCATTATTATCCCCGATCTCAAACGCGGCAGGATGCAGAGTTATCCTGGCACTCCTCGACATGGAACCGCCGGCCAGGGCATTGTCATGAGGGCAGGCTGCTAGGATAGCCACCGGCAAAACGAGAAAAAAGATACCCCGCGCCTCTACCTTATGCCGCCCAGCATCTGAAAGTAGGGCAGAAAGACCGAAATTACGATCACCCCCACAATGCCACCAAGCCCGACAATCAGGATTGGTTCTATGAGTGAAGCCAGGCGGGCCACGACCGCCTCCACCTCCAGCTCATAAAGAGTCGCCACTCGTTCGAGCATAGCATCCAGGGCCCCAGTTTCCTCGCCTACCGTAATCATCTCCACTACCATGGGAGGGAAGACGCCGCTCGCTTCCAGTGGAGTCGCCAGGCTCTGCCCGTCGCGAACGCTTTCTGCCGCCCGCTCCACCGCGCCAGCCACCACAGCATTGCCCACCGTACGTCGCACTATTTCCAGGGCCAGCAGGACCGGTACACCGCTGTGCAGGAGGGTACCCAGGGTACGGCTGAAACGAGATAGAACCGCCTTATGATGCAGGGGACCGAAAATTGGTAAACGAAGGAACAAACGGTCGACCTGGTAGCGCCCCGCTGGCCTTTGCTGCCAGCGGTAAAACCCGTAACTGGCGCCGGCCAGGAAAAGGACCAAAAAAGGCCACAAGCGCCGTAACCCTTCACTTAGCCCCAGAACCAGGCGCGTCGGCCAGGGCAGGGGCACCTGCAAGCTGTTCAACATGACCTGGAAGGAAGGCAGGACATAAGTCAGGAGAAAAATAACTACCAGCAGGGCAACCATGCTGACTATCGCCGGGTAGGTCAGGGCTGACTTGACCTTTTCCTCTACCTCATGTTCCCGTTCCAGGTGCCCGGCCAGGCGCTCCAGGGTCTCGTCCAGGGCCCCACCCAGTTCACCGGCCTCTACGGTGTGAATGAAAATAGGCGGGAAGACCCGGGGCTGCCGTTCCAGCGCCCGGTAAAAGGCCTCCCCGGACTCCAGGTCCTGGAGAAGCATACCGATACTTTCTCGCAGAGAAGGATTTTCTGCCTGTCGCTGTAAAATATGCAAGGCCGTCACAATCGGCAGGCCAGCCCCCAGCATGGTCGCCAGCTGGCGGCTGAAGAGGGCCAGGTCGCGACGGGATACCGGACGCCGGAGAAGGCGCCGCCAGTCCCTCGCTGGGGTTACAACTGCCGGCCGACAGTAAGTAATAAAAATCCCCTGCCGGCGCAGTTCCCTGATGGCCAGTTCCTGGCTTTCCGCTTCTATATTCCCGCTAACTGCATTCCCCCTGGCATCCCTTCCCCGGTAGGCAAAATTCATGCTTTCCCTCCAAAATATAAATAGCCACCGGCAACAGGGAAAGATAGAACTCTTCCCCGGCAGCCCGGCGGCCATGGACAGCGTCTACAGGCCCGTAGCTTTGCGCCCCTGGCTTTCGCCAGGTTTGCCTTGAACGAGGATATATGGACATTAATTCGTCATAAAAAGGCAAGTTCCTGCTAATCCTGGCTCCGTTAACCATTGTTTAATTCTCTATCCGTTATTACCCCTCTGGTGACCAGCTGCCGCAGAGCCATGTCCATGGTCTGCATACCATAGCGGGCTCCCGTCTGCATGCTGGAAACAATCTGGTGGGTTTTACCCTCGCGGATCAGATTTTTGACAGCCGGGGTAGCAATCAGCACTTCCACGGCGGCCACCCGACCCTTCCTGTCGGCCCGAGGTAAAAGCTGCTGGGTGATAACCCCTTCCAGGGTGTCAGCCAGCTGGATACGGACCTGTCCCTGCTGGTGGGGCGGGAAAACGTCAATGATCCGGTCCACGCTCTGGATGGCACTGCTGGTATGTAAAGTCGCCAGGACCAGGTGGCCCGTTTCCGCGGCCGTGATGGCCGTGGCAATGGTCTCCAGATCGCGCATCTCGCCGACCAGGATAACATCCGGGTCCTGACGCAGGGCGGCCCGCAGGGCACTGGCAAAGGAACGGGTATCTGAACCCACTTCCCGCTGGTTGACGATGCTACGGCGGTGCTGGTGCAGGTATTCGATGGGGTCTTCCAGGGTAATAATATGGCAGCTGCGTTCCCGGTTGATTTTATCCACCATGGCCGCCAGGGTGGTGGACTTGCCGCTACCCGTCGGCCCCGTCACCAGGACTAGGCCGTGCTGTCGTTCCGCCAGCTCGGCCACCACCGGCGGTAATCCCAGGGTTTCCAGGCTGGGTATTTCCCTGGGTATAAGGCGGATGGCTGCGCTAACGCTCCCCCGCTGGTGAAAGACATTGACCCGGAAACGGCTTACGCCGGGCAGGGAGTAAGCCAGGTCTATTTCTCCCCGCTCTTCAAATACCTCCCACCTCTCGCCCACCATAGGCCGTACCAGGGCGGCCGTCATCCCGGCATCCAGGGGCTCCCACTGGCGCTGGACCTGGAGTTCGCCGTGGACCCGGAAAACCGGCGGCAGGCCAACAGAGAGATGGACATCGGAGGCCCCGGCGGCAGCCGCCGCCCGTAGGATGGTTTCAATGTCGAACATTTTAATCCTCCCGGATAAAGCCAGATAATAAAGGCAGGGATTTCAAATAGCCAGCTACCAACAGTGTCAATGATCAACGTATGGGGCCGGGCTGGCTGCAAAGGGCGAGACTGAGAAATCAACACCTACGACCACTGGAAGTATATGCCGCCCGGGTACCAGATTCCAGCAATACAGTCTGGTCTTTACAAACCGCCCAGGGAAACACGCAGGACTTCACTCACCGTGGTAATCCCCTGGCGGACTTTTTCCAAACCGTCCTCGATCAAAGGCACCATACCGGCAGCTACGGCCGCCTCTTTCAGGGCCGTGGCCGGTGCCTTGGCGGTCACCAGGCCGCGGAGTTCTTCATTCATCACCAGCACCTCCTGGATGGCCGTCCGGCCGGCATAACCGGTAAAGCTGCAGCGCTGGCAACCCCGTCCCCGCCAGAGTTCTTCTACTGCGGGCAGCCAGGTCTTTTCCAAAGACCCCGGCTCGGGCCGGTAAATCTCCCGGCAGTGGGGGCAGAGCCGACGTACCAGCCGCTGGGCCACTACACCAATAAGGGAAGAGTTGACCAGGTAGGGTTCAACGCCCATATCTAAGAGGCGG
>Ga0224486_100274_pt1 | contig 20263 bp, 21 predicted proteins | sample TexhydDE_CT_test_FD_172013 | JGI IMG/M metagenome (GOLD analysis project Ga0224486, IMG submission 172013) | Fracking water microbial communities from deep shales in Oklahoma, United States - hydraulically fractured wells DE_CT_test ... | reverse complement strand
TACAGGAGGGACAAACCGTGCCCGCACCCGGCACAACCCTGAGGTCACAACTGAAACGCAACAACGACCTGCTCATCGCCGGCCTGATCGTGGGCATCGTGCTGATGATCATCATCCCCATGCCCCCGAGGGTCCTGGACGTGCTGCTTTCCATCAGCATCACCCTGGGGCTGGTGATCCTGCTCATCACCATGTTCACCACCGAGCCCCTGCAGTTTTCCGTCTTCCCGGCCCTGCTGCTGGTGACCACCCTCTACCGGCTGGCCCTGAACATCTCCTCCACCCGGCTGATCCTGGGGCAGGGCTACGCGGGCAACGTCATCGACGCCTTCGGGCACTTTGTGGCCGGGGGCAACTACGTGGTGGGATTCATCGTTTTCATCATCATCACCGTGATCCAGGTCGTGGTCATCACCAGCGGGGCGGGCAGGGTGGCCGAGGTGGCCGCACGCTTCACCCTGGATGCCATGCCCGGCAAGCAGATGAGCATTGACGCCGACTTCAACGCGGGGCTGATTACCGAGGCGGAAGCCAGGGAAAGGCGAAAAAGACTCCAACGGGAGGCCGACTTTTACGGCGCCATGGACGGGGCCAGCAAGTTCGTGCGGGGGGACGCCATTGCCGGCATCATCATCACCCTGATCAACATCCTGGGGGGCATCGCCATCGGCACCCTGCAGATGGGCATGCCCGTCTCCGAAGCCCTGCGCACCTTTACCGTGCTCACCATCGGGGACGGTCTGGTGACCCAGGTGCCCTCGGTGCTCATCTCCACCGCCGCCGGCATCCTGGTGACCAGGGCCACGTCGGACGCCAGCTTCGGGAAGGACATCTCCCGGCAGTTCACCGGCTTCCCCCGCATCCTCTACCTGGTGGCGGGGATCCTCTTCGTCCTGGGTTGCATCCCGGCCATGCCCAACATCCTCTTCCTTCTGCTGGCGGGGGCCAGCTTTATCGCCGGCAGGAGCCTGGTGCAGGAAAAACAAAGGGAGGAGGTGCGGCGGCAGGAGGCCCGGGCCAGGCAGCAGGCGCAGGAGATCCGCCGGGAGCCGGAAAACGTGGCCACGTACTTCCAGGTGGACCCCCTGCAGATAGAAATCGGCTACAACCTCATCCCCCTCACCGACGAGTCCCAGGGCGGGGACCTGCTGCACCGGCTGGCGGCGGTGCGCCGGCAGTGCGCCGTGGAACTGGGAATTTACGTGCGGCCCATCCGCATCCGGGACAACCTGCAGCTGTCGCCCAACGCCTACGTCTTTAAAATCCGGGGCGAGGAGGCTGCCCGGGGGGAACTGCTGCCCGGCCATTACCTGGTGATGGACCCCACGGGGCAGGCCACCGGTATTCCGGGCATACCCACCACCGAGCCCACCTTCGGCCTGCCGGCCTGGTGGGTGCCGGCCGGCGAGAAGGAGAGGCTGGAAATGGCCGGGCTGACGGTGGTGGACCCCTCCACCGTTATGGTCACCCACCTGACGGAATTCATTAAGGCCCACGCCCATGAGCTGCTGGGCCGCCAGGAAGTGAAGGAACTGCTGGAGGTCATTAAGGAAAAGGACCCGGCGGTGGTGGAGGAGCTGGTTCCCGACCTGCTGACCCTGGGCGAGGTGCAGAAGGTGCTGCAGAATCTCCTGCGGGAAAGGGTGCCCCTCAGGGACCTGGTGAGCATCTGCGAGGCCCTGGCCGACGGGGCCCGCCTGAACCGGGACAGCGATTTTCTCACCGAGCACGTGCGCAGCCGCCTTTCCCGCACCATCACCCGGCTGTACCTGACCACGGAGAACAAGCTGGCCGTGCTCACCCTGCACCCCCGGCTGGAGCAGGCCATCACGGACTCCATCCAGCAGACCCAGATCGGGGCCTACCCGGTGCTGGAGCCCGGGCTGGCCAGAAAGATCCTGGAAAGGCTGCAGGAGCAGGCTGAAAAGATAAGTCTGAAGGGCCTGACCCCGGTGGTGCTCTGCTCGCCCCGCGTAAGGCTGCCCTTCCGCAGGTTGATTGAACGCAGCCTGCCGGCGGTGACCGTGCTATCGTTGAACGAAGTGGCGCCGGGCATCGAAGTGGAAGTAGTGGGGACGGTGAGTGCGGAGTGAAGATCAAGAAGTATATTGTCAGGGAAATGCAGGAGGCCATGCGCCTGATCCGGGAGGATATGGGGCCCGAGGCGGTGATCATTTCCAGCTACCGCCTGCCCCGAAAACACCTGCTGGACTTTTTCCGGCCGCCCCGGCTGGAGGTGACCGCGGCCCTGGACGAACTGCCCGCCGCGCCCCCGGCAGCGGAACTGCCGCCGGGTCCGGCCGCCGGGCCGCAGCCCCCCGCTTCCAGGGAGGGTGGCACGGCGGCCGCGGGCACCCCCTCGCCGGCACCGGCCCCGCAGGTCCGGCGCACCCGCAGGGAAGAAATGCCGGGGCCGGAGGGGCGGGTACCGCCTGCGCCCGGCCCGGCCGGGGCACTGCCCGCCGGCGGCAGCGGGCCCGTCCCTGATGCGGGCCCGCCTGCCGGCCGGGAACGGGGTGATTTTCCCTCCTTCCGGGCCATTCTGAAACGACAGGAGGAAGCCATGATGGACGGGGACGTTCGGGAAAAATGGCGGCGGCGCCTGCTGGACATGGAAGTGCTGGAGGGGGTGGTGGAAATGCTCCTGGACGGCCTGGAGCCCGGCACCCCCGCCGGGGAGGACGAGGACTTCCTGCTCCTGCAGCTGAAGGGACGGGTGGTCTCCCTGGTGGAGGAGGCCTACTCCAGCCGGGATGTTCGGAACGGGAAGATCCGGGTTTTCATCGGTCCCACCGGGGCGGGGAAAACCACCACCCTGGCCAAGCTGGCCGCCAGGCAGGCCCTTTTCGAGCGCAAAAGGATAGCGCTGGTTGCCGTGTACAGCCACCGCTTCGGGGCGGTGGAGGAGCTGAAGTTTTACGGTCAGACCATTGGCGTGCCGGTGGAAGTGGTGATGACCCCCGCCGAACTGGCCTCGGCGGTGGAGGCCCACCAGGACAAGGAGACCGTTTTCATCGATACGGAGGGGATCTCCTGCCGCAATGCCGGCCAGTTGCTCAAGTTGAAAGGTTTTGTGGACGCCCTGCCGCCGTCCAGCCGGGTCTACCTGGTCCTGAGCGCCACCACCCGCAACCGGGACCTCCTGCATATGGCACGGGAATTCGACCGGGTGGGGTACTCGGAGTTCATCTTCACCAAGCTGGATGAAACGCAAACCCGGGGAGGGGTGTTGAACCTGGTCCACCAGATGCGCCGGCCGGTAAGCTACGTCACCGGCGGGCAGAACGTCCCCGACGACATCGCCGGCCTGACTCCCCGGCGCCTGGCCGCCCTCCTACTGGAGGGGGTCGAAGAAGATGCGGGGGCGCTCCTCCGGATTTAAGGGCGGGCGCATCTTCGGCCGCGTGCCCGGCAGTTTCCCGGAAGGAGTGGTGCCGCCGGCGGAAGAACCGCGGGCCGCTGCCGCCCGGGTCATCGCCGTTACCAGCGGCAAGGGCGGGGTGGGCAAGAGCAACCTGGCGGTCAACCTGGGCCTGGCCCTGGCCGCGCTGGAACAGCGGGTGATCATCCTGGACGCCGACCTGGGCCTGGCCAACGTGGAAGTGCTCCTGGGGCTGACTCCCCCCTGCACCCTCTACGACTGCCTCTACCGGGGCCGGGACATCCGGGAAGTGCTGGTGCCCGCCCCGGGCGGGGTGCAGCTGATATCCGGCGGCTCGGGCTTCCTGGAGCTGGCCAATCTGGACCGGGCACACTGGCAGAGGCTGCTTTCGTCCATGGCTCTCCTGGACGGGCTGGCCGACTTCGTGCTCGTCGATACGGGGGCGGGGCTTTCCCGGAACGTGCTGGGCTTCCTGGCTGCCGCCGGTGAAGTGATCGTGGTCGTCACCCCCGAGCCCACTTCCCTTACCGACGGCTACAGCCTGATCAAGGTGCTGGCCCGCTTCAACCTGCACCGGCAGGTGATGCTGGCAGTCAACCGGGCCGGCAGCGAGCAGGAGGCCCTGGCCACGGCCCGCCGGCTGGAGATGGTGGCCGGCCGCTTTCTGAACCTGCCGGTGGTCTACCTGGGAGCCATTCCCGAGGACCGGGTGGTGCACCGGGCGGTGCGGGAGCAGAGGCCTTTTTACCTGGCAGAGCCCCGCTCCCGGCCCGCCAGGAGTGTGGCCGCCATGGCCCGCTTTCTTGCCGGCGGCATGATCCGGGAGGACCAGTCCCGGCCGGGCCTGCGGGGTTTCGTGCAGCGCCTGGCCAGGCTGTTCAACCGCCAGTGAAAGTTTACGGGAGGTACGGATTTTGTTTGACCAGCTCACCATCAACCAGAAGATCGAGGTGGCGAAGGAGGGGGAAGGGGACTGGTACGCCTCCGCCGTTCAGGATATCAGCGGGCGTGAGCTGCACGTTTTGCTGCCCCGCCTGCGGGGGAACGTCCTCATCCTGGGCCCGGGGGACCGGGTGAGCGTGCGCTTTTTTGATGAGTCGGCCAGCTTTGTTTTCCCCGCCCGCTGCCTGGGTCGGATTGGAAAAGAGATACCCCTCTACCGCCTGGTTCCCACCGGTGAGTGCCGGCGGGTGCAGCAGCGCCGGCACGTGCGCCTGAAAACCCTCCTGGAAGTCCATTACGTCCGGCTGCCGGAGGAAGGCGGGCACCAGACTGCTTATAAAAAGGCCTATACGGTGGATATCAGCGGCGGGGGAATGCTCCTGGCCGTGGACGAGCCGCTTCCGCCCGGCCGGGAAGTGCTGCTTATGTTCAACCTGCCCCTGCAGCAGGGGGCCCGGAAGATGGAGCTCCGCGGCCGGGTGCTGCGGCTGATGGAGAAGGAAAAATCAAAATACCATGCGGCCCTGGAATTTGTGGATATCACCACCGCCCAGCAGGATTTGATCATGCGCTATATTTTCCAGTGCATGGCCCGCCAGGCCCGGCTCACCAGGAAGTGAGAACGTGGATAACGCTGCCGACAGGGAAAAACTCTGGCAGGAATTCAAGCGGACAAGAAGCCCGGAGATCCGCCAGCGGCTCATCCTTTCCTACCTCTGGCTGGTTAAATACCTGGCCGGCCGGCTGGCCGTCAGGCTGCCGTCGTGCCTGAGCCAGGAAGACCTGGAGAGCTGCGGTATCTTCGGGCTGATCGAGGCCATCGACAAGTTCGACCCGGACCTGGGGCACAATTTTGAAGCCTACGCCACCACCCGGGTGCGGGGAGCCATGCTGGACGAGCTGCGCCGGGCTAACTGGATGCCACGCACCCTCTGGCGCAGGGTTCAGCAGCTCAGGGCCGCCCGGGAGAAACTGGAGAACCACTACCAGGAAAAGGTGCCCGTGGACGCGCTGGCGGAGGAAATGGGCCTTTCCCGGTCCGAGGTGCGCTACCTGGACAACCAGCTCTGCCGCCTGCATACCCTCTCCCTGGATGAAATGGTGGCCGCGGGCAACGGCGAGCCGGTCCGGCTGGGGGACCTGCTCCCCGACGAAACCAGTCCCGATCCCCTGGAGCGCGTAACGGAAGAAGAGAACAGGGAGCTTCTGGCCCGGGCGGTGGCCAGCCTGCCGGAGAAAGACCAGCTGGTGCTGGCCCTGTACTACCAGGAGGGCCTGACCTTAAAGGAAATCGGGGCTGTCCTGGATGTTTCCGAGTCCAGGGTGTGCCAGCTGCACAGCCGGGCCATCAACCGCCTGCGCCAGAAGCTGGCCGGGCGGGCTTGAAAAGTTATGCGCGGGCGGGTGCTCCGGTAACCGCCGGGGCGGTCCGGAGATAACGCCGCGCCCGGCGAGTTACCGGAGCCGAATTTATCAAGAGGGGGGAACCCGACGTGATCCGTGGTCTTTATACCGCCGCCACCGGCCTGGGCGTCCAGCAGGCCCGGCTGGACGTGTTGGCAGCCAACCTGGCCAACGCCTCCACCAGCGGCTTCAAGGCCGATAATGTTGTGCAGAAGCCTTTCCCCGAACTGCTGCTGGTGGAGCAGCAGGAGGGGGCTTTCAGAACCGGCCCCGGCTGGCGCTACGTGGGCACAACCAACCAGGGCGCGGCCGTTGCCCGGGTGGTGACCAATTTTTCCCCCGGCGCTCTCCGGCCCACGGGCAGGAGCACCCACCTGGCCCTGACCGATCCCGGTGCTTTCCTGGCAGTGCAGACTCCGCGGGGAGAACTTTACACCCGGGACGGCAACCTGGGCGTGGACGGCGAGGGCTACCTGGTGGACTCCCGCGGCAACCGGGTGCTGGGGGAAGCCGGCCCGGTGCGGGTGGGGACTGATGATTTCCAGGTCACCGCCGGGGGAGAAATAATCCGGCCCGGGCAGGGAACGGTGGGCCGCCTGCGCATAGTCCGGTTTGCCGACCTGAACCTGCTGACCAAAACCGGGGATAACTACTTTGCGGCTCCCGCCGGCAGCGCCCGGCCGGCGGCCAGCCCTGAAGTCCGCCAGGGTTTTCTGGAAGGGTCCAATGTGGACCCTGCCGCCTCCATGGTGCAGCTGGTCAGCGCCGCGCGCTCCTATGAGGCCAACCAGCGCATCCTGCAGGCCCAGGACCAGCTCCTGGACCTGGCGGTCAACCGGGTGGGGGCGCTGCGCTAACTTTAAACGGCGCGCCCCGCCCTGCTGACATTGAAATCTCTTTAAACGAGGTGATCCCATGCTGCGGGCCCTGTCCACCGGAGCCGCGGGGCTTTACGCCCAGCAGCTCCGCCTGGATACCTGTGCCAGCAACCTGGCCAATATCAACACTTCCGGCTACAAGAGGCAGGAAGTAAGCTTTGCCGACCTGCTCTACCAGGAAATGGGGCGGGAGGGCATACCCGCCGAAAGGCAGGTTTTGCCGGGGGCACCCAATCCCGGCCCCACGCCTCCGGAAGGAAGCGGTGTGCGGGTGGCCGCAGTCACCCGGGACTTCCGGCCCGGCAGCCTGATCCGCACCGGACAGCCCCTGGACGCGGCCATCCAGGGCGGCGGCTTTTTCCGGGTGCGCCTGCCCGGGGGGGAATACGCCTACACCAGGAACGGCAGATTTACCGTGGATGCCGGTGGGCGCCTGGTGACCGAACAGGGCTACCCCCTGGACCCGGAAATTATTTTGCCTGACGGATACCGTTCCGTAACCCTTCATTCCGACGGGAGGGTGACGATTATAAACAGTGACCGGCAGGAAGAGGAAGCTGGCCGGCTGACCCTTTACTCCTTCACCAACCCGGCGGGACTCGCCGCCCGGGGAGAAAACCTCTACCTGGCCACGGCGGCCAGCGGCGGGGCGGTGGAATTCCAGCCGGGGAGCGGCGGCACGGGTGCTCTGATCCCGGGCTGCCTGGAGGCTTCCAACAGCGACCTGACGGTGGAGATGACTGCCCTGGTGGAAGCCCAGCGGGCCTACCAGCTGAGCCTGCGGGTGGTCGGCACCGCCGACGAAATGTGGGGCATGGCCAACAACCTGCGCAAGTAAAACCGGTATCTGCCCGGGACAGTCATAAATATTCAGTAAAACCGTGATGAAGAGGATGCGGCGCTTTCCGGAGCGAACGACTTGCGAAGCGCCGGTAACAGCACCCGGTGAAGCGAGGCTGCCGGCTCGGCTCTCGAGGACGCATGATGAACTACCCGGAAGAATACTTTTTAAGACATATTTTTCAAGAGGTAACAACGAAAAATGATTGGTGGCGGGCAATCCGCAGAGAGCCAGAGCCGGCCCGAAGCGAGCCGCGGTGCGCATCTTACGCGGAGCACCGGAGTGAGCGAGGACAGCGCCGCATCCAACCGGGTTCACTGAATATTTAACGAACAACGGCAGGCAGCCTAGAAGGAGGAATGGAATGGAGCCGGCCAAGTTTGATAGACCTGTGGAGATACAGGTGGGCATTGCCGATTATAAAATCGGCAGGGAGCCGGCCCGGCTGATCACCCTGGGCCTGGGTTCCTGTGTGGGGGTAAGCCTTTATGACCCGGCGCTCAAGCTGGGCGGGCTCCTGCACCTGATGCTTCCGGACAGCACCCAGTTTAACAACGTGACCAAGCCGGCCAAGTTTGCCGACCTGGGCATTCCCCTGCTGATCGACGAAATGAAAAAAAACGGGGCCCATCTGAGCCGCCTGCAGGCCAAGCTGGTGGGGGGCGCCCAGATGTTTTCGGGCCTGGACAGCAAGATGATCCTGAACATCGGCCAGCGCAACGTGGAAAAGGCCCGGGCAATGTTAAGGGAAGCAGGTATTCCCATCCTGGCTGAAGAAGTAGGAGGTAACCGGGGGCGGACCATGATTTTCGACACCAGCAACGGTCAGGTGAGCATCCGCATGCTGGGGAGCAAGCTGAAGGTGATCTGAAGTGGATTTTGCCAGTTTTAAAGAAATGATGCGCCGGCATTTTCACCTGGACCTGAACAGCTACAAGGAAACCCAGCTCAGAAGGCGGCTGGATGCCTACCTGGTGCGGCGCCAGCTTCCTGATTACGGAGCCCTGTTTCAAAAGCTGGTGGGCGACCCCGCCGCTTACCGGTCCTTTGTGGACTACCTGACCATCAACGTATCGGAGTTTTTTCGGGACCCGGAAAGGTTCCGGGAGCTGGAAAGCATCATCCTGCCCGACCTCCTGAAAGAAAAGAGGACGTTGAAAATATGGAGTGCCGGCTGTGCCGCGGGCGCCGAGCCGTACTCGGTGGCCATCATTCTGGAGGAGCTCACCCCGGGGCACCTGCATCACCTGGAGGGAACGGACATAGACCAGAATATCCTGGCCAGGGCAAGGGAAGGCCGGTATCCTCCCGATGCTGTGCGCAACGTCAGCCCGCAGCGGCTGGCCCGGTTTTTCACCCGGGAGGGCAATTTTTACGTCATCGATGAGAAACTGCGCCGGCGGGTGAATTTCCGCCGCCAGGATCTCCTGAACGATTCCTTTGGCCGGGGTTACGACCTCATCCTGTGCCGTAACGTGACCATCTACTTTACCCGGGAGGCCCAGGACAGGCTCAACGATAAACTGGCCCGGGCGCTGGCCCCGGGCGGGGTGCTGTTTATTGGCGGGAGCGAGATGATCTTCAATTACCGGGAACTGGACCTGGAAAAGATACGCACCTGCTTTTACCGCAGGCGGGCTGCAAAGGGGGATAACTTTTGAGCTACAGGAACCTTTCGCCGGTGGAACTGGACGCCCTCAGGGAAATCGGTAACATCGGGCTGGGCAACGCGGTGACCTCCCTGGCCCAGTTAATCAACCGCCGGGTGAACATGCGCGTGCCCCGCAGCAGTTTCCTGCCCTTCGAGGAGATGATCGAGCTGGTGGGCGGGTACGAGGAGCTGGTGGGCTGCGTGAGCCTGCGGGTGCTGGGGGACGTGCCGGGAATAGTGCTGTACATTTTTGACGGGGAGAGTACCCTCCGCCTTGTGGACATGCTCCTGGGGCTGCCGGTGGGGACCACCGGTGAGCTGGACGAGATGGCCCGGTCGGCGATAAAGGAGATCGGCAATGTGCTCACCGGTTCCTTTGTCAGCGCCATCAGCATGATGACCGGTTTGAACATGATCACCACCGTGCCCCTGTTTGCCTTCGATATGCTGGGGGCGGTGTTGACCTCCCTGATGGTGGCTGCCGGCAGGGTGGAAGAACAGGTGCTGGTTATAGAAACGGAGCTGTTCCAGGAAGATGAAACGTTGATCAAAGGGCACTTTTTCATGCTCACCGAGCCGGGGGCCATTGAACGTTTAATGGCTGCCCTCGGTTTATAAGATGGAGCTTTTTCAGTACATGCGAGGGGGAAACGGGATGGGTAAAAGGATCCTGGTGGTTGATGATGCCGCCTTCATGCGGATGATGATTAAGAATATCGTGACCAAAAGCGGCTATGAAGTGGTGGGCGAGGCGGAAAACGGCAAGCAGGCCGTGGAAAAATACGCCGAGCTCAAACCGGACATTGTAACCATGGACATCACCATGCCCGATATGGACGGGATCGAAGCGGTGAAGGCCATTAAAGCCATTGATCCCCAGGCCAGCATTGTCATGGTCAGCGCCATGGGCCAGCAGGCCATGGTTATGGATGCCATTCAGGCCGGGGCCAGGGACTTTATCGTCAAGCCCTTCCAGCAGGAGAGGCTCCTGCAGGCCATTGAGCGGGTACTGGCCCGCTCCCGCAGGTAGGTAGGAGGAGGCGCGTCGAATGCAGGATGTCCTGAGCCAGGGGGAAATAGATTCCCTCCTGGCGGCCCTCACATCCGGCGAACTGAGCCTGGAGGAAGCTCAAAAAACGGCGGCCCCTTTGATCAAGCCCTACGATTTTCGCCGGCCCAACAAGTTTTCCAAGGAGCACCTGCGGACCCTGGAAATGATGCACCAGCATTTTGCCCGGCTGCTGTCCAGCTTTCTTTCCGGTTATCTCAGGGCGGCAATTAACGTGGAAATGGCCTCGGTGGGACAAATGATATATGAGGAGTTTATCCGCTCCATTCCCAGCCCCACGGCCCTGGCCGTCTTCGGCTTAAAGCCACTGGAGGGTCCGGCCCTGCTGGAGATCAACACCCAGGTGATTTTCCCGATGCTGGACCTGCTTTTTGGAGGACCGGGCACCTCGTCTGACCAGATCAGGGAACTGACGGATATCGAAGTAACCGTGGCCAGACGGCTGGTGGAGCGCATTCTGGAGCACCTGGCCCAGGCCTGGCACGATTTTTACACCGTGGAGCCCCGGGTGGAAAACATCGAGTCCAACCCCCGGATGCAGCAGCTTTATTCGCCCAACGAGGTGGTGGCCCTCATTACCTTTTCCGTGTCCATCAACGATGAGGAGCGGGGCTTTATCAACCTCTGCCTGCCCTACCTGCTGATGGAGCCGGTGATCTCCCGTCTTTCTGTGCGCCAGCAGTTCAGCCGCCAGGCGGGCGGCCCCCGCCCGGAGGATCTGGAGCGGCTGAGCCACTGGCTGGGATTTTCCCGGGTGGAACTGCAGGTGGTCCTGGGGGAAGCGGAAATCACCGTGCACGAGCTGCTGCAGCTGCAGGAGGGCGACGTGCTGGTGTTAAACCGCCATCTGAATGAGGACCTGGACCTGTACGTGGAGGGGGAGCGGAAGTTCGGCGTGCAGGCCGGGCGGGTGGGGCAGAACCTGGCGGTGCAGGTGGTATCGCTGAGCGGGGAGGATATGAACGGTGAATGACGGCAACAATTTTCTGAGCCAGGAGGAAATAGACGCCCTGTTAAAGGCCGCGGCCGGGGAAACGGCACCGGAGGCGGGCAATGCGGAGGGCGAGGTGGCAGCCGCAGCTGCGCTGTCCCCGGAGGGCCGGGCTGACGGCGGCGGAGGGCCGGAGCAGCCGGCCGTGGAACCGGCCGGTGAGCCGGCGCCGGGGAGCCGCTCCTCCTCCGCGGGCTGCCGGCCGGCGGTGGACCTGACCCCCGAAGAAAGGGACGCCCTGGGGGAAATCGGCAATATTTCCATGGGGTCGGCCGCCACCACCCTTTCGGAACTGCTGAACCAGAAGGTGACCATTACCAGTCCCCGGGTGCTGACCTGCAGCCAGGAGGAATTTTTTTCCTCCTTCAAGGTGCCCTACGTCATCATCCAGGTGGAATTTAAAGAAGGCCTGAAGGGTTTCAACGTGCTCATCATCCAGCTGAAGGATGCCATGGTCATGGCCGACCTGATGATGGGCGGGGATGGTACCAACGTGGCGGAACAAATCTCCGAACTGGAGCTTTCCGCCGCGTCGGAGGCCATGAACCAGATGATCGGCTCGGCCTCCACCTCCCTGGCCACCATTTTCCGCCGGACCATCAACATTTCCCCGCCCCAAACCACGGTGCTGGAGGTTTCGGAGGAGGGGACGGGCTACCGGCTGCCCACCGGAGACCCCATTGTGGTGGTCTCCTTCAAGATGACCATCGGGGAGCTGGTGGATACGGAAATTATGCAGATCATGAGCATGGAGACGGCCAAAGAAGAGGCGGCCATGCTCCTGGAACAGCTGGCGGCCCAGGCTGCCGCCCCCGCCCCGCAGGCGGCCGTTCCGGAACCGGAGTCCCCGCCGGAGTCTGCCCGGATGAAAACTTCCCCGGCCGCGGCCGCGGGAGCGCCGTCCGGGAACGGCGACAGGCGTGCTCCGGGCACCTTGAGCGAGGAGGAACAGCGCAAGCTGGAGCTGCTGCTGGACATCCCCCTGAAAGTCAGTGTGGTCCTGGGGCGCACCCGGCGGCCGATTAAAGAAGTGCTGGGCCTGACTCCGGGGGCCATCGTGGAGCTTTCCTCCCTGGTGGACGAGCCGGTGGAGGTGCTGGTCAACGGCACCCTGGTAGCCCGGGGGGAAGTGGTGGTGGTCAATGAAAACTTCGGCGTGCGCATCACCAGCATCATCAGCCCGGAAGAACGGGTGGAACAGCTGGGAAGGCGTTAATTATCCCGGCCGGATGCAGCCATGCCGGCCTGAGGAAGGGTTGGAAATTGTTTGCGGACCAGAGGAGGAAATAAGGAATTTTTGTAGAATGTTGTAATTTGTGCCTTTACAGTACCATTGAAATTATTCCCTAACGAGGAGTAAGCCCATGGCCGGAAAAACTGCTTCGATCAGCCGCTCAACCCGTCCAATGGAACTGAATGCAGCAGTGGCGGCTGCCCGCCCCTGGACCTACCAGGTTGCCTTCTGGGGGCTGGCGGCGCTGCTCTTTTTCCCGCCCTTTTTCCGGGGGCTTTTCTTCCCCCCGGAGCAGGAAATGGCCCTGATGGGCGCGGCGGTTATCTTCTGGTTTACCTGGCTCTGGAAGCACGGGCGGCGGGATTACAGCTTTTTAACCCACCCGCTGGACTACTTCACCCTGGCCCTGCCGCTGGTGTACGTCATGGCCGCCTTCGGCGCGGTCAACTACGGCCTGGCCGTGGATGAAATTGTGAAGAACATCCTCTATTTCCTGGCCTACTGGGTGGCCGTTCAGGTGGTGCAGCGGGAGGAAGACGCCCGCCGGCTGCTGCAGGTCATCTACCTGGCTGCCGCCGGGGTGGCCCTGGCCGGCCTGTTCACGGCCACCGGCCTGGTTTACATAAAGGATGGTTTTCTCAACGGGCGCATTTATTCTTCATTTCAGTATCCCAACGCCCTGGCCAGCTACCTGGCCCTGGCAGGATTCCTGGGGCTGTTCTTCTGGGCGCACCACGGCTTTTCCACTGTGGGTGAAAGCATCACCGACCGGGTGCTGCGCCAGGCCCTGCCCCGGCGCCTGCTGGAGTGCCGGCCCTTCGGGTATTTTTACGCCGCGCTTAACTTCATCATCCTGGCCGTGCTCTTCGGCACCAGGTCCCGCGGCGGCCTGCTCATTACCGGGGCGGTGTTCCTGCTCTACCTGATCGGTCTGCACTGGCAGAAGCGGCTGCCCGTGCTGCTCCACGCTCTGTATGTGGGCGGGCTGGGCTATCTCGTTTCCCATAAGTTTATCGCCGCGGCCGCGGCCAAACAGGCGGGTGCGGCTTGGCTCTGGTTTTCCGGCGGGCTGGTCCTGGTGCTGGCCGGGCAGTGGGCATGGGGCCTGGTTGAAAAACGCTATCTATCCCCGTGGCTGGGGGATAAAAGAAAGGTGAGCCTGGCCCTGGCCTCCGTGATCCTGGCCTGCCTGGTGGCAGGTGCGGCGGTGCTGGCCGCACACCCCGGGGCCATGGAAAAGGTAACCAGCTTCACCTACCTGCGCAATGCCTTTGAACGCGCTTACTTTGTTAAAGACGCCCTGGCCATGATTAAAGACCGCCCCTTCCTGGGCTGGGGAGGCGGCGGCTGGGAAGAGGCCTACCGGGCCTACCAGGGCTACCTGTACAACTCCAACGAGGTACACAGCCACTACTTCCAGGTGGCCGTGGAGACCGGTCTGGTGGGATTGCTGGTGATGCTGGGCATCTGGGCCTCCTTCCTCCTGGCCGCCCATCGTGCTTACTGGGGTGCGCCCGCTGAGAGCGCCCGCCGGGGGATGGTCTGGGCCATGACCGCCGGTGCCCTGGCCACCGGCCTGCACGCGGCCATCGACTTCGACCTGTCCCTTTCGGCCCTCACCCTGGCACTGTGGACACTTTTTGCCTGCGTCAGGGTTTTCGGTCATAACCGAAACAGGGAAATAAGCGGACAATAAATGAGTTGCACGAGTTCCTGTCAATGCCCGCTGAGGAACCCGTACCCGAATTCTTTGAGCTGGGGGCAATCCTTAACGGGTAGCAGTATTACACATACTCCGGCAATTTCATTTCAGTAACAAGGAAATAGAGTTATTATTACAAAGGGCTGAAATTTAAAATGGGTAAAAAAGCCAAACGAAAGAAGCTTAAAGCGGTTGTAAACGAACCCGTTCAAAAAGAGAGCGCTCTACCGCGCCCGGTAAAGAGCACCAGGAAACAACCACCTGCTACAGCAATCCTGATCGCAGCCACCGTTGTCAGCGCCGTTGTGTTCCTCTTTGCTTTTTCCCTGGCCTCGGCCAACAGCTATGCGGAACAGGCCACGGGGTATCTGCAGCAGGGAAACGTCCAGCAGGGCCTGGCCGCCATGCAGCAGGCGGCCGCCCGCAACCCTTTTAATGCCGACTACCACACCGTCCTCATGCGTATCTACCTGGGCACGGGTCAACCGCAGCAGGCCCTGGAGGAAGCACGCCGGGCCGCGGCCCTGAGCCGCTACAGCGCCGGCTGTCAGGCCGACCTGGCGCAGGCCTTGCTGGCTGCCGGCAGGTACCGGGAGGCGGTGGAATCCGCCCGCCGGGCGGTGGAACTGGCCCCGTACCAGATCGCCTGGTACGAAACCCTGGCCACCACCTGCGCTGCCGCCGGCCGGGGTGAGCTGCAGGCGGGGAATAAAGACGCCGCCCGACAGCACCTGGAAGAAGCCCTGCAGGTGCCGGAGATGATCCGGGCCCGGGTGGCCGGGCTGGGGGAAGAGGAGAGGAAACTCTGGGTAGACGCCCCCATGCTCTCCGTTACCCCCGGGGTGCACCTGGGCTTGGGGCAGGCCTGCTACCTGCTGGGCGACCTGCCGGGAGCGGAAAAAAGCCTGCAGGCCGCCATGCAGGACGACCGGTTGAAGGGCGAAGCATCCCTCTGGCTGGCCCTGGTTAAAGAAAAGCAGGGCCAAAAGGAGGAAGCTCAAAAGCTGCTCAAGGAAGCCGGGCAGATAAATAAAAACCTGGAAGCGGCTTTTGCACGGTTGAAGGCGGTCCCGACCCTTTAGGAGGATGAAACAATTGGAAGAAGAACTGGAACTGAGAGATTTGATCCTCATCCTGTGGAAAAGGCGGAAGCTTATCCTGGGTATATTCCTGCTCGCTGTTTTGGCCGCGGCGGCAGTCAGCTTTGCAATCCCGCCGACATATGAAGTGAGCACAATCATTGCGCTGGGTGCTTTTCCCGATTCCACCTATACCAGCCAGGCTTCGGCCAGGGAAATCCTGCTCAGCGATGAATTGTTGCTTAACGTCATATCTGCTTTAAAGCTCGACGTTCCCAGGGAAAAATTCAGGAGTTTTAAAGAAACTATCAAGGTAGAATCAATCAAGGACACCAATTTCCTCAAGATTTCCGTGCAAACCCAAAATCGAGCTGAGGGAAAAGCTATAGTCGAAAAGATGGTTGAACTGTTTAAAGAACGCAGCGAGCCCTCCTACCAGCAGCACAGGCAGTTACTGGCCAACCAGCTCAATTCAGTTCGAACCCGTCTATCTGCCATTGAAACAGATATCAAGAAAACACGAGAGGTATTGAACGCCATAGAATCCGCCAGCGGCATTTCGCCGGTGGAAAAGGACCTGCGCCGTTCCCGCACCCTGGAGTACCTCCAGAGTGAAGAGTCCCAGCGCATTGAGCTTCTGGACCGTTACCTGGCATTGCAGAAAGAAATCAATGAATTGAAAAACGTACAGGTCATCCGCGGCGCCCGGGAACCGGTTTACCCGGTTAAGCCTAATAAAAAACTTAATGTTGCCGTGGCGGGGATACTAGGTCTGATGGTGGGGGTTTTTGCTGCCTTCATGCAGGAATATTTCCAACGCAATCCGCTTGATTTATCCAGGCGGGAGAACTGGGTTGGGCATCCCGACCGCTAAAAGAAAGACGAATTACACCGGAGAGTCGAAATATGAGCTTCTGTGTTTCAAGATAGTAGTTTTTTTAGCCTGGCCATGGTCTTGGAGGAAGGATTTGTATTATTTTTGTCGTATTTTCTAGAATGGTAACAATTACACCAAGTGGTTATTGTTATAGGGAGGCTGTGATCCGCCGCCCGCACCTGGGTACCTTGAGCAGCGGGGAACCGGTTCCGCAACCGGTCGCTGTACAAAGGATGCCTGTTTGTTTTTTGACATCTCTCGTTTTTTGTCGAAAGCGACAGGTGCCCGCAGGCGGCCGGTTGGGAAAAGGGGGTTATGAGCGTGGCTAAAACCTCTCAGGATCTTGCACGGGGAGCGTTTATTTCCCGTCACGACGCTGCAGCGCAGGTTTTCCCCCTGATGTGGGACCGGCGGGCCATTTTGCAGGCGGCGGCCGCCGTGGCCCTGGCGGCTGTGGACCTGACCGCCCTGGCATCAGGCGTCTTCCCTTCTGGCGGGAGACCAGGCAGGTGGTGAAGGCGGTTACCCTGGCCTTCGTTCTCGTCCTGGCCGCCATATCCCTGGGCAAGATGAGCGGCGAGTTTTCCCGCACGGTGCTGGTCCTGAGCTATCTCTTCTGGCTCATCCTCTTGCCGGCCAGCCGCTTGGCGGCAAAAAGGCTGCTTTCGCGCCTGGGCCTGTGGATGCAGCCCGTACTCATCCTGGGGACCGGCAAAACCGGCGAGTTTGTGGCCCGGGCGCTGCTGCGGGACGAATACCTGGGCTACCGGATTATTGGCTTTCTTGACGACGACCCGGCCAAGCGCGCCCGCGACGTGCGGGTGAACGATGCGCGCTTCCCGGTGCTGGGGAGTTTCCGGGACGCGGAGCCGGTCATGGCCCAAACCGGCGCGCGCAACCTCATCGTGGCCGCCCCGGGCATGAACCCGAAGGCCCTGGTGGGCATGGTTAACCGGCTGCAGCGCACGGCCCGCTCCGTCCTGGTGGTGCCCGACCTCATCGGCCTCCCCGTGGTGGGCGCCAGAACGGAGTACTTTTTCGAAGAGCAGGCGTGGGCTTTTCGCCTGCACAACAACCTGGCCAGCTCCTGAAACATGTTCATAAAGCGCGCCTTCGACTTGGCGGCGGGGACAATTATCCTGCTTTTGTCCCTGCCCCTCATGGCCGCCATTGCCCTGGCCGTGAAGTGTGATTCCCCCGGGCCGGTGATCTTCGCCCACAGGAGGATCGGGCGAGGGGGGAGGGAGTTCAGGTGCTACAATGCCGGACGATGGTGGTCAACGCCGAGACCGTCCTACAGGAATACTTGAGGAAAGACCCCGCCCTTCGGGCCGAGTAGGAGCGCGACTTCAAGCTGAAAAACGACCCCCGGATCACCAGGGTGGGTAGGTTCCTGCGGAGGACAAGTCTGGATGAGCTACCGCAGATCTTTAACGTCCTGAAGGGCGAAATGAGCCTGGTCGTCCCGCGGCCTATTGTCAGAAAAGAAGTTTTGCGCATCGGGCCGTACATAGACGACTTTTACCTGGTGCGCCCGGGCATTACCGGCCTCTGGCAGGTTAGCGGCCGCAATGATATCGACTACCCGGAGCGCGTCCGCCTCGAATCCTGGTACGTCCGCAACTGGTCGCTGTGGCTGGATATCACCATCCTTATTCGCACCGTGGGAGTGGTGCTTGCGAGGCGGGGTGCTTATTAAACTGGCCGTGTAAAATTAAGTAGCATTCCTGTAAACAGGAGTAGTGGGGCTTGAGGGAAAGAAAAAATCCTGGTATGGTGTAAATGCCAAAACCCAAAACCACCAATACCAGGAGGGATCAGCGATGTACAATCCCCTTTCCCAGAAGCTTGCCATGATCACACCTGAAACCTTAATTGTGGGTGTAGACGTGGCCAAGCATACCCACTACGCCCAAATGATCAATTTCCGGGGGGAGGGACTGCACAAGCCGTTCCCATTCCAGAATACCATATCCGGCATTGGTGATCTAGTCCAGCAAATCAGGACGATCCAGTTTAAACACGGCCTGTCTAAAGTTCTGGTGGCCATGGAGCCTACCGGCCATTACTGGCTCCCCTTAGCCTGTGTCTTAAAAACGCAAGGGATTACGGTGGTCCTGGTCAACCCGCACCATGTCAAAAAGGCCAAGGAACTGGACGACAATTCACCAACCAAACGGGATGACAAGGATGCCGGGGTAATTGCCCGCCTGGCCAAGGATGGTCGTTTCTACATCCCGCACATTCCAGCCGGCGTAATAGCGGATATCCGTAATCTCGTCAACTTCCGGGAACGGTTAAACAAAGACCTTCAGCAAAGCAAAGCGCGAATCAACACCCTTCTGGACCTGTATTTTCCGGAGTTTCAAGACGTTTTCAAGTCTGTTGAAGGAAAGGCCGCCATGGCTGCCCTGGATAATTTCCCTTTCCCGGCTGACCTCATTGAAAAGCCGGTAGATGAAGTGGCTGCCGTTTTAAGTCAGGCCACTCATAACCGGGTCGGGCTCAAGCATGCTGAGCTCCTAAAGGATAAAGCCAGGACCTCGGTGGGTGTAAGAGATGGCCTTGAAGGCGCCAGGATGGAGCTCCGCTACCAGCTACGCCGGGTCAAGGAAATCCTCAAGGAATGCGAGCTGGTTGAGGCCCGCCTGGCAGAACTGTTGAGGGAAATCCCTTATGCCGGGTACCTGCTCACCATCCCGGGAATGAGCATACTGCAAGTGGCCACCATAGTTTCCGAAGTGGGCGACCTGAACAACTACCGCAATGCCAGGCAGTTAATAAAGCTGGCCGGCCTGAACCTGGTGGAAAACAGTTCAGGCACCCACAAGGGAAGGACCCGCATCAGCAAGCGGGGCAGAGCAAAGCTGCGCTGCGCGCTCTTCCGGGTAGCCCTGGTTTTGGTGGCCAGAACGCAGGAATTTTCGATACTTCACCACTATTACACCACCAGGCCCAACAACCCATTGAAAGGAAAGCAGTCCTTGGTGGCCATTTGCTGCAGGCTTTTGCGCATCATCTTTGCCCTGGCACGCAAGGGAATGGCGTATAACCGGGATTTGGTTTTGCCTGAAAGCCATCCGGCCTTAGTACATGCCGAACCGGTTAGACCAGTGGCAAAAGTAGCCGCTTAGGCCGGTATCCAGGCAACGGCCTGTACCTGCCTGTCACGGCTTTCCTTCCGTTCTACCGGGCTGCAGGCGGAAGGTGCTGGCTGCATCATAACATTGTACCGTTATAATGCCTTTGCTACATGGACCTTGACAATCATGCAGCGCGGAGAGCCAAAAATCAAACCATGAGGGTAAGTAGACCCTGTTAGGTAGCACAATGGCCTCCACCCCTGGACAGGTGGGACGAAGGAAAGTCCGGAACCGGCACGGTTATTGGTATCCCGGGAGACATGAGAGGGTATATCGCCAGGGTAAAGTGTGGAGAAAAGAGCGCGCGAAAAATTGTCACACAAGCAGCCCTGGTATTTCTGTATACACCACCTTCCAGACAAAGGCATAACTGGGCATCATTATCAGTCATAGCCCTGCTGAAAAATGAAAATGGCTGAAATTGTGAGATTAACGAAGATTATTCAACCTTATTGAGAGAGGTACCAGAAGGAGAACGACCCTCCAAAAAAAGAAATGAGACCTCGCCCCCAAAAAACACCAAAAGTCAAGCTAAAGGAGTGTGAGGTCTCATGCTAAATATTCGTCACATAGTGGGAGCAGTCCTTCTTTTCGTCACTGGTCTGGTTAAATTAATTGGTGGGTGCAAAGACTTTTATAAACTTGAAAAAGGTATCCACGAACTTTGTCAGAAGGTCAGCAGCCAAATATTCACCTGGGCACTGGAACAGCTCGATACCCGCCTGATGAATGAACGTGACCGTAGCACCTGGAAGGTGGTCGGGTTTCGGGATAAAACAGCCATCAGTACCTTTGGGGAATTTCTCTACAAAAGGCGCCTGTACAAAAACAAAAAAAGCGGGGAAACCAGCTTCTTTTTAGATGAGCTGCTGGGCTGGCCGAAGCGGGCCACGATTACCCCTCGCCTAAAAGAACTGGCTGTCAAACTAAGCACAGAGCTTCCCTTTGACTCAACTTTGACAGTAAAAGCGGGTTTTAGGCTTCATCAACTCTTGAAAACCCAGTAAAATCAAGGATGTATATTGGGAATATCAAAAAATGTTGTGCCACGTATACCATTTACTGTCTTT
>Ga0224486_100270_pt1 | contig 20406 bp, 17 predicted proteins | sample TexhydDE_CT_test_FD_172013 | JGI IMG/M metagenome (GOLD analysis project Ga0224486, IMG submission 172013) | Fracking water microbial communities from deep shales in Oklahoma, United States - hydraulically fractured wells DE_CT_test ... | reverse complement strand
TATTATAAACGAGAATATAGTTTAAAAAGTGATAAGTTAAAAAAAGAAACAATATTTAGCTATGTCTTTCACCAGCCTGGAGATAAAAACAGAGAACTAATTCTTACCGTTATGTGTTTTGACGTACCAACTTGACAACAATTTTTGTGATATAATCTAAATATAGCAATGAAATCTTAAAAGCATTTTGGAGGTTACGTATGGAGAAAAATGTGTTAGACTTAAGTACTCTTGAAAATTGGCTTTGGGAGGCAGCATGTAAAATACGTGGTCCAGTAGACGCACCTAAGTTCAAAGATTACATATTACCTCTTATCTTTCTCAAACGTTTATCAAATGTTTTTGAAGATGAAGTAAACCATCTTGCAGAAGAATTTGGTGACATTGAAATAACATGGAAGTTGGTGGAAGAAGCTCATCGTCGTGGACAACCGCTAGTGCGATTTTATCTACCACCAGAGGCTCGATGGGAAGAAATACGCAAGAAAACCACTGGTATTGGCCAGTATCTTACTGATGTAGTGAGGGCAGTGGCAAGAGAAAACCCAAAACTTCAGGGTGTTATAGATGTAGTAGATTTTAATGCTACTGCTGCAGGACAGCGTATAATCGATGATGCTCAATTGGCTGATTTAATACAAGTTCTGAGTAAATACCGTTTGGGAATCAATGATGTTGAACCTGATATCTTAGGACGAGCGTATGAGTATTTGCTAAGAAAATTTGCTGAGGGGCAAGGGCAAAGTGCAGGTGAGTTTTATACTCCTAAGGAAGTAGCAATATTGATGGCACGTATACTTGATCCCCAGCCTGGTATAACAGTTTATGACCCATGCTGTGGTTCAGGCGGCTTACTCATTAAATGTCACCTCAGGCTTTTAGAAGTTTACGGAGAAAGGCAAAACGGTCGTTTAAAATTACCACCCCATATTGCACCGTTAAAGCTTTATGGACAGGAAATTAATCCTACCACATTTGCTATGGCAAAAATGAATGCTTTTATTCATGAAATGGATTCAGAAATTACTTTAGGAGATACCATGCGAAGGCCTGCTTTCACCAAGAGTGATAGCAGTCTTATGCAGTTTGATCTTGTTACTGCTAATCCAATGTGGAACCAGAAGTTTTCCACCGAAGTTTATGAACATGATCCTTATAATAGATTTAATTTTGGTATTCCACCATCGTCCAGTGCTGATTGGGGCTGGATTCAGCACATGTATGCTTCTTTAACCGAAAAAGGGAAAATGGCTGTTGTATTAGATACTGGTGCAGTAAGTAGGGGAAGTGGTAATCAAGGTTCAAACCGTGAACGGGATATACGCAAAATTTTCGTTGAAAAAGACTGGATTGAAAGTGTTATATTGTTGCCAGAAAATCTCTTCTACAATACAAGTGCTCCTGGTATTATCTTGGTAATTAATAAAGACAAACGTCATCCTGGAGAAATTCTACTCATTAATGCTTCAAAGTTGTATTCCAAAGGTCGTCCTAAAAATTACTTGACAGATGAACATATAGAAAAGATTGCCACTATTTATCAAAACTGGACTGCAGAAGAAGGGCTTTCGGCTATTATTACCAATGAAGAAGCTGCTCGCAATGATTATAACCTTTCCCCAAGTAGATATGTTTCTCAAAATGGTACAGAAGAAGTTTTGTCATTAGAAGAAGCTATAGTTCAGTTACAAGAAGCAGAGGAAGAATGTTTGAATGCGGACCGAGAGCTTGAAGAAGTATTAAAGGTTCTGGGGTTAGGAGGGTTAATAAGTGGCGAAAGAGATTAAGCATATAAATGATACAGTTTCTGACCTGCCAGAAGGTTTTAAGATGACAGAATTGGGACCACTTCCTGAGGAGTGGGAAGTGGTAAGGTTAAAAGATATGGTTGTATCGATTATTTCGGGAGATTGGGGGGAAGATGAACCAGAGGACGACTATGAAGCTTGTTACGTTTTAAGAGGAACTGATTTTAAAATAGCTGAAATGGGTAATTTGACAAATGTTCCAGTTAGATATATTAAAAAATCCAGTGTAGAGAAGCGAAAACTTTTGCATGGGGATCTTCTTGTTGAACTATCGGGCGGAAGCAAAGATCAACCAACAGGACGTGTTATGTTAGTTACAAATAATCTTCTTAAAAATGTACTTAGACCAGTAGTTTTCAGTAATTTTGTTAAGCGAATTAGGCTTGTTGATAAAATTGACCCCTATTATTTACGACAACAATGGGAATTTTTTTATCTCACAGGTAAAACTCGTATTTACGAGAAACGAACAACAGGCATACGGAATTTCAAACTTCAAGATTTTCTTGAAAACGAAAGAATTTCAATTCCACCACTTTCCGAACAAAAGGCTATTGCTTACGTTCTTCAAACAGTACAACGAGCAAAGGAAGCCACAGAAAAAGTTATCCAGGCAACGCAGGAACTAAAAAAGAGCCTAATGCGCCATTTGTTTACTTATGGTCCTGTGTCTGTTGATGAGGTTGATAAGGTACAATTAAAAGAAACAGAAATTGGGTTGGTGCCGGAACATTGGGAAGTGGTAAGATTTAAAGAAATTGCAACCATTGGTAACACGAAGAGTAACTTGCCACCACAGGTAGCTATTCCATTTATACCAATGTCATTTATACCTGATGACTACTTATACATTACAAATTGGGAACTACGCAAACCGGGAAATGTACGTAGCGGAGTAGTTATTAGAAATGGTAATTTGCTTTTAGCAAAAATTACTCCATCTCTTGAAAATGGAAAGCAAGGAATAGTGCAAGGCCTTCCTGGAGGCTGGGGATATGCAACTACTGAAGTTTTCCCAATACGAACCTCTAAATCAATGATGCTAGAATTCCTAGCCATTTATCTTAGAATACCGAAAATCCGTAAGATACTTGCATCAAAAATGGAAGGAACAACCGGAAGACAACGATTGCCAAAGTCGGTTTTAATGCATTTGATGATACCTCTTCCTCCTCTTCACGAACAGAATCAAATTGTCCGTATTTTGATGTTGGTGGACAAAAAACTCCAGGCCGAAGAGGTCAAAAAACAAGCTCTAGAAACCTTATTCCAGTCCCTCTTGCATCATTTAATGACAGGAAAACTCCGTGTTAAGGACATTATCTTGCCGGAAACAAAGGAGATGATTTAATGGCTCTCTGGGTAGTACGTGCTGGTAAATACGGCGAACGAGAAGAACAAGTTTTAGAAAAGAATGTTGCTGCTATTGGGTGGGATGAGTTACCAGACCTCTCAGGTATCAAAACTCGTGAAGAACTTTATGCGCTTCTTGAAAAGATTTATCCTGATGAAAAGCGCAAGACTCTATTAAATTGGCAAAGTCAAATTTGGCCATTTATAAAAGAAATACAACAAGGTGACATTATTGCGCTACCTCTTAAAAACAGATCTGTAATTGTGTTTGGTGAGGTAACAGGTCCTTATCAGTACCGGAGTGATTTTGGAGGAGGAATGAAACATACCAGACCTGTAAGATGGTTTGAAGAACTTCCGAGAAATGCATTTGACAAAGATATTCTTTTTTCCATGGGTGCTTTTTTGACTGTTTTTCGAGTGCAGCGAAATAATGCCGAAGAGCGGGTCAGAGTATTACTATCGAATACGCAAATTAAACCCGCAAACAGAAATCAAGAAACAGAAACAGAGATAGAAGCTCCACTTGATATAGAACAATATGCTAATGACCAAATCCGCGACTATATCGCACAAAAATTTAAAGGACATGATCTGGCGCGGCTTTAGCTGCTGTTTTGGAAGCACAGGGATATAAAGTACAAATCTCACCTCCAGGTGCAGATGGTGGAGTAGATATTATTGCTGGATATGGTCCTATGGGATTTGACAGTCCTAGATTAGTAGTTCAGGTTAAATCAGGAGATGCTCCTATCGACGTAAAAGTACTAAGAGAACTTCAGGGAGTGATGAAAAATTTTAGAGCGGAACACGGGCTGCTTGTTGCATGGGGTGGTTATAAAACTTCAGTAACGAAAGAAGCTGCACAGCTGTTTTTTGAAATTCGTCTTTGGGATGCAAATGACCTTGTAAAGGCTATTCTTGCTAATTATGAAAAATTGCCAGAAACACTGCAGGCAGAACTTCCTTTAAAACCTATTTGGATATTAGTTACTAGCGAGGAGGAATAACCCTATGGCTTTTGGTAGTGAGCGCCGAACTGTCCAAAATCCCCTGATTAAATACGCTATTGAAGCAGGGTGGACCTATCTCTCCCCTAATGAAGCCCTGCGCTTGCGGCGGGGAGATTCGGGTATAGTATTACACGATATTTTGCTTCAACAATTGCAGCGCCTTAATCCCGGTATTGTAGACCATCTCAGGGCAGAAGATATGATCCGTAAATTAACTTCAGTACGCCACAATATTGAAGGAAACTTTGAGGTATGGGAATATCTAAAAGGATTAAAGACAGTATTTGTAGACACCGAGAACAGAGAACGCAATGTAAATTTTTTAGATCCCGAAAATCTAGAAGCTAATATTTTTCATGTGACGGATGAACTCCGTTTTACTGGTGGGCTAAAACCAATCAGAGCTGATGTGGTATTTTTTATCAATGGTATACCAGTTATTTTAGTTGAAACCAAAGCAGCTACTCGAATAGAAGGAATTGCCGAAGCACTTGACCGAATTCGAGAATATCATTGGAAAGGCGCTGAACTTTTAACAGTTCTTCAACTTTATATATTAACACACCTTATTCAATTTTATTATGGTGCTACATGGAATACTTCCCGTAAAAGCCTCTATAACTGGCGTGAAGAACAGGCTGGAGATTTTGAGACCCTGGTAAAAACGTTTATTGCACCACGACGTGTTTTACGGGTACTTACTAACTTTATTATGTTTACTCGCAAAGATGGAGAACTGTCTAAAGTTGTCTTAAGGCCACATCAAATGCGGGCTGTGGAACGGGTTGTCCAAAGAGCAAGAGACCCCAAAAAGAGACGCGGTCTGGTGTGGCATACTCAAGGTTCTGGCAAAACTTATACTATGATAACCGTTGCCAAAAAGCTTATTGAGGACCCATCTTTTACCAATCCAACAGTGCTTATGATTGTTGACCGAAATGAACTTGAACAGCAGCTCTTTGGTAACCTGGAAGCAGTTGGCTTCGGACGTGTAGAAATCGCTAAAAGTAAGCGCCACTTAATTGAATTATTGCGAAGCGATTATCGAGGCCTTATTGTCTCAATGATTCATAAGTTTGAAGGTATACCTGCTAATGTCAACACTCGAGAAAATATTTTTGTATTGATAGATGAGGCTCATCGCAGTACCGGTGGAAAGCTTGGAAACTATCTAATGGGAGCATTGCCTAATGCTACATACATAGGCTTTACCGGAACACCTATTGACAAAACAGCACATGGTAAAGGAACATTTAAAGTTTTTGGAACAGACGATCCAAAAGGTTATCTTGATAAATATTCTATTAAAGAATCTATTGAAGACGGTACTACTGTGCCGCTACATTATTCTTTAGCTCCAAATGAACTTCAAGTTGATAAAGAAACGTTAGAAAAAGAGTTTTTAAATCTCAAAGAAATCGAAGGGGTCAGTGATATAGAAGAACTTAATAAAGTACTTGACAAAGCCGTGACACTTAAAAATATGCTTAAAAGCTCGGACCGTGTAGAAAAAGTAACTAAATTTGTGGCAGAACATTTTCGTGAAACTGTGGAACCAATGGGATATAAAGCGTTTTTAGTAGTTGTAGATCGCGAAGCCTGTGCGTTTTATAAAGAAGCTCTGGACAGGTATTTACCCCCAGAATATTCTGAAGTAGTGATAAGTAAAGGACCAAATGATCCAGAAGAACTTGCGAAGTACCATAGAACTGAAGAGCAGGAAGAGCAAATACGAAAAAATTTTCGCAATCCTGATGCATTACCTAAAATTCTAATAGTTACTGAGAAGCTCCTGACGGGTTTTGATGCTCCGATTCTTTATTGCATGTACTTAGATAAACCTATGCGTGACCATGTACTTTTACAGGCTATTGCAAGAGTTAATCGGCCTTATGAGGATGATAAAGGACGTCGTAAACCAGCAGGATTTGTACTTGATTTTGTCGGTATTTTTGACAACCTGGAAAAGGCACTTGCTTTCGATTCTAAAGATGTTAAAGGTGTAATAGAAGGAATAGATATACTTAAAGAGCGCTTTGTAGCTCTTATAGAAGATGGCCGTAAAATCTATTTACCATTAGTGGAGGGTAAAGATGCAGACAAAGCTGCTGAAGCAGTGCTTGAATATTTTCGTGATAGAGAGATACGTCAAGGATTTTATCAATACTTTCAGGAACTTCAAGATGTTTATGAAATTCTTTCACCAGATCCATTTTTACGTCCTTATATGAAAGATTATGAAGAATTAACACGTATTTACTTTGTGTTGCGAGCTAACTATGAATCAGGTATACCTATAGACCGTGATTTCTTGCGTAAAACTGCGCGGCTTGTACAAGAAAAAACTGAGGCAGGAGTTATACAGGAACCAACCAATTTATATAAGTTAGATGAAGAAGCTTTTAAAAAAATTGTTAATGGAGATGAGCCTGATATAGTAAAAGTTTTTAACCTTTTAAAAGCGATTAGGAACTTAGTTGATACAGAGGGGCAGAATTTTCCTTATTTAATTCCGATTGGAGAAAGAGCAGAACAAATTGCAAAGTCTTTTGAGGAAAGACAGATAACTACTCAGGAGGCACTTAAACAATCTAAAAATACAACACAAGAAATTTTTGATGCTGATAAAGAAAAGAAAAAATCAAATCTATCAACAGAAGAATTTGCAATATACTGGTTCTTGAAGCGTGAAGGCATTGCTAATGCTGAAAATATTGCGCGGCAAGCTGCTGATGCCTTTACTCAATATCCTCACTGGCAAACCAGCAAAGACCAAGAATTAAGCCTGCGTCGCCAGTTAATCAAGGTGTTGTTAAGCTCGGGAGTTCAGCAAGTACTAGATTTTACAGAACGCATCATGAAAATGCTGGAAAGGAGATTTGATTGATGGGAAAGGCGATAACTGAATGGGTTTCTTTAGAAGAAGCGGTACCGGTTGATATATTCAAATCAGAGGTATTAACTTGGGCAAAACGGATAGGGGTAACACCAAAAGAAATTCATATTCGGCCAATGAAGCGAAAATGGGCTAGTTGTTCTTCGTCAAAACGTTTAACGTTTAATACAGAACTTTTGAAACAACCAGCTGAATTTCGCACAGAGGTAATTGTCCATGAACTTTTACATCTTAAAATTCCAAATCATGGGCTGTTATTCCGGGCACTGTTACAGGCATATTTAAAGCAGCGAAAATGAGAAGCTCTTAAAGTCAAAAGATAAGTTGTATATATATGCTACATTTACTAATAAAAAGCAGAAACACATATTAAAAGCGAATTAGAATTATAATTATCTTAATCTAATCAACTATGTTATCGTGAGGTGTAAAAATTGAAAAAAATTATGTTTGACTCAAATATATTTGATCGCTTACCAGAAATTATACCTAAAATCAAGAATTCTGCTGAAAAACAGTATGAATATTATATTACAACTGTTCAAATTGAAGAACTATGTAAAATTCCCGATGACAAAATGGAAACTAGGATAAGAAATATTATAACGTTAACTGAACTTAGAGCAAAACTGGTACCCACATCAATATCTGTTTTAGGAAAAGCTAGATTAGGATATGCGAGATTAGGATACGGAGAAGTGTACAATAAAATACTAAATAGCAATAAGAGTAATATTGAAGATGCGATAATAGCTGATACAGCTGTGTATGAAGGTTGTACATTAGTTACTGAAGATAAGGATCTTTATAACCGCATGCAAAAAAACGGTTATGAGGTAATGTATTTTTCAGAGTTCATGGATTCAATAAACTTCTCTGAAATAGAAGATTGAAGCAATTTGGATTATTAAAAAGTGGGAATTTAAGGAACTTAGGTTAACACGAAAATATATTTTTATCCATGGTTTTGTTTTGTTAAGCATGGATGGTTAATTAAAAAAACACAGGGTAGGTTAATTTAAAACCGTTGAAAATGGCCGATTTTAATCCGCTAGTGACAAAGTAAAGAGTTCAGGTATATTTAAGAGCAATTGAAGCTGGTACATGTAAGATTTCTTCCTTGTAAGTATTTTATGGTATATATGTTATAATAATAAATAAGGGAGGTAATTCTACATAAAAGAAAAAAATTTAAGAATATGATAGCAAAAGGTACATCTTGGAAATGGTTTAAATTAACACTTTCAAATTATGCACAAGTCTATAAGGATATAATAGTAAAGAGGGGAGAGATTATTAATGCAGAAGAAAAAAATATTTTTAGTAATATTGTTAATATTATCAGTAATGATAATAGGAGGTGGGTATTGGCACTATCGACAAGTACAGGCTTACAATGAATTAATAGCAAACTACAAAAAAGATTTAATTGGTGTATCTTATGATATACTTGTTGAATCCGAAAAAATAGCAAATATAAGTGATATTTATCTTAGGGTTTGGAGAACTTGTATTGAACACGATATTGATAGGAATGAGTTTGCTAAATTAGTAAACGATAGTGAAGTTAATATATATACTTATTTTAAAGAAAGATCTTTAGGAATTATGATATGGCAAGGGGATATTAGTAAAGCTATTGATATAACTAAGGAATATCTCACACAAAGGGGTGACCTTGGAGATATACAAGCTAAAGAACAAGATATAGCACAAAGAATTAGGAAATTAAATAAACCACCTAAAGGATATGAGAAAGCTTATGAAGCATTATTAGATTTGTATAATGAGTATGAAAAATACGTTCAGGCAGTTTTATATCCTTCAGGTTCTTTAGTGAGTTATTCTAATACTATAGATGCGATTACTGATAATTTGGTAAATAAAAGCAAACAATTAAGAGTATTATTACCAGAAGAATAGAAATAATTATTTAATTTTGACCTTTTCTATAAACCTGAAAGAACGTTCCTGCAAAGAATTTGCACATTCATGCTTAAACAAAAAAATCCATATACGCAAAAAATAAGGCAGTGATAAATGCATACAATATAAAAACAAAAACAATAACAATAACAGGGTAAGAGTATACCAGCTAAGTACGCACCAATAGGGGTAGGCGCCCCTTTTTGGTGTTAGTATATTATTGTAGACACTTTAACTCGAACAGGATAAAATAAAAATATAAAGAGAGGAAGTGTCTACAAAATGCCAAGAGGACAAAGAAAATATAATGATGAATTCAAAAATACTATAGTAGAGTTGTATAACCATAGTAAAAGTCAATCAGAGCTTTCAAGCGAATATGGCATCTCAAAATCCACAATATCAGGTTGGTTGAAAAAAGCAAAACCAATAAATATAGACAACAAAGGCACAACAATTACAGCAGCAGAATATCAGGCTATGTTAAAAAAGATGGCAAGGCTTGAAGAGGAGAATGAAATATTAAAAAAAGCCATGGCCATATTCGCAAAGGAGTAAGCTCTATATTTGACTTTATTGAGGAAAATAAAAAATATCATGATGTTAAATTAACGTGCAAAGTTTTAAAGGTCTCAAGGAGCTCCTATTATAAGTATCTTCATAAAACAGAAAGCAAGAGAAGTAGAGAAAGCATGATGTATGAGGAAGAAATAATGAAGATATATGAAGAAAGCAAAAAGCGTTATGGAGCTCCCAAAATTCACAAAATGCTTGTAAATAAAGGCTATAATATAAGTCTTAAAAAAGTCCAAAGACTTATGAATAAATTAGGTATAAAATCTATAATTATCAAAAAGTTTAAACCTTACAGTTCGAGCAACAGAGTAGAAGAAAGAGAAAACATTTTAAATAGGGATTTTTCTACCACTACGATTAATCAAAAGTGGGTTACTGATATAACATATATTTATACTGTTAAGGATAAATGGTGTTACCTTGCGACAGTAATAGATCTTTATACCAAGAAAGTCATTGGCTATGCGTTTTCTAAAACGATGGATACAGAGCTTGCTATTCGTGCTGTAGAAAATGCCTATAATACTCAAAAGCCACAGGGAGAGCTTATACTCCATAGCGATTTAGGTTCACAGTATACAAGCACCAAATTTCAAGAATATATATTATCCAAAGGTAACATAAAACACTCATTTAGTCACAAAGGATGCCCTTATGATAATGCATGTATAGAATCTTTTCATGCTTCTTTAAAAAAGGAAGAAGTAAATTTAGCTACTTACCATGATTTTGATACTGCCAGACTTGCTATATTTGAGTATATTGAATCTTGGTATAATAGAAAGAGAGTACATAGTAGTATAGTATAGGGTATATGACTCCGCAACAATTTGAGGATTTAATTAAAAAGTCAGCATAAAAATTTCGAGTTTTTGTGTCAACTATATTGACATAAATCCAAATAAAGTAGAGATCTTTTCAGGTAAAACAAATCTTAGTTCCAGCAATTAAGTCGACATAGTTTCAGCCGATATCCGGAACATTTAAATAGATAATATAAGAGAAGGATGTCGATGTCCCTAGACATATATGATTCTGAACTACTTTAGGAGGGCTACCAATGGGGAAACTTCTACAGCATACCTGGGAGTTCTCAGAATATGTGCAGGCTTTTAAGGATGAATTGGCTCATCGATACTACTTATTAATAAACTTTCTTTATGCAAAAATATTAAAAAAGGGGGATGGTTATGGCTGAATATAACAATAAAAATTCTAAAAACCTTGAAGATGACCTTTTAGAGGCTATAGAACAGCAATTTAATAGTGGAGAACCCCTCATGAAGGAAGGGGAACTTCCTCTCCTTGTATTTATTAGCAGTGTGATATCCGAACTCAAAAAGGAACGGGAAGAGGTACTTAAAATTTTTCGTACCTATCCTAGTGTCTCTCCTATGTTTTATCCGTGGGTATTTGAGTATACTCCTGGCAGTTCATGGCCCCTTGATTATAGTTACCTTTCAAAGGTGCGAGAAGCAGACATTGTTATCTGGTTAGTAGGTGCGGAAACAACTGAACCAGTTCGTAACGAGATTCGGGAGGCTATAGCTAGTAATAGGCGTCTGCTGGTGGTATTGTTGCCTGTAAGGGAGCGGACTCAGGCAACGCAGGAACTCCTTAAAGAAGTTGGGCCTTATGCAAAATGGGTTGAGGTCGAGAAGGCAGGCAGTTTGGAACGTGCCATAAAACTTAGTCTGGAAGACGAAATAAAGCGGGCCCTTAAGGGTATCCCGGAAATAGGTTATCACAATAAAATGATGGAACTCTATAAGCAATCTATAGGGCGTTGTATAGCTCGGTGGCAGGCTGTAGGTGTACCAAAGGCAATAGCATACCAGCTTGCGCTCGATCCTTCTTTTGGATTGCCGGACCAGGTTTCACAACGGTATATTGAAAGTTTTGGAGTATTGATACTCATCGGCGAACTAGGTGCTGGAAAATCACTAATTATGGAACGGCTTTATCAACGAGCTATTTTCACAGCACGGGATAACATTAATGCACCCATACCTGTCTATCTGCGAGCATCCGAAGTCTCAGAAAAAGGGTTAGAGGAACTGGTAAAAAAAGAAACAAAGGGTCTAGGGACCCCCCATATTCAAGGCGTAGAACTTTTCATAGACGGAGTAGACGAGATAGGAACCGCTTTTGCCTTTCGGCTGTTGGATGAGGCTCGAGTTTTAGCAAATACATGGCCGAATAGCCGGATAACACTTGCATGCAGGCCGATTCCTGGTTTTAAAGAAATGGAGGAAGCTATTCAGGTACCTCTTCTAACGGAAGGTGATGCTTATGAACTTATAGGTAAATTGACAGGGGGCCCTGTTACGGCTGGAATGGCCTTTGGATGGCCCAAGTCCATCCGGGAGGCTATACGGCTGCCCCTGTTTGCTATACTTCTAAGTACCTATTTACGCACTCAGAACATGAAGGCTCCAAAATCAAAAGGTGAGTTGCTTTCATATCTTGTCGAAAAAGCCTTGGAGCAAGGAAGAATAGATATTAAGCATGTTGCTAATGTATTGTATCGTTTGGCCGTTCTTTCTATAGACAGGAATGGTTCCCCTGTTCCGGCCAGTGAAGTTGCTTCGAAAGCAGAGATAAAACCACTATTACAATCTGGTCTGGTTGTTGAGCATGAAGATACTCTATCTTTTCCGTTACCAGTATTAGCACAATGGTTTGCAGCCAGGAGTTTAGCTGAAGGATTTCTAGAAGTTACCGACCTTTTAAGCGACCCTCAAAGGCTTGATGCCTGGCACTATCCGCTAGTTATTTTTGTTGCCACTTCTAATCATGAACAGGTAACAAATATCTTAGAACCACTTGTAAAAGTAGATCCTGGATTTGTTTCTGCTATTATAAGTGAAGGTTTGGCAAGCTGGGGACTCGTAGAAGAAATCTTGCCCCCATCTCCACAAAAGTGCGGCCAACGTATAAGAGCTGCAATGAAAGCTTGGGTAGAAGGTATTGGCCCCCTTGCTCGATTAATCGCACCTGTGAACGGGGATGGTACGCTTTTACCAATTGGGGTGCGAACTGATGGAGCGTGGCTGAGTGCCGGGTGGTACAATGGTCCTGAAAAGGTTCCGGACGTGGTTTTACTGCCCTATTCCGAGCTGTCCTCTAATCTTGAGGTAGCTCTACGCTGGCCAAGTGTCCGAAGTGTTCGTCCTGGCCGACAGTCTGCATGGCCCTGGCGGTGGACATTGGAAGAACTCAGTAGCAAGCTTGCTGAATTGCTGCAAAATCAGATACTACCAGTTGGAGATGGCCCTCTCATGAAAGAATATGTCTGGATAACAGCCTTAAAAGTAACGGGACGGGGATCTCTAGAGGATAGACCTATTCCTCTGTTTGAAATTGAAAATTTTCTTTCAACATTCCCTGATGACATTTTTATTGATTCTATGGGAAGGAAGTGGAGCCTTGTCCCTCTAAAAAAAGAAATAAACCGTCTCCGTGACACTGGAGAAACAGAACTATGTCCTCCTTGGCCCGGACCGGATCGTGAGTTAAGATCGGGATGGATATGGGAAGGATATAGTAATGAACGGATGTTAGCCCGAGCAAAAGCTATATATGAGGGAGCGCTTGAAGGCTATCAGCAATTAGTTAAAATTTGGTTTTCTAAATTTGCTAAAAGATTGCCAACCTGGACTGTTTTGCCTGCCCGCTTAGTAGGTATAATCGTTCCTGGGGATCGAAAGGAAGGGTTTGTTGGCGGACCAACGATCAGTTGGTATCTAGAACCACTTCCGTATGGAAGACAAAGTTATATTGACCTTACTTTAGGAACGAAAGAAATAGAAAGTAAGGAGTTTTCTTTTGAACAATTAGTAACCAAATTTCGCAAGTTACGACCAGAAATCGCGACGCGGCATATAATACATCACGAAATACTGGATATTTTTCATATAGGATCGGCTACGCGATTAGCTTACGATTGGTTATGGGATGACCTTCGCTGGATTTCTTGGGTTTCAGGCATGAGGGGAAGAAGGGTGTGGGAATAAATTATAACCACTGGAAATGATAGATTGTTTTGAAGTGGGCGGGGAAGGTAGCGGTGAAGGAGTAACCCCTTCTTGTTTTTACATATTTCTAGTTTGAAAAATTTTACTTTCTTTTATTATTTTCATAAAACCTTCTATAAAAAGCAGGGTTATAGTTACTGTTTGTCGAATATTTAATAATACACAAACACCACCTTCCTTCTTACTTTTGATTTTTTTTGTGGTGGGGTCTTTTTCTGCATTTACGCCTCTTTTTCTTGCCAACTCACTTACTGAAATTTTACACTATTGCAGAAAGTTTAAGGGAATTGTTAGCCTTCTAGACTATTATTATCTGCCGAATGGTTTTCGGTGAAAGTCTAGTAAGTTTCAGAAATTTTCTTTAAGACAAAATGGATGTACGAATTTTATTGTTTTCGTGGAGATTTATCTCACGGATGGTTAACTCCAATTACATTGGCACGCATAGCTTTTCCTTTGATTATCAAAATCCTTTTGGAGAAAGAAGAGGTATACAAGTTAATGCAAAATGACAAAGTGTAGATTTCAGCTTTTGGAGAGCTAGCAGATCATGACTTTCTAGAAGAGAGTAAACGTAAAGAAGCCGATAAAATCATAGAAAAACATTACTGGGATCTTATTGAAAATGTTGCAAAAGAAATGCTTTAAAAATATCTTAGCGAAGAAAATGGAAAATAAAGATGCTGTATTATTTTGCCAAATATTGTACTCCTTTATACGAAAAAAAATCGTTTTTTATAGTTCTTCATATTGTACTTTTGAACTATGGTATAATTAAAGATTAAAGAGTTAATTGGAGGTATAATTTTATGGTATGTAAAAAATGTGGTGCAGAAATACCTGATGATTCAGTATTTTGTGGTAAGTGTGGTGCCAAAATAAATGGCGAGTCTTTTTTTAATGAAATAAGAAACAAAAAATCAGTATTTGTAATGAAAAAACCGTTAATAGTTCTAATAGTTGTACTTATTATTGTTATTGCAACAACCTTTGTTTATGCTGGTAATAGTTTACGTACATTTAAAAATGCATTAAAAAATGGAGATTACAAAGAAGCAATTAAGATTTATGATAACGAAATAAGGGGTAACCCTGATAAAGAAAAACAAGTTACTTCTTTTTTAAAGAATGAAATACAAGAAACACTCACATCTTATAAAGGAGGGAAAATTACTTATAATGAAGCAATTAATAAGCTTCAGATAATAATTAATAGTGGATTTGTAACAGAGGACGCAAAGAATGCACTGGATGAAGTCAAAAGAATAAATGAATCAAATATAGCATTTGAAAATGGACAGAAATTATTAGCTAATAAAAATTATATTGAGGGAATAAAAGAACTCAGAAAAGTTATTAAAGACGATAAAAATTATATTAAGGCCCAAGAATTAATTAAAAATTCAGTAGATGATTATAAAAAAGAAGTATTAAGTAAAACTGATGACTTGGCAAAAGAAGCAGAATATTCATCCGCTTTAAATATAATAAATGAAGCTTTGACAATCATACCTAATGATGCAGATTTAGCAGAAAGGAAATCTACATACGAAAAACTCAACAAAGAAAAAGCTGAAGCAGAAAAGAAAAAGATGATTGAGGAATTAAAAGCAAAACAAGAAGTGGTAGTAATAGATGCAAGGGTTACTAGTGACTGGTTACATTCAGAAATAGCAGAAATTCTTGTTAAAAATATCTCTAATAAAGTAGTCAAAAAATACATAGTAGGATGGATGGCTTTTGATAAAAATAATTACCCTGTAAAATCAGGATGGGTTTTTCCAGAGTATTTGAAGGAGGGAGTAGCTGAAATAAATATTCAACCAGGAGAAATTGTTGGCAGGGGATATGGGTTTGATTTGGGCAATTCAGGAGCTAAAAAAATAATAGCCTGTATAAAAGAGGTTGAATATTACGATGGTTCTAAATGGTATAATGAGTATTACGATTATTGGGTTGATGAACATAAGGAGAAACCATTAAATAATGATTAATGATTTATTAAAGTAATAATTTTGATTCATAATTTTAAATAATAAGTTAACATAATTAAAAATTTGATTATTGAAAATTGTAAGCTATCCTAAATATGTCTAATGCTAGCATAATTTAACTATTGCTGCAAATTGTATATAAAATAAAGAATTTTATTAAAAAAAGATACATAAGGCATTTATTTAGCCGCGAAAAATGTTTTTATAATAATGCATGTATAAAATCTTTTCATGCCTTTTTAAAGAAGGAAAATTGACTTTTTTACAGAAATTTGGACTTAACTATAATGCAAATTAAAGAAATAACTGAAAGGATAAACTACTCTTACCTGCCGAATCAATTCGGCAGGATTATTTTTACTACCTCATATCATATAACCTTCCAATATGATATAATAATGGTAGATAAAGAAGAAAAAAAGGAGGCACTAACGATGCCCAAAAACACGCAAAGGCTCTGCATAATGGACAGTTTTGAAGGTGACTGGGCAGTAATAGAATATGGAGACAAAACATTCAATTTTCCAAAAGAACTTCTTCCTCCACATGCAAAAGAAGGTGATGTCCTTAAGTTTGATGTCGAAATAAACAAAGAAGAAACAGAAAAGCGCAGAAAAATTATTAAAGACCTTGCTGACGAACTTTTTATAGACGATTAAAAAGGAGCGGTTTTAATGATTAAAAGAAAACTGCTTGTTTTTCTATTAGCAGCAGCACTAGTATTTTCTCTTGTAAGCTGCACAGTACCTCAAGGCACACAGCAGTCTCAAACAACAGAACAAGTACAAGAACAGACAAATACATCTGCATTCTCGCAACAACCTGCCAGCAAAACTGCTCAGTCTGCAGAAACAACAAAACCTCCGGAAACATCAGATAAAAATAGCAGTGGAAAACTTACAGTAAGCTACATAGACGTAGGGCAAGGAGACAGCATATTCATTCAAACACCATCAGGCAAAACAATGCTGATAGACGCAGGAGTACCCGAAATGGGAAGTAAAGTGGTGAACTACATAAAAAGCCGTGGAATTAACAAAATAGACATATTTATCGGCACACACCCTCATGCAGACCATATAGGTGGTATACCTGCAGTGATAGAAAACTTTCAAATAGGTAAGTTTTACATGCCTAAAGTAACAACAACCACAAAGACATTTGAAGATGTTTTAAGAGCAGCAAAAGCAAAAGGGCTTTCAATAAACGTTGCAAAAGCGGGACTTACACTTGATTTAGGTGAAGGAATAAAGGCTGAAATGATTGCACCCAACAGTGCTTACTACGATGATTTAAACAACTACAGCGCAGTTATAAAAATAACTTATAAAAACACTGCATTTTTGTTTACTGGAGATGCAGAAAAAGAATCAGAGCAGGAAATGCTCAATAGAGGTTATGATTTAAAAGCAGACGTCTTAAAAGTTGGACATCATGGAAGTTCCTCAACCACAACATGGGCATTTTTAAAAGCAGTCAGTCCAAAATATGCTGTAATTTCAGTTGGTAAAGGCAATGACTACGGCCATCCCCATAAAGAAACAATGGAAAAGTTAAAGTCGCTGGGGATAACAGTATACAGAACAGATGAATGCGGTACTATTGTTGCAGTAAGCGACGGCAAAACAATCTCATTCAACGTCAAGCCGGGAGATTACACAGCGGGCAGCAGTAGAAACAGCAGTACATCAAGTACATCTTCGTCGAAGACTTTTCAAAGCCTACCGTACGGCTATTACGGAGAACCGGGTAAAGTGTATGTAGACAGCAGCGGTAGGGGCTTAATCAAAGGCAATATCAACAGCAAAGGAGAAAAGATATACCATATTCCAGGAGATCCGTGGTACGACAAAACAAAAGCGGAAGTGTGGTTTAAAACAGAGGCAGAGGCACAGACAGCAGGATTTAGACCGCCTAAAAGGTAAAGAGGCAAGTTTTAAAATTTAGATATTTAACCATTGCCTCTTTAAAGAAACTTTCTTTGTCTTGAAAATAAAAACACCAAAGAATTTTTAGAATAAATGTAGAAAACATGTATCAATCTAATGTGGAGGAAATTAAAACTCAAGTAAATTAGAAACGAGTGATTTATCATTTCCAAAGCAAATGATAAATAACTTAGAGTACCAACTTTTGTCACGATAATTTGTCTAATTTAAGAGTGAAGTATTTGCTTATTTTAGTAGTAAATATTTGTAAGTACAAATACAGAATCTATAGGCAATGTTTTATCCTTTGCATAAAAGGACATCACACTACCATCTTTTATGTAAACATCTAAGACATATTCCTTTTCTTCTAAATCCATAGCAATATTTTCTATTTTGTATATATTATTCTCTTGATTTCCTTTTAATTTTTTTAAAGCATCTTCTAAAGTATCTTTTCCTATTTCTATCCCTAATATTGTTGTTCTTTTTTTCCTCAAATAAACTCCAGAAAAATTCATTTGTTCAATATTTTTGTAGCTTAATTTTTTGGTAGAGGATACATAAAAACGGCATCGAGCGTTGCATAAGAAATACCACCCAAATAAAACACTGGTAAAGACGTATTGATTCTTAAAAAGAGCAATAGCTCAAACTGTTATGAGAGCATCGGGGACCCGTTTTTATGAGACGGGCTCCTCGTTTTTTATAACGCCAAAGAAAGATGAAAAAAATAGGATGCAAAAAAGCATAGTTTATGATGGACAACATTAAGAGGCAAAGAAAAATTGTCCATGCAAGTGTTGCTTGTTTTTGCTGCCATGAATTTAAAAAAAGATGACCTTATGGTTATGGAGGAAGGGCAAAGGGCCCTTTGACATTTCAAAACTTTATCCGTTATTTGGAGTTTTAGAGAAAATTTTATTCAGATATATACAGCCCCTGTTTTCGGGACTAAGAAAACAGGGGCTTAAATTTTACTTTGTCAACAAACTGGGCAGGCTCAAAGCCTGTCTTTTTTATTTTATGTACTACAAATCTCCAAAAAAAGGAGCTGATAAAATGGACTTCAAAAGCTTTTCTTTTCCCAATGAAGGCCCACAAAGCACCACAGCAAAAATTCTACTAGGCTCAACAATATTCCTGCTGTACCTTTTTCTCACAGCCTGGCTTTTTGTACCTGCAATCAAAACATTCCAACTTCTCTCACAGCTAACCCCGCAAACTAACACAAAAATAGACTTTACCCCAATAAAGCAGATGTACGCAAACCCACTGCTGAGCTTAAAAGAACTCACAAACCCGGCAACACTGAAGGCTTACCTTATATTTCTGCTAATCTCCATACCAGCAATAGCAGTATTAGTAATACTTGCTAGAGCAACAGACTACAGAGCACACGGGGTAAAATACCTGAAAGATGACGGAACACATGGAACAGCAAACTGGATGACAGTGCAGGAAGCGAAGAAAATACTGGGCATAGGCACAAACAAAGGCTTAATACTGGGCAGGATAGGCAGCAAAGTAGTCACATTACCACCTGACAGCTTTTTAAACAGAAACGTAGCAATATTTGGATCTCCCGGCTCAATGAAATCAAGGGCATATATAAGGACAAACATACTGCAGCTGGCAAAAGAAGGGCAGAGCATGGTAATAACAGACCCAAAGGGAGAAATATTCAGAGACATGGCAGAGTTTCTAAAAAACAGAGGATATACTGTAAAAGTCTTCAACCTTGTAAACATGAAGCACTCTGACAGATGGAACCCAATTGAAACCATACAGGACGATATAGACGCACAGCTTTTTGTGGAAGTAATCATAAGTAACACAAAGGTTGCATCAACAAAATCGGGCGATCCCTTCTGGGACAGGGCAGAGCAGAACCTGTTAAAAGCACTTGCTTTATACGTAGCAATGGAATATCCGGAGCACGAGAGAAACATTGCAAGCGTATATTCGCTCTTAGCAAGCGCAGAGCCAAAAGCAGTAGACTCTGTTTTTAAAACTTTACCCAACGGCCATCCTGCAAAAATGCCTTATAACATATATGCGCAGGCCAATGAACAGGTCCGGACAGGTGTCATAATAGGTTTAGGTACAAGGCTCCAGGTGTTCCAAAATAAACTGGTACAGAAAATAACAGAAACAAGCGACATAGACTTAGAACTTCCGGGCAAAGAAAAATGTGCATACTTCTGCATCTCAAGCGACACAGACTCAACATTTGACTTCTTAGCGGGCCTGTTTTTTTCATTCCTTTTCATAAAGCTTACAAGGTACGCAGATATGAACGGAGGTTCACTTAATCCAAACGTATACTTTCTTCTGGACGAATTCCCCAATATAGGCGCTATACCTGACTTTACGAAGAAAATAAGCACAATGCGCTCAAGAGGCATACACTCAAGCGTAGTATTCCAGAACATATCGCAGCTCAAAAACAGGTATCCGAATGATGCCTGGCAGGAAATCATAGGAAACTGCGACACAAGACTTTTTTTAGGCTGCACGGACGTTGCAACAGCTCAGTTTGTATCAGATTTACTTGGACAGGCTACAGTCGAAGCAAGAACGTTCAGAAAACACGCAGGCTTAGAAGGCCTTTTTGATTTTGGGGACATATCACTGAACACGCAGAAAAGGCCTCTTCTTACTCCGGACGAAATACTGAGGCTCGACCACAGGAACGCAATAGTGATATTGAGAGGTCAAAAACCTCTTTTGGTAGAAAAAATGGATTACACAAGACATCCTCTTTCAAAAGAAATCAAGCCTGTACCAATCACTGAATATATACCTGAATGGGCAGAGCAGGAAGATAAAAAAGCAGAAACAAGGCCTGCAGAAAAACTTACAAAAGAACCTA
>Ga0224486_100268_pt1 | contig 20464 bp, 17 predicted proteins | sample TexhydDE_CT_test_FD_172013 | JGI IMG/M metagenome (GOLD analysis project Ga0224486, IMG submission 172013) | Fracking water microbial communities from deep shales in Oklahoma, United States - hydraulically fractured wells DE_CT_test ... | reverse complement strand
CGGATAATTCCGTTTTCATCGAGATTTCTCAAGTTTTCCTTCGAGACATTTGGTATTTCCGCAGTGATTTCCTCTGGACCGACCCTTGTTTCTCTTGCTGTTGTTTCATAGACTTCGATGTGTACAGACGTGAATGTTTCTTCTTCGAGTAGTTCTTCGCTTACCAGTATAGCGTCTTCGAAGTTGTAACCTTCCCATGGAAGGAACGCAACAAGCACGTTCTTACCAAGTGCAAGTTCTCCGTTATCTGTTGCAGGACCATCAGCTATTGGTGTCCCTTTCTTTACAAAATCTCCAACATTAACAATAGGTTTCTGATTAATACATGTATCTTGGTTTGACCTAACGTATTTCAAAAGTGTATATTCGTCGAGTATCGGATTTCCTTTCTTATCGTAAAGTGGGTTGCCATTTTCATCTGTTCTGTGGATGACAATTTTTCTGGCATCGACTTTTTTGACGATTCCATCGTGTTTTGCTAATACAACATGTCCAGAATAGATAGCAGCTGGGTATTCCATACCAGTTCCAACAAGCGGAGCTTCGGATTTGATGAGTGGAACTGCTTGTCTTTGCATGTTAGAACCCATCAAAGCACGGTTAGCGTCGTCATGTTCGAGGAATGGAATCAGTGATGTGGTAACACTGACGATTTGTTTTGGTGATATATCAACGAAGTCAACTTCATTTTTGTGCACGTAGACTATTTTTTCAAGATATCTAACCGGGACTTTTTCTTGCAATATGTTACCATTTTCATCTCTTGGTATTGTTGATGATGCAATTCTGTAGTTTTCTTCTTCATCTGCAGCAAGGTAAACAATTTCGTCCGTAATTCTACCGTTGACAACCTTTCTGTATGGAGTTACAAGAAAACCGAATTTATCGATTGTGGCATAAACAGCGAGAGAGGTAATAAGACCTATGTTACCGCCTTCTGGAGTTTCAATTGGACACATCCTTCCATAGTGAGAGTGGTGAACGTCACGAACTTCAAACCTTGCCCTTTCTCTCTTTAATCCGCCAGGCCCGACTGCTGTAAGCCTTCGTTTGTGTGTTAATTCAGCGATTGGGTTGACCTGGTCCATAAATTGTGAAAGTGGATTCGTTGCAAAGAAACTGTTAAGCGAAGCGACGACGTTTCTCAAATTAATCAAACTTGGAATCGATATCTTATCTAAGCTTGTATAGGTTGCAAGTTTTTCTTGAATTTGATGGACAGATTTCGAGAACGCTCTTTCGAATTCTGAACCTATCAATTCACCAACTGTTTTGACCCGCTTATTTGAAAGGTGGTCTTTTGTATCAAGTGTTTCCGGGTGTTTTTCAACTTCAAGTAACATCCTAACAACCAAGATTATATCCATTGGTGTAAGAGCGTCGGAAGTCTCTGTGTACTCAACATTCTCAACACTCTTTGGATTTCTTCCTTCTATTTCAACAAGGTATTTTCTGTACGTGTTTGTCAATTTTTTGTTCATTTTGTACCTACCGACTTCGGTAAGTTCAAAGCGTTCAGGATTAAAGTAAAGGTTATTCCAGAAGGATTTTGCAGCGTTGTATCTAAACACCTCGCCAGGGCGTAGTTCCTTGTATATTTCCATGTAAGCCCTAAGCTCACTGATATTTTCTTCAAGAGGTATTTTCAGTCTTTCCTTAAGCTTCAGATAGGTTTTGTGTATGTATTTATTTGCAACTTTTATCTTATCAATCCCATGTTCTCTAAATATCTCAACAAGTGTGGGCGTTAGTACTGAACCTTTTTCAGCGAGGACTTCTCCAGATTTTGAGACAACCTTCTCGAGAATTATTACCCCTTCTGCTTGCTTCAAAGCATAATCATCTTCGACATCTATGTAAGTTGGGAATAGAGAAAGGATATCGATATCGTTTTGATAACCAAGGGTTTTTAAGACCAAAAAAAGGTTCAGCTTTTTCCTTCTATCGATTCTTGCATACAAAGTTTCATCGTTGAGATTAAGCAATATTTCAAGCCACACACCTCTCACTGGTAGGAAGTGTGCTACATATATCGGCTTTGCTCCTATGTTTTTGGTTGGTTCTTCGACAAAATAGACTCCGGGGCTTCTTACAAGCTGACTGACGACAACTCTTTCAACACCGTTTATCACGAACGTTTGATTTTCAGTCATGATAGGATAATTTCCAAGACTCACTTCTTCTTCGCGCATTTCTCCAGTTGACAAATCGGTAACTCTAACCGTTGCGTAAAACGGTGCAACGTATGTTAGAAGACGCTGTTTGCACTCTTCGACCGAGTGAAGAGGTTCACCTACACGAAATCCAACGAATTCGAGGCTGAAACCTTTGTCTCTTCTACCCTCGGCCTTTACCGAAGTTATGGGGCTGAACTTTTTGAGGATACGCAAAATACCGTGATCCAATAACTCCTTGAAGGATTTATGCTGGATTTCTACGAGGTCTGGGACGTTGAGAATCTCATCAACCTTTCCGAAGGAGTACCTTATCCTCTTGCCCACTTGATAAGTTTTCAATCTGATCACCTCTTCCTAAAGTGTCGATACAGAATGGTTGGAAATTACGAACTGTGAGGGGCTAGAAAGAATTGGGTGCATAAATAAAAAACGCAGGGTTCTAGTGAACCTGTTCGATGCTGTAACTCTAGGGAATTTTATAGATTTTGGAAATTCATACATGTTCATGCTCATCATTTGGCTCATGTTAGACAATAATACTGCAATTATATATTAAACCATAAAAACCCCGCACTGTGTAGTATTGTGCGGGGTTTGATACACAATATTCTTTGTTTTGAAAAATATGTTACTTAATTTCAACTTCTCCGCCGACTTCTGCGATCTTTTTCTTGATTTCTTCTGCCTCTTCTTTCTTAACTCCTTGTTTAATGAACGCATCTGGTGCGCCAGCTTTTTCAACAAGATCTTTTGCTTCTTTGAGACCGAGTCCTGTGATTTCTCTGACAACTTTGATAACTTCAACTTTCTTTTGACCGAAGCTCTTGAGGAGAACATCGAATGTGTCTTTTTCTTCTGCTGCCGCTGCTGGAGCTGCTGCTGCCGCTGCAACTGGCATTGCTGCCATAACTGGAGCTGCTGCGCTAACACCAAATCTTTCTTCGAGCATCTTAACAAGTTCTGCAAGTTCTGCCACCGTTAATGACTCAATAGCTTTTACGAGTTCTTCCAATGTCATAATATACACCTCCTGATAAGTTTGCCTAATGTTTTCGTCTTAGTCAGCTAACAGTAAACATCTGAAATTACTGTTTTTCCTTTTGTTCCTTAATAGCATTAAGAGCGTACAATACGCTTCTAAGCACACCTGCGAGAGAGTTGACAAGACCGCGAATAGGTGCCTGGATACCACCAACAACCATCGCAAGTAGCTGTTCTCTTGATGGGAGCTTGGACAAGTTTTCGAGTTGGTCGCCTGCATAGAATTTTCTTTCCAGATACAAACCTTTGCAAACGGGCGTTCCTTTGTTTTCTTTCACAAAGTTGTAGAATATCTTGATAGCTTCAACAGGGTCCGCTTTTGCATCTACGTAAAGAACAGCAGTTGGTCCGAAAAGGACATTATCGTGACCTTCAAGGTCATACTCTGCATTCTTGAGAGCCATTCTTAAAAGAGTGTTCTTAACAACTGTAAATCTTGCGTCGTTACCAAGCTTTTCTCTTAGAGCTCTTCTAAGTTTTGTCATCTGTGCAACTGTAAGTCCGGTAAAGTCTGCGAAAAGTACCAATGATGAATTCTTAAAAGTTTCTGTTAACTCGTTAACAAGTTGTTCCTTCTGTGGTCTTTTAAGCACGTCGTCACCTCCCATATCAAATAAAAAATGCCTCTTTACGAGGCACAGCGGAGGGAAAATAGCACCAATACGGAAACGATAATCCGTTGAACAGGTGCTTTTCGTATCCCTTCCGTGCCTCCTGCAGGCGCCCTGACTATTTTGTTAGGGCTTTATTTAACCTGCAATCTACGGCAATCACTTATTTTAGGACATGGTATATTTTACCAAAGTTTTCTGTTCTGTAGTGAACAATGAGTTAAATCTGTGTAAAGAAATAAGCTTATTGAACGATATTCTTCAAACGTATCGGGGTATCTGTTAGCCAGACTTCTACAATCGTTACGTTTGTTGCGTAGGTTGTTGTGGATGTTGCGTATTTCTCCACATATAAACCTGTACCGTTTAATTTTAACACGATACTTGTAGCTTCAGCAAGTTCTTTAAGTTGCGAGATATTCCAACCTGTGATATCAGGAAGATTTGTATAGGATTGCTTTTTAGGATTCATCAAATCATCCTGGTATTGCTTTAATTTCAAAACAACTTCCTTGAAAAATGGTGCAGCAACGATACTGCTTAGTTTTTCGGTCTGAGGGGAATCAACCCAGACCATTATAGTGTAAGGCTTGTCTAAAATGGCTTGCCCTACGAAGACTGCTGTGACATCCTTTTTCTTGTTTTTTTGAGCTGTACCGGTCTTTCCAAGTATTTTTATACCATCTATCTTTGCGTTTATACCTGTTCCTCTTTCCACGACATCTTCCAGCATTTGTTTTACAATGTCAGCGGTTGATTTTGATATGACTCGTTTCTTTGCCGGTTCTTTTCCCTCGTAGATAGTAGGTGCAACGTAGATTCCGCCATTCACTATAGTATTAAAAGCTGCTAGTAATTGGATAGGTGTGACGCCTATTGATTGTCCAATACTCATAAACGCCCAGTCAGCTTTGTACCACTTGTCTGGAGTGTTAAGTTTTCCTGGAATCTCCCCTTGCAATTCTATGCCTGTCTCCCTACCCAAACCAAAGGACTGGAAAATTTCATAAAGCTTTTCGACCCCAAAAGAATCAACGATTTGCTTTGTTGTGAGAACAGAAACGACGTTGCAGGAATGAACTAGCCCATCGTAAAGATTGATATCCTTATGAACTTCAAGATCTTTAATTGTCAAATCCAAACCTTCGATAGGTTTCACATATCCAGGACAGTAGTAATGAGTATCTGGTGTAACAAGTCCTAGTTCTAATGCAGCTGAAAATATGATGGGCTTGATTGTGGAACCGGGTTCAATATATCCCATATAGTAGGTGGGCCAACTCTGGGTGGTTAAAGCGGCTCTTACTTTTCCTGTACTACTTTCCATTACCAGAACTCCGACTTCTGTTGCTTGCTTTTTCTCCTTGTAATCCTGGGCCAATAAGTAAAGTTGTTTTTGAAGTTCACTATCTATCGTAAGCCTAACATTTTTTCCGTTTTCAGGCTCTATTTTTACATAGTTCAAAGGTCTGCCAAATATTCCTGAATAAGTTACAGAAACAACACCGTCTCTGACAGGTCTCAGTATTTTATCGAAATAAGCTTCCGCACCACTGATTCCATACCTTTGATCCGTTCTGCCAACGATTGCAGAAAGACCAAAATCTGATAAGGAAATACGGCGTTCCTCGGGAACAATCGCAACAAATTTCAAAAACTGGGTTGGAATCTTTCTTATTGCTTCCTGTCTGCTATTGACAATACCGAGTCTGAGAATATTTTTTTTATCAAGTTCGCTTAGCTGTTCAGATACTCCAAAAGCGTTCAATAATCTTAGGAAATCTGGTGATTTCTTGAACGCATTGCCTGCAAAGCTCCTCAAGTAATTCAAATCCAAATAAACACCATAAACAATCTCACTTGTAGCGAGCAAACGCCCGCGAGAATCGTAAATATTACCACGCAGTGCAGGTATGTAACTTTTAACCGCGTAACGGTTAGTATATATATTTGTATAAACCTTTACAAGCAAAACAATTATCAAGACCGAGACAATTAATAACACTAGTCTATAGCGGTATCTACCTCTGCTCAATTGATTACATCACGTCCTAATACCAGTTTTGCTATTTGAATATCCAAAACTGCGTTGTGTTGTCTTAAATTCGATAAACCCTCTCTATACATCTCAACTTGCCTTAACATCTCCGCTGTTCTGGAGTTAAGTTGATACGCGCCGAGAATCAGACCCGTGAACAAAGAAAATGCAAAGATATACTTCAACACTCGAGAAAAGGTCTTATGCTGCTCTTGTAAACCTTCAAGAGCGACTTCTCTCCGCTTACTTCTTACAAGCGTCATACTCTATCCCCCTTCGCTCCGCTAAGTTATGAGAAAACTAAAATTAAGAACTTACTAACAGAAACGAAAACATAAGCCCATACACAACGGCTCTTCTCTGCTCCGCTAAGTGCAATATCAAACATTTGGAAAATGTAAAAAAGTAAAAGAAAAATCTAAAACCTAACTTTCTAGAAAAATACTAACTTTCTCCGCTTTTAGTTGAATTAAGTTATTTGTTGTCTAACAGTGAGAAACTCAAACTCTCTTAGCTACCCTTAACTTTGCACTCCTCGACCTTGGGTTCTCGGCTATTTCTTCCATGCTTGGTGCTATAAAATCGCCTAGAGGTTCTAATCTCGGGTCATTTTTAAATGCGTGCTTTACTAATCTATCTTCCAGTGAGTGGAACGAGATTATAGCAATTCTACCTCCAGTTGTTAACAAATCAGGTGCGAACGAAAGGAACTTCGCCAAGTTCTCAAGCTCCTTATTTACTTCTATCCGTATTGCTTGGAACGTTTTAGTTGCAAAATGCCTTTTTCGATTGTGAATTTCCTTGTAAGGCAGAGCTTTTCGGATGGCTTCAACCAACTCTCGAGTAGTATTTATTGGCCTATTTTGAACAATAGAATGGGCAATCCTTCTCGCAAAACGTTCTTCACCATAATTGTATATAATATCGGCTAATCTATCCTCAGGGTAGGTATTAACAACATGGTGGGCGGTTAATTCACTTTCGAGGTTCATTCGCATATCGAGGGGTTCATCTTGATTGAACGAAAATCCTCTACCTTCTCCTTTTAATTGGTAGGTAGAGACCCCTAAATCAACAAGCAGTCCATCAACTTTATGGACTTGTAATAGGTTAAGCAAGACGGGTAAATCCACGTAGGAGAATTTGAAGAGCTGAACATTGGGGTAGGCTTCCAAGTTTCGCTCCGCTATTTGTAAAACTTCGCTGTCAACATCTATTCCTATAACCTTGCCACCCGTTTCCAATATCCGCTCCGCTATCGCTTTGGTGTGTCCACCTTCTCCTACCGTACAATCCACATACACCCCGTCTGGCTTCCATACCAAGTTGTCTACAACTTCCTTCAACAGTACCGGGATGTGTCGTTCACTATAAATCCTATTCATGCTTCACTCCGCTCCGCTAGTTTAGAAAAAGGCTACTTACATTGTAGAACAAAATGTGTAAATTTTGCAATTTTTTCCAAAAAAATCAACGGTTGAAAAAGTATTTATTTAAGCGATTTTTGGAATGTTTATCAGTATATACTTAAGTATAGTAAAATTTAACATTTATTAAACAACAAACAGGGGGCTCCCCCCTGTTTATTATTACGGACGTGGAAAGAGTAAACTACTATCCTTTTTCAAAGTGTTATTCTTGTTCCAGTAAGCCCTTTTAATGCCTTATCGAGAACTGCCATATCGGTAATTAAACATTCCCTTCCGGTTGAGGTTACGAAATCAATTGCCGCTTCGATTTTTGGTCCCATGCTACCTGATGGGAATTGACCTTCAGCAAGGTATTTTTTCGCTTCTTCAACTGTAAGATGGTCCAGAGCTTTTTGATCCGGCTTGTTGTAGTTGATGTATACTTTTTCAACTCCGGTAAGAATTATGAGTATATCTGCATCAATTTCCTTGGCAAGCAAAGCACTTGCTCTATCTTTATCGATGACTGCTTCAACCCCTTTCAGTGTTCCGTTTTCTTGTATGACAGGTATTCCACCCCCACCCGCTGCTATGACTATCATGTCTTTTTCAACCAATGTCTTTATGACGTTCTTTTCAACTATGTCGAGTGGGATTGGAGAAGGAACAACACGTCTCCAACCTCGTCCAGCATCTTCTTTCATTATCCAACCTTTTTCTTGTTGTAGCTTCTCTGCCTCTTCCTTTGAATAAAATGGACCGACTGGTTTTGAAGGTTTTTGGAAGCCAGGGTCGTTCTTGTCAACGATAATCTGTGTAACGATGGCTGCGATTTCTCTTTGTATATTCCTTTTCCTTAGCTCATTTCCAAGAGTTAGCGCTATCATGTAACCAAGACTACCTTGCGTTTGCGCATCGTTAACGTCAATAGGGAACGGTGGTATAACGTGCTTTGCTAATTCTTGTTGGACTAAGAGATTACCTACTTGTGGTCCGTTTCCATGAGTTATAACTATGTCGTAATCATCAAGCATAGAAACCAAAAATCTGGCGGTTTCGGAAAGGTTTTTCATCATGTTTTCTGCTGTTGCTTCTTCACCAGGTCTGTTAACCGCGTTTCCACCAATAGCCACAACTGCTAGTTTCTTCATGTGCACACCTCCAACTACGGATATGGAATTTTAGATTTATGAAAGTGCGATTGCCAAAGCGATAGATGCGAATTTCGACTCGCTTGTATCTGCACGTGATATGACAATAACTGGTGCCTTTGCTCCAGCTATGATACCAGCAATTTTTCCATTTGCGAAGTATACAGCAGACTTGCCAAGGAAATTTCCACTGTGAATGTCTGGAACAACTAGTATATCAGCATGACCTGCGACATCTCCCTTGACACCTTTGACTTCTGCTGCATAAACGCTCAAAGCGTTATCTATTCCAAGGGGTCCGTCTATCTTACAATTCTTTATTTGACCGCGCTCGTTCATTTTGGCTATAATAGCAGCTTCCATTGTCTCCGGCATGTCGGGATTTACTGTTTCAACGGCAGCTATGAGTGCAACTTTAGGCATCTCGTAACCAAGTTTTCTGGCAACAGCAACTGCGTTTTCTATAATTTGTACCTTCTGTTCCAAAGTAGGTCTAATTACCATGCCACCATCTGTGATGAAAATCAAACGGTTCACACCAGGAACTTCAACAACCGCAACGTGTGAAAGCAATCTCTCTGTCCTAAGTCCTTGTTCTTTGTCTAAAACGGCTTTCAGCAGTGTGGAAGTTTTTACAAGTCCTTTCATCACTATGTGTGCTTTCCCTTCGACGACTGCTCTCACCGCACCTTTGGATGCCTCTTCTTCAGAACGGCAGTCAACAATGGGGAAATCGGCGTTGAGCTCCTTCAAATTCTCTTCAATTACTTCTTTCTTTCCAAAAAGAATAGCAGAAACGCCCAATTCTCTTGCTTCGACAACTGCTTTTATGGCTTCTTTATCCTCTGCTCCAGCAATGGCGATAACTTTCCCCTTACCCTTCGCCATTTCGATGATTTCAGAAAGAGTTCTTATCATCGTTAACACCTCCACAGTGCTTGTTCTTAGATTTTTTTAAAGTTAAACTAATATCCTTGCAGCTGCACAAATATATGTCATAGCCAACAATGCTTCAAAGATGACCTTGTAGTCATCGTGAGTAAGGCGAACTTTCCTTCCATCTATTCTTTCGACAAGGGGCATGGAGGATACAAGGTCAGCTCTAAGTGTATCACTGAATTCCACAACCATTTCAATAGGCGATGAGAATTTGAAAATCTCGAAATCTTCTCTGGATTTTGTTGAAAGCTCCCTAGCACATTGTTCCAGTTCGTTAAGCAAAATCTTCGTTGGTTTCATAATAGCACTGTGCCTTCCGATAGACTTTTTGGTCTCCACAGTAAGAACCTTTGGGAGGATTTTAGAAGTTTGGGCAATAACTTTGTCATCTCCAATTAGACATCCAAGAGGAACACTGAACAAACCAGCAAAAGCTGCGTTGATAAGTGCTTCGTTCATTTCCATGCCATTTACCCAAATATTGTGTATTGAAGAACTTGAGTATGTATGGTCCATATTTGCGTGAATGGTGCCAATACCTGCATGGTAACCGAAAAAGACAGCAAAATCAAAGGATTCGTCAATACCATACATCATATAGTATTGCCTAATGCCACCACTTACCAATGTTACGTACGGAAATTCCTCAGTGATTTCCCAGGGGATGTTATCACCTGCGGCATGTGAATCCACAAGCATTACCTCGCACCCTTCCAATCCTTTTAAAAACGCTTTCAGCTGTCTCAACATTTCATATCTTTTGTATTCAGGACTTCTCTTCTCAACGTCATTCCAACTAGTTACACCAGCGAGTCCTTCGTAATCAAACGATACAAAGACTTTTTTCCTACTCGTTGTCATACCACCCACCCCTGTTGGTATTATAAAACAGAGTGTGTTTGTTATGAAGTCTGGTAAAAAAGAGCATACCGAAGCATACGAAAGCATAAACAAGTATCGATGAGGATTAATTATGATTAAAGAATGAGCACCGTTTTGGACAGAATAGTAGCAATTTTCAAAGTGTGCAGTGAGTGATTACTTAATGTTTCTTAATCGATTCTTTACAGTAAACAATTTCGAAACAAAACGTCATATACCATTCCTTGTGAGTAAAATATCATTCATGAGTTAACATAAAGTTTGTCTTGATTTTTAACATAGACTTATGAGATAATACTCAATGCACAGTAATCTTACCCCACCCCCGCCTTGTTGCGTTATAGATACTAGATTCATTTTAGCTTAATTTTCCTTACAATTGCACGTCTCGAGGTGTACTTATGGACAATGTAGAAATTAAGGAAAAGATTTTGTCCGCACTTAAGGAGAAGGTCAGCCGGCAGCAATGGGAACACTGGTTTATAGACTTCTATGTTAAACGTGTAGAAGGTACCCACGTTGTTTTTGAAGTGGGTAACCTTTTTCTTAAAGGTTACATCGAAAAGAAGTTTGATAAGGTTATCAGAAAAGCTATTAGTGAGGTTGTTGGACAAGGGGCAACTTACGAAATTGTTTACGCTCAAGTTGTCAGTCCTGACAACTTTGAAGATGAAATTCCTGACAATGTTGCATTAGTCAGGAAAAAGCCTGTTCTGATAACTCCTCTAAATCCCAAGTACAGGTTCGACAATTTTGTTGTTGACGAGTTCAACCAGTTTGTTTACAACTTACTCCTCGAAGCAGCAAAAAAACCAGGCACTTACAATCCGATATTTATCTACAGTGAAGCTGGAATGGGAAAGACTCATCTTGTTCAAGCTTATGGTAATTATCTACTATCTCAAAACCCCGACCTGAGGTTTGCGTACTTAACTAGTGAAAGTTTTATGAACGAGCTCATCACAAAGCTTAAGTCTGGTAATATGGAGGAATTCCGAGAAAGGTATAGAAAGAAAATCGATGTCCTTGTAATTGACGATATCCAGTTTTTAGCGGGCAAAAAGGGTGTTCAGATAGAACTTTTCCATACTTTCAATGCCCTTTACGAAGCAGGAAAACAAATTATCGTATGCTCTGACAGGTCACCAAAAGAACTTAAAGACTTCCAAGACAGGGTCATTTCAAGGTTCCAGATGGGTGTCGTTGCACAAATTAAAACACCATCCCAAGAAGCGATGTACAAAATAGCAAGAAAAGTTGTTGATGACGAAAAGGCGGATATCGATGATGACGTACTGCGATACGTTGCTACACACATTAAGGGAAGTATAAGAATCCTAAAAGGTGCCGTGATAAAGTTAATTGCTTACAAGAGCATGTATGGAGAGTTAGACATTTCTGTCGTAAAATCCATACTGCGGGACATACTTACTGAAGATGTTAACACAAGCTCAAATGGAGATATTATAGAAATTGTCGCTAAGATGTTTAAAACAACGAAAGACGATATTCTTTCGGGTTCCAGAGACCGAAATACTTCTTTAGCACGACAGGTGTGCATGTACTTTATGGTGAAAAAATACGGTTTATCAACAAGGAAAGTTGGCGAGATATTTAACAAGACACATCCGTCGGTGATAAATTCTGTAAAAGTTGTTGAAGAAAAAATGAGAAATGAAAAGGATTTTGAATTACTATTGAAAACTGTGGAGAACGAACTTCAAAAAAGTGTTGGAAAAGCTTATTCATAATAAGGTACGAGCATATGTAGAGAGTGATAGATTAGAGTCTGTTGAAAAACTAAAAAGGATGTGATATAATCATCAATGACGTCGAAGAGGAGGTGCTAAGGTATGAAGGTTAGAGTAGATGAAGCAACATGCATTGGTTGCGGAGTATGTGAAAACCTTTGTCCAGATGTATTCAAACTTGGTGATGACATGAAGGCAAAGGTTTTGCAACCGGAAACAGACCTTTCTTGCGCAAAAGACGCAGCTGACAGTTGTCCAACAGCTGCAATCACTGTTGAAGAGTAACTCGGGGTTAAATCGCATTTGGAGTTCTTTGCAGGGGGCAAAAGCCCCCTTTTATTTCTAATACGTTAATTTGCCTTAATCGTGGTTAAAAGCTGGTCAGAGTTGGAAAAAAGAAAAGTATAAGAGGAGAAATACAAAAGTTTTTCTTGTTTTTTGTACATTATTGCATTTGCTAAGACTCAGTGTGATATAATATAATCAACAAGCGGTATTCAAATTTCGAAATTAATGATAAATATGAAAAAGCTTGTGAAAAGGAAGGTGTAAGGAAGTGTACATAGCAAAGCATTCGGAGCGATTACAGAAGTTTTTCTATTCATTCATAACTATCACTTTTTTGATTTTGGTTCTCTCCTCAGTAGTTTTCGGTTTGGATGTGACAAAAGCTCAGCAGATTTACAAAAGTTATTTTTCGCCTTCTTCTGATTTTCACCAATTTGTTATTTCACACATCAAGGGTGACCTTCCCTTGTACAGATTTTTGAAGATTTACATGGTAGGTTCAACGGAGAAAACAGAAACCACAAAAAAGACAGGAGATTATTTGGAAGCCCTCAAACCGATGGAAGGTGCTAATTCTGATGAAGAAAGGTTAGCTCGTACCATGTATCTTTCTTACTGGGAAGCTAAACTGAACAACCGTTCGTTCGATGAAGAACTTGTAAAGGGCTCTCCTATTTTTAATTCTTTCTTCAACGATTATCAGATGCGTCTTGTAGATGCCTTTGGCAATTACGCCCAAGACCTTGCTGCCTACCTTTTCGGTGCCGATGTTAACTTGGCTTATATTCCAGAAGAATTGAAAAAGTTAAGAACCAACGTTATCGGAGATTATGAATACACTCCCGTTTACAACGGTGAAGAACTGCAAGCAATAACTTTAATAATGAGAGAACCAGAAGTATTAAAAACCTTGGAAGAGATAATTTTGGAAGCAGCAAATTCAGCAAAAGATTTGGATCCGGAGATGCTAATTTTAAGAACGCGTGGGACCATATTCAGAAGTACATATACACATATTGCAGGCATAAAAGATGAGATAGCTAGAGAGTTTGTCATGATAACTCCAAAAGAATTAAACTTAGCGTGGATTAGATGGTTAGTGTATGTGGTTGTATTCTTTATCTGGTTCTACTTATTTAAAAACATTCATATTCCACTTTTGTTGATAATAGCCTCGGAAACAGTTTATATAGGTGCGTTCATGAATATTCAATCAACATCAGATGGAATGATTTATGGAATACTTATGACTATAGCACTGCTTTTCTCGATGTTCTACTTTTTATTTAAGAAGCAATTCACTCTTTTCTTGGTAAGCCTTGCTACAGTGGTTATAGTATTTCTACCATCGTTTGCAACAAAAGACCTATTGATGCCGGAAACCTTTAGCGCATCTCCATTTTACAACTCGTTGGTGTCTGAAGTTCTTCAAGAACCTTTGAGTGTTGTACAAAGAAGATTGAAAGACTACAACACTACGGTAAACGAATCCATTGAAAAGTTCAACATTCTTCTGAACGACGCAGGTGTTGATACATTCAGTCTTTCAGAAGAATATTTCGCTCCGGAAGGTTTTGAAAAAAGGATAGAGTATGCAAGGAGTTTGTTAAGCAAAATAACGGACAAAGTGTTGATAAAAGAAGCGAACGATTTTATCTACTTTGAAACGAAAAGAACTCAAAAAGTAGAAAAGCTTTTATCAGAATTTGAAAAAGATTTCATAAGATTTGTATCTATTGGTTCTAACGACTTTAGAAAAAAACTCGTTGAATTCGTTGAATCCAATTTCGATGGAGCACACAAAGACAGATTACTGAAAGCTATGTCATCAACTCAAAGAAAACCTTATATCTTATTGCCTACTTATAAGATGTTCTATTCACTTTCGTCAGTCATACTGATATCTCTTGCTTTGTTCTTAATCGTGCTCAAAAGAGATGAAGCATTCATACCCCTTGTGGGTTCATTTGCCGTCTCGGTTCTCACGTTGTTCAAGACGCAAACTGTATTCATCCAAGTCGGCGTTCCTTCTGTTAACGTGTACGTCAGTTGGATAATTCCGTATACCTTAATCCTGGCGGTTATCCTGGGTTACTACTGGTTTAAGGAAAACCATATCATCCTTAAAAGGAGGAAGAGAGTATGAAAAAGTTCCTTGTATTTACGCTTCTTGCGGTTCTTTTAACCCTTGGATTTTCATTCAAAGCTATCATGGTGACTGACACGGGTGGACTTGGCGACAAGTCGTTCAACGATGGAACGTGGGCAGGTATCCAAAGAGCTGCACAAGAACTCAAAGTGGAAGCAAAAGTTATCATGTCACAAGAACAGTCAGACTACATTCCTAACCTTACAAAAGCAGCTGAGGAAGTTATGAAGGAAAAAGACGGCGGAATTGTTTTTGCAGTCGGTTTCATGATGACAGACGCTCTTATGAAAGTTGCTCAACAGTACCCGACAGTTTACTTTGCTGGTATAGATATTGCTTTTGATAAGGAACTTCCAAACGTTATTAACTTCTTGTTCAAAGAACAAGAATCTGCATTCTTGGTTGGTTATATTGCAGCCGCTATGACAAGAACAGGTAAAGTCGGATTTATTGGTGGCATTCCAATACCTCCGGTTGAAAGGTTCAGGTACGGTTATGAAGCAGGTATAAAGGCTTACCAGGATCTCAAAGGGAAGAAGATTACAGTTTTGAGAGGATACACAAATGAATTCAGTGACCCAAAGAAGGGTAAAGACCTTGCAAATTCACAGTTCTCACAAGGTGCGGATATTATCTTTGCAGCAGCTGGTGCTTGTGGTAACGGAGTTATTGAAGCGGCAAAGGAAAGATCAGAGAAACTTGCAGGTAAAGGATACGAAAACATTAAGAAATACGCACTTTCTGGAAAACCACTCTACTACGCAATAGGTGTCGACGTTGACCAAGACTACATGGCACCTGGAGTAGTTCTTACAAGTGCGATGAAAGGTATCGATGTGGCAGGGTACTACGGAGTCAAGTGGGCATACACTGGTCAATTCAAGGGCGGAACTAAAATTCTTGGCCTTAAAGAAAATGGTGTAAGAATTTCAGAACTGAAATACACAAAAGAAATCATCGACAAACTTGCTCCAGGCGTTCTTAAAGAACTTGATTATCTCAAACAACTTGTCATCGAGGGTAAAATTGTTATTCCAGATTCGGAAGATGCACTCAAGGCATTTACAGTTAAGGGTGTAAAACTTCCAAAGTAATCCACATAGAGAAATACAATAATCTTTTCTCTTCTCGTTTTTTCAAGTCGGGGGCAACATGCCCCCGTTTTGATAGACTATACGGATAGTGAGATCCGTTGGTCTATCAAAACGAGAAAGTGTTCAATTGTTTAAATATTAATCATTACTAACCGGAGGTGGACTCATAGTGGATGATTTAAGAAAAGATTCAAGACATTCTGAACTTGAAGGTCACGATAACCGTTCTGAGTACGCTGTTGAGATGATAGAGATTACCAAGAGGTTTCCTGGCGTTCTTGCAAATGACAGAGTAACGTTAAGGATTAAAAAAGGTGAAATCCACGCGATAGTTGGAGAAAACGGTGCTGGGAAAAGTACGTTGATGAACCAACTCTACGGTCTCTATCATCCAGATAGTGGCGAAATACGTATCTTCGGGCAAAAAAAGGTTTTTACAGGTCCGAGGGATGCGATAAAAGCCGGTATTGGAATGGTCCATCAGCATTTCATGCTTGTGAATACATTGACCGTAGCTGAGAACGTAGTACTCGGTAACGAACCTGTGAAAGGTGTTAATTTTGACCTAAGAAGGGCAAGGCAAGAGGTTAAGGAATTATCCGAAAAATATGGTTTATACGTTGATGTCGATGCGAAAATCGAGGATATACCGGTCGGAATGCAACAACGTGTTGAGATAATAAAAACACTTTACAGGGGTGCCAATATAATTATTTTAGACGAACCAACGGCTGTTCTAACCCCTCAAGAGGTTGAGGAACTATTCGAAATTATGAGAAACCTCCAAAAGAGTGGAAAAACTATACTTTTTATTTCTCACAAACTCAACGAAGTTATGGAAATCAGTGATAGGATAACAGTTATGCGCGGTGGAAGGGTGACTGCTGAGCTTATTACGAAAGAAACGAACGAACGTGAAATAGCACGTGCAATGGTTGGTAGGGATGTTGTGTTGAAACTCGATAAAGCACCGCATACGCCAAAGGAAATTGTATTTGAAGTCAAAGACCTTTGGGTAAAAGATAATAGGCATCTTGATGCTGTAAAAGGAGTTTCTTTCCAGGTGAGAAAGGGAGAGATAGTGGGTATTGCTGGTGTTGCAGGAAACGGGCAAACGGAATTAGTTGAAGCAATCACCGGTTTGAGAAAAGCAGAAAAAGGGCAGGTACTATTTGAAGGAATAGATGTGACAAATAAACATCCTAGGGTATTGCGAGAGATGGGGATGACGCATATAGCGGAGGACAGATTGAAGCATGCTTTAATAAAACAATTTCCTGCCTATTACAACGTAATCCTCGGTAGACATTACAAACGTCCGTTTGCGAATGGTGCATTCCTGAATCACCAAGAGATAAAGAGATACACAGCGGAATTGATGGAAGAGTTCGACGTAAGACCGAGGATAATAGAACACTTAGGTGGTAATTTCTCTGGTGGTAACCAACAGAAGCTAGTTGTTGGAAGGGAAATAAAAGCTGGTCCAAAATTTATGGTTGTCGCCCAACCAACAAGGGGTTTGGACGTTGGTGCAATTGAATTTATCCATAGGCAAATTCTGAGGATGAGAGAGCAAGACGTGGGTATACTTTTGATATCGATGGAATTAGAAGAGATATTCTCACTGAGCGATAGGATATTGGTTATGTACGAAGGGCAGATAATGGGAGAAGTGAGACCAGAAGAAACGACAGTTGAGGAAGTTGGGTTGATGATGGCAGGTAAAAGACTAGAAGAAATTCGAGGTGGTAAGAGATGAAGAAGCCGGAAATGAAGAAGTTGTTAGAAAGTATTGCGGTTCCTGTTCTTGCTGTATTGATTGCCCTGTTGATTTCTGGATTTATCATTCTTGCTATTGGAAAGAACCCGATAAAGGCTTACGGTGTTCTATTACACGGTGCTTTTGGTAGTAAGCAAGCGATAATTGATACTCTTATAAAGACAACCCCTCTGATTTTAACAGGTTTGGCTGTCGGCTTTGGATTTAGGGCAGGTGTGTTTAATATAGGTGCCGAAGGTCAAATGGCAATGGGGGCTTTGATAGCTGCCACATTTGCTAGTAATTTTGGAGGATTACCACCTGCTGTAGCAATTCCGCTTACGATGTTGATTGGTATGGGTGCAGGCGCTGGATGGGCTGCTATAGCTGGATTTTTGAAAGCAAAGACCGGAGCCCACGAGGTTGTTACAACAATAATGTTGAACTGGATAACGACTTACGTAGCATCGTTCATGGTGACTGGACCTCTTGCAACGGGCTACGGAACACCAAAAAGTCCAGAAATTGCTCAGTCAGCACAACTCCCCATTTTAATGAGAGCTGGTGCAATTGAATTGAGTGCTGGAATACTTATCTCTATAGCGGCTGCCGTATTTATGTATGTTTTTCTCAACAAGACAACAACGGGATATGAAATAAAGGCGGTGGGTTTCAATCCGTATGCTGCGGAATACGGTGGAATAAGTGTGGCGAAAAACGTGGTGCTTGCAATGGCAATCAGCGGTGCACTTGCGGGGCTTGCAGGTGTTACCGAGCTTATGGGTGTTCATCATAGGTTCTTGGGAGAGCTGTCTGGCGGTAAAGGTTTCGATGGTATTAGTATTGCACTCATAGGACAAAATAATCCGATAGGTATCATCTTCGCAGCACTCTTGATAGGTGCACTGAGAACTGGCAGTAATGAGATGCAGTTCATGGGTGTTTCAAAATATATTGTCATCATCGTTCAAGGTATTGTTATCTTCTTAGTAGCGGCAGACAGAATTGTTAAGGCAATATACGCGAGAAAGAAGGTGAAAGCATGAGAGTTTTAACAGCGATACTTTCGATATTTTTGAACCCACAATTTTACAAAATAGCTCTTACGGCTGCGACACCTTTGATTTTTGCATCCCTTGGTGGTGTCTTCAGCGAAATCACAGGTGTTGTCAATATTGCCCTTGAAGGGATTATACTTATGGGTGCGTTCACATCTGTTGTGTTCACATATTTAACCGGAAACGTGTGGTTTGGTGTTCTTATGGCAATTGTTAGTGGTATACTTCTTGCATTACTGCATGCATGGGGCAGTATAAAATGGGCAGGGAACCAGGTTGTTTTAGGAACGGCTATAATATTACTCTCCCAAGGTTTAACAGGTTTTCTTATGGAACCTATCTTTGGTCAACCTGGTCAGACGGATTTCGTCGGAAAGGTGGATGAAATTACCATCCCTGGCCTTGTAAATGTTCCATTTTTAGGGCAGGTGATAGGTGAAATCAGCCCGTTTGTGTATATAGCATTTGGTTGTGTTGCTTTTGGTTGGTGGTTGATTTATAAAACTAAACTGGGCCTGAGGATGCGCTCGGTCGGTGAAAATCCTGAAGCTGCGGATACACTAGGAGTTAATGTTTTTGCGATAAGATACTTTGGAGTTATAATGAGCGGAGTCTTTGCTTCACTTGCAGGCGCTTATTTAAGTGTTGGAGAAATTGGGCAGTTCAAAGAACTCATGTCCGGTGGTAGAGGTTTCATAGGGTTGGCTGCGATGATTATCGGAAAATGGAATCCTGTTGGAGCGATGCTTGCTAGCTTATTTTTTGGTCTGTTCGGTGCATTTTCAAACCAGCTCCAGAGTTTGCAAGAGATAACAGTTGCCGCCAACGTTAAATCGCTTTTCGATACGATTCCGTTTGTTTTGACAATAATCGTTGTTGCTGGGTTTGTTGGTAAATCAAGACCACCTGCTGCAGATGGTGTGCCATACGAAAAAAGCGAGTAAATTTTCAAACAATTTGGTGGTGAGAAAGTGCTTCGCAAGTTTTCTGTGAGAACAACGAAAAGGGTTGAATTTGTTGATATAACTACCCATGTTAAAACAATAGTCAAAGAGAGTGGTGTTAGTGAGGGGATTGTAGTTGTTTATGTGCCACATACAACTTGTGGAGTAACTATAAACGAGCATGCGGATCCATCGGTTGTCGAGGATATCATAAGCCAGCTATCGAAATTAGTTCCGACAAACGGAGGATACCGACACCTGGAAGGAAATTCGGATGCCCATATTAAGGCTTCAATTATGGGAAGTAGTGTGACCGTAATTGTGAGCAATGGAAATCTTTTGTTGGGAACGTGGCAAGGTATTTTCTTGTGTGAATTTGATGGTCCAAGAACACGCGAAGTTGTCGTTAAAGTCGTTGAAGGATAAGAAATATGTTTGACAACTTTTTTGTGGAATGAAAAAAGTGTTGACGAAACCGCAAAAAGTTGTGATAAAATAAAAGTAGGCAAAACATAGTTCTAATAACCTCATTTTAAGGGGTCTTTTGGATTCTGATAAAAGGCGATTTTATGCAAAAGATAAAATTTATTACCAAAATACTTGATTTTTTCGTATGTTTTGTGGTATAATTTGCACAGAATTAGTATTCATCATGGTCTTGACTTTACCTTATCGAAAGTGCTATTATATACTTGATTTTCCACACCATCATGAGAAGGAGGGGGATTTATGAACAAAAAAGAACTTGTCAACGCGGTAGCTGAAAAAACACAACTCAAGAAAAAAGACGTAAAACTTGTTATCGACACACTCTTTGAAACGATAGCAGCAGCTCTTGAAAAAGGCGAAAAAGTTCAGCTTGTCGACTTTGGTACATTTGAAGTTAAGAAGATGGAAGGCAGAACAGGCGTCAACCCAAGAACAAAAGCGAAGATTAAGATTCCTGCAAGAAAAGTTCCAAAATTCAGACCTGGAAAAGTTCTCAAGACAAGAGTCAACAAATAATTGTAAAAGCACAATCAAAAGTCGGGGCTTTGCCCCGACTTTTCAGATTGTTGACAAACCCCCACTTTTCGATAAACGAAAGGTGGGGTTTTATTATCGCCAATACAACTTTTGAGAAAAATTCTAATAAAACTTCCAAATTTTTGCCCTTCCCTGGACCTCCCTTCC
>Ga0224486_100267_pt1 | contig 20527 bp, 14 predicted proteins | sample TexhydDE_CT_test_FD_172013 | JGI IMG/M metagenome (GOLD analysis project Ga0224486, IMG submission 172013) | Fracking water microbial communities from deep shales in Oklahoma, United States - hydraulically fractured wells DE_CT_test ... | reverse complement strand
AAAAACAGTACCTCCACCAAGAATCAATACTCCCGCAAGCACTATCGCCAACCCGCGGTTAAAACCTTTCATTTTCAGGACCTCCTTCTTTTACTATAACCTTTCCCATAATATAGATACCCAACATGGTAGAGTAATATCATAACAGAGGACAGCTGAAATATTATTGTAATATTCCAGCTGCCCAACAAGGAGAAGCTATTCAGAAATTATCACACTGCCGTTTTCATATATTTCAACATTTGCCTGTAGTACCTGTTCTGCAAAGGAAAGTGGAACATAGGTGCTCCCGTCAACAATTACAGGTGCGGTTTCAAGCTTGACAAGCATCTTTGCAAAGTTGTAGACATTTCTTCCAATTGTAAGGGTTGACCAGTTTGGACCTCTCACAACCTCAACTGATTTTTCCTCTCCATTCCAGGTCACCTCAAAGCCAAGGGCTTCAGCAACCAATCTAAGAGGAATCATTCTTATACCTTCATCTGTGGTTATTACCTCCTCGGTAAGGACTATGGACGCTTCTGGAGTTTCCACTTCCCTTTCCGGCATAACTATAACCTTGTGTGGTGTTGTCTGCCCTGGATGGCTTGTCATAACAATGGAATAGAATATGACAAGGTCCTTTTCATACAGGTCTTCCTTGGTAAGGGCATTCCCTTCAAAATCAACAATCTCGGTTTCATCTGAGATATTCAGCACAAGTGATCCGTCAGCACTTAACAGCTCATCATCAAAATATTCAACATAGGTTGAATGCTCAGCTCCGTCGTGAAGAACAACTACGTCCGGTCCAAGAAGCGGTGGATAGCTAAGTGCCATAACAGTTGACTTATGGTAGATTACGGAAACCTCCATACCCACTTCAATATCATCTCTGCTGGCTTCATCCATGTTCTTTTCACTTAGAAGGAGCATATCCTCGTGGATGTATGCATACAGGGCATCCAGACCTTCATCTGTATCCTTCTTCACAAGGATTCTGAAGGAATCATCATCCTCTTCAATTCCATCAACCACTCCATCAAACCTAATATATTCAAACTCCTGTTCCTCTATTGGCGCTGATATTGGAACTGCCTCCACTTCATCACCTTCATTGGCAAAGGCCACCATGCCACCTGTAAAGACCATTGCAAGACTCAGTCCAACCGCTGCAATTCTTCTAAATTTAAACATTTACTTTCCCTCCTCAATTATTCTGACAAGACCATTATAGCAAGCAATATACTTTTAGTGGTGACAGAAGAGTGACAAAGGGATTAAAAAAAGGTTAAGCCTCAACAGTCCTTAGAAATGCTGCTACAACCTCAGGGTCAAATTTAACCCCGGAATCCTCTCTAATCCTTCTAATGGCTTCATCCCGAGGGCAAAGACCCTTGCTCAGGGGATTTGTATAGTAGTCATAGGCTTCTGCGACACCAATTATCCTCCCCAACAGGGATATATCCTCCTTGATGAGTCCCTTGGGATATCCTTGTCCATTCCAAAGCTCATGATGATCCAATGCTCCCTTTGCCAAATCCATTGTTTCTGTAAACAGGTTAAGTATCCTAAATCCAATAACTGTATGTCTTCTCATTTCCACTTGCTGGAGTCTGTCAAGTATGCCCAGATTATTAAGGATCCCATCATCAAGTGCTATCTTGCCGATGTCATGATAGTAGCCTGCCACCTTGACCCCTCTTATTTCCTCCTGCTCCAAGCCAAGGTTTACAGCAATCTTTTCACACATTTCACTCACATTTATGGAATGCTGCCTCTCCCTTTCAGACCTTTCATGGAGACGGGCTATTATATCCTCAAGCAAGCCAACCTGGTTATCATTGCTGTTAAGGTTCTTGTTAAGGTACATTTTCTCTTCCGCTTCACTAAGTACTGTCTCTATTTCCTCATCAGGCTGCGTCTTTGTTGCCAAGCCAAGGGATATGCTACCCCTTATTGCCTTGTGTTCAACCTCTACGGCTGCCTTTGCTATACGGTCCAATACCACCCTGGCATTTTCGGCGGTTGTATTGGGCAATAGGATTGCAAACTCATCACCACCGGTCCTTGCAATTATGTCATCGGCCCTGCAGCTATTCCTAATAACCTGTCCCATTCTCTTGATCAGCTCATCTCCGGACTTGTGTCCGAATACGTCATTTATGAGCTTAAGCCCATTTATATCTCCTACTATTACACTGAAAGGCAGGTTCCTCTTTACATCCAGTCTTTTCATTTCCTCATACATGAAGGTCTGGTTGTAAAGACCCGTTACCGGATCGTGATATGACAGGTACTTGATGTGGTCCTCGGATTTTTTCCTTTCGGTTATATCCATAAAGGTTATGACGGACCCGGCAAACCTTCCCCGGATAAACCTGGGCTTAACCCTGTATTCAACCTGAAAGAAGTCCCCTCTCGAATTCCAGAATACCTCATTGTCACAGTGAAATTCCTGTCCCTTCTTCAGAGACCCGTTGATTTTGCATTCCTCAACTGGATAGCTGCTACCATCCATATGGGAATGGTGGATAAGGCTATGCATATCCTTTCCTATCAGTTCCTTCTCCTTTCTGTATCCAAGCATCCTAATACAGCTTGAATTTGCAAATGTACATCTTCCTTCCCTGTCAACCCCATAAATCCCCTCTGCAGCAGCATCCAAAACGCTCTTCAGTTCATCCTCAGCATTGACCAGACTGTTCTGACTCGCCAGAAGCAGTATGGCAAATGCAAAGAAAAAGAAGACGGATACAATTGCCAAAGCCATGGTATACCGATTATCACCATTATTGGCAATAAGCGTGTACACCAGGCCCAGGAAAGGAATCATCAAGAGATGAATAAGTATTTTCTTTTTTACTCCATCAATCTTCACTGTACTTCCACCCCATAACCATAAATTGCGATCAATATCACTCAAATGTTCAATTCCAGCTAATTATAACACTTTTTTTTAATTATTGCACAATACAGATGAAGAATTAATCACATATCTTTAATAGAAAAAGAGCAGGTTTCCCTGCCCTCCTTGTTACTTGTCCATATGGATATCCATCTGTGGATATGGTATTGAAATCTCTTCCTGGTCAAATCTAGCCTTAACAGTCTCAATGATATCAAAGTATACGGTCCAGTAATCACCTGCATTTACCCAGGCCCTTACTGTAAAGTCAACAGCACTTGCTCCGTGGTTGCTCATTCTTATAAAGCTTTCCGGATCCTTCAGTACAAGTGGATGTGCATTTACTATATCCGCAAGTACTCTCTTTACCTTATCTCCGTCCTGCTCATAGCCTACCCCGAAGGTCCAGTCAACCCTTCTTGTCTCCTTGACTGAATAATTTGTGATGCTTGTGTTTGAAAGCTGTCCATTTGGAATGTAGATAACCTTGTTGTCCGGTGTCTTCAAGGTGGTGTTAAGTATGTGGATGGCCTCCACCGTTCCACTGAATCCATTAGCCTCGATGTAATCCCCTACCTTGATGGGTCTTACAATAAGAAGAAGCACACCTCCTGCAAAGTTTGAAAGTGAACCCTGGAAGGCAAGACCTACGGCAAAACCTGCAGAAGCTAGCACCGCCACAAAGGATGCTGTGTCAACTCCAAGAATTCCAACCACGCTGACTACCAGGAGTACCTTAAGTATCCCTTCAACAAGTGACATCATAAATGGCTTAAGTGTGTCATCCATCTTTGATCGTTCAACCTGTTTACCTACAATTTCCCCAATCTTTCTTATTACAGCAAGTCCAACCAAAAGTACTACAATTGCCAATGCTAGGTTCTTTACAAATGGTATCACCATTGTGTTTAGTATGTTTTCCATAAGCATCCCTCCTTTTGTGCTTATACCCTTAGATGGTGAAGATTACCAATTAAAAAAGGCTAATTCAGATATATCCAAATTTAGCCTATTGATAAGAGTCCATTCATCAGACCGTTCAATAATCCCCGTCTAACTACAGGCTCCGGGTTAAGTTTGTTTATTACCTTGTCTTGAATCATGAGTTCAGGGTTTTGGTACACAATTCTAAAGTACCTCTCCTTACCTAACCTTGTTTCCAAAAGCTTAAGGCTGTTTTTAACAAGTGGCGACCTTCTATTATTGGAATGGCTGTCTGTGCCTACAAAATGAATCAAATTATGCTTTAGTATTGTATTTGCAGTATGCATAACATCCTTACCATACATTCCTGTAAGGCTATGAAGATTCAGCTGAGCCATTGAACCCTTCTCTATCAGGGTGTATAGGATGTTTGGATTTCTGACTATCTCGCTGTTCCTTTCCGGATGGGCAATGATTGGAATATATCCCTTTATCTGCAGTTCATAAAGGATATCCTCTGTATACTCTGGCACCTCGTTTGCCGGCATCTCAATCAGGACATATCTGCTTCCTGCCAATGACAGGGCCTTCCCGGTCCTAATGCTTTCAAGAATATCCGGTGACAGGTACAGCTCGTTCCCAAGCTCAATCCTTATATCAATACCTTCCCGATCAAGCATGTCTTCCAGCTCTGATTTTGACTTTCCCAGCTCTTCAAGCTGTGGACCTTTCCCTTCTCCAAAATAGTGTGATGTAGCAATCACTCTTTCAAAACCGTTATCTACATATAATCTTGCCATGCTCAACGACATTTCCATATCCTTTGAACCATCATCTATTTCAGGCAGAATGTGGGAATGTATGTCAATCATCTGTTTCGCCTCTTCTTTCTTTCCCTTCTATCCAGTTCTTCACCATAATACTGATTATACTGATAGTATTTGTAGTTGTAATACTGATTTCCCTTAACGGGAATCTTATTGAGCACAACACCAAGTATTTTGGCATTAACCTGCTGTAAAAGCTCCGTAGCATGCTCTGCAACCTCAGTTTGGGTTTGTCCGACCTCAAGTACCAATATGGTTCCATCGCTTATGGTCGAAAGTATTGCACTATCAGTGACCAATCCAATTGGAGGACTGTCCAGGATAATATAGTCATAGGACTCCTCAAGGCTTTTCAGAAACTCCTTCATTCTATTGGAACCAAGAAGCTCCGCTGGATTCGGCGGTATGGGGCCACTTGTCAGGACATCAAGACCACCTACACCTTTGACCTTCTTGAAGCCCTCATCACCCTCTATCTCACCCATAAGATATCTTGTAAGACCATCAAGGTTGGTTACTCCAAAGAGCTTATGCAGCCTTGGTTTTCTCATGTCACAATCCACAATCAGGGTTTTCTTGCCAGACTCAGCCAATGAGAATGCAAGGTTGGCACTTACAGTGGACTTACCTTCCCTTTGGCTTGGAGATGTTACGGTGATGGATTTTATATCCTTGTCAATATTCGCATACTGTATATTCGTCCTTAGGGTCCTGAAGGCCTCTGAAACAATGGACTTGGGATCCTCAAGAGAGAACAGTCTCTCAGTTCTTCTATTTCTAGCCATTTTTAATCCTCCACCATGGGTATCGATCCAATAACGGGCAGTCCAAGATGCTTTTCAACATCCTCTGGTGTCTTGATTGTTGTATCGAGAAATTCAATCAAAAATGCAATAAATACCCCAAGCATCACTGCCAGTACACCAGCTATTGCAATATTCATCATTGGTCTTGGCTGAACAGGTGATACAGGGGTTTGAGCCGTGTCTATTACCTGAATGTTCTCAACCTTCATAATCTCTTGTACGGTTTCCATGAAGACAGCTGCTGTTTCGTTGGCAATTTCTGCAGCTAGCGCTGGATCCGTATCCATAACAGAAATGCTTATTATTTCTGTATCCTTGACCAGGCTTACGTTGAGCTTTTCCCTCAGCTGATTGTATGTCAGGGAAAGCCCCATGTTTTCAATAACCCTATCCGCAACGGTCCTTGTCTTGATAAGCTCACCGTAGGTTGAAACAAGTCTTTGGTTAAGAAGCAGGTCATTATACTCCAGCTTGTTTTCAGTTACATAATCCTTTGGCCTCCCAACCATCAAGGTTGTACTTGCCTGATACTGTTTATCAAGCACGTAGAAGCTTACAACAGCACTGACGGCCAATGACAATATTAGTAGTATTATTATCATTCCCATTCTCTTCTTGAGGATATAGTATATTTCCCGCAAACTAATCTCTTCCATTTGTTACTTCCTCCTAAGCAAAACTTACTGGTTATTTCTTGTAAGGTGTATAGCCCTCCACAAAGCTGGCCAAATATCCCTTAAGGCTTTCTGAATCATCTCGGTCAAGATATTTTCTCAACCCGTCAACCATATCAATTATTTCATCGAATCTGCATCTTTCTGTTCCTTCAATATATATCTTTTCATGTTTTGTCTGCTCAATGTCAGGGCTTTTTATCAAGAGCTCCTCGTAAAGCTTCTCCCCAGGTCTCAAGCCCACAATATCTATAGGGATGTCCTTGTGGGGTTCATAACCGGATAGCTTGATAAGGTCGGTTGCCAAATCTATAATCTTAACGGGCTCACCCATGTCAAGAACAAATATCTCCCCACCATTTGCCATTGCACCAGCCTGAAGAACCAGCTGGCATGCCTCTGGAATGGTCATAAAGTATCTTATGACCCTGGTATCCGTTACAGTCACTGGACCACCCTCGGAAATTTGCTTCTTGAATAGTGGAATTACACTTCCATTGCTTCCAAGTACATTTCCAAATCTGACTGCCACAAAGTCCGTTTTGCTTACATCATTATATGCCCTAACTATTTTTTCTGCAACCCTTTTGCTTGCACCCATAACATTGGTTGGATTAACTGCCTTATCAGTGGAAACAAGGACAAATTTTTCTGCCTTGTATTTGTCTGAAGCTCTCACCACATTAAGGGTACCGAAAACATTGTTCTTTATTGCCTCATCCGGGCTTCTTTCCATAAGTGGAACATGCTTGTGGGCAGCCGCATGGAAGACTATTTCCGGTCTCAGCCTCTCAAAGGCCCTGTCTATTGCAAGCTTGTCCCTTACAGAGAGGATAATTGCCTCAAAATCCAGTGCATATGTATTTCTCCTAAGCTCCTGCTGAAAGTCGTAAAGTGAGTTTTCATATACATCAACAAGAATAAGCTTCTTTGGATTGTACTTGATAATCTGCCGGGCAAGCTCAGAACCTATTGAACCTCCGCCCCCTGTAATCATGACTATCTTTCCTTCGACAAATCCAGTAAGCTCCTCAAGGTTAAGCTTGACCTCATCCCTTCCAAGAAGGTCCTCAATCTGGACATCCCTGATGTGTGAGATGCTTACCTGACCTCCAATGAGCTCGTACATCCCAGGAAGTATCCTTGTCTTGGCCCTTGTGTTCTTACATATGTTTATGATTTCCTTCCTGTCCTCATTGCTGGCAGATGGAAGCGCGATTATGATTTCATCCACCTTAAGCTCTTCCACGGCATCCTTAATGGATTCCCTTCCTCCAACAACCCTTATTCCATTGATGGAGCGGCCCTTCTTTTCCTTGCTGTCATCAATAAATGCAACGGGCTCAATTGCAAGACTATCGTGATTCCTCAGCTCCTTGAGAATCATGACTCCAGCTGCACCGGCGCCAACAATCATAACCCGCTTCATGCCCTTGCTCTTCATAAAGCCCGACTTGAGCCTGCGAATGCTCCTGTAGGCAAATCTGACCCCACCAATAAGTGTAAGCTCAAAGAGTCCTATGCTAAGAAACATGGATATTGGCAGCTGATTACCCGTCAGCATTATCATAAGCATGGTGACAACATTGGCTACGAACACTCCAAAAAAGATCTCAATCAATTCATCTATGCTGGCAAACTCCCAAAGACTCCTGTAAAAATTAAAAAGATAAAAAATTGCAAGCTTTACCAGGGTGACAGGTACCACCCTGCTGAAATAGAAGTCCAGGTAGCCATCATAAAAAATCGAGTCAAATCTTGTGTACAGGGATAAAAAGAAAGCTAGGCTTATTATTATTGTATCTGCAAGAACAAGAACTGCAACCCTTCTTGTTTTCATATCTATCCACTTCCTTTAATACGATTGGAAAATCAATGCTATAGAACCGGGCAAGCCCGGTCTATAGCTGATTTATTAACTATTGATTTTTTAAGTAAACTCTAATTACTTAATGGTATCAGATTAACAGTGAAAGTCTTTGTCCTAGATCCATCTGTCACTGTGAAGTAAAAGGTATTTCCGAATAGATCCAAGTGACCTTCCTGAAAATCATGAGTCACTGTCTTTGATAAGGTTTTTCCAGAAAGATCAGTATTCCCTATGACAGCAGATAAACTCTCGGTATAACCCGATTCTATATTTTCATTCCCAATAGATATCTTCGTTAACGTAACGCTCTTATTAAATGTAGCTGACATTGAATAAGTTATGTCAGTTCCTTCTTCAGAAAAATCAATAGGCACCGTAACATCGGTTCCATCAAATACTACATTAGTTGGTATTCCATCTATCTTCATACTTGCACTTACAAGTTTTATGGAAACATACGAGGAGCCTGAACCTTCTGTTGTGGTCTCTTCTTCAACCGTTGAGGTTTCACCTGGATCTACTTCTTCTTCGCCAGCCATGACTCCCTCTACACCTTCAGCAGCAGTAACCTCTGTTCCTTCAGTTACCACAACTACATCATCAGCGTTGGCTTCCACAGCCTTAACCGAGCCTTCACCTTCAACTGCTGTTCCTGCTCCACCTGCAACAACAAGTCCAACACTGCCATCCTTTTCAACGGTGATCAGTGCATCTCTTGCAGCTTCTGTCGTCTCGATCTCTTCAACCTCACCATTTACCTCAACAGATGTTCTGAATCCTGAAAGAACAAGCTTATCTACAGTTGAACCTTCTCCAATAACAATTCTCGCTTCCTCACCCTTTATCTCAGCAGATTTAATAGTTGCTTCTGTGGCCCAAACAGTGATGTCCGGTGCAAGAACAACTATATTATCAAATGCTCCTTCAATAATTACATCATCCTTGCCGTCAACCAAAACAGTGCCAACCTCTGTGCCGTCTTCAGCATAGACCCTTACCTCACCATCAACCTTGGCAATGGTGATGCTTCCAACAACAGAATCTCCCCTGATGATTATGGATTCTGCTCCACCGCCTCTAACCAGCAGTCTACCTGTAACATTTACATTATCAAGAACAACTTCGCCTTCACCTACTCCGTCCCCAATGATAAGGTCTCCCTCAACATTTGAATCGACAAGGGTAACATCAGGTACGTTTATCATAAGGTTGCCTTCCAGGTCAAGTGTATGCTCTCCTGAAGTATTGATGAATTCCTTGATTGTATTGAACATAACCTGTGCAAATTCAGCCCTTGTAATATTACCCTGTGGGTTTAGCATCCCGTTTGATCCTTGGATGTAGCCATTGTTTACAAGGGCAAATACTTCTCCAGTAGCCCAGGTAGACACATTATCAAGATCAGTGAATCCTGTAGGTACCACTTCTGATGTCTCAAGTTTTAGAGCTCTTGCCATAACAGCAAATGCCTGCTCCCTTGTGATTGAATCATTAGGGTTTAACTTTCCGCCACTTCCCTGGAATGTTCCCATGGCTACGGCCTTGGCCATATCAAGGAAGAACCAATCAGAAGCCTTGACATCCTCATACTCTGCCAATACTGCTACATTCTCCGCTCCAAATGCTCTGTTGATAACCGCAGCCATTTGAGCCCTTGTAAGGTACTCCTGTGGCATAATCTTGCCATTGGCACCATTCAACAAACCATTGTCCACTGCACTTTCCAATGCAGGCTTAGACCAATCCTCTGGCATGTCACTAAAAGTTGTTGTTTCAGCATGTGCACCAAATGGAATCATACTAAAAACCATTGTCAGTGAAAGTGCAACTACCATCCATTTCTTTAACATGTAATCCCTCCTCGTAATATGTATAGCCTTTCTAAACAAAAATTGTATCCATAAGATACAGTTAGAGCAAGGTATTTGTGCAGCTCAGCCACCCTGGATAACTCTTTAGGTCTGTAGCTTTGCGTCCCCATTTTTCAACAGGTTTGCCCTATTATGGTCATTATAACATATGCTCCCCTACAATAATACCCATCTTCGTTCGGTTTTTCCTAATTTTAGTTTAATAATTTGTCAAAACTAAAAGATTCTGTGGTTTTTCATCATATTGGCCTGATACAGCTCCACTTACTGTTTAACCCAATTGTAATATCTTTAACCCCATATTTATTGTATAATATACCCATGAGGAATAAAGAACAAGGAGGATTGATTCCATGAAAAGAATATTGTCTTTAGCCCTTGCACTAACAATGCTTCTGGGCATGGCAGCACCAGTTTCAGCAGCAAGCCCCTACCAGAAGGAGGGCGACTTCCTAAAGGATCTTGGAGTGCTCCAGGGAGACCTTCAGGGTAACCTGATGCTAGAGCAGGGTCTTACCAGGGAGCAGATGGTGGTACTTATCTCAAGGCTATACGGGGAAGAGGACGAGGCAAAGACCTACCTGGCAGCCCAAACCTTCCCGGACCTAAGGCCTGATCACAGCTTCTACATCCCATATATCCTATGGGCAAGGGATGAAGGGCTGATCCAGGGTGACAACAACGGCTTGTTTGGCGTTGAGCAGGGGGTTACAGTGCAGCAGTTCCAGACGGTTCTTCTTAGGGCCCTTGGCTATAACGAAGAAGCAAATGACTGGCACGGAATTCCCGCATTTGCTGAGAGTATAGGAATAATGAAGGGACTGAGCTTTTCAAAGGATGCCACCCTCAATAGAGGTCAGGTAGCCGCAATGGTTGTAAATGCATTGAGCTTAAACATTAAGGGGAGTTCCACTCCCCTTGCTGCTATGCTTGGACTTAATCCAATTGACATGACAGAGTCATATGTCGTAAGAAGTGACAAGGTCACCTTTAGCGGCAGGGTCAATGATGACGAAGTGGATGAGCTTAGCCTTAACATCAGACCCAAATCAAGCTCTCAGGGAAGCTCAGAAAACTACGATATCCCATTGGACCTTGACGGAGACTTCAGCTTTGATGTTGATGGCTTGGAACTTGGTGAATACGAATACAGATTCTATACGGATACCAAGGCTACATCATATAAGACATTCAGGATCTCAAGCGTGAAGTTTGAACTCTCAGACGTCTATGCAGACAACCTGAAGGAAATCAAGCTGGAGTTCAACAAGGCAGTTGATACAACACTTGCAGGATCAACCTACAACTATTCAACAAGTGCGGGAACCATAAACAGTGTTAGGTTTGAGGATAGCAACAAGACAATTGTTCTTGTGCTTAACGGAACTATGACAAATGGAAACCAATATACAGTAAAAGCCTCTAATATCCTTTCTGAGTCTGGCGAGGCACTTGATGTGAACGAAGCCTTCGGTGCAGATGATGATGAAGCCCCAAGAGTCACAGGAATAGATGTTCTTGGCTACAAGGGAATCAGGATATACTTCTCGGAGCCTATTAGAACAATCCCCACCATGAACAATTTCAGCTTCAACACTTCAAATACACTAGGCAATCCAGTCCTTAAGGATAACCATATAACCTTAAGCTACAGCTCTACAAGCACCGTGCTCCCTTCAGGAACATATTCCATAGAGACATCCGGTCTTGAGGACTATTCCGGCAAGAGAATGAATGTCGACTACAGACAGTTCAAGGTAAACAGGGACACAGTACCACCTGAGGTTGACAGCATAGATGTTACAACTGAAAGGGTGACCCTGGTTTTCTCTGAAGACATCGACCCAGATGGTACAATGATGGGCAGCAATATCTTCCAGAGGGAAGGAACCAGCATAAATTACGCAGATGAAATAATAATAGATGGAAACAGGGTGATTGGACTCTTTGAAAAGCAGCCACTGCCAACAAAAGAAATCTCCCTATACATCAACACCTTTGCAGACTACTGGGGAAACAGGATGGAGATAAAGGAATTCAGACTCACTCCAAAGGATGAAACCAGGGATCCCGAGGTTTTAAGTGCAATATTGGCGGAGGATGGAAAATCAATAAGAGTAACCTTCAACAAGATTGTTAAAGCTGATGAGACCTCCTACTACACCCTTAGGGATTCTGATGGAAAGAATATATTTATCAGACAGGTCACCGGTGAGGGAAGAGAATTTGTTCTTGAGTTGTACACAACCCTTCCAGCCGGAGAGATTAGACTTGAAATCGAAGGTGTAAAGGACCTTTCAGGAACTACAATCAAGGACTACAGAACTACACTCCAGATGAAGGATCTTGAAAGACCTAGACTTCTCAACTACACGGGCTATGGCAACATCATAGTTATGGAATTTGACAAGGAAATGGACAGACAAAGTGTAAGCTACACATCAAACTATGTCATGACATTTGATGGAACAGAGCTTCCCCTTTCATCAGGTACAAACATTTATCTTGACGATACAGGAAAAACCCTGACACTTACCCTTCCCGATACAATATCCGGTGAAGAGACAATGGTAGGTATGGAGGACAACCTTACCAAGCTTGAAGTTGTAGGACTTAGAAGCAAGGCTGGCAACCTTACAGATCCACTTCTTTTGAGTCTGGAGTTTGATGAAAGCTCCACTGGAGAAGCAAGAGTTGTTGATTATTACAGCTCAGTTCCCGGAAAGCAGGCTGTTCTGATAGAGCCTGAGCTAGTAAAGGTCAAGTTCAATATGCCGATCGTCGAAGCTGATGTTGATGACTTTGACTTTGATGGTATTGATATCTCAAGGGTTATAGCTGATGGCACCAATGTGGTTACGATAATCCTTGGGGAATCGGTCACATGGATTGAGAATGGAGATGCATCAATAGTTAGAAGAAACAACATCAGAACCTCCATAGACACGGGAGTTGAGTATGGTGACTTTGATGTACATGATGAAGTGGCACCCATACTTGTAAGCAACAGAGTGGATATAAGAAGCGGCAATCTGGAAATTGAATTCAGTGAGGATTTGGAGGATGATGGAGCTAGCTTATACAAAAGAGACATTGAGGTTACAAGGCTTGCAGACAACAAGGTCCTGAGTGAATCTGAATATGCGACAGCTTTGGATTCTGACTATCCTGATACCCTTGTTATATCACCAATCAATACTGATGTTGAATCTGAATATGCCGTAAGGATTCTTGATTCACCGTCTTATATAAGGGACCTATCAGGTAATCTGGTACTACCATCATCACCTATACAAACCACTGGAACCCTATAGGGTGCTCCAATCCTTATAATGTTTCAAGGTGACGTCAACCATCAAAAATGGTTGGCGTCATTTTTTGTTGGTCTTTTATTTTTAATAAAGCATGACATCTTATTGACATTTCGAAAAATATATAGTGAAATCCCGAGGAATTAACAGTATAATGGAAATAACACATTTATTTTTTCCAATTACAGCTTTAAATTGTACTTCTGGGAGGAAATCAAATGAATCCACATGAAATTAATACTCTGAATCAAACGAATGGTCCATCAAATATAATACCCGACCCATTGAACGGCCAGTCCTCAATGCTCCATGCAATACTCAATTCCACAGAGGATCTGATATTCTTCAAGGATTTGGACGGCAAATACATAAATTGCAACCAGGCCTATGCGAGACATCATGGAAAAGAGATTGCTGATATTCGAGGGCTTACAAGCCATGACCTCCATAAGCCTAGACTTGCAAATAGGTTTTTGGAAGAGGACAAGGAAATCATGCAAACCCTTCAATCCATGAGGTATGAGCTTCTTGGAAGAAACTCCAATGGTGAAAGGGTTATGCTTGAAACCATAAAGTCACCATATTTTGATGAGAGCAATAATTTGGTGGGAGTCGTTGGAATAATTAGGGACATCACAAAGCGCCACAATATTGAGCTCGAGTTAAGTGAAAGTAGGAGATATCTCAGAGCCATCCTGGAAACTTCACTTGATGCCTTTTGGGTGCTGGACAAGGACGGGAGCTTCCTTGATTTCAACTCCGCCTTCTGCCAAATGTGTGGTTATTCAAGGGCTGAACTTTTGAAAATGAATATTGAAGATCTGGAGATAATCGAAAACAGGAATGCCATCGAGAAAAGAATACATAGGATCCTTACAGAAGGAAGGGACAGATTCGAAACGGTCCATAGGAAAAAGGACGGCACCACCTATGATATAGAGATAGTCTCATCCCTTTTTGACAGCGAGCAGTCTCTTGTGGTCGGCTTCGCCAGGGATATATCACAGAACAAGGAGAAATCAAAGAGAATGAATTTCCTAAGCTTCCACGACCATCTGACAGGACTTTACAACAGGCGGTATATTGAAGACTCAATAATGAGGCTGGATACAAATAGAAACTACCCCTTTACAATAATGATGCTGGATGTCAATGGTCTAAAGCTTACTAATGATGCCTTCGGACATCACACCGGCGACCAGGTTCTGGTGTCTGTGTCTGAAGCAATAAAGAAGGTTTGCCGTGAGGATGATATCATTGGCAGAATCGGAGGAGATGAATTTGTTATTCTTCTCCCAAAAACCGATCGCTCAGACGCCGAAAAAATAAGGAAGAGGATCGAAAAAACTGCAGCTGAAACAGACCTTGATTCAGTACTTGTCTCAGTGGCAATTGGATACTCAATTAAAAATCACCCTGAACAAAGTATAGAGGAAGTAATGAAGGAAGCAGATTCGATGATGTATCGAAACAAGCTTAGGGATGGGAAATCCTTTAGACAAAAAACCATTGAGCTGATATTGGACAATGTCAATAAAAAGTATGGCTTGGAAATCTATCATACTAAAAAAGTCTCCGATTACAGCAGACAGCTTGCTATTGCAATGGGCTATGGAGGAAGGATAGCCGAAGATGTAAAAAAGGCTGGAGAATTGCATGACATTGGAAAGATAATCCTTCCCGCAGAGCTTCTAAACAAGCCTGAGCCCTTGGATCCAGCTGAAGCGGAGCTTATCAAGCAGCATCCAGAGGCCAGCTATCAGATACTGAAAAGTACGGATGAGTATGCCTATCTGGCTGAGATAGTCCTCCATCACCACGAGCGTTGGGATGGCTCTGGTTATCCGGAGGGCTTAAGGGGTGAAGAGATTCCCCTATTATCCCGGATAATTTCCGTTTCAGACACCTATGAGGCTCTGACAAGCAAAAGACCCTACAAGGAAGCCTTGGACAAGTCTTCTGCAATCCAGATTCTCAACGAATCTGCCGGAACACAGCTTGACCCAAGGATGGTCAAGATTTTTGTGGAAAAGGTCTTATCCTAAAAGAGTTGAAGGCTGGAAATCGAGCCTTCAACTCTTTTGTCTTATTTTGCTATTACATTTGCCAGCTCAGTGATGCTCTTTGTGAGCTCGTCAAGCTTTCCCTCTATCCTGACCAAAAGATATACAGAGATGACTATTGGAAACCCAAGATTGGCAACACTGGAATAGATATCCTCCAAGTCTTCCACCTCCCTTTATGCTATAGAAAAAGGGCCCTAGGGCCCAATCTCTATACTGTCATTTCATCCACCGTTGTTGTAATAACTCTTGCTCCAACCTTATCAACTAGGTTTCCATTTCTTGACTGAAAAACACCTGCTGCAAGTAGGGTGTCCATCGCAGCAAACACCTCCATATCAGTAATATCAGCCCTTGGCTCACCTATGCTGATCCTGTGGCTCTTGTTCTGGTCATCCAGAAATTCCATTTCAAGCTTTGTAGTTACCATCCTTTCACCTCCCTCCTAAATCCAAACCAAATTAGATTACGTTTGTAATTGTTGATTCCTCAACCTTCTTGACCTTCATAAGTGGAAGGGTCTGCAGGCCAGCCAGTGCCTCACCTGATGCATAGATGTTGTCATCAGTGGAATCCAGCTTCACATTGCTGTAGGACTTAGAGGAAACCTTCTGCTTTCCGTCAACCATCCCTGCATCCAGCTCAAGCTTAAGGCTTTTCTTTTCTGCCATTACTTCTATCGCCATTGTCTCACCTCCCTTCTACTTATTACATTGCAGAAGGGAACAAAATGTACCTATGGAAAATCAAAAAATACAAAAAAATAAGGAGGGGCTTTCGCCCCTCAAGGATTTCTTGACTTATATTCTATTGTGGTATCATTATGATCTGTCCTGGGAAGATCAGATTTGGATTTGCAAGGTTGTTATACTCCGCAAGCACTCTCCAATCCACTCCATAGGCCATTCCTATCTTGGACAACCAGTCTCCAGCCTTAACTGTATAGGCCATTGCTGCTGGCTCTGGTTCAGGCTCTGGAGTTGGCTCTGGAGTTGGCTCTGGCTCAGCTGGTGGCTCAGCCATTGGAAGTGCCACAATTCTGCCTTCAACCTCTGGACTTACCTCTGGATTAGCTCTTAAATATCCTTCAAGAACTTCTGAAAGAAGTCCTGCATATGATAAGGCTTCCTTTCCTTTAAACATTTCATATCCGTCTCCACCGATATGCAAAAAGTCATTGGTAACAAGTGTATAGGCAGCTTCCATATCAACAGGTTCATCACCTATCATAAGCTCGGTTACTCTTGATCCCACTTCCTTGTTTGGATCAATTACAAAGCTCATACCACTCACATGAGGGAAGAATCCCTCTACTGCAGGATATGCCTGAACTCCATGCTCTAGTGCAGCTTTAATTTCAGCACCTGTAAGTTCAATCATTACCAAGGAGTTTGCAAATGGGAATGAGGTAAGGACTTCTCCAAGTGTAATCTCACCAGCATCTATGCTGGCTCTGATTCCTCCGCCATTTGTTAGAGCAACATCAGCACCAGTTTCTGCACGCATAGCATCTGTTATCAGATTACCTAAGTTAGTTTCTCCACCTCTTACATTTTCTTTAACCCCATCAAGCTCAACAAGTGTAGATCCAACAATTTCGCTTTCAAGTGGTATTGTCACTTCTTCAGCTTCAGCTATCATCAAATTTACATTCTCGTCTACTGCCAGATCTTTGAGCTCATCGTAAGCATAAACTACAGATTCTAAAGCTGGCACGCCATCCATCATTTCAACTTGTACTACTCCTACATTTTTGAAATAATATCCAGCCTGTACAATATATGAATTGTTTCTCTCTTCACCAGTTACATGGTGGCTATGGCCATCCACTATAAGGTCTATTCCTTCAACATTATCTGCCAATTTATAAGACGTCTCAGTAGAAAAGTCATCTTTTCCAAGATGCACAAGAGCTATTATGAAATCTACATCCAGCTCTTCCAATTCTGCTACCATTTCATTTCCTGTCTCAACTATATCAGAAAATTCAATACCTTCAGTATTGCTAGGATGAGATTTTACCTTTGTTTCTACAGTTCCAAGACCAAAAACTCCAACTTTTAGGCCATTTTCCATCTCATAAACCATGTATGGATCAAAGTCAGATGTTCCGTCTTCTTTAACAATATTGGCACCTAAAACATCAAAATCAGCCATTTCTTTTAGCTCCATAAGTCTATCATAACCAAAGTTGAAATCATGATTTCCAGGAACCATTGCATCAAATTGCAATTCATTCATAACATCTACAACTATCTCTCCTTCAAGAAGATTTGCTGCATTTGTTCCGTGGAATGAATCCCCTGCATGTAGTAATAATAGATTCGGATCTTCTTCCCTTAATCCATCCACGAATGTCTTCATCTTAGGATAACCTAATTCACCATTATAACTATCCTCTGAAAGCCTTCCATGAACATCATTAACATGAACAATCGTCAATGTCTGATGACCGTCTGCAAATGAAACCGTGGCTGGTATTATCATCAGACCAAGAACCAGTACAAATGACATTACCATACCGATGATTCTTTTGTTTCTGAACATTGTCTCTCCTCCTTTAATATATTCATTTCAATGCGCAATAACTATATACCCCCGATGACAACGTTTTACCAACATTTTTAAATATATGTTTTAATTGTTTGTTTGTTTAGCCATTTAAATAGGTGGTATAAATAGTTAAAGAGGGAAACATAAAAAGGCAAACCTTGTGAAAGCAGGGGGCGCAAAGCTCGAAGTCTACAGCCATCTGGCTATGATAGTTCAGCTGCTATGTGAAAGCATGGCAGCTTTTCGTATTCAATCAGGAAATAATTGTAAGTGTTGGGATGTATTTACCAAATCAATATTAAGCCTACAGCATACAAAGGCAAACCTGTCGAAAGTCAGGGGCGCAAAGCTTGAAGTCTACAGCCCACATCGGGTATGACCGTTCAGCTGCTATGTTAATCCATAGCGGCTTTTTGTTTGGATAACTATAAGGAGATGAAGCCTATGGGAAATAAACTGTTGAATTAAGAAGACATAAATATTTACAAGCAACACCACTGCATGCACAAGCGATACATAGACTCACAAGCGTAGAGTCTAAAAACAAGAAAAGGAGTGAGAATAATGATGAGAAAGTATAGCAAGCTGCTAACGTTTCTAATAGCTTTCTCGATGATACTGAGCATGCATGTATCCTTTGCTGTGCCGGAGTATATTGATTATGAGGGCAATGACAGCTACACCTACAAGGTAAATTCAAACAAATCCAGTACTTGGTATTTTGATGAGGATGGCAATAATGTTGATGGTCCTACGGACTACTGGGTTAAGTTCACAGTATCTGGAGATGAGCTAAGCTTTGAGACCAATAATCTGTCCCTTGATCTGGTTTCCATAAAAGGAGGCCCCATGTACAGAGTTTACACAAACTTGGGATCAAGTGAATCTGGGCTTACAGCACCCTTGAATGAAAATGGAAATGAACCCTACGAACCCTATGGAATATCCCATTATTCATTCGAACTGGATGAGATTATCCCACCTCCTCCACCAGAGAAGGCTGATGTGAGAGTGGAGAAATCCATTGATGACATGGAAGATGAAGAGAGCCTTGCAGGATTTAAGTTTGTATTACAGCAAAATGATGAAACAAAATATGGCCCTGTCACAACTAACAGTAGTGGATATGCACTGTTTGAGGATGTTGAGCCAGGCACCTACGATGTAGTCGAGCTTCTTACAAATGATCAGAAGGAAATCTACACTCCTGAAAAGGATGTAACCGTAACTGTTGAAGAAGATGAAGAAGGACTTGTAAGGATTGGCTTTGAAAACAGCAAGGTTCCTGAAGATGAAGAACTTGGAAGCCTTATTGTTCACAAGAGAATCATGAAGGAAAATGGAAGCATAGTTGGAGCCCTTGACGGCGGTAAGTTTACAGTAAGACTGACTGGTCCAAATGATTATGACGAAGAGAAAACCATTAACGGACCAGACGAAAATGGTGAGCATGTAGTATTTGATGATCTTCCATTTGGAACCTATACACTTTCAGAAACAAAGATTGATCATGAAGGTAAAACTTACGGAGATCCAATCTTTGCCACATCAGGAAACAAGAACTATACTGTCTTAAACGATTTTGATGGTTTGGTCTACAAGGACACAGTAACAATTGAAATTGAATCTACTGGACAAGAAGTAATCTGGTTGATAAATGTTTTGGAAGAAGCACCACCACCTCCTCCTGAACTTGGAGAAATAGAGATATCCAAAGCATTGGTTGACGAGGAAGGCGAAGAAATAACTGATGACAACACCAATTTCACATTCAAGATTGAAATAAAGGTTGCAAATGATGATGAAGGATTTGATTGGGTTGTTATCGATGAAAGTCCTATTAGCCTAAAAGGTGGAGAATTTGAAAAACTAACAGATTTACCACTAGGTGAATATAGGATTACAGAAATAAATATTCCAGATGGATATATGCTTCATGAGGATACTGACAATCCACAAACAACCACTCTTGAAACTGATGGGGATGTGGATGAAGTAATGTTCACAAATGTAAGAGAGGACGATACTCCTCCACCTCCTGAGCTAGGAGAAATCGAAGTAACCAAAGTCGTTCAGAACAGATTTGGAAACGGGATTAGCAGCAGCACAAGATTCTACTTCGAACTTCAAATGTTCAATGATGATGAAGAGTGGGAGGTAAAGGAAGAAAAATCAATCCTTGGGAATGGAACCGTTACCTTTGATGATCTTAAGGATGGTCTCTACAGAGTTAGGGAGGTCAGAATCAACAGTGACTTCAGACTTTTCTCAGACAATAATCTTGAGGTGGAGGTTGAAGATGCTTCCTCCGAAGAAGTTGAATTTATCAACAGACTCCGTCCTCCACAGGATGACGAGGATGATGACAGACCACCTAGACCTAGACCAGAGCCTGAAGAAGAGGAAGAGGAAATAATTACCGAGGTATTGCCAGAAACAACAGTTGTCCCAGAACCTGAACCAGAAATAGTTGTTGAAGAAGAACCAGAAGTTGAGGTTGTGGAAGAAGTAACACCACTTGCAACACTTCCAAGAACTGGGGCTTCCGACCCAGCAGTATTTGCAGGATTTGGAGCAGCTTTCATGACACTGGGATTGTTTCTTAAGAAGAAAAGATTTTAACTAGGAGCAATCGAGTAGGAGGTAGATGATTATTTCATCTACCGACCTCTCACAGCACCGTACGTACGGTTCCGTATACGGCGCTTCTCTAGTTTACACATACCTGTTTGTAATAATCA
>Ga0224486_100266_pt1 | contig 20710 bp, 23 predicted proteins | sample TexhydDE_CT_test_FD_172013 | JGI IMG/M metagenome (GOLD analysis project Ga0224486, IMG submission 172013) | Fracking water microbial communities from deep shales in Oklahoma, United States - hydraulically fractured wells DE_CT_test ... | reverse complement strand
CCCGTAACACTTCTACTTTACAATGTTCCTGGTAAAAATAATGCAGCCCCCAGAGGCTGCTTGAGATAAAAATAGTAAAAAAGAAAAGGGGGGAGCAGATGTTGGGTAACAGGGCAAAGTGGATGCTGGTGCTGGCTGCAGTGCTGGTGCTGGTAGTGGCCCTGGCCGGTTGCGGTGGTGGAGAGCAGCCTTCCGGTGGACAAGCAGAGATTGCAGGTAACCTTACGGCGGTTGGTTCTACAGCCATGCAACCGCTGGTGGAACAGGCTGCCACCCAGTTCATGGCTAAAAATCCCAAGGCACAGATTGTGGTCCAGGGTGGCGGCAGCGGTACAGGCCTGACCCAGGTGGCCTCCGGTGCGGCGGATATCGGTAACTCCGATATTTTTGCTGAAGAAAAGAGCGGTATTGATGCCTCCCAGTTAGTGGACCACAAAGTTTGTGTGGTGGGGATGGCCACCGTGGTCAACCCCGGCGTAACGGTGGATAACTTGACCAAACAGCAGTTGGTGGATATCTTCACAGGCAAGATTACCAACTGGAAGGAAGTTGGCGGACCAGATCAGAAAATTGTGGTCATCCACCGGCCCAAGGGTTCCGGCACCCGCGCCACCTTCAAGAAATTTGCCCTGGGTGGCGTGGAAGACAGCGCCCCCGGTATGGAGCAGGATTCTTCCGGCACCGTGCGCAAGATGGTTGCCGAAACACCGGGCGCTATCTCTTACCTGGCACTGTCTTACATTGACAATAGTGTTAAGGCCCTCAAGCTCGATGGGGTGGAACCCACTGTAGAAAATATTGTCAACGGCAAGTATCCGGTATGGGCTTACCAGCACATGTACACCAAAGGTGAACCCACCGGCTTAAAGAAGGCCTTCCTGGATTACATGCTCGGTGACGAGGTACAGGGTCAACTGGTTGAGAAAATGGGTTATATCCCCATTACCAAGATGCAGGTAGAACGGGATGCCCAGGGTAATGTAACCAAGAAATAAGGTCTAGGATTCAGCTTTAGACGGTGGCGGGGCAGCCGGCGGTTATGGAACCGGCACTGCCTCGCTGCCTTTCGTGTTGTCAGAAGAGGAGGTAGTTATGCACAAGGAATTTTCCCCGGAGCCGGATGCAGAAAAAAGCTTCCGGGTCCCGGATAAAGGGAATATTCAAAGGCGCAAAAGATGCGGGGAATTTTTGGGGCGCTCGGCGGCCTTTCTGGCAGCAGCACTGGTAGTGTTACTCACTGTGTCTATTATTTATTTCATTGGGAGTAAAGGACTGGCCACCTTTACGGTACACGGGGTCAGGGTTACCGAGTTCCTTTTCAGCACCCAATGGTGGCCCGACCGGCCCCTTGAGGAAGGCGGCCCTGCTGTTGGCTCATTAACTTTCATTTTGGGTTCCCTCCTGGTTTCCCTGCTGGCGGTGGCCGTAAGCGCACCCTTGAGCGTCGTTGTTGCTGTTTTTATGGTGGAAATTGCGCCCGTATGGGGACAGAGAGTATTGCAACCGGCCATTGAGATTCTCGCCGGCATACCCTCGGTGGTTTACGGATATGTGGGTTTAAGCCTGCTGGTGCCTTTTATCCGCAATTATTTAGGTGGGGAAGGGTTTTCCGTTTTGGCCGGCTTTATTGTTCTTTCGATCATGATTTTACCAACCATAATCAGCGTATCTACCGACAGTTTGCGGGCCCTGCCGCCCCAGTGGAAGGAGGCAGCGCTGGCCCTGGGTTCCACCCGGTGGCAAACCATCCGCCTGGTACTGGTGCCGGCGGCCCGCTCGGGTTTAATTACAGCCGTTGTCCTGGGCCTGGCCCGGGCCTTTGGTGAGGCCCTGGCTGTACAAATGGTGATCGGCAACACCCGGACCATTCCCCATTCCCTTCTCGATCCAACGATTACTTTAACCAGCGCCATTACCATGGATATGGGATATACCATCATGGGCTCCTTGTGGAATAGCGCCCTGTGGTCTATGGGCTTGATTCTCCTGCTCATGTCTTTCCTGTTTATTCTGGTTATTCGGGTGGTTGTGCGGGGAGGGATGGTTAGATGAATGCCCGGCTGGCGGATCGCCTGGCTACCATCATGTTCTGGATGGGTGCCGCTGCGGTTCTGGCCATTTTAGCATTACTTTTGGGTTATATTCTCTGGCACGGCATCCGGGTTATTGATTGGCGTTTTCTGACCATGCCCCCCCAGACCATTGCTGCAGGCGGTGGGGTGGGACCACAGATTTTCAACTCCTTTTATTTGCTCCTGTTAACCATGTTCATTACCGCCCCCCTCGGTTTGCTGGCAGGTATTTACCTGGCCGAATACGCCGGTAAGGGACGTGTTACCGAATACATCCGCCTGTCCATCGAAACCCTTACCTCCCTGCCCTCCATTGTAGTGGGCTTGTTTGGTCTGCTTATCTTTGTCAACATGACCGGATGGGGGTATAGCTTAATGTCCGGGGCGCTGGCCCTGGCGGTGATTAACTTGCCGCTAATGGTGCGGATTTCCGAAGAATCCATTCGCAGCGTTCCCTCTGAGCTAAGGGAGGCCAGCCTGGCCCTGGGGGCCACTCGCTGGGAAACCATGTGGCGGGTGATATTGCCTTCCGCCTTTCCCGGTCTGGTTACGGGGGCCATTATTGCTGCCGGTAGGGTTTTTGGTGAGGCGGCGGCCTTGCTGTATACTGCCGGCATGAGCAGCCCCATCTTAAATTTCTCCGATCTCAATCCCTTGAGTCCCACTTCGCCCCTAAATCCCTTCCGTCCAGCCGAAACCCTGGCGGTGCACATCTGGAAAATCAATTCCGAAGCCCTGATCCCCGATGTGCGCCGGGTGGCCGACGGTTCGTCTGCCGTGCTTATTCTGGTTGTACTGCTTTTTAATATCTGTGCCCGCTGGCTGGGCCGGCGCATCTACCGCCGTTTGACCGCCACGTAATTTTGTCACTCATCACGCGGGGAGAGCAAATTAAGTAGATAAGCCCAGGAAGAATTTAACTGGCCGGCCCGGCAGGCATTTTCCCACCCATTGGCCGGCCTTTTTAATCTAGCTGTGAAAAGGTTACGCAAAACTTGCTAAAAGTTCATAAATAATTAACCATGGTTTAATTAAAACTTACCAGCAGGTTAATAAAAAACGTTATAATAGGAGTCAGGAGGTGAGGCCGTTGGTTAAGATTTGGCGAGATCGTAATTTTCTTCGCGTGGGTGGCATTGTAGTTAACCACCATTTTAAGAAGTTACAAAAGGTACTGGAAGATACGGCCCGGGAAGAAGGGCGTATTGTCCTGGATTTGCGTGAGCTAGAGTTTATTGATGAGCCGGGAGTATGCCAGCTTTTTAGTTTCATTGATCAACTCTCTCAACGAGGTATCCGGGTGGAAGTGATCAATGCCCAGGACAAGGTGCTTTCCAAGTTTCTTGCGGTGGGAGCTCGTCTCTGGTTGGACGAGCAACTGTTTAGTAAAGTGGGGTAACAGTCCCTCCACCCCGATAAAGAGGGCGGGGTCGAGTTTTCCCCCGTGTGTGCTGATTAATCCTTGCAAAATCAGGTTATGATAATAGAGCGCTTACGGGGGAGGACTTGCCGTTGGTGATTAATCCTTCGACGTGGGCCATAGCCAAGCGGTTCTTAGCCGTGGCCGATCCTTTGCAAAACCTGGTGGACCGCGGGGGGATAACCCATACTTTTTGTAACCAGCAGGCCTTAACCATTTTAGAACAGGATGGTTTAAAAGAACAGGTTCGGTTGTTGCGCAGGCACCTGGTGACATTCAACCGGGGTACACTCTGGGCCGACCGGGGGTGGAAATGTTTCGCCCACTACCTGGACCCTCGTTCCGGAAAGGGCCTCGGATCGTGGCCTGATGCGGCTGGTGAGTGCGAGGAGTATTTTCAGCGGGCGCTGTCCTGCTGGTATCAAGGGAAAAAGGATCTGGCCTTTTTTTACCTGGGAGCCGCCGTTCACCTGGTGCAGGATTTATGTGTTCCCCATCATGCGCGCGGCGTAGCTTTTAACGGGCATCAACGATATGAAGCCTGGGTGCGAGAACACTGTGGCCTCTTCAGGGTTGACAGCGGTGGCTATTACCAGGTTGCTTCCCGGGCCGGTGATTGGGTTTATGCCAATGCCCGCCTGGCCAGGGAATATTACCCCCGGGTTAGCGCCGGGCAGGAATATCACGAAGTCACCGGTGTGCTGCTGGGCCTGGCCCAGCGCACCACTGCCGGCTTTTTAGCTTACTTTTTAAGCCGGGTTACGTAACCTTTATCCTATGCCCCACTACCTCCTTCTTCAATATAAAGGGACTGCGGTACAATACCGTCAGTCCCGCTTTTTTAAAGACAATATATGTTTAAAGCCAAATACCCTTATTAACGAATTTATAAGGGTAAATGTAACAAGGGGAGAGGAAAGCTGGTTCATATGATGCCGTCAAAATTTATAGTAGCTCCATCCGTACATCCAGCAGTTCCACCGTTCCCAGGTCCTCAACAAAACGTACCACTGCCGCCAGGGTCTGGTGAACATGGGCACTGTCATTACTGACAAAAGATACCCCTATGGTAGAGAAGTGCCAGGTGTCCTGTTTATCTACTTCGGCTACGGAAACGTTGTAGCGGGCCTTTACCTTATCCAGCAAGCTTTTTAACACCCGCCGCTTGCTTTTTAAAGAATCAGCTTCACTCATGCGTAACTCCATTACCAGTATACCTACAATCAATATGCGTTCCTCCTGCCTACAGGGTGCTGGTTTGCACTTCTTTTGATTTATTATTTGTCATGCGGATGTGTTTTCCCTTCAGTTCGGCCAGCAACATGCCACTAAGGATTAAGATGCATCCTATGATTTGGCGCGGGGTGAGTATTTCCCCTGCTAAAAAATAGGCGCTTAAAGCGGCAAAGACGGGTTCCATGGTAAAGATAATCGCCGTATGGGTAGCGGAGGTAAAGCGTTGAACGTTATTTTGAATCAGAAAGGCCAGGGCGGTGGCCGGTATAGCGGTCAGCAGCAGAGCTATCCATACCGGGCGGTTTAATTTGCTCCGGCCAGGTCTCGGTAGCCAGTCCAAAAAGAAAACCGGCCAGGGAAACAATTCCGATCTGAATTAAAGCCAACAGGGGAGGGTGGAGGTGGCGGGCATAACGCCCAACCGTGATGATATGTATCGCAAAACAAAGGGCACAAAAGAAAACCAGCAAATCCCCATAATTAATACTTAATCCTCTTCCCAGGGACAATAACCCCAGCCCGGTGGCGGCCAGGACTACACCTATGGCAGCAAAAACACCGGGCTTTTGGCCCTGGCAGTGGCCGGTTGCGGCGGGCAACCTCGTTTATCGGGTGTATTCTTGGTTTAATTGCCGGGTTATTGCGGCTTTCCCGTAATCGTGTTTTAAGTTTTCTGTCCGTCTGTTATGTGGATTTTTTCCGGGGTACTCCGCTATTGGTTCAGATCGTGATTGTTTATTTTGGCATCCCCCAGATCTTAAAAGATATTCAAAATCAGCTAGTACAGGCCTGTGGAGCCTATATTGCTGAGATTTTCCGGGCCGGCGTTCAGTCCATTGAGAAAGGGCAGATGGAAGCAGCCCTTTCTCTGGGGATGACCCATGGACAGGCCATGCGCTACGTTATTTTACCCCAGGCTTTTAAGCGGGTGATCCCCCCCCCTGGGCAACGAGTTTATCGCCATGCTTAAAGACACCTCCCTCCTTTCGGTCATCGGCTTTGAGGAACTTTTCCGCCGGGGTCAGCTCATTGTGGGGGCTACCTACCAGGCCTTTCAGCTCTAGATCCCGAAATGGTCGGTGAAGTTCTTTCCGTAATGAAGGATCTGGCCCGGGAGGGTATGACCATGGTGGTTGTGACCCACGAGATGGGATTTGCTCGGGAGGTGGGAGATCGGGTTCTGTTTATGGATGACGGGCGTATTGTGGAAGAAGGAAATATCGAGGTAAAACCCGGTTTTGATCCAGCTTTGCTTTCTCAGGTAGTCCGGGTTCTGGTATCGTTATGTTGAACGAATTAGGCATCGCCGGGTTTACAATCCAATACGGGCTAACGATTTGCGCAAGTCCATCGACGGGCTGGCCGTTTTTATTTATTTTTTTATTTATTCCCGGCAACTTATTAGGTTTGGATGGGTTGACTGGGTAATATGATAATTGATAAAATAGTAATTGATAAAATAAAAGGTTAGATAAAAAGATTTTATAGGAAAGGAGGATACATACGGATAAAATTAAAGTCCAGGGACTGGTGAAGATTTTCGGTCCTAATCCTGAAAGTGCCTTATCCCTGCTCCAACAGGGCTATAGTAAAGAGCAGATATTAGCCAAAACCCGGCAAACTGTTGCTGTTACTAACGTCAATTTTACAGTGCGTGAAGGGGAAGTCTTTGTTATTATGGGGCTTTCCGGAAGTGGAAAATCTACTGTCTTACGCTGTATTAACCGCCTTGTAGAGCCTACTGGAGGAAAAGTGTTCATTGATGATGAAGATGTTACTGCAGCTAACGATGTACGTTTACGAGAAATTAGACGCAAAAAAGTAGGTATGGTCTTTCAGCGTTTTGCTCTTTTTCCTCACCGTACGGTGCTGGACAATGTGGCCTACGGACTGGAAATACAAGGCGTGGAAAAGGACGAGCGTTATGCCCGGGCACGGGAAATGCTAGCATTGGTAGGGTTGAACGAATGGGAAATGGCTCTGCCGGACCAGCTTAGCGGGGGAATGCAGCAACGGGTTGGGCTAGCACGTGCCCTGGCAAGTGACCCTGATATCCTTTTAATGGATGAGGCTTTTAGTGCACTGGATCCATTGATTCGCCGTGAAATGCAAAATGAGTTACTGTCCTTGCAGAGCAAAGTAAATAAAACCATTATTTTTGTTACCCATGACCTGGACGAGGCTTTGAAAATTGGCGACCGTATTGCCCTGATGAAGGACGGAAGCATTGTCCAGGTAGGCACCCCTGAGGAAATTCTTACCCGACCGGCCAATGAATATGTGGCCAAATTTATCGAAGACGTGGATGTCACCAGGGTATTGACAGCTGAAGATGTAATGAGGCCAGCTGGGTCTGTTTCCTTAAAAGACGGGCCCAGGGTAGCCTTGCGTCGCATGCGCAAGGAAGGATATTCCAGTATCTTTGTGGTAACCCGTGATCGTAAGCTGGCTGGACTGATCACGGCGGAAGAGGCATTGGAAGCGAGCGAAAAAGATAAAGAAGACCTCTCGGAAATTTTACGTCATGATTTTCCCACGGCTCTTCCAGAAACACCTTTAAATGATCTTATCCCCCTCCTGGTCCATTCCAAATTTCCCCTGGCCGTTATCGATGATCAGAAACGTCTGTTAGGAGTTATTGTGCGCGGAGCATTGCTAGCAGCCCTAGTACGGAAAGGGGGAATGAAGTGATTTTCAGTATTCCTTTAGGTCATTGGGTAGAGCTGTTTATAAATTTCCTCAAGGAACATTGCGGTGGTTTTTTTAACTTTATCAATGATAATCTTGATAATTTGATGGGGCTTTTAACCAGCCTATTTTTGGTGATAAACCCGTACATTTTGATTATATTGCTAGTTGCACTGATCTGGTTTTTTAGCAAGAGAAATGTAGCTTTATGGAGTGGTATTGGTCTGTTGCTTATTTATAACCTTAACCTTTGGGAAGCGGCTATGGAAACCCTGGTTCTGGTAATTTGTGCAACGTTATTAGCCCTGATTCTAGGTTTACCTGTGGGTATATTAACTGCGTGGAGCAACCTGGTGCACAGGGTGACCATGCCCATTCTCGATTTTATGCAGACTATGCCTCCCTTTGTTTATTTAGTACCCGCAGTAATTCTATTAGGTATTGGCAGGGTACCGGCTCTTCTGGCTACGGTAATCTTTGCCATGCCGCCGGTGATCAGGCTAACGGGTCTGGGTATCAGGCAGGTTCCCGTGGATTTTCTGGAAGCAGCGGAAGCCTTCGGTTCCACACGTGCCCAAAAATTATTAAAAGTGCAACTGCCGCTGGCTTTGCCCACGATTATGGCTGGTATTAACCAGTGTATCATGTTGTCACTATCCATGGTCGTAATAGCGGCTATGATTGGGGCTGGAGGTTTGGGTGGCGAGGTGTTGCGTGGCCTGCAAAGGCTGGACATTCCCCGGGGTTTTGAAGGCGGGTTGGCCATTGTTATCCTGGCCATCATTCTGGATAGGGTTACCCAGGCTTTAGGGCAGAAAGATAAAAGAAAGGGGAATTGACCATGCTCAGAAAATACCGGGTAATGATGTTGCCTGTATTGATGTTATTTCTTGTAGCTGCCGTATTTGGCTGTACGACAACAGCAGCTGAAAGGGAAAGCAGTGGAGGATCGGTTAAGGAGAAATTTAACGGGGAGATTATAGGTATCGAACCTGGGGCAGGAATCATGAAGGCCACTGAAAAAGCAATTGAAGAATACAATCTTGACTATACTTTAAAAGATAGTTCCAGTGCCGCTATGGTAGCTGCATTGAAGTCGGCTATTGAAAATGAAAAGTGGATTGTGGTTACCGGCTGGACGCCCCACTGGATGTTTGCCAGGTGGGACCTCAAGTACCTGGATGACCCCAAAGGAGTTTATGGGGAAGAAGAACATATAGCCACCATTGTGCGCAAAGGTTTAAAGGATGATGCTCCGGCCGCGTATCAAATGCTGGATGCATTTTACTGGCAACCATCTGATATGGAAGCGGTAATGCTGGATATTAATGTTAACAATATGGACCCCGATGAAGCAGCTCAAAAATGGATCCGTGAAAATGAGGATACGGTTAATAAATGGATTCCAGAAGGGGTACCTTTGGGTAACCAGAAAAAACTAAGCCTGGGCTATGTGGAGTGGGATTCTGAAATTGCTAGTACTCATGTGGTGAAGCATGTACTCTTAAAGATGGGTTATGATGTTGAACTCAAAGCAGTGGATGCTGGAGTTATGTGGACGGGTATTGGTGCCGGGCAATTTGATGCCATTGTAGCTGCTTGGTTACCGTATACCCACGGAGATTACTACGATCAGGTAAAGGATAAGGTAGAAAACCTTGGCCCCAATCTGGAGGGAGCAAAGATAGGTCTGGTCGTTCCGAAATACGTAACTATTAATTCCATAGAAGAATTGAATAATTAAATAATATGGTTTTAAGGGGTAAGCCGGCGGCATTAAACTTTTGGGAGTAGTATTTTTACTACTCCTCCTTTTTTTAATGTTGCTTGATACATATCATATATATATGGATGGCTACTTACTAGGCAAATGTAAGTAGTGTATCGTTTTTCTAGTCACTTTATTAAACTAATTACAAACGACCATTTCGATTTCACAGGATAGTTCCTATAAGTTCCTATAATAAGTATTATGTCAACCGGCCCCGGAAACTCCTGCCACTTCGGCGCGCTCCGGGCCGGGCACTGCGCTTGCAAAAGCCCTGTGGCTTCACGGCTGTTTATAAATCAAGTCTTTATAAATCAAGTCATTGAATACAAATCGAATTGAATTATAATATAGATGTAAATGGCCTATTTTAGCTTTGTTATGGGGGGTTATAATTTTATGTTACGTAATATTTTCATGTTCCTTTTTGTTTGTTTTTTTGTAACGCTAACTGCCTGTTCACGGGTTGATGATAAGGTAAATAATAACCAGGTACCTGATATATCTGGAGAACGTTTTGAACGTTTTAAAGTAATTTATGAACATCCTGAGACAAAGAATTTAGGCGGCTTTACTGTTTTACGGGATACTGTAACTGGACAGGAGTATTTAGTTATTACCGGACTGAATGGTGCTCCAGCAGTTATTCCACTAAAAGAAAATTCACCATCGAGCGACCGGGCTGCAATTACGGTACCCGATTATTGAAAACTATTTTCCCAATCTGCTACCTTTAGCTGGAAATACTCCTCCATGGATTAATCGTGCATCGGATACATTAAAAAATATATTGGGGTCTAAATTATTTAAAATGGATAAAGCTTTTTGCAGATCTCGTCTCTTCAATAAGACAAACAGTACCGTTCTTTCTCCACACTGGCCCTGACAATCTACGCTGGTAACACCAAAACCTTCCTGACGCAATTTATTAATAAGATGCGGGGTTAATTGTGGTTCGGGAAATACCTGCAGTGAAAGGTATCCCAGGGCAAGCTTGTTCTCAATAAAACTACCAATGTAGTTACCTGTTGCAAATCCACCTGCGTATGCGATCACTTTTAATGGATCATCTAACCCCCCGGCCAGTACTTTATTGAGTGCTAAAATAAATATCGACACCTCAAGGAAACCAATAATAGCTGCCAGTAACCGTTTATCTCTCATTAACATCAGTACTCTAATTACATCTAAGGACATATCTAATACCCGGGCAAAAAAAATAAATAGGTAGCAACCCAATAGCGGCAGCCATGTTTCCACCAATTTTCCCTCCAGGAAGCAGACTTTTTTATGTCTATATTTTATGTCTATATATTGAATTGTTTATATTGAATTGCTTATATTGATTTGCTTAAAAATTGATCATGTTTTTCATTTAATAAAGCATGATACTCAGCGATTAAATTTAATGCTGAGCGATGAGATGAAAGTTGTTGTGCGTTAATTTTGGCCCGTCGGGATAATTTTTGTCTGAGCTCCTTATTTAAAATGAGCTCTTTAATTTTTTCAACATAAATTTCCTTACTTTCAGGAAGTAAAAAGCCATCTTCACCATCCTTAATCATTTCGCTTGACCCATATGCTTTAATGGCAACTACAGGTAATCCGGCTGCTTTTGCTTCGGCCAAAACTAATCCTTGAGTTTCAGTTTTAGAAGCAAAAACAAAAATATCAGCCCCGAGATAACAATTAATAACTTCTTTTCGATTTAAAGTGCCGGTGAAAATAACCTGTTCTTCTATACCAAGCTGGTGTGTTAATTTTTTTAAATTGTTATATTCTGGTCCCCCACCTACCATAACAAGTTTAATATTAGGGTTAGTAATATAAAGTTCTGCAAAGGCATATAACAGAAATACAATATTCTTTTCTTGTCCCAGCCGTCCGACAAAGAGTAATATAGTTTCCTCTGGTTTAATATTATATTTCTTTCTTAACCAGTAGATGTCGCCATTATTAAAATCATCCAGGTTGATGCCTGTTGGTATAACTTTTATTTTTGTATATACCCCAAGGTTTCTTAAATGATCTTTAATAATTGAAGTTGGTGTAATTACTAAATCGCATTTATTGCAAAAATCACGACAAAAGCGCCTGGTTAATTCCCTGGTTACGCTTCGGGCAAAAGGTACGTAATGAACGTATTGATCATATAAAGTATGAAAAGTAAATACCAGTGGAATTTTGAGTTTACGAGCATAGCGGGCACCTACCCGTCCTACAAGAAATGGTGAATGAACATGAATGATATCCGGTTTCCACTGGGTTAATGTTGGTTTTAAACGAAATGAAAATGGTAATGCCAGCGTAAAATCCCGGTTTGTAGGAGCGGGAAAAGATGGAAATCGAAAGACCCCTTCTTCTTTCGAACAGTTAGGATAATTGGGGGCAAAAATATATATTTCATGTCCCAGTTTGGTTAATTCAGCTGTAAAGGTATCTATCGAACGTACCACTCCACTGGTATAGGGACGGTAACTATCGGTAAAAATACCGATTCTCAAAAATATTCCACCCCTCTATATAATAATAATTTATCTCTGATTTTACCTTTTAATTATATGATATTGGGCTTTTTATTCCAAGGGTATTCGATTCTTTTTCCCAGCGATAGTCAGCGGATATAATACGCCAGCCTGATGAGGTTTTATGTAAACTAAAATATCCGGTTCCCTCTTGTATTTGACCGCTAATAAGATCCTTGTTGACCATGTCTATTTTAAGAGTTACCTTTTCCGTTGAAATAGATGTTATATAAATGGCGCTTACAAAAGTTTGAACGTACCAGTCCGTGGGCTGCGATATAAAATTCCACGCCCTTTTACTAATAGTGGATAAAATAGGCTCTGCATAATATTTCCCCAGTTTCTCTCTAACTTCATATATATTTCGAGCCTGCCACCAGGTTTTATCTTCCACTGCCCCTTTTACAACTGCATATATATCGTCGTATTGCATTTTTATTGGGTTGCTGACAGCGAGGTGATTTTCCCCTCTGATTAATAAAAAAATTACGGCTAAAGTAACAATGGGCCAGAATCTCATAAATACTCCCCCTTTTCTTTTTAGTGGATATAGATATAGTTTATATACGCCAACAGGTAAAAATATCCTGTTATAATCTGGAAAAGGGGGAGAAAATTTTTTCTTATTTTATTTTTTATAAACCTCTTATATAATCTGGACGTAATGGTATACTACCAGGCTCATTTAAGGCCTTATCCAGCACGTAGATAAGTTTATCCTTATCTCTTTTTAAATAACCCCTTAAAGGGAGGTAATTGGAGGCGTGATTGCAACGAAAAAGACAGTTATCTATTTCCAAACTTTCAATTAACCATTTTAATTCCTGTAAAGATTCCTGTGGGGTTAGTAGCGTAAACTTACCTTCCTGTACTTCTTTAAAAAGTGGGGTTCCGGGTACAACGATAAGAGTTAGGGCAGCCAGGTAAGTGGGATTAATGGCATTTATAACCCTGGCGGTAGCCTGGGCGTGTTTACGGGAATATTCCTTCCCTCCGAGGCCCGTAATTACAGTTACTGAAAGCTCAAATCCAGCATCCAGGGCGCGCCGGCAGGCTTGAATCATTTCATTAGCATTAACCCCTTTATGCATTTTTTTTAATATCACATCGCTACCGCTTTCAACTCCCAGATAAAGTAATTTCAGACCTGCCATTCTCAATTCACTCAATTCATCAAGTTCCTTATATAAAAGATCCCGCGGGCCGGCATAACAGGACACCCGTTCTAATTCGGGAAAATAATTGTAAAGGTGCTTTAATAAATTTAAGAGACTTTGTGTTTCCATGGTTAAAGCATTACCATCCGCCAGAAAAATACGTTTAACTCCCTGGCCAAAACGTGACGCTATCTCTATGTCTGCCATGATTTCAGCCTGGGATCGTACACGAAATTTTTTGCCCTTGTACATACCACAAAAAGCACAGGCATTATGAGAACACCCCAGAGTGACCTGCAAAATTAAACTGCTGGCTTCGCTGGGCGGACGGAAAAGAGGAGGTTCGTACAGCATTTTTCTCCCCCCATTTATCATGGCCTGGATTTATCGTGCCTGGGGTTGGCTGCAACTTGCTTGATAGCACTGGTAATAGCAGCAATTATTTGTGCCTTACCGCCTATTTGTTCAAAGCTGACTCTGGTCAATATGGTGCCTTCATCTGATACCACATAATGCGGGGGTAATTGATTTAAAGCCAGGGCCATAATATCTTCCTGGCAGTAGATGCAGGTGCAGGTATGCGGATTATTTTTGGTATATTCTTTTAGTATCTCTGGCAGAAGACGTTTTACTGCTTCTTCTGTATAATTATGGATCATAATCTTCCCCCTTTTCACAGGCGTAGGGTTGCAATCAGTCTTACAGGATGCAACAATAAATCCAGGCCTTCGCAGATATCTTTCACTACTACATCGGCTGCCAGGAGAGCTTGAACCGAAGCTCCTTCAGGTCCCAATACAGCAATGCTCAGGGCGGCATTTTTTAGCATCAGTGTATCATTGGTTCCATTACCAACAGCAACCGTATTTTGAAGACCTAATCTTTCAATGAATTTTAATTTTTGGTTGACTCCTTTCCCCTGCTTTAAGACTTGTACATGTCCTTTGATGTTCCGGCAGGCCTTTTCACCTGTACCAAAGGTATCGGCTGTAAGAATATGAATCTCTAGTTTTTCGGAAAGTGCGTTTAACCTTTCCTCTACTCCCGAAAGTAGATTGCCATCCTTGGCCAGTGTGCCGTTAAAATCCAGTACCAGATATTTTAATTTGAGCGTTTCCCGTTCCGGTATATCTATGGTAAGCAATTTTCCACGTTACCTCCTATCCTTCAATATTAGGAAAACTGTCAATCACCCAGACAAATCCCCAGTTGCCTTGCCGATAAAAGCAAATCGCTATCCAGGGGTACGGAGCGTACCTGACCGGTAGCTTCCGCTAAAGGTACGGCATCAATTGCTGCTCCCCTTAGACATACCATATGTCCAAAGCGACCTTCCATAACCAGCCGGACTGCTCCTGTTCCGTAACGTGTGGCCAGTATGCGGTCAAAAGCTGTAGGTGATCCTCCTCTCTGCAGGTGCCCCAGGATGGTAACCCTTGTTTCTTTCCCGGTGGCTTCTTCAACTTGCTGGGCTACCACATGGCCTATGCCGCCCAGGCGAATGGGATCGAAGCTGTCCTCTACCCTTTTTTGAACCACTAATTCCCCGTCTACTGGTTTAGCGCCTTCGGCTACCACAATTATACTGAATTTTTTGCCCTGTATTTCCCTTTGGTTGATCATATCGATAACCTTTTCAATGCGATAGGGGATTTCAGGAATTAATATTACATCAGCACCACCGGCAATGCCGGCAGCCAGTGCTATCCAGCCAGCATAACGTCCCATTACTTCCAGAACCATAACCCGGTGGTGAGATTCGGCCGTGGTATGTAATTTATCCAGGGCTTCGGTAGCTGTTGTTAAAGCCGTATCAAAACCAAAGGTTTGGTCTGTTGCCAGCAAGTCGTTATCAATGGTTTTGGGAACTCCCACCACGGGCAGCCCCTTATCAAAAAGCTCTCTGGCAATAGCCAGGCTACCATCTCCGCCAATGACAATAAGAGCATCAACACCATGTATGCTGATATTTTCAAATATACGATCGCTTACGTCTACGTAAACCTTTTTCCCTCCTTTGATGACGGGATAGTGAAATGGATTGTCGCGGTTGGTAGTGCCAAGAATAGTTCCCCCACGTGGCAGTATGCCAATAACATCTTTTTCTGTAAGCTCTCTTGCCTGGTTTTTTATTAACCCTCCGAAGCCATTTAAGAAGCCTACCACTGAAAGGCCATATTCCCTAATGGCAGCTTTTACCACGGCTCTGATAACGGCATTTAATCCCGGGGCATCGCCTCCTCCGGTTAATAATCCAATTCGCTTGACTTTAACTGGAGTATTCATATTTAAACCTCCTTATACCACGTGCAAGATATTTTCTATAAACCTGTTTATTGCAGCGTTAATTTCTCCTGGCTTTTCCAGCATCATCATATGGCCTGCACCCTGGATAATTTCCAGCCGGGCCAGGGGTAAATTCCGTTGCAAAAATTCACCATACTTAACCGGTGTCAGCATATCCTGATCGGCAGATATTACCAGGGACGGGACTTTAATTAACGGCAGCATATCCATCAAATCAAAACCATTACAGGCAGTAAAATCAGCCAGGTATACCTTGGGAGGAACAGATTCCATTTCCCTGCGTGCAGCTTCCAGGAGTGAGGCAGGTGCATCTTTACTATAGGCCAGTTGGATTAAATCCGTGTAATATTTCCCCTGCTGAAGAGTTTCCAGTATAGCAGGGAGTACCCGCAAACGGGCACCGGTTCCAATCAAAATCATTCCGGCAAGTTTTTCTGGATATGAGCGGGCAAAATCCAGGGTGATAGCTCCCCCCATCGAATGCCCGGCAAGAATAAACCGGTGGCCGATAAGCTTTTCCGTAAAAGCATTGATAAACTGGCGGTATGCCGTGATATTATCGTACGCTTCTCCTTGTGACTGACCGTGACCGGGCAAATCCACGGCCAGAACCATGTAATTTTCTTTTAGACCGTTAAGCTGGTAAAGCCAGTGGCGGTGACTTCCCCCTGCACCGTGGACAAAAAGGATGGTTTGTTTTGGTTCCTTATCTTTAGGCATTTCAGCTGAGTAATAATAATTAAGGGAATCAATAGTTATAAAGGGCATTATAATTACCTCCATGAAAAAATTACCGGTTTTTATACCGGTAGAAGGTAAATTATGATTTTAGTGATGACCATGGGCATCACAGCTGTGGGTTGGTTTTTCTTCCCTATCCTCATACTTCTTCCACATACTTGTAAAAGCAGAGGCAATCACCAGCAGAGCCACTGTGGTAAAAAATCCGAACACAATTCCCTGCCACCACTGTTCAAAAAACACTATTTCTCCCTCCTTTTTTATCCCGCAAATAATACGCGGTAAACATTATTCACTGGCTCGTAAGGTTAATTCGTTTAAAACCTGTTTTAACTGTTGTAATGAATTACCAAAGCCGGCCCAGTCTCCGTTTTTTAGTTTCTCCATCGCTTGATCATAGAGCCTGCTGGCTTCACGGGCCAGTTCAACTAACCCTGCTTTATTGTTAATATTGTCAACCCGTTGTTCTGTTACAGAGTGCTCTATTTCTTCTTCGACTCCAAAGATACGTCTTAAAGCTTCTCCTAAAGTTGGCTCCATCACTACCTGATCACCATGAACAACTATAACCCTCCGTAGTTCGGGCATCTTACTTTGTTCTGCCTGCAGGTATATAGGTTCTACATATAACAGAGAATCCTTAACCGGTATTACCAGCAGGTTACCCCGGAAGACTCTCGATCCTCGCTGGTCCCAGAGAGATAATTGCTGTGAGATCGTGGTGTCCTGGTTAATGCGCGCTTCGATTTGCATGGGACCATATACCAGTTCCTGCTTTGGAAACTCATACACCAGCAACCGGCCATAATTTACCCCATCTGATCTACCGGCCAGCCAGGCTATCATATTCTTTTTATTTTGTGGAATAAAGGGCAGCAGTTGTATATATTCTGGTTGTTTTTCACCGGGTAACCTGGTGATAATGTAATAGGCTTCCATGGGCTCTTCTTTATCTTCAACTATTTCCGTTGGCCTGTCCCATTTATCCTCTTTATTGTAAAAAATGCGATAGTCCTCCATGTGATAAAGAGCATATTTTTGCGCTTGAATCATAAAAAGGTCTTCGGGATAACGGATATGGGTCTTAAGAGCCTCGGGCATTTCCTCAAGAGGCTGAAAAACATCCGGGAATATTTTGCTATATGTTTGAATAATGGGATCATTTTCATCGGCAAGATAAAAGCTTACGCTACCATCATAAGCATCAACCACCACCTTCACTGAGTTGCGGATGTAGTTCAGCCGGTGGTTGTAGGGTTCAGCATAAGGGAACATGCTGGTTGTTGTATAGGCATCCCACATCCAGTAGAGCTTGCCGTTGGCCAGGACTATATAGGGGTCTCCATCATAAGTTAGAAAAGGTGCTAACCTGGGTACACGCTCATAAATATTGCGGTAATAAAGAATCTGGCTATCCTGCGTTATGTCCCCAGAAAGAAGAATACGGTAATCCCCAAAAGATATAGCAAACAGTAAACGACGGAATAAAGAATTAACCTTTACCCCCTTATTCCCCTGGTAAAAACACCAGGCATTTTCATCTCCTTTGGGGTAGTCAAATTCCGGATTTTTAGTATTGACTATTACATAGTTATCTGTAAGCTCACCAAAATAAATTTCCGGACGTTCAACTTTTAAGTTTGTATGGGTTGAGGGAGGTATATCTTTAATGGTAAAACTTGGTAAACCCTCCCTTGTTACTTCATTGACCGGGCTCATAACAATTCCATATCCATGGGTATATTTTAAATGCAGGTTTACCCAGGTTTGAGCCTGGGGGGGCAGCTGACTTTGATTTAATTCTCTAGCCGCCACCATTACCTGGCGGTAACTCCCATCGATAACATAACGATCAATGTCTATATTTTTCAACTGGTAATAAAGACGCATTTCCTGTAGTTGACTATAGGTTTGCTGCAAAGGACGGTAATCCCAGAGCCGGATATTATTAATAACTTCCTGGTTATTTACCAGGTCTTGCGCACTTAACATTTTGCCGGCAGGAAATGATTTTCTTTCTATATTATCAAGATTATAAGCCATCCGGGTAAATTTAATTGCATTTTCAATATAAGGTTTTTCCCGCTCCATTTCGTTAGGAACAACTATAAATTTTTGTACCACAGCGGGGTAAATAACACCTAGCACTACGGATCCGGCGATTAAAAAACCAATTGTGTAAAGAACAAACCGGAAGCGCGAAAGAAATATATTTAACAATATAATAACCGAACAGGCGAGGGCCAGGACGAATAGAATTTTATATGCCGGCAGATTGGCGTGGACATCGGTGTAGCCTGGGCCAAAAACTGCACCCCTTTCAGAAAACAGTAACATATACTGTGCGAGATAGTATCCTGCAGCCCGGAAAAGGAAAAAAATTGCTGCCAGGATCGACAGGTGGCACTTAATATGGTTAAACCTGAAAATACTTTTCCATCCACCTGGATAAGTACTGCCTATAAGGATATAAATACCACTTACAATTAACAGGCTAAGAACGGAGGCACCTAATAATAGATGATAGATAAAATGATAAAAGGGTAGCTCGAAGATATAGAATCCTGCATCACGATAAAAAAGGGGATCTTTTACCTTAAAAGTTGTTTTGTGGAGAAATTGTTGCACTAAATTCCAGTTGTCAGTTACGGCTAAAGCAGTTAAAAGCGCCGGTATAAGACTCAGTATGGCTAGAAAAGCAATTAATTTTTTTGAATGTATAAACTTACTCCAGGGAGGATGATAAAGAGTAACAATGTCACCGTCATTAATTGTTCTGGTTTCAGCTGCTTTAATTAAAGGGCCGCGGGTAAATAATAAGTTGATGAAAACAACGAGAAAAATTATTAAACCTGACAACAATCCTGTTAATAGCTTCGAAAATAGAATAGTTAAAAAGACTTCTTCAAAATCTAAGGACTTAAACCATAGCCAATCAGTATAAAAATTTGCTCCTCCATATATCAGAAATGGAACAATTACTGAAGCAAGGAGAATTACTGTTCTGGGGATTTTTGATATTAATTTCAAATAAATAAACCTCCCCAATAGACTATACTAACGCATCTGGGATATGATTACTTTAAAAGTTAATGAAAATCTAGTTACTACATAGGTTTGGGGTTCTTTTGTGCCTCATCGGCTTCGTGGCGTAGTTTTGCTTCACACAACTGACAGATCATAACAGATTTTTTAGGTTTAAGATCCTCATCCTCATAATCGTCGTAAGCATCAGGGTTAAATTCTTCCACTTCAATCATGCGACCGCATATTATGCACCGTGTTCCCACTCTTTCCTCTCCCCCCACGGTTATTTTATGTATGTTTATTCGCCATCCTGTGGGATTTTTCCTTCTCTTGATGTTGGACAATCGGATAATACATTGAGCCTGCCGTTTATTCAGCAGGCCCCAAATTTTTTAAGAAAAATATTTTTTTAATTCTCTAGCCATATCTTCGGGTACATGTAATGTCCAGGGCTCATCATGAAGTACTTGTAGGTGACTGTAGTCGCTTCCTACCAAAGGATAGATGGTATAACGACCAACGATCCGGGCGGTAATCCAGAAGCCCTGATCCTCTTTTCGGGCAGCATAGAGAGCTACGTTAAAACTGGCAATGTTGTTTTCTTGGTAATAGAGGATAATTTTATGTAAACCTTCCGCCAGGTCGTGTAAATCCCGGTACTCCAGTTCAGCAAAGGTTGTTTTATGAGGTAAAATGGCTGTAACATCACACAGGGCCCGCGGGGCAAATGTGGCTATCCAGTGGATATTACCAACTCGCCCCAGGTAACGTTCCCCCATTTTTATTTCATAGTCCAGTAAGTCCGCCCAGAAGTTACTGCCGTTTTGCTCCAGGTATAATTTGCCACAATTAATTAATTCTGTATCGTAACGGCAAGGTGTTGGCCCGCATAAAACCTGTAGGTGGGGATGAATTATGGAACCGCCGGCGTAGGGCATATAATTCCAGTTAACAGAGCCATACCTGGCTCTTTCTGCGTCATATGCTTCTACCAGTTGGAGAAAATTTAATGATGCCTGGAAACTGTCTGCTATTATATTGGGTGTAAGAGACGTCATGGAAAGATAATGTTCCGGACCCATTACAGTTACTCCTGAGTAAATTTCATATGGAGAAAGGTTAGGCACCACCACTGCCTGGCCGTATTTAACGCGGCCTCCCGCAACTATATACTCTGGAAAGCGTGGTGTGGCTTTTTCAAGGTTTTCGGGGCAAAAAGGACAGAATCTTTGCCGTGATTCCTCTACGAATGGTGTCCAGTCATGGCGGGGTAATTTGCGATTGCGAAAAGGGAAAATGCGTGTTCTGTGGCCAGTTAGGGGATCAAACCTTATTTCACTACGGAAGCTGCTTAAAGCAAAATCCTGAAAAGGACTATGGAATTCTGTTTCATTTACTATTTTCTTGAACTCAATACCCATAACGAAATCCCTGCGCTTCATGCCCGGTTTGCAGAATTTTATTTGTATTATCCGGGATAATCAATCGCCCAGGGGTATTTCCCTCCCTTCGAATTTATTTTTCTTTATTTTAACAATAGACACCAAATTTGTCACTTAGCGTTTTTTTGATTCATCCCCCATATCTCCCTGTGTTTAAAAGCTTCATTAATTGTAAACGTTATAATCTAGCGTCAGCCACGTTACGTGAAAACAGTTCTTGACGTTATAAAGAAAATATTTTATAATAACACTGCGCTATGATATTTCTTCTCTAGGGGAGTAGCTCAATTGGTAGAGCGGCGGTCTCCAAAACCGTAGGTTGCGGGT
>Ga0224486_100265_pt1 | contig 20758 bp, 14 predicted proteins | sample TexhydDE_CT_test_FD_172013 | JGI IMG/M metagenome (GOLD analysis project Ga0224486, IMG submission 172013) | Fracking water microbial communities from deep shales in Oklahoma, United States - hydraulically fractured wells DE_CT_test ... | reverse complement strand
TCCTTGAAAAGTTCCCATTGCAACTGCCTTGGAAAACTCTTCGTAGAACCAATCAGTCTGTTTTACGTCTACAAACTCAGCTAATGTAGCCATTTTTGTTGCACCAAAAGCTCTATTCACTATTGCAGCCATTTGAGCTCTTGTGAGATTGTCTCTTGGAATAATTCTACCGTCTATCCCAGTAAAAAGACCATTATTTACAGCATTTTCCATGGCAGCTTTAGACCAATCATCTGGCATGTCAACAAAATCTCCTGTTTCTGCAAGTACATTTGTTGATATAGTCGTAGAAAAAATAACTAGTAGAATTATTAATGAAATTGACTTTTTAAACATATGCATATCCCTCCAGAACTTGACCACTCGATACTTCTTACTTTCTCTAGATATCTAACTAAAATCTATTACCATTATAATACCATATTTCCTGCTGTTTTTATTTTGATCATTTGTTTTTTAATCAAAAATGCAATCCGCTTTTGTATATCTCCTCAAATCATATCCTATTAATTATTTCCATTTTTTATACTTTTTCTACGAATAAATGTTCCTTTTGTCAACAAAATTTGGTATGATGACTATAGTAAATATATTACGTACGTAAGGAGAGTTTCTATGAATTTAAAGTTCCAATATACCTTCCCTGCAATCAAAGGAATTCAAGCAGGTAGAGATTATTTTGTTATTATGTGTCCTCTTAACATCCTTCAAAAGTTATTCGTCTTTGAAGATAATAAGTATTTACCTGCTGATGAAAGAGCACAGCGTGTACTTAATAAGAATCGAATACCTGAGATAAGTGAGTACATTATTAATAATCCAACAGAATATGTATTCTCCTCGTTAACTGCTTCAATTGATGGAGACTTTGAGTTTATTCCTTACAATAAGGATAGTCATCCAAACATTGGAAGCTTATCTATCTCAATGGATAGTAAATTATTAATAAATGATGGACAACACAGAAAATTTGCCATACAAGAAGCCTTAGATTCTAGACCTGAACTTGGAATAGAAACCATATCTGTAGTACTATTTGTCGATGAAAAACTAAAGAGAAGTCAGCAGATATTTTCTGATTTAAATAAACATGCTATAAATGTATCTAAATCAATAGGAATTCTCTATGATAGTAGGGACCCTATAGCAATGGTTACAAAAGATCTTGTGTATTCAAACGAGAAGCTTAAAGATTACACAGATTTAGATAACTCATCCTTATCTAAACATTCGAATAAATTATTTACTCTAAGTAACCTATATAATGCTAATGAAAAAATAATTGGCAACCAAGAAATCGATGATCATCTGAAGAAATTTATATTTGAGTATTGGGAGTTTTTAACTGACAATTTCTTTGAATGGAATTTAGTCTTTAAAAAAGAGCTTACAGCTAGCAAACTAAGAGAGCAATCTGTAAGTTCTTTTGGTACAATACTTGAAGCTTTAGGATTGATCGGAAATGAAATCTACAAAGAAAACAACAATAAATGGAAAAAGTCTCTTTCAAAAATGAATAAGATAAATTGGAATAGAGATAATCTTAAAGATTGGAAATATAGGTCTCTTAACCCTCAAGGAAATATAATGAAAAACTCAAGATGTATAAAATTAAGTGCAATATTTATTAAATCACAATTAGGTTTATCTTTAAGTGTGGATGAAGTAGAATTAGAAGAGAACTTCAAAAAGGAGAGCTGACATGACTATACAAAAAAGCTTTAAAGAGCGAATAAATGAAAAATATGAAGAGATACAAAAGGTATACTTTAACGATGATAGACCTTGGATAATAGGTTATAGTGGTGGTAAGGATTCTACTACAGTATTACAACTAATATATAATTCTTTAACTTCTCTTCCATCAGAAAAACTGCATAAACCTGTATATATTATTTCATCTGATACATTAGTAGAAAATCCTCTTATACTCGATTATGTTGTCAATAACATAAAAAGACTAAATGATTCATTTGGTGAGTATAGTCATATTTTTAAGGCCAGTATTGTTAGACCGTCTTACAATAATTCGTTCTGGACATTGCTAATTGGAAAGGGTTACCCTTCACCAAGGCAGAAATTTAGATGGTGTACAGATAGATTGAAAATTGCTCCTACAGATCAGTTCATTAAAACAACTATTGACGAATTTGGTGAAGCGATTGTTGTTTTAGGTGTCAGACGTCAAGAGAGTTCAAGTCGTGCAGGAGTAATTGATTCTCATTCCATTGAAGGTAAAATATTAAAAAAACACACCTCTACAAATAATGCTTACATCTATGCTCCAATTGAGGATTTTTCGCTAGATGATGTCTGGAATTATCTTCAAAGATCAAGAAATCCTTGGGGGGCAGACAACACTGAACTTTTATCCCTATATGCAGATTCTCAAGACTCAGCTGAATGCCCTATGCAAATAGATAAAGATGCTCCTTCTTGCGGAAATAGCAGATTTGGGTGTTGGGTTTGTACAGTAGTTAGGGAAGATAAATCACTGTCAGGCTTTATCCGTAATGGTCATTCAGAATTAAAACCATTGTTGGACTTTAGACTTCACTTACAAGATATGAGAGATAAACCTGAAAATAGAATGAAACATAGAATGGGTGGAGAAATATACTTCATCAATACAAAAGAAGGAAAAAGGAGAGGTTTGGGCCCTTTTAATCTTGATGCTAGAAAAGAGATACTATCCGAACTCTTGAAAACAGAGCTTCAATATAATTCGATGAGTGGAAATGAAATTAACTTGATCACCAAAGATGAACTTCAGTTGATTAGACAACACTGGATAGCATCTGGGGATATTGAAGATTCTCTTCCAAAGCTTTATGAAAATATTACAGGCGTAAGTTTTAACGAAAATTTTGATGAAATTCCACTCTTTAATTCAGATGAAGTAAAGGTACTGTATGACGTTTGTAACAAAGAAGAAGTTGACCCAGCTTTAATCAGTCAGCTAATAGAGCTTGAAAAGGAATACTATGGTACTAAATCCAGATCAAATATACTAACAAAAATGGATAGAATACTAAGACAAGATTGGCTGCACGAAGACATAATACTAGATGAAGCAGGTGAAATCAATGATTATTAATAGTATTAAACTCAATAATTTCGGAATATACAAAGGTGAGAATACGTATTTTTTTGATGTCGATGATGCTAAGAATATTGTTGTAATTAATGGCAATAACGGATCTGGTAAAACTACTCTTCTTGAAGCGCTAAAAATTTCTTTATACGGACCTTATTATCTTGGCTACCAAACTGATAATGATAAATATTATAACTTTATTGAAAATAAACTAAATGCATATGCGATTGAATCATATGACTCTGAATTTGGACTTGAAATCAACATATCACTTTGGGAAAGAGGTGGGCACAACGATTACAGTATTTCTCGTACATGGGAATACAATAAAAACAAACTTAAAGAAACTGTTTCTGTTGTTAAAAATGGTTTGTTACTAAACGCAAATGAAAGTAATAATTTCTTTATGCACCTTCAATCTCATTTGCCACTGAATCTTTTTAATGTATTCTTCTTTGATGGAGAACAGCTGGACAAATTATTTCTACTAGACAGCAATCCTGACAATATAGATGAGTTTAGTAATATTTTCAACACTCTTTTTAATATAGATCTATTTACTCAACTTAAGAAGGACGTCCGGAATTATCTAAAGCAAAAAAATATTTATTCAAATCTGAGTTCACATGAGAAAGAGTACACTGATATGTTGGAGGCACAAGAAAGAGTAGAAAAACTCATTCAGGATAATCATAAAGCAATCGAATCATTAAAATCTGAAAGAGAAGCTAATATGCACCAATTAGATGCCTTGGAAAAAGATTTCAAAAATATTGGTGGACTAAGCAATGAGTTAACTAACAAACTAAACAACGAGGTAAAAGAACTTGAGGAATTAAAAAAAACACTTGAATTTGAAAACAAACGTATTCTAAATGAGTATTTGCCTTTCATGATCTTAAATGATGAGTTAAATACTCTAATCAACCAATTAGATCAAGAAAGAGTTAATCATGAGCACAATATAATAAAGAACTCACTTGATGATCCTAACCTGATTAAGTTCGTCAAATCAGATAAGGAGATTAATACTGATAATCTAAATTCAATTATGGACAAATTTAAGGATTACTTCTCAGTTGTAGAATCACTTGACTTAGAATATGACCTTTCAATTAAAGATTACTACTTCGTGAAATCACTTAAGGATGACCTTTTAGGCATTGAAACTGATCAGCTAAAGATAAATAATGTCGAAATAGAAGAACTAAACAAAAGAATCTATGAACTACAACAAAAACTTAATGAAAGTCATAGCGAAGAGGTTGATGAAATATTGAACAATATCAAAGGGGTCCAAAAATCCATTGCTCATTTTGATGAAGCTATCACATCAAAAGAAAATGTTCTAGAAGTCTTAGAAAGCGAATTGGAAGCTATTGAATATAAATTAGTTGATCTTAAAAAGGTAATACTATTCACAAAAAAAGATGAGAATATATTTATAATAATTGACAGGTTAGAACAAGTTGTAGATGCTTATATTTTAGAATCTAAAAAACAGAAATTATCAAAACTAGAACATTATACGGCCCAAATGTTCAATAATTTAATCAGAAAAGAAGACTTTATTAAAGGTATAAAAATCGAAAAAGAAAGTGGTAATATTAAGATTATTAATTCATTAGGTAAAGAAATGCCAGCTACAAATCTGTCTGCAGGCGAAAGACAAATTTATGTTCTTTCACTAATATGGGGATTGCTGAAGATTTCAGATAAGAGAATCCCACTGGTATTTGATACACTTCTTGGACGATTAGACAAATCTCACAAGAAGAATATACTGCAACATTTTCTTCATACAACTGGAGAGCAAGTTATTGTTCTGGCGACTGATTCTGAATTAAGTGATGAGTCACTCACTTATTTGGACCCATATGTTAAAACAAGTTATGCGATCGATTTTAACTCAATTGATCGTGATGTTACAATATTAAATAGATCAAAGGTGGTATAAATCATGGGATATAGTCTAAAGACGACAAAAAAAGCACAAGAGATATTAAATGATCTTAAGCAGTCCACCAATCTTACTCCAAATATTATTAGTAGGTATGCTATTGCATTATCTTTGAAAAATCCTTCACCCATCGAAAAATTCAATTACGAAGCTAATGGGCAGGAATTTAGTAGACACATTTTGACTGGGAAATATGATATAGTTTTTAAATCATTGATAATGCAGCATACAGGAAAAGATCTAACTGATGATGAATATTATCCTACCTATATCAAAGCTCATTTGGAAAGGGGTTTGCGGAAATTACAGTTGGAGAAAGACTATGCAAAAAGTGGGAAAAGATTCTTAGAAAACCTTGTTGATTACAAGCATGGAGGTGAATTCTGATGATATATCTAGATAATGCTGCCACAACTCCTGTTGATCCTAGAGTTGCACAAGCTATGAACTCATACTTAACTAATGTTTATGGTAACCCCTCTAGTAAATTCAATCAACAAGCTGAAGAGTCAAAAAAGTTTATAATTGAATCAAGACAAGCCATAGCATCTTTTTTATCATGTAACCCGGGAGAAATATTGTTCACAAGTGGTGCATCAGAAAGTAATAACTTAGTAATTAAAGGTATCTGTTTCCCGCAAATAAAAGCAAAGCAAAAAGTTCATATCATTACAAGTAAGGTCGAGCATAAAGCTACTCTAAATTGTTGCAAATTTCTCGAAGGACTTGGTGTGCAAGTAACATATCTAGATGTTGATAAATTCGGAAGAGTATCTGTAGAAGATATTAAGAGTTCAATAACTGAGGATACTAAGCTTGTAAGCCTGATTTGGGGGAATAATGAAATTGGCTCTCTTAATCCTATTGAAACTATTGGAGAGTTCCTCTACCACGAAAACATAAAATTCCATGTAGATGCAACACAAGTTTACGGAAAACTAAGTATTAATTTATCTGAGATCTTTATAGATTTCATGTCTTTTTCAGCCCACAAGATTTACGGTCCAAAAGGTATAGGCGGACTATTTATAAGAAGAGATAAATATGACCTATTACCAGATCTTGAACCCTTGATTCATGGAGGGCAGCAAGAATTTGGTTTAAGAGCTGGGACAGAATCGACTCATAATATTGTTGGATTTAAAGTTGCTACAGAAATTGCTTCTGAGGAAATGGATGAGTATATTGATAAAATTCTTAATCTTGAGCGAAAATTCATCGAAAGATTAAAGGTTCATCTTCCCTCAGTGCAAATAAATAGTCCAATTGAAAATAAAATACCTGGAATAATAAATGTAATTATTCCAGGCTTAAACAGTGAACTTTTTTTAAAATGGGCTAGCTCAGATTATGCTCTCTCAACTGGTTCAGCCTGCGCACTTGGAGAAGCCTCTCATGTTATTGATGCAATAGGTCCAGCAAAGCATTCCCGAGATATATTGAGAATAAGTATTGGTAAATTTAACGATGAAAGTATTTTAGAATTAACAGACGCTCTATCTAATTATCTAGATGAGTACAGCCTATAAAGGATAGCAGCTGTTAGTAGCTGCTATCAATCTCTTCGGCAATTTTAAGGTCCTCTAGCTCATCGTCTATTGAATCAATATCGAAATTTGTACCTTCCATTGTTGATGTTAAAAAGTTCTTAATATTCTCTAAACTCTCTAGATCATCGACCCCAATTCTATCAATTAACTTTATTATGCCAAAATTAGCATATTTCAATAAAAATTTTAGTGGATCAATATCATCTCGATTTTCTTCTCCAAATGCAAGTTCCAATCTCTTTTCTTCATCGAAATCAACTAAACTTGTTGTTATCAAAGCAGTTTGATATAAGAATTTTAACTCATCTCTGTTTTGAGAAAGTACATTTCTGGGGACATATAAAGGATCCTCTCCATCTTCAGATAGTGAATCTATTTGTTTATCATACATAATTCCTATCGATGCACTAATAATAAAAACACTATAGTTAGTTCTTGTTGTGAAGATTTTACTTAAACTATTAATTCCATTTTTCCATTCTGCTCCCTTAAGTAATATATCAGAACTTATTACCACAAATAGCCCTCCCTTACTTCAGAAACATTTTTTTCTTCATTGCTTAGGATCGTCCATGTTCTTCCAAGAACTTTATCGCTAAACTTTCCTTCTAAGCTATCTTTAGAAAATAATATAATTTGTGGTGCATAGTTAGGTATTGTGTTAATAACATTATGTTTTTGGTCTTTATCCAGTTTTGAAAAAGGACCGTCTAATATTAGTGGATACTCCTTGGTAATGGATTCTAGCTCATCTTTTAATAGTTTTAAAATTCCACCAATATAAGCAAAAGAAACAACTGCAAATTGACCCTCAGACTTTGCCTCATCATCATAACTATCTACAACTCTAACAAAAAAATCATTCGAAACTGTTACTTTTCGTTTTGATGTTAACATTGCATTCAACAAACTTTGTATTTCATCTTGTAATTTTTCGCTATATTGTATGGACTTATTATGAAGTTGTTCTTCAAAATATTCTTTCACCTTGTTCATTATTTCAAGTCTATAACTTACTCTTTCATTCAGTTCTGTTGCTGATGTAAATTCATCAAAATCTTTCATCAATTTCTTCAGGAGTAGCTTATGTTTTGAAAGGTGATCTCTACATTCTTTTAGATTTTCATCAATTTCTTTTATTTCTTCTTCTGCTTTTTGTCTATCGATTATCAATTCTTGAATATCCAGGTTCTCTTTAGCTTCTTTATCTAGTTTTTGAATCATTTTATCGCAATTTGAAGCTTCGAATCTATTATCTAGTACATCTTTAATATGCTTTTCTAGTAGCTCTCGATCATAACCTTTACCCCATTTTCTAGCTTCATCTGTGAAACTATCATATGTCATTTGATATGACTGGGGGGGTAAATGTTTTAGAAAATTATTTAGATTTTGCTTCTCTTTCAATGTGATTTCATTGCCACAAATACACTTGCTTTCTTTAATCAATGATTGTATTAATTGCTTGCTTAAACCAGGTATCAATCTATTTTCATCAGCTTTAAGTTTTATTATTTTTTTTGCATCGTCTATTCTCTTACTTAAAAGCATTTTAGGGAAGGAACTAATTACTTCATCTCCAAATCTAGTATAAGCATGTTTTTCTGCTTCTAGAAACATATTGCTTTGTTTCTTAAAGTGTTTTCTTTCTTTTTCATAATCACTACTAGATCGTGCTCCACCTATCTTTTCTGATACTTCAATAATAAATCCATTTAAATTATCTTTCTTATCCAATAGCTCTTTTTCAGTTCTCTCATAATCTCCTATTCGATTGCGTACTGTGTCAATCTTAGTCTTTATTACCTTCACCTTTTCATCACTATGAATATCTGCTTTACTTAGATATAATTGACCTAGTACTGTTGTTTTTAGTTCATTATTCCCAATATGAGATAATGCTTGCTCATAAACCTGTAAATCAAAGATTGTGTACAAAGCTTTCTTTAATTTGTTGGCTGATTCTCTACCCTTTACTCTCAAATCAGCTATCATGCTTTCACCATCAAAAAAGAAATACTCAGATAAACCAGATGGCAATAGTTCCTCGATAACAGCATTATGATCAGATAATTTATTCCAATTATCATCTTCTAATTTATATAACGAGGCATCTTCCTTGATTTTTTTTGATTCATCTATTCCCTTTTGGTATACCCATTCTCTACTAAGTGAATATTCCTCATTCATATGTAAAAAATCGATTTTCCCTTTTACACTGAAAACTTGATTATATTCTAACTCCTCTTCAAACTCATGGTTATACATCGTGTTACTTGCAGTCTTATTAAAACGCACATTGTTATAAAATATCCAGTGGAACATTTGATGAAGGGTTGTTTTCCCGTCACCATTCTTACCGTAAATTATTGTAACAACTTTATCTTGATCAAATTCAATTTTGTTACTTCCTTTAAAATTACGAAAGTTCTCAAATTCTAAGGACTTAATCTTCATTTTCTATCACCTTCTCTAACTCTTCAATATAAGTCTTTGCAATTGCATTCTTAGTCGGACTATTTATTGAATACTTTTGATTAATAATCCTTTTTTCTTCCTTCATAATGAATTTAATCATATGTTCAATTATTTCTTGATCATTCATCATAATCACCTTCCTCTAACAAGTCTGTTTTAATTTGTATATCCTCCTGAGACAAATTATAATAGTTAAGTAATTCTTGAAGTTTATCTGCTAACTCCTCTGAATTAAGTGATAATCTTGCATATTCATTGAATCTTCTTAGCTCAATTTGAGCCATAGTTTCTAAATCAGTTGATGGCAATACTATTACATCATAAATATTTGCTTCTTTTTTATCCCCATATGTTCTAAGTATCCGACCTCTTCTTTGAACAAATTCCTTGTAATCGTCATTGCTAGAAAGAATTAATGCACTTTTTATTGATGGTATATTGATTCCTTCATCCAAGCATCTAATTGCCGCTAAAGCTGATATTTCGTTCTTATTAAAAGACTCTACAAGCTGCATCCTAGTAGTCATATTCTCTGTTGCAGTAAACTGACTTGATTTATACCCACTTTCATTTAGTTTTCTTTTTATGTATTGAATATGTCTTAATTCGTTTTGCTCATCATCAAATAGCTTTCCATCTCCACAATAAACTACAAGATGATCCAATTCCTTAATGTTGCCGAGTATACTATCAATTTTATCAGTTTTTTCAGCTGCCATTGAAATTAACCTTAATCTATTTCTATGATATTTAATAAATCTATCATAGTCTATGCAAACTCCATTTTTAAAGCATCCAGCCATTAGTCCTGAAATTTTCTTAAATCTGTTCTCTTCATCTTCAGTTGCATTTACAAATATTGGGTAATAATTATACTGTACTAAATATCCCCTATCAAGAGCATCCTCGATAGTTAGACTATATACCACACCCCCGAAAAAATCTAAAAGCTCTTGACCTTTTTCAAGATTCTTACCATTATTTGGAGTCGCACTTAAACCAAGCATATACTTGTACTTTATCTTAAGATCATCTTTCCTAGAAGTGAATCTATGGGCTTCATCTACAATCAATAATTTTTCATTCTTATACTTTTTAATTGAGTTTTCAAACCTATCAGTATTGAACGATTTAATTGTTGATATAATTATTATTTGTAAAGAATCATCATAGTTGCTCCTTATTATAGCTTCAGTTATTTCTTCTTCCCATTTGCTATTTTCAGATGAAACTAATATAATGTTAGATTCTGGAAATGTAACCATAATATCTTCAGCCCATTGTTTTAATAAATGCTTATATGGAGCACAAATTGCTAACATAACCCTTTTTTCTTTCAGCAATTCTTTGGCTGAGAAAATAGCGGTCCATGTTTTTCCAGTTCCTGTAGCCATGACATAAAAACCTCTGTAGCCATTCCCTTTCCATTTACTTATCGCTTGCTCTTGATAATCTCTTAATTTGATTGGATCTTTATTTGGATTGTTTTTTCTATCTGAAATTACTCTAATGAGTGATTTTTCAGCAACTTCATTAAATGATCTAACTTCAACAAATTCGTTCATTCCTTCCCATAAAGAATCAAATTCATTAATCTCGTCTTCAACACTCACTCTGTCAGCTTCAACCCAACTAAAAGCTACCCGTATTTTTTCATAATTGTATTTGTAACCACTTAAGCTTTCATTTGGAGATCCATAAAATACAATTTTATTTCTAGAAAAATCTTCGAATATGCCTAGTTTATCATGATACATACCACCTCCTTTAGTTACTGCAATTTTTATATCTACCACACCCCTTGATATCAACTCTACTAAAATTTTCAAGCTCTCATCATCTAAAGAGTCTATCGCTTCTCTCAAGTCATGCTCAGCTCTTTCATCTATCAATTTTTGCTTTAATTCATAACCCATTTTAATTACTTTAATATCATCATCACTGAGTCTAGGACTAGCAATTATTCTAATATTTCCATTATTCCTCGCTAAATTTACTACTCCAGGGATAATTACTTCAAATACAGATGATGAAAAAAATCCTACACTTCTTCTGTAGTACTTGGTGTGTTTCAAAACTGGATTAATAAATGACGAAGCTATGTTATCAGAACCATAACTCTTATAACTTTTTTTTAGATCAAGTTCTTTGTAATTCATCTCTACCTCCTAGAAATCAGTTTCTACAAGAGAATCTAAGTCATCGATCAATTCATCAATATTACTAAAATCAATAAATGTAGTATCGCTTTCATCAAGTTGAATATCCATAAATTTTTTGTGGTCCAACTCACCTTTAAATGCTATTATTGGGTAAGCTTGATCGTAATTTTTCGATGATAGACTAACTTCAAAAGTTTCCGAATGCTTATATATTAGGCTATATAGAAGCCATTCATCCCAATCATAGTCTATAGTTGGCAAATCATCTACATAAGGGAGTAAGCGAATTAGAGAAGTTCCTTTTTCCACCAAATAACTACGAAATAAGGACTCTACTTTACTAATGTCAGTTTGCGTTAATGTAATATTATCTTCGCTTATAAGCTTATACTTCTTAGTTAAATAATGCGTATTTAATGAAAAATCTAAAATACTCTTAACATTTTGAAACTGTAGATTGTAGGTCTTTACTACTTTACGTAATTCCTTAAGAGATACTGTAGTGTTCTCTTTCATTACTCTCTGTAGCAATTCAAATTTGTTGCCAGTTTTAACCCCAAAATTTGAAAAAAATGGTCGGGCAAATTGAAACCTACTGCTAAATAAAATTTCTGCAAGACTAAATGCACTAAATGGATACTCCACAAAAACTCTCTTCCATAAATCAGGCCTAATTTTCTCAACTCTATAATATAAATCCTCTGCATGGTGTAACTGGTTGTCTGATACAATTTCTTCGATAATTTCTCTTAAAAAAGTCTTCTCTTCATTATCCAAATCTATATTGGATAAATGAATATACCTACCAAACAAGTTCACAGACTCAGACAATACTATAGATCTATTGATGATGGCTTGAGTAGCACCTGGAAATTCTTCTTTAATTTGAGAAATAGTAATTGGATAATCAAACTTCATTATGTATTTTTCAATTTCGTTGCTTATGGAAGTATCTGTTTTGTTCTTCATAACACAGTCTTTCTTAAAATAAAAACGATCCATGAACTTTTCCCTTAAAATGCCATGTAAATAGTAGTGATTATCAATACCTTGCTCCATAAGCTGATTTCTGAAAACTTCATAAATAGAACTAGTAAGCAATACATCACGTTTGCTATTGTAAATAAAAGTCTGAATCTTATCAACCAGCTCTTGATCAATCTGTAACTCATCAACTATCTTGTACTTTCCTCTATCACATAGAACCCCTATTTCTGTTAATCTAATTGATATAGAACGATTATTATCTGGTAAATCAACATCTCCAAACTCGTTGATTATTTTCTCCTTAAATACGTCGATTTCATCATCATCGTAAACTCTTATACCATCTTTAAAGTGGCTCTCAAATATAACTCTATACATATCGGTTAAGGATAAGTTTTTTATAAAATAGTATTCTCCTGATTTTTTTATTCTTATACTTAGAAATTTACTGATTAACTCCTTATGTAGTTCATTATCAGTTAAATCATGAAGTATTTGAGCTGTTTGATTAGTTTTAAAGTAGGTTGGTAGACTATTTATTAGGTTTTTCACGATTTTTATATCATCAGATTTGCAATTTACAATTGCATCAATCTCTTTGAAGTACTGAACTTCTTCCAAATCATCAATGTATTTTAAAACTAGATATTTGAATTCCGCCCAATAGGGAGATATGAAATATTTGGTATCATCTAAAGAGAAAAACTTTTCTGCTCCCAATAAAGCACTAAGCTTATTTATAATCTTCAACTTTCTAAATAATCTTTTGGAATCAAAAAATATTCTCTTCTCAATCTGTCTAATTCTTTCTCTTGTTACTCCTAGTTTATCTCCTGTTACCTCTAAGGTCTCCCCACAAGCTCTGCTGATTAGTATAATCTTTTCTCTGTTTGATTTAAGATTGTTAACGAAATTACTAAATTCTGCATTTATGTCTTGAGAAACCCATTTTAAGAATTTTATAATTGAATCTATTTCAACATTATTATTTATTATGCTTGTGTAAGTTCTAATATTTTCAAGTTTCGTAAAATAGTACTCATCTTTAATAGCAGCCAATAAGTCTTGATTACCATAATTATTTATAAAATTAATTATGGGTCTTTTTAAATATTCTGGATCTATATTACTTAATTCTGTCTTAATACTTTCCAATTTAATCTTAGAGTCGTCAATTGTATTAACAAAATTATTTAGCATATTGATTATATCAATAGCCCCTGGTTTATCTTCATACACATCAATTCTAAGATCTTCAGAGATAACCTCTATTTCCTTTTCATACCTTTCTACAAACATTTCTTCATTTTCAGATATTTCTATTTTATCTAAAAAAGATAAATCTCCTAGAATTATTTCAATAATATAAGGTAACATTCTTTTTGGTATTTCATAGTTTTTAGATGTAGTTGCACTTACATAGTTATTTTTGATATACTGCTCAATCAACTTTTCAATTTCCTTTAAAGATTTAGATCCGAAATTGGTGATTTTTAGGAGCTCAGATGGAGAACAATTCAATAATTGTTTCAAATAATGAATCCCTTCTTTACTAAGGCAGTTCTCTGTTCTAACTGATAACTCCCAATTCATAATATTTTCATCTACTATTTTATCAAGTCCAAGATTGTATCTCTTATAATATGGTACTGACTCATAATCATTAGTTAAAATTTCATGACTCTCTATTGAATTACTCAATCCAGCTTCAGAATTTTTTCTAGAAATTCTTTCTATATGTTTCTCAACTTCTTTCAAGCAAGTATTACCGAAATTTCTTATGTCTAGTAGTTCATCTGGGCTACAACCTAATAGTTTCTTTAATGTTCGTATATTTTTCCTCTTCAAACAATTCTCTGTTCTTACAGATAAATCCCAGTTAAAAATTGAGTGGTCTTTAATATTATCAATATCTATCCCATAACTATAAAAATAAGGTTTATTAGATGCTAAATCTACATTCAATTTATTCTTTGTCATTTAAGCAATTACCTCCTTAAGATGCAAAAGATGAGTAATCAAAATCATATATAGCTTCAATGCTATTATCTATATTGTACAGTAATTCCAAATATTTTCCATGGTAATTTGGCATAATGATAACTTAATGTATGATTTATCCTTGAAATATCATGATAATATGTTTATACCGTAGCTCCTTAGTTCACTACCCTCAAATTTGACTCTTTAATTATCTTCTCAGGTATTGGATGATCCATCTTCCACACTATTTGTATTGGGTACTCACCTTTATGAGAAACATATCTTGCATTTCCTAAGAATATATATGGCTTTGCCTGATTATATTCTTGCCTATACTCTCTAACAAACAGTAATACCTTATGATCTTTACTTCTATCGTTTATGTATCTTTGCCCTGTTGGAGTTTCAACTCCAGTTGTACTCTGTGATTCCCAATTGAACAACTCACTATTAATTGCATAATCATTGTACATAGTTGAAGGTAGGTAATCTTCTTCATTCTTATTAATTGTTATGAAGAATAAGTCCGTATTCTTATCTTTTATGTAAAGTACTCCTGATTGAACCACATGCTTATTTTTTTCCGTAGTTTTACCAAAGGCTACCATTATTTGATCTAAAGTATATGATGCATATATATCAAGGGGTACATTTTTATCTTCATACTGTTTTTCAATTGTTTTAATGGAGTCCTTATTGTAATCTATAATGCTTATAATCTCATTTACAATATCTTGATTTTTCTCTTTTAGAATCTTTAAAGATTCTTTGTAGCTTATGTCAGGTTTATCACCCCAGATTGTATAATGAAGCATTCCAAGCATTTTATTGTCACTCTCAGATAGTTTGTTCAAGTTAATAGCAGTTGTTAAAACCTTTTTTGCAAAATCCAGTAGTCTCTTTGAATCTACATTCGCGAACCTTCTTAAGGCATTATTTAGCTCATCGGCATTTTCTACCAGGTACTCATCCTTTATCCTGGTATCAACCAGTAATTTGATAAAAGAATACCTAGAATAAAATCTTTCTTTGTCTATTCCGTAAATATCCAAGAAATTCTTTAGATTTAACTCATTTGTGAAGTTAGTGTTAAAATTTATGATCATCTTTCTTAGATCGCTTACATTAAAGATTGATGATTGGATGTTGTTAAGGATATATTCCTTGGCAATCTTTTCAAGCTTAATGTGGCAGCCGATGGGCATATTAGGGAAATCGTCATTAATTTCTTCTTTTATACCTCTACGTGATTTTCCAATTAGAGTTCTAAGCTTAAATGTAAAATCATAGTTTTCGTGTGCTCTACCAACAAAGTCTAATACTGTTAATGCTTCTTTGTTATCAGATAGCCTTAATCCTCTTCCTAGCTGCTGTATGAAAATCGTCAGTGATTCTGTAGGTCTTAAAAATAGTACTGTATCTATGTCTGGGATATCTACACCTTCATTAAATAAATCTACTGTGAAAATGCAATTTATCTCTCTCTTCTGGAGTTTTTTCTTGGCAATTTTACGAGTTTCTTTATCAACATCAGAATGTAGTGAAATTGAAGGAATGTTTGCCTTATTGAATGATTCTGCCATAAAATCTGCGTGTTTCTTACTTACACAAAATCCTATAGCTTTAAAACTGTATAAATCCTTTAAGTACCTACCCATTGCATCAATTATAACTTGAACTCTTTGCTTAGACTTAGTATATACATTTTCAAGTTCACTAATTTCATAGCCTCCCCTAGACCATTTTAAATGACTAAGATCTTCTGGATCTGATACTCCAAAATAGTGAAATGGGGATAATAATTTTCTGTTTATTGCATCTGTAAGCCTTATTTCCGAAGCGATTCTATTATTAAAATGCTCTAATATATTCTTTCCGTCCATTCTTTCTGGTGTTGCTGTTAATCCTAGCAATATTTTAGGTTTAAAGTATTCTAGTATCCTTAAGTATGTTGAAGCAGATGCGTGATGGGTCTCATCAATTACTATGTAATCGAAATGATTTGGATCTAGGTACTCAAACTTTCTATTTGAGTTTAGTGTCTGGATTGAGGCAAAAACATGTTCTTTGTTAACAGGTTCTATACCATCTACCCATAGTTCACCAAAGTTTTGGTCCTTTAGGACATTCCTAAATGTATATAAGCTTTGTTCAAGAATCTCTTTTCTGTGAGCAAGGAAGAGTAACTTCTTGTCGCCGACTTCTATTTGGGATTTATAGTCAAAGGCAGCAATCATAGTCTTACCAGTTCCGGTTGCAGCCACTACCAAATTCCTATATGAATTGTATTCTTCTCTTTCCAGCCTTAAGTCTTCGAGTATTTCTCTTTGATGTGAGTAAGGTTTTAGATTAAAAAAAACATGAGTACTTGAATCATCACCAATTTGTGGCTGTAATGATTCCTTTAACTCATTTCTCACTTGTTCATCGTTGGGGTCGAAAGTTATAAACTCATCATCATTCCAGTAAGTTTCAAAATTCTTAATAAAACTATCTACAACATCTTTTGATGTATATTCTGATATTTTTAAGTTCCATTCTAATCCATTTGATAAAGCTGGATTTGATATATTAGATGATCCTATATATGCAGTACTAAAACCTGTATTTCTTTTGAAAAAATATGCTTTAGCATGAAGTCTTGTCCTCTTAGTATCGAATGATATTTTTACTTCTGTATTGGGTAATTTAGATAATTCTAGTATAGCCTTATAGTCTGATGCTCCCATGTATGAAGTTGTTATTACACGTAGCTTGTTTTTCTTAGTTAACTCGACCAGATCATCATAAATTAGTCTTAACCCACTGTACTTTATGAATGAAACTAGAAAATCCACTTCATCTGCGGTTCTGATTTCTTTACTTAATTCGCTTTCTAAAGTTGGTCCAGTAAATCCTGTGAATAGGGTGCTTGAAGCAATTGAAGTCTTGGGTCTATTATTAACCAATTCACTAAACTTATCCTTATCTTCATGGATAGCTAGTAACTCCTGATACATCTCATTACTATACTCAAAATATCCAAGTTTAAGAATTTTATTTAGATTGTTTATGAATTCATTTCTATCATCTTTATCCGGAATCTTTGAAATTAATTCTCGAATCTTTTTTTGATATGAAATTGAAAGTACTCTTGGAAGCTCGCTTTCATCTACACTCCTCTTATCAATGTTATTAACATATTCTAATTCTTCTTTGAGAATTTTATCAATGATTTTCTCATATAAGCCATTGTCCATAGATGGTGTTCCTCCTTAGTAAGTACTTCTTCTATTTTCTAAATAGTTTCCTAAACCCTAAAACGAAAAAAACCTATACTTGATCCTGTTCTCCTCACAGAACTCCCTCAACTTCTTGATCTCAAAGTTTCCACTGAAGCGTCTCTTGAACTCTTCAAGGCCATCCTTGTCTTCGCTGGAAAGCAGTTGGAAGAGTCTCTCTGTATTGTAGCTGTCAAAGTCATAGAAATACTCATATTCGTTGTCACCGAAGAAATCTCCAGGAGCCCTGCCAAGGTCCTGGCCTGAGATTTTAAGACAGCCATCCTTCACTTCACACCAGACGTGAATCTGTGTTGAGTGTCTTTCCTTGTCACACAGAATAATTATATTTGACTCATCTTGATCTTCCGTAACTTCCTTGTTCCATTTCCTGAGGATAAACTTGGTCTTTTCGATTGGATAGGGTACTTCATGGGGAAAGAAGTACTCAATCTCTTCAACGACTCCAACCCTCTCAAACCTGTCTGGACCTACAGGAACAACCACCTTGTCTCCTGTCTCCAGGTTGACGTCTTCCGTTCTGTAGTAGTAGGTATAACCGTCCTTGCTGAAGGACACGCTGCAATAGATTAATTGATCAGGTTTCGCATTATCAGTTTTCATATCCCGGCTCCTTTATATTGCGTTTTTCCTTTATCGCTTTATTATAACTCCCGTTACCCATATTATAACGTATTTACATCCAATTTCCAGGTATTTTTCACATTTTTCTGATATTTAGTGACGTAAAAATCCTCCCGGGTTTTATCCTGGGAGGATCCTCTGTATTGTTCACTCTTATTGTTAGATTATTTCATTCACTTCAACGGAATATGACTTCCCATTTACCTTAAGTTTCATGGACCTGCCTTCCCTGATATTAAAGCTGTTCTTCTCTACATGCTCAAGTATCTCCTCAATCCCAGCTTCGCTCTTTCTGTAGATGGCGTTGGCTTCCTCCACAGTCACCTTTGAGAAGCTGATCTTGCTGCCCGGTCCCATCTGGGCCAGCTTGTAGAGATCTGGAGTAATGACTGTTGCAATCTTTGTATAGCCTCCTGTCGTTGCCCTGTCAGCCATCATGATTATGGGCATACCGTGTCCTGGAACCTGGACCGATCCAAATACTATTCCATCTGAAATGATGTCTGCACCTTCTTTGTGGACAATTTTCTCCCCTCCAAGCCTGTATCCCATCCTATCAGCCTCGTTTGTTATGGAGTAGGTTTTGGAGAGGAAGGTTTCAATTGATTCCTCAGGGAAATGATCATCCTGGGGTCCCAATACAACCCTAATTGTATCGTCTTTACTGTATTGTGGAATCTGGTCTTTCAGAAGGTAATAGCCCTTGGTTCCTGTAAGGGATTCTTCCTTAAAGCCTATTATATCTCCATCTGCCAGCTTCCTTCCCTCAAAGCCTCCGATCTTGCCTCTTGTAAAGGTTGCCTCTGATCCCATTATTGTTGGGACATCAAGCTTTCTTGAAAAGGCGATGTAGGCCCTGAGTCCGCTTTTTACCCCGCCAAAGGAGAGTACATCTCCCTTTTTAATCAGGATGCTTCTCCACATGGGTGCGGGATTCCCATTAATCTTTGCTCCCATGTCAGCCCCAGTTATGGCTATGATCTCCTCCTCAATAAACTCAAGGGTGGGACCCATGAATGTGGCCTCAAGTCCTGCCTCCGATTGCTGGTTCCCAACCAGGATGTTGGCTAATCTCAGGGAGTAGAGGTCCATGGCCCCAGCAACGCTCATCCCAAACCTCTGGAAGGAGTATCTTCCTAGATCCTGGACGGTTGTGAAAAGTCCTGCCTTCTTAACCTTAAAGGACATCCAGACGCACCTCCCCGTTGTGGATTATATTTACCTCATATATACCTTCCTGGACAAGCTTTTGGATATTCTTAAACTCATCCTCGGATATGGGTTTGAACCTTACATAGTCTCCGGCATTAAGCAGCACCGGAACCTCTGCCAGAGGGTCATAGAGCTTGATGGGAGTCCTTCCGATCAGCTGCCACCCACCAGGGCTGTCGATGGGGTAAATCCCCGTCTGTGAGCCTGCTATGCCGGCAGAGCCTGCTGGTATTATTGTACGCGGGACTTCAAGTCTTGGGGTTGCTATTTTTTCGCTCATTCCACCAAGATATCCAAAGCCTGGAGTAAACCCCAGCATGTAGAGGAGGTAGTCGGTTGAGCTGTGAATTTTTATTACTTCTTCGACACTCAGATCGTTGTGCTTTGCCACAAACTCTATATCAGGTCCGTATTCACCCCCGTAGCAGGTTGGAATCTCAACTATCCTGTAGTTGTCAGTTCCGCCTTCCCCAACCGATTCTGCAATCTCCTGTAACTTTTCCACCATCTGACCAAAGTCTGTGACCATTGGGTCATAGAGGACCTGTATTGACCTGTAGGTTGGTATAAGCTCCTTTAGTCCCTCCGGTGGATTTTCCTCTATTGCTGCCACCGTGTTTCTTATTCTCTTGTTCACCTGAACGGAGATCTCATTCCCAAACTCCATTGAAAGGGATGAGTCCCCTGCAGGCAGATATTTCACTTTATCATACATCTAATCACATCCTATCCCCAAAGAGCCGCTAGTCCTGACAGGGACTGAACTCCAAGGTATGCGGTTATAAGAACTACCAATACTCCAAGGACAAACAGCCATTTTGGATGCTTGTAATCTCCGATGATCTCCTTCTTTGTTGATGCCACAAGCATTATTCCAAGGGTTACCGGCAGGATCAGTCCGTTAAGTGATCCAGCTATTACAAGTAGTGTTGCCGGTCTACCGATTGTTATCAATATGATTGTTGAAACTGCTATAAAGCCTATGATCCATTTGTTTACATGGTTTCCTATTGCAGGTGTAAAGGTCTTAAGGAATGATACTGATGTGTAAGCAGCCCCAACTATTGATGAAAGTGCAGCTGCGAATATAACCAGACCAAAGAGCTTGTAGCCTATTGTTCCAGCAGCCTCCTGGAATGCTGATGCAGGTGGGTTTCCTGGATCTAGTGCAAAGCCCTTTGATACTACCCCAAGAACTGCAAGGAAGAGAAGTATCCTAACTATAGTGGCAATACCCATTCCCATAAAGGCTGACCTGTTGATCTCATCCAGGTTCTCCTCACCTGATATACCGGCATCAATAAGTCTGTGGCCACCTGAGAAGGTTATGTAGCCTCCTACGGTTCCACCTACAAGTGTTATTATTGCAAGCATTGGAATCTGGTCAGGGACGAAGGTCCTTGCCACTGCCTCTCCAACAGGTG
>Ga0224486_100264_pt1 | contig 20976 bp, 27 predicted proteins | sample TexhydDE_CT_test_FD_172013 | JGI IMG/M metagenome (GOLD analysis project Ga0224486, IMG submission 172013) | Fracking water microbial communities from deep shales in Oklahoma, United States - hydraulically fractured wells DE_CT_test ... | reverse complement strand
GACTAAATGATACACTTTTGTATGATATAATGTAAGTGGAATTATATAAATTTTATTTGTTTAGCCCGGTCACCCCGCCGGGCTTGAGATTTTTTTGTGAGAAATTTTAGCAGGGGAATTTATGTTAGTGTAGAATATATTTATAAAAATATTTTTAAGAATGAGGGTATTAAAATGGATTTTAGCCAATTTTATGGTCATCTCTAATTATACTAAGTATGTTATAAAAGAAAAATGGTTGGATAGCAATGGTAATTTAATTTTAATTTGTGATGAAGAATAAATCAACTATTTTTTGGATAAAAAGGGCTCTAACAGAGCTCTTTTTACATGCGTTGAGGTGGTGAGGTGATGTGGCGAGATATAATTGGGAAGAATTGAAACAAAAATTTTTGCTAGGTGATTATAAAAGCCTTAAGGAATTTGCAGAACGTGAGGGCCTTAATTATAAATCCAGTTATTTTTTTAAACGTGTAAAAGGATGGATTGAGGAAAAAGAAGTAAAAGAGAAGCAAAAGAGAAGTAGAATCATAGAAAAGGTTACAGAAAAGCAAATTGAACAAGAAGTTGACTACAATACAACTCACCTCAAGCTTTGGGGTGAGTTTTTGAATATATTGCAAGAGGCTTTAGCCGACAAGGAAAATCTTCTGAACAAACAAGGTAGAATTAGTGCCTATATTCTTGAAAAATTTGCGAATGTGATGGAAAAGGCGCAAAAAGGGCAGAGGCTTGCTTTGGGGTTAGATAATCAAACTGAGACAAGCAACGAGAGCTTGAAGGAATTAGTCAGGGCAATCAGGGAAAGTGCTGCTGAAGAGAGTGAACTTCAATGAGCTTTGAATGGGGTAAGTTTAGCAAGAAAGCATTGAAATCTATTCGAGAGAGCAATGCACGCATTAACATTTGGGAAGGGTCAGTTAGAAGCGGTAAGACAATAAGCAGTATTGTAAGGTGGCTTGATTATATCGAGACAGGTCCTAAAGGCGACTTGCTAATGTGTGGCAAAACAGAGAGAACGCTAAAAAGAAACATTCTTGATGTTATTGAGAGTATAGTTGGGAGTAAAAACTATAAGTTGAATCAAGGTCAAGGTGAGGTTTATATTTTTGGTAGGCGCATTTACATTGTTGGTGCAAATGATGAGAGAGCTGAAGGGAAAATAAGAGGTTTAACATTGGCTGGTGCATATTGCGATGAGATTACACTTTATCCAGAAAGTTTTTGGACAATGCTTCTGTCAAGACTGTCAGTTAAGGGGGCAAAACTTTTTGGCACAACAAACCCTGATAGTCCATATCACTGGCTAAAGGTTAATTACATTGATAGAGCAAATGAACTTGACATCAAGGTTTTTAGTTTTAGGCTTGAAGATAATCCTAACCTTGACCCTAACTACATTGAACAGCTCAAAAAGGAATACACAGGACTTTGGAAGAAGCGCTACATAGACGGATTATGGGTAATGGCAGAAGGTGTTGTTTATGACATGTTTGACGAGAGAAAGCATGTTATAAGCGAGATGCCAGAATGCGAAAGATATTGGGTTGCAGTTGACTATGGAACAAACAATCCAACAGTATTTTTACTGCAAGGACAGAAAGGCAATGTATATTACACGCTTAAAGAGTATTACTATGACAGCACAAAAACAGGAAGACAAAAAACAGATGTTGAGTATGCAAAAGACTTAAAAGAATTCATAGGAGACAAAAAAGTAACTGCAATAATTGTTGACCCGTCGGCAGCGAGCTTTATCGCACAGCTGCGAAAGAACGGGTTTTTTAATGTCAAGAAAGCAGATAATGAGGTCCTTGATGGTATTAGGCATGTATCAACGCTGCTAAGCAACAATAGATATTTCGTCCATGAGAGTTGCAAAAATTTGATAAAAGAAAAAGCTTCTTATGTTTGGGATATGAAGGCACAACAGAAAGGTGAAGATAAGCCACTCAAACAAAATGACCATGCAAGTGATGCCGAACGTTATGGTTTATATACAATGAGGCATAGTATGAAGGTTATAGATAAGCCAGTGGGTTGGTAATTAGGCGAAAGTTTAGTTTCGTATAATAAGGCGGTGATATGATGATAACCGACTTGAGTTATTTTAATATTGGGCAGAAGTGGCCTCCAGACAGTGAAATGGAAAGATTACAACGATATGACCAAAATAGGAAGCTCTTTGAAGGCAGACATGAACTTGTATTTAAAGATTGGATAAGATTACTCAGAGATGACAAAAAAGCAACACTTGAAATTATTTTAAATTGGCCAAGACGTTTATCAACATTGTGGGCTGACCTACTTCTTGGAGAACCACCTAGAATAACAGCAGGAGAAACAGGAAGTAAAGAGCAGGAACAGTTAGACAAAATTATCAAAAGCAATAACTTTTTAAACACAGCTTACGAAGTAGCAATAGATTTGAGCAGATATGGCGATGGCATATTTAAAACGAGATATGATAAAAGAGCAATTATAGAAGCAGTTCCACCATCGCTTTGGTTTCCTGTTGTGACTGCAGACAACATAAAAGATGTGCAAGCTCACATCATAGCTTGGACATTCGAAGTGCCGACGCCGACGTTGCTAAGCAAGGACAAAAAGACCACTTATCTTAGACTTGAAATACACGAAAGAGGTAAAATCACAAATAGACTTTTTGAATTGAAAGATGGAACCATAAAAAACGAAATTGATATAAAAACTTTTTACCCGGATTTAGAACCGGAAATATATACGGGAATTGATGATTTCTTAGTGGTACCCGTCCATAATATGCAGACAAGCGACAGAATATACGGACTTGATGATTACAGCGACCTTGATAGTATTATTCAAGAGATTGAAATTAGAATTGCACAAATTAGCCGAATCCTTGACAAGCACGCAGACCCTAATATGTATGGACCTGCTGCAGCACTTGAACAAAACGAGCTTGGTGAGTGGGTTGTCAGAGGAGGAGGAAAATATTTTCCTGTAGAACAAGGCGAACAACCACCGGGTTATGTGGTGTGGGATGGGAAGCTTGATGCTGCATTTAGAGAAATAGACCTGCTAATGGAGCAATTTTATGCGCTATCAGAGACATCAGCAGCAGCTTTTGGGCAACTTAAACAGGGTTTAGCAGAAAGCGGAAGTGCATTGAGAAGGTTAATGATGGCACCTTTAGCAAAAGTAAACCGAATACGCATGAGGTTTGACCCTGCTATAAAGAAAGTTTTATGGCTTGCAAGCAAATTAGAGGCTTTATATGGCAATGGAATAGAACTAGAGACAATTAATATAGCTTGGAACGATGGATTACCAGATGACGAAAAAGAGCAGGCAGAAATCTATTCAATGCTTGTTCAAAACGGGCTTATTAGCAGAGAAACAGCTTTAAAGCATTTATTTGAATTTGATGCAGAGACTTTAAAACAAGAATTAGCAAAGATAGCAGTTGAAACAGCACAGGAAACACCGGCACTATTTACAACAACATTACAAACACAACAGAATCAGCAACAACAAAGTGAGTGATATAAATGCCTAACTTTGATGAAGAAAAACTAATACAAAGCCTTGTCGAACTTTATCGGCAGGGCTTTTTGAATGTGCTCAAGGTCATATTGGAAAAAGAAGCAAAGAAGCAGAATACAGTGTATTTCAAAGACATATTGAAGCAGATTATTGAGATTTTAGAGCAGTTGGACCAAAACGCTGCAAAGTGGATTGAGGAAAATGTACCAAAAATATATCAGAAAAATTATGTTGAAGTAATGGCATTTATTAAACAATTAAAAGGTGAGGCAATACAAAATCCGAGTTTTAGTCAAATACATCAGAGAGCTATAGATGTATTAGCGCAAAACCTTTATGACAATCTTAGAGATGCAACTCAATTTGTGGGGCGTAAATTTGATGATTATTTTAGAAAAGCAAGTTTAGAAGCAGCAGGCAGGAAATATGTTAGCGGTGAGACATGGCAGCAAATGAAAAAGAATTTGATGGAGGACTTGCTTAGTAAAGGGCTAACAGGATTTAAAGACAGGTTAGGCAGAGAATGGCGACTTGATAGTTATGCCGAAATGGTTGCAAGGACACTAACGAGAGAAGCAGCAACAGTTGCGACAATTAATGCCTGCCAGGAATTCGATATTGATTTGGTGAAAATTTCTACACACTATCCGACATGTCATTTATGTGCTCCAATTCAAGGCAAAGTATACAGCCTTTCAGGCAAAGATAAGAGATATCCGAAATATGGGGAAGATGGCGTAGTTATTCCCCGTCATCCGAACTGTAGACATGTATTAATGCCATATGTGCGAGAACTTGACCCTAATGCTGAAGAAACAGAAAAGTATAGTAATACATCATTAACCGAGGATCCGAGAAGCGAAAAAGAGAAGCAGGACTACAAAGAAATGCGTGATAAGGTAACAATACAGACTATCAGGCGAAGAGCAAGGGAAGTGCTTTACAATGAGCAAGCTCCATTGATAGAACGGCTAAAAGCTGCTGGAAAATTGAAAAAGAGCTATGAAAAAGTAGGTGACAAGATAAACAATATCGATAAACATTATTTGAATGAGTTGGATAAATACCTTGCAAATTTGAATATAAACAACATAGTGAAAATTGACGATGAACGTGGTATAATTACTATTAAAGGTACCGCAAACAAAAGCACAAAAGCTTTTCCTAATGCAGTTATAGACTTAATTAATCCCAAATTGAATAAAATAATTCAGAGGAGATTTTACGATGAAAAAGGAAATGCGGAAATAGATATTGACCTTACAGACCATAATAAGCCATGGGCACATGATGTACCACATGTACATGAATGGATTGATGGCAAACGGTCGAAAAAATGGCGTAAGCCTACAGAACAGGAAAAAGAGTTTATAAAGGATATATGGGATGGTGATGATGTATGATGCCTTATGATAAATACAAAAATCTTAAAGAATTTATAACTGATATAGACGATGTTGGAGAGATAATATTCCAATATAACGGGGAAGAATATTCTTTGGATTATGATGGCGAGAAAATAAACATCGCAGAAAGTTTTAAACAAGAGACGGAGCAAACATTTAACGGAATTGATGACTTTATTAATAATTTCAAACTGGACGGAAAGCCGATTAAGGATATTGTAACTGAGCTTGAGGTAATAGCTCATTAGTAACCGTCAAGAGTAACCGCCAAGGCACGATATGCCAGGGCGGTATTTTTATGCCTTCTTACAAGGAGGTGAGTACCAAGTGGCTGAGAAGGTGTCTAATAAGCAATGGAGCAATTTTAGTGAAAGTGACTATGATAAAGAACAATGGTGGAATGCTTGTTTGATACATCTTGTGCCGAAAAGCGAATATACAAGTAAGGAGCAGTGTAAACTGCCAGTCCGTGAACCTGATGGTACTTTAAACAGAAATGGCATTCATGCAGCAGCTGCAGCTTTGGCTGGAGCTCGTGGAGGCGTAGATGCACCAATGGAAGAAAAACGCAAAGCAGCTAAAAAGCTTGTGAGTTTATACCGCAATATGCTTGATGAAGAGCCACCTGAGAGCATACTCAAACTTGCAGGCATGAAGCCAAAACAAAATAGCTGATAAGCACTCAATCAAGAGTGCTTTTATTTTTGCATAAAAACTTACGCTGACAGCGAGCGGTTAATCGCTGGAATAAAAGGAGGTAAAGATAATGGTTGATGATATGAATAAAACAATACAAGGCAATCCTGCTGACGCTGGGCAGGGCGCTCATGATACTAATCAAACAGCGGATAATGTTACTCAGCAGCAAAAAACTTTTACGCAGGAAGAGCTTGAAAAAATCATTGCAGAGAGGCTTAAAAGAGAAAGAGAAAAATACAAGGATTATGAGCAGTTTAAAAAGGCTGCTGAGGAATTACAAAAGATAAAGGAGTCTCAAATGACAGAACAGGAGAAACTGCAAGCTAAATTAGCTGAATATGAAAGACAGCTCTTAGAAAAAGAAAGAGAAGCTGCAGAGGCTAGGCTTGAAGCAACAAAATTGAGAATTTTAGACGAAATGGGACTCCCTAAATCTTGGGCAAATCGCATTTTTGGAACAACAGAAGAAGAAATAAGACAAGATGTAGAAGAACTAAAAAAGCTTCTTAATATCCAGCCTAGCAAAATAGGCAGTGGGACAAATCCCTCGCAAAAGAATAATTTTGATGAAATTAAAACTTTAGATGATGCTTTGAGATTATATTACAAGAAATAGGAGGTTGAATTAGTATGGCATTGACATTAGCGCAAGCGAAAGTTGGAATGGCTGATAAAGTAGACCAAATGGTAATTGACGAATTTAGAAGAAGCTCTTTATTATTAGACCAGATGATTTTTGATGACGCCGTGAGCCCTGGAACTGGTGGTAGCACACTTACTTATGGATATATGAGACTTAAAACACCTGCAAAAGCTGGATTTAGAGCAATAAACACTGAATATACCACGCAAGAAGCTGTAAGAAAAATGTATACTGTAACACTAAAAATCTTTGGTGGTGCTTTTGAAATAGATAGAGTTATCGCAGATACTTCTGGTGCAATAGATGAGGTAAAATTTCAATTACAACAGAAAATTATCGCTGCAACTAACTTATTCCACTATACTGTAGTGAATGGCGACTCTGCTGTAGATGCAAATGCCTTTGATGGTTTAAATAAAGCTCTTGTGGGTAGCTCTACTGAATTCAATGTAAATAACTATATTGATTTATCTACATCTAATGCTATAGATACTAACTACAAGCTATTTTTAGATATGCTAGATGAGTTTCTGTCCGAGCTTGATGGTAAACCATCCATGTTGATGGGTAATTCAAAACTGATTGCAAAAATAAAAGCGGTAGCAAGAAGAGCAGGATACCTTACCCAATCAGAAGATGCATTTGGAAGAAAAGTTGATGCTTATGATGGTATACCATTAGTTGATTTAGGATATTATGTAAATGACGTTGGAACTACTGTACCAGTAGTCCCAATCGTAGATACAAGGGCACCAGATGGAGTAAATGTTGTAACAGGGCTTACAGATTTATATGCTGTAAGGTTAGGATTAGACGGTTTTCATGGTGTAACTGTGACAGGAAACAAAATAATAAAGACGTATCTTCCTGATTTCAATCAACCGGGCGCTGTCAAGAAAGGTGAAGTCGAAATGATTGCGGCCGTCGCTTTGAAAGCCACAAGAGCAGCCGGAGTATTAAGAAATATAAAGGTGAAATAATGGCTAAGGTTTTTGCACCTAACAAAGGATACACTGGTGTTGTGGCCGGTGTATCCTTTGTAAATGGCACGGGAGAAACAGAAGATAGATGGCTGCTCATGTGGTTTAAGGAGAATGGCTATAAAGTGGAGGATGATCCTGTATGGCAATCCAAGTCGGAATCAACAGCTATGTCACAATCGACGAAGCCGAGCAATATTTCTCAGAACGACTTTACACAGATGAGTGGGACAACGCAGACACAGCAACGAAAGAAAAAGCACTCTTAACGGCATGTAGAAGGATTGAACGACTGCAATTCAAGGGAATTAAAGCGGACCCAGATACGCAGGTATTGCAGTTTCCAAGAGCTTTGCCAGCGGTAGGGATGCCACTATATCCACGAGAAAGACAATTTAACTTTGATTATACGCTTGCTTATATTGTGCAGGATAAAGTCCCAGAAGAAGTGAAGGCTGCACAATGTGAAGAAGCACTTGCATTGCTCAAGTATGGCAATAGCACAAGGGCAAAGCTGCAGGAACAAAACGTAGTGCAAGTGGACTTCGGAAATGTAAGCGAAGAATACAAAGGACTTGGCAAATTATACAGTAAGGAAGCTTATGAATTGTTAAAGCCTTATATTGCAGGGGCAGTCGCTATTATTTAGATTGCTCTTTTTTATTGGTGGTGATTAAATGATAAAAGATTATTTAAATCAAACTGCAGTATTAAAATCTACAACTGGTTATAACGAATATGGAGAACCGATTGTAAGCACAAAAAATATACCATGTAGGTTTGAAATGAAACGAAGGCTTGTTAGAGATAAACAAGGTAATGAAGTAGTGTCAGAAGCAAGAATGTATTGTATTGAACCGATAGGTCCAGATGATAAAGTTGAATATAAAGGTATAGAATATACAGTTATTGCCGTCAGCGAGATTGTAGACCTTGACGGCAATATTGTTTATTACGAGGTGGCTTTATAATGGCCAAGGGATATATCTTGAAATGGCGAGGAGATGAAGCGATAAAGGTTGCACTTGGTGCAGGAGTGGGAGCACTCCAGAAATGCGCTGCAGATTTGCAAGGGAAAAGCGCCAATCAAGCTCCAATCGATACAGGCGATTTAAGAAGCAACTGTTCTGTTAGCCCGCTCAAGCATGAGGGTGCTGAAGTTTATCATTCTGTTGGGTATGACCTGCCTTATGCAATAGTACAGCATGAGAGGCTGGATTTTAATCATCCAAAGGGAGGCAAGGCAAAATATTTGGAAGACCCATTTAATGAAAATAAGGCACGATACGAAAAATTTATCAAAAATGCTGTTAAACGAGCATTAAAAAATGAGCGGTAAAGGGGAGGGTGATGCCGATGTGCTGCTAGATGATATTGCCTTGTATCTGCAGCAGCAAGGTGTTGGTGTAGTTGGCACGGACATATTCAAGGGGCAGCTGCCAGTAAGTCCGGATAATTGTATCGCATTGTTTGAATACGCAGGTGAACCGCAGGATTTAACAGATGCAAACTTAGAATATCCGGGCTTGCAGGTTTTAGTCAGAAACAAGAGTTATCCTGCGGGCAGGCAAAAGATTGAGCAGACAGTACGGGTTTTACACGGTGTATCAGAACAGGTCATAAACAACGTAAGATATTTACTTATTCAGGCGAAGCAAAGCCCTTTCTTTCTTGAGCGAGATAAAAACGGGAGGGCTATTTTTGTTGTAAATTTTAGAGTGATTAAGGAGGTTGGTTAAATTGGCAATTGTAGGTTATGGCGGTGCTGTTTATGTTAAACCAGCAGGGGCGACGACATCAACGAAAGTATTAGAAATAGCGAAATGGTCATTAAATATAAATGTAGATGAAATAGACGTAACAAATTTTGATAGTAATGGGTGGAAAGAATTTATCAATGGCTTAGGAGAATGGGATGGTAGTTTTGAAGGCAATTTTAATCCAGACGATGTCGGTGGGCAGGTAGCTATTATTAATGCAATACTAAATAAAACTTTAGTTGAAATTGAACTACATGTTAATAACGCAGTGAAATTCAGTGGCAAAGCCAAATTAAGTGCTAATATTGATACTCCTGTAGACGACAAAGTTAGCATTTCTTTTGATTTTAAGGGTAGTGGCAAGCCAAATGTAGAAGGATTAGCTACAGCACCATCTACAGCAGTATAGGGGATTTAATATGGTAAAAGGGAAAATAGGAGCAGTCTACATTTTAAAGGCTGCTCCTGCCTCTTTAGAAAAAGAACCAGATGACATTGACATGACACAAGAAGGCGTAGTTTTTTTGTGGGAGGTAGAGGTCGATAATCAATCTACACTAACTTTTAGTAATGGAATTAGCAATGAAATGCCAGAAGAGCACAACTTTATTACAGGCTGGAGAATAACAGCAGAAGCTTTTTGGGGTAGTGAAACATTTTTTAAAAACAAAGGCAGAATAGCTTTTATAAGACTGTTTATCTCTTCTGGAAGTAAACTAGATTGCATAGAAGGTTATGTAGAAATCCCGACTAATTTAGAGGGAAGTACAAATAAAATTAACAAGGCAGAAATTACTTTCACAGGTTTAGGACCGATTAAAGTAATTAAAGAGGAGGGTAAACATGCGCAATAAAGTTGTATCTTTTGCGGGAAAAGAAATTAGGGTTGAGGAAAAGAGAATAGGGGAATTAGAAAAACTAATTACCGAACTTTTTCCATCTAGCAAGGGCAAGATAGCCAATATTGATTTCAAAGAATTCAGTGATTTAGATTTTGATTTGCTTTATAAAAAATTACCGATAATCTTTCCTGAACTTACAAAAGATGATATAAAAAATGCCTACATGAGCGAAATTGAAGCTTTGTTGGAGGCCTTTATTGACGTAAATTTTTTAGGTCTCAAGAAACTATTGAAACCAATGCTGACATTGGCTCAGACTGGCTTAATGCAGAAACAATAGTTCTCTTGGCTCGTGAATTTGGATGGACAATAGATGAAATGAGGGAATTGCGACCTTCTGAGTTAATTGCGATTTTAAAAGAATTAGAAAGACAGAGATTTTTGCAGGAATATTCAGAAATGCGTAATAAGTGGGCTTTTATTGCTTCCGTTATTACAAATGCCATAGCTACTATAGCAGGAATGTTTAGCAAGAAGAAGCCTAAGTCAGTAGAGCCTGATGATTTTTTAGGAGAAGAATTGAAAAAGAGATTTAAAAAACTAACAGGAGAACAACAGGAAGGAAAGCAATGGGATGAATTAATTGAAGAGGCAAAAGAAAAGGGCCTAAAAGGCCCATGGTGATTAAGCATGTTTATCTACTTTTTGTGGTTTGCGTCCTGCAAAGAATTCCATTACAGCAAGAATTAGAGCGATAACTCCCCAAACAGTCATGTCCTTATATGGAGTTGTTGTACCAACAGCGATGCCAAGAATCCCTGCTATAATAGAAAATACCATAGCCACTTTTGGCAATTTAAATGCAAATGCACCTCCGATTATATACATGAGAGCAACTAAGATACCTACACTTCCTCCTTGTGCTGTTGATTCTTCGTCAAAGACTGAACCGCCTAGATAAGCGACTGATGACTGGAAAAATATGATAACTGCAAATAACAAAGAAATTATACCTGATGCTATTTTCATAAAAATTCTCCTTTCACGTTCATTGATTTAATTTAAATTGCAATTTTGCTTCCTTGCTAAATATATTATTCTGATATTGTAGTATTAAACCTGAATCATTGATTGGTTCTTCAAAAATTAAGGTTCCTTCTACTTCGCCGCCAGGGGCAAGGTCCCCCGATTGCAATGCGGTATCTTGATTTATAGTTGAAAATGCTATGTCGGTTATTTGACCTTTGCTATTTTGCATTTTAAAGTAAAGTGGATTGTAGGATAGTTTGTCTTTACCTGTGTTCTTTATCTTTACAGTAACAATTACGAACTCCATACCGCTTTTAGGTTTATCAAATTCAGTACCTTTTGATTTTTCAACTTTTAATACTGTTATTTCTGTTCCATTAATTGCAGCAGTTTCTCCTACTTGGTAAAATTCTTTAACTTGTTCTTTTTGAGTGTTACTTGAATTGGTGTTAGTAGTTGAACTTGGGCCTCCACAACCTGCTAACAAAAATAAAAGTACTAACAGCGTGGAGATTAAAAAAACAATCTTACTTTTTTGGAACATGTTTTATACCTCCCCTGTTTTTGTATACTAATAATTTCTACAAAATCATCAAAATTCCTTCTTTTTTCTTTTAAAAGGTGGTGAAAAAATGACTATAGGAGAATTGATAGTAAGGCTTGGTGCTGACTTTTCCCAGTTTAATAAAGACTTGGCTCAAGCTGAAAAGCAGGCCAAGGCTGCTGGGCTTAGGATTGGCGATATATTTAAAAATGCGCTCTCCTTTACTCTGGGCATGGGTTTATTCGAAGCTATACGCCGAGGCTTTCAGACCGTAGTAGGTGAAGCAGTAAACTTCAATGCCATGATGGAGCAGGCTCAGATTGGCTTTACTACTATGCTAGGTAGCGCGGAGAAGGCTCAGGCTTTCTTGGACGAAATGGCTGCTTTTGCCGCTAGGACACCGTTTGAGTACCCCGAACTGCTGGATGCGGCCAAGCGCATGATGGCCATGGGCTTTGCTGCCGAAGAGGTCTTGCCAACTTTGCGAGCTGTCGGCGATGCCGCTGCGGGCTTAGGCCTGGGCAAAGAAGGTATTGACCGGATTACTCTTGCCCTGGGCCAGATGAGGGCGAAATCGAAGGTGAGCGGCGAGGAGATGCGCCAGTTGACCGAGGCAGGGATACCGGCCTGGGAGATACTGGCCGAGGCGATGGGCAAATCCACCGCCGAGGTCATGAAACTTTCCGAAAAAGGTCTTATCCCGGCGAATCAAGCTATACAGATACTAGTTGAAGGCATGGAGAAACGCTTTCCGAATATGATGCAGAATATGGAGAACACATGGGAAGGCGTAACTTCAACTATTCGAGATGTTTGGCGAATGACAATAGGGGCGTTGACTTCTAATTTGTTCAAAGGATTAGTTCGCTGGCTGCAAGGAGTAAGGGAATGGGCAACGGAGTTTTATAACACCTTCCGTCAGTTTGGCTTGAATGCAGCCTTGACTAAAATGTTTGGTGCTGAATTTGCTGGGGTAATATCGACAATAACGTCGATATTGCGAGGCTTTTGGAACACTGCAAGGGCAGTAGCGCAGAGTATAGCAAGAAACTGGGCGATAATAAGGCCGATAGTGCTAGGAGCAGCGACGGCCTTTTTATCGTTTAAATTAGCAACATTGATTATAACACTTGCTCAAAAAGCCGTTAGTGGTCTTGCTTTTGTAATGGCAGTGTTACGTGGGGAAGCAGTCGCAACATCCGGCATACTTAATTTCGTTGCAAGGGCAGTACAAATATACCGCCTTCAGCTACATCTTGCATCTATGGCGGGGATAACTCACGTTGGAGTATTACAGACAATACGAACAGCGTTATATTCGGTATGGGCGGCGTTAGGGCCATTGGGTTGGGCTATAATAGGAGTATCAGCAGCACTTACCGCAGGAATAGGTTTATGGATGAAATATGTATCAAGTGTAGAAAAAGCAAATTTAGAAAAAGTAATGGAAGCACAGAATAAACAGTTTGCTGATAGCGCTGAATATACAAAAACAGCCGCAGATAATATGGGGGATTTGTCAGATAAGACTAAAAAGGCAAGCAAAGCGGCACATGATAACCTACAGTCATTTGACGAAATACATTCTGTTATGGAAGATATAAGCAGCACTGAACCACAAATGCCGGAATTAGGTGAAATTGGTGGTTTAGGGAATTTAGGCGATTTAGCAAAAATGCCTGGCATTGATTTAAGCGCAATAGAACAAGTAAAGCCTACACTTGCTGGCTTTTGGGACTGGATTAAGCAAGGTTTTGCGAATGCATGGGATTGGATTAAACAAAAAACAGGTACCACATGGGATTGGATTAAAGAGAAAACAGGTACTGTATGGGATTGGATTAAAGAAAAAGTGGGGAATACTTGGGATTGGTTAAGAACGAATGTAGGACCATATCTAGCGCCTGTAGGGCAGTTAATAGGCACGATATGGGGGAATGCGAAAACTTTAACTGTTGATATATTGAAAGCTCTAAAAGATTTTGTAGTAGGTACTTTCAGAAACATTTTTACATTTTCAGTTGAAACGACTAAGGCAACTGTAGATTTTGTAGTAAATTTATGGAGTAATCTATTACAATTTGCAAAAAATATTTTCTTGAATATATACAATTTTGTCTCAGGAACATGGCAGAATATAAAACAATTTACGATAAACATATGGAAGAGTATATCTGACTTTGTCATTGGCACATGGCAAAACATAAAAACATTTGCAGGGAATATATGGACAAATATAAGCGATTTAATCAAAGGCAAAATTGATTTAAGAACTTTTGTTATAAGTGTATGGGGAGCGATAAAAGATTTTCTTTTCAACCAGTGGAATTTAATTAAAGACTTCGGATTTAATATTTGGACAGCGGTTAACGATTTTATAAGAAATCAGTGGACATTAACAAAGCAGTTTAGTTCACAATTATGGAATGACATTAAAACTTTCTTAATTAATAACTGGACATCTATAAAAGATTTTGCTTCTTCTGTATGGAGCACTACTAAGGATTTTATTATTAATCAATGGACGATAACAAAGGAGTTTACAATGCAGATATGGGGAGCAATCAAGAATTACGTCATTAATAATTGGACTGCTATTAAAAACTTTGGTGCTTCTGCTTTTTCTGGTTTAAGAAATACTTTAGTTAACATAACAACAGGTCTTCAGACAACTTTGATAAATATCTTTGAATCAATTAAAAATAGGTTATTGCAGGTGTTCTCTAGTATTCAAAACGTAGGTAGTCAAGCTTTTAATGGGTTACTGTATTCAATAAAAAGCGTAGTAAACAGTATTTTAAAAGCTTTGAATTGGATGATTGGGCAATTAAACAGAATACATTTTAGCATACCAAGTTGGGTACCTGTATTAGGCGGGAAATCATGGGGATTTAACATACCATACATTTCTCTTCTCCCTATGGCTGCTGGAGGAGTTGTTACAAAGCCTACACCTGCACTAATTGGCGAAGCCGGGCCAGAAGCAGTTATACCATTAAGCACATCAAGTCCATTTGTTAGGGCTATATATGATGCTGTATATAATGCAATTGGAACAGCATTATCAGAAGCAATTGTACAGAGTAGTAGAAATGATGAAAAAGTGATTGTACTTGAAATCAATGGACGTGAATTAGCAAGAGCCACAATTGAAGATTTTGCAACAGTAGCAAAAAGGCTGGGGATTAAATTTGGATAGAGGGGGGCAAAGTTTATGGGGTATGATATTTACGTAAACGGGCAGAAACTACCAGCCCCATCTGATATTGAGTTTTTAGATGCAGACATATTGAAGGAAGCTGGTAGAAGCCCGGAAACAGGTGATTTATTTGCAAAATGGATAAATTCAAAAATAAGAATAGATGTTACATGGAAGGCTATCACTGAAGATAAATTAGCACAGATAAAAAATATTCTCGACGCTAATAAAAGAACAACAGGTAGCCCGTTTTTTAGGCTGCAGTTTGAATATGCAGGAAGGCAGTATGATATTACTGCTTATCGTGGAGATATCAAAACAGGATTATATTTTATCAAGGATGGGCAAAAAATTTACAGAGATGTTTCAATACCTTTTATAGAGCGGTGATTAAAATGGTGAAAATATATTTATTAGATGGCACTATAATTGAAACAGAAGATTTGCAGCTAAAATTCCATGAAAAACTTGCTCATGAAATAATAAGCAATATAGGAACAATCGCCGTTTTAGAGGTTGAGATTGAAATACCAAACCTAAATGGAGAATGGTCTTTAGAAAATGTAAACAGCCCATACTATGGGCGTATTGGGACCGGATGCATTATAGAGGTTGAGGGGATGGAATTTATCATTACTGAATGGGATGCACCAATTTCATCATCAAATGCAAGAATAAGAGGAATTGACAAAGCCTCTATGGCCTTAGAACAGAAAGCACCATTTATTAGGCTGAAAAGAAATATAAAAGGGCAGGATGCAGTAAAGTTATTTTGGGAAGCTTTAGGATTTGAAACTGTATTTTATACAGTAAGAAACGAAAAATTTCCTCTTTTTTGGATAACATCAAAAGCAGATGAAGCATGGGATAATATAGCAAAATCACTACTCATCTTTGCAAAATATGAGGGGGGTAATCAAATCGGTATATATGATATAGGGTTTGGTAGAAATAGAGAAAATCCTCTAATTATTGATACTTTTGAAAATGCACCGGAGCTATTCCCTACCCAAAAAATTACAACAGAAGCAGGTATAAAGTTTGTTACAGATATTAGGTTAGGAGAACAAAAAGAACTTGCAAAAACAACAATAGAATTAGCGCCAAAGACAGTGCAGGTGGTAGAGGTGACTTTTGAGCCTGCGCTGTTTTTGTATGCAAACAGCACAAATGCAAAATGCAGAGTTTTAGATGTATCAACAAGCAAAGTAGAAATAGAAGTAATAAATGAAACTGTAGATGTAATCACGTCGGAAGTAAAAGTCTTTGGTAAACCTGTTGTTATGACATTTGGCACAACAAAAGCAGGCAGCAACCTATTAGAAATGTTATATATTTTTTCAAGGGAATCTGCAGAACTGATAAACAACAGAATAAGGTCTTTTTCGTCAGTATACAACAATGTATATGAGTTTAGTATTTTAACAAACCAAAAACCTTCTGTAGGCGACGTAGTATACTTACGAAGTCGCTATTTAGATGAGATAGCAATAATTTCATCCGTAGATATAGAAAAAGCAGGGAATGGTTTTATTGCTAGAGGGAAGGCAATAAAACCTGTTGCAATCAGAAGTACAGCATTCATTTTGCCATTTTTCTCTATTGAATTTGAAACGGAGGTGATGTAATGCCTAAACTACTTAGAGATGATGCTAATTATCCCATCCCACAATTGGTTAAGGCGGATGGGAATTTTGTACCAGCGAGAGGAAGCAATGAAGGGGCTATGCTGGTTACTGGAGATAAAGCAAAAGGTGAAGCGGATGATACTAATCCTGTTAAAATAGGCGGTAAAGCTGTTAATCCTTCGAATATGCCTACGGGAGTTAATGCAGGAACAAGAGTAGAAGCAAGTTTTGACCCGCAAGGTAGGCTAATTGTTAGAACAGACATAGCCCCGCCATTACCGACTGGGGCAGCTACATCTGATAAACAGGATACTATAAATACTTCAATAAATAATGTGAATTCAAATATAACAGACTTAAAAGGCAAAGTTGCAACAGAAGCGACGTTAAACGGCGTTAAAACGGCTTTAAACGACATTAAAGGTATAGTAGCTACAGAAGTAACCTTAGGGGATATAAAAACGCTTATAAACAGTCAGAATAACTATTTTAGTCAGATAAGAATAAATAATCCTCTTGTTACAGGCAAAAAACTAATAGGAACAAGTGCAGTGGAGCTCTTTGCAAAAGATACAGCAGTACAAAATAGGTTTAAGATGATTATTTATAATGAGTCCGAAACAGATATTGTATATATAGGCGGTGAACTTATTACTGCGGATGATGGTTTTCCTATATTGCCAAAACAAAAAATAGAACTAGATTTTAATCCTAATGTATATACTCCCGTTTACGCTATTGCCGACGTTGCTGATGTACCAGTGCGCATTATTGAAATGTCTTAAAAGGTTGTGATTGTATGAAATGGACAGATGATATAATAAAAACTTTAAATCCGGAGCTATGGGAATATACCAATGCAAGATACAATTATGCTGATAATAGCTTAGAGCTGGGGGTAAATGGCGCTGTAAAAATGAAAATAGATGTTTATAGCTGGCTTTTGGGTGCAGAAGCAATAAAAATCTCTATTAATGCAGATAATGATGTTTACGTTGATTTAGATATGCCTTTTGATGGTGGAAGAGAATATTTGCAGATGTTTGTAGATAAAGAAACGAAAAATGAAGAAGCGATATTTTACACAAATGAGAGGACAGCTAAATTTTTCTACTTATCTATTTTTGCAAAGGATGGCGCTAAGGTTTTTTTGTCTCTAGAACATTCACTTCTAGGCAAAGAAGCACAAGAAATAATGGAAAAAGAGCTACTTGTACTCTTTTTTGCAGAGAATACACAAGAACTAACGATAGGGACAACTTCAACATTAATTCTTACACATGTCTTGGAAAATACGAGAGATACCGCGGCAGTAGTGCATATCACAATAACCGGTACATCATCAGCAGCGCAAGTTTTAACAGTTTATTTGAATGTGGATAACACACAAATAAAACCTATTCTTGCCAGAAACATCGCAAATGCTAATGAACAGGTAACTTTAAGTGGAGACTTATTAGTTTTATTAAAAGCAGGGGTGCATACCCTCAATCTCATGGCAAGTGTATCAACAGGGACTTTTAAAGTAGGGATTGGGAATGCTGTACTTATTGGACAGGGAAGATTTATACAGAGCAGTGGTTTAGGGGCATCTCCGTATGTAACTATTTCACAGAAAGTGGATAAAATTTTAATAACCTCAAGTGCAACTGCTATATTTCCATCTAATATTACTAAAAGTGTAGAGTGTTTTATCGAACAACATATAGACACACAAGTGAACATAATCTTGAAGGAGGTGTAAACATTGTTAATAGCATCGACACTAAAAGATTATTCAAAGAATATTGAAGTGGTAAAATTTAAAGAAAAGGATTCAAAAATAAGAGGTATTGTTAAGGTTAATTTATTCGATAAAGACAGCGGCAAAAAAATACTGGAAGCTAAAACAGAAAATATAATAACGGCATTAGGATATGAGTATTTCAGATGGGCAATACAGGATGGAATAATACGAAACTCTTCATTTACAAAACCTACATTTAACAACCCATTTAATATGATTGCATTATATTCAGCAAATGAACCAGAAAAAGATGAACCATATCCAAATGAAGGTAACTTAGTTGGATATTCTAATTTATATACTTATTCAGGCACTGATACATTAAGAGGAACTATAAATTTATCAGAATCAAATATAAATTATAATAAATATTTAAGAATACATCTTGTATTTGACTGGCCTACACATGCTGCGAATGGAACATTCCAAACAATTATATGGGCATATTCATATCTATTACAATTTAAGTATAGCAGCTTTGCAAGCCCAGACAGTTTACCACAGGGTCTAGCATGGGATGGAACGAATTTGTGGCTTGCAGGAAATAGCACAGATAAAATTTACAAACTGAATCCATCAACAGGTGAAGTTATAAGCAGCTTTGCAAGCCCAGACAGTTTACCACGGGGTCTAGCATGGGATGGAACGAATTTGTGGCTTGCAGGAAATAGCACAGATAAAATTTACAAACTGAATCCATCAACAGGTGAAGTTATAAGCAGCTTTGCAAGCCCAGACAGTTTACCACAGGGTCTAGCATGGGATGGAACGAATTTGTGGCTTGCAGGAGATAGCACAGATAAAATTTACAAACTGAATCCATCAACAGGTGAAGTTATAAGCAGCTTTGCAAGCCCAGACAGTTTACCACAGGGTCTAGCATGGGATGGAACGAATTTGTGGCTTGCAGGAGATAGCACAAATAAAATTTACAAACTGAATCCATCAACAGGTGAAGTTATAAGCAGCTTTGCAAGCCCAGACAGTTCCCCACGGGGTCTAGCATGGGATGGAACGAATTTGTGGTTGGCGGGAGATAACAATGTTAGAATTTACAAGCTAGAACAAGCTCTATACGGTGCCAGAACCCTCTTGCCGTCTCCAATAACAAAAACAAGTCAACAAACAATGAAAATAGAATATGACTTTGTATTTCAGGTATAAGGAGGTATAAATATGGATTATGAAAAAATATTCTCATTTGCAGCAGCAGGATTTGGAGCAGTAGTAGTATATTTATATGGAGGCTGGTCGGACATGCTAACAGTCTTGCTAACGTTTGTAGTAGTAGATTATATAACAGGAGTAATAACTGCTGCTGTAAATGGTAAGTTGAGCAGTGAAGTTGGTTTAAAAGGCATAGCAAAGAAGGTAGCTATTTTTGTAGTCGTTGCAGTAGCACATTTTGTTGATAGAGCAGTAGGGACAGATAATAACTTATTCATGTCAGCTACTGCATTTTTTTATATGGCGAATGAGCTTATAAGCATTCTAGAAAACATCATTGAGGCAGGGATACCAGTGCCAGAAGCATTAAAAGACGCCGTTGATATTTTGAAACGCAAAAGTGAGATAAATGGAGGTAAGGGGGAGTGATATAATGTTTACGATTTGTATAGACCCTGGACATGGGGGTAAAGATGTAGGAGCATATGCTAATAATCTTTATGAGAAAGACATTACATTAAAATTAGCATTTAAAATTGCAAATTTATTAAACGATTATGAAAACACAGAAGTTTTATTAACAAGACAAAGCGATGTTTTTGTGGGATTGGACGATAGAGTTAAGCTTGCAAATGATAATAAAGCCGATTTTTTTTATTCTATACATGTTAATGCAGCAACCAATATAGCAGCGAGAGGATATGAAGATTATATACACACCAGCTTATCTAATGAAAGTGGTACAGCAAAAATCAGAGACATTATTCATGAAGAAATTAAAAATTATATTGGACGTTATGATGTACCTGAAAGAGGGAAGAAAAAAGCAGACTTTATGGTACTTAGGCTAACAAAAATGCCGGCGGTATTAACAGAAAATCTTTTTTTGACTAATGAAGAAGATGTAAAATTACTAAAAGATGATACTTTTTTGAATGGTTTAGCGGAATCACATGTAAAAGGAATTGCAAAAGCTTTTAATTTGCAAAAGAAGAAAAAGATAACAAAGCTTTATAAAGTACAAGTAGGAGCATTTACTGATAGAAGAAATGCCGAACGTTTAGTTAATGAATTAAAGAGCAAAGGATATGATGCATTTATTAAGGAAGAGTAGAAAGGCCCTTCGGGGCCTCTTTTTTATCTTTTTAAAAAGGATTTCGATAATAAATGTCGAATAAATTATTATAAAATATGAGCACAAAAGGTGATATTTATGCCAGGTTCAATAGAAAAAAGGGGAGAGAATTCATATAGGCTTATTGTATCTGCTGGATATGGACCTGATGGGAAAAGAAAAAGATATACTAAAACGATAAAAGTACACGGCAAAACGGAAGCAGCAAAATTAAAAGAGGCCGAAAAAGAGCTTGCTAAATTTATTGCAGAAATTGAAGGCAACATGTTCATTGAACCTTCCAGATTAACTTTTAAGGCATTTATTGAAAAATGGTTAAAAGAATATGCAGAAAATAATCTAGCTCCAAAAACTCTACATCGTTACAAAGAGATGTTAGAAAAGCGTATAATTCCAGCATTAGGTCACTTAAAATTAAACAAAATAAAACCTATACAAATACTTGAATTTCTTAATAATCTTAAAGATGATGGCATACGATTAGACGGCAAAAAAGGTGGTCTATCACCTCAAACAATAAAACATCATTATCGCCTTATTCATGCCATTTTTGAAGATGCGGTTAAATGGCAGCTTATTACTTCTAATCCTGCTTCTAATATTGAACCACCAAAAGTTCCTAAAAAAGAAGCT
>Ga0224486_100263_pt1 | contig 21096 bp, 18 predicted proteins | sample TexhydDE_CT_test_FD_172013 | JGI IMG/M metagenome (GOLD analysis project Ga0224486, IMG submission 172013) | Fracking water microbial communities from deep shales in Oklahoma, United States - hydraulically fractured wells DE_CT_test ... | reverse complement strand
TTAATTACATGGGCTACACGCCTATTAGTGCCAATTGGCACAGTAGACTTTACAACAACAGTATATTTACGCCCATCTATTAGCCCTTCTGCAACGGTACAAGCAGCTTCTTCTACATAATGTGTATCTGCTTCTCCATTAGCTTTTGCTGGAGTACCAACAGCAATCATAATAATATCTGCATCGCCGACATTAGACTTTAAATCAGTAGTAAAAATAATATTATTTTTTAAACTAGCTAATAGCTCTTCTACACCAGCCTCATGTATTGGACTTTTCCCTTTTTTGAGCAGTTCTATCTTTTTTTCATCAATATCTACTCCAACAACGTTATGTCCAATATAAGCAAGCATGACCGCTGTCGTTAAACCAACATAACCCGTGCCAACAATTACTATTTTCATTCTTCTGCTTACGCTCAACTTCTATCTCTCCTCTGTTAAATTATAAAATTGATCCTTTAAAATAAAAAATACCCCTACCCACCCAATTATACTAAATTATGATTTCGTACAATTAGTTTCTCTTTCTCGCTTTCTCTCCCTTAGGTAAGAGAAAATAATTCAAACTCATCTCAATTTATATATATTTCTTCAACTCTTCTAATTTCTCTATCTTTAAAATGTCTTTTGCTAACTGAAGTAAAGTTTTATCATCCAATTTTGCAATACCTTCCAAATATTCTGCTGGAATATCTGTGAATTTTTCCTTGAGTTGCTCAAACACTACCATGCGTATTCCTTCTATTTTGCCTTCCATTCTCCCTTCCATTTTTCCTATTTTTAAGCCTTCCAACTTCCCTTTTTTAAGTCCTTCTTTTAATCCTTCTCTTCTCGTTTTCCTAAACTCTTCTCTTAAGCTTCGTTCTAAATTTGAAATCATCTCTTCCACCCCCTCACTTTGTACTAAAATTTCTTTTATCTCTTTTTCTTTATCCTCTGGTAAAAATCTCGATACAACTGAGAAAAGCCAATTTCTAAGTATTATGAATTCTTCTTCCGATATGTCCTTTAAAACATCTGCTAATTTCCCCAATTTTTCTGTCAGCTCTTCCTTGTCTATTTTTCTATCCAATAGAAATATACTGCTTATCAAATTTGACAGCTGTAAAAGTTCTTCTTCATTATATCTGTTTACGTCAATTAGAATATACTTGAAATCTATTATATTTTCTCCAAATAATTGATATGAATCTATCGTTTCTTTAAAGCTCAAAGAAGCAGTCCATCTATTAACACCATTATACAACACGATAGGAATAATCGCTGGTAATTTATAGTCCTTCCTTTTTTGCTGGTTTAATGATGTATCTTTAAGAATTTCTCTCCACACTTCAATTATATACAATAACAATCTGTATGGCATTTGAAAATCAACTTTTGATTGTAATTCCAACAATATATAAAAGAAAACTTCTTTATCCTTCAATTTTACTTGATAAACCAAATCAGCCTCTTTATTTTTAAAATCTTGTAATATGAAGGATTTGTTTATTCGTATTACTTTAGATTCGTCTATTTCACTTACCCAATCTTTTTTGACAAAACTTCTTAAAAGTTCAATAAATACTTTTTTATGAGAAAGTAGGTATTTAGGTTATGAATAGTGTTTAACATATAAAAAATTATTAAAAATTTTGTTAAACACTATTCTTTGTTAGGCTACATTTTGCCTAACTGGATGTAACCCCACGCCCTCTATCCCCTCTGCAAATGCGTTGGGGAATACTTTTACCATGATATTATATGCAGCATTAACATCAGCATTTATTAAAATGCCTTTATTGCTTTTAAATAAACCTCTTGTAATACGGCGTTTTGGATTATAGTTCTCTTTACATACTTCTTCGCTATCAAGAAAACTGCATCCACTTGTGTAACCTTCTTCTACTAGAATTAAATTAATTCCTTCTTCCTCACATTTGTACTGAAGCATGTTAATAAATTGATAGTAAGGAATTCCAACAAAGTTTTGATTATTTACTTTTCCTAATTCTATTTCCTGCTTCCATCCTTTGTTATAACCAATGACAATAGTATCTATGTCGTGTTCTTTACACCAATTAACTATAAATTTACTTGCTTTATGCATAAAGTCTTTTATTTTGTTATTCCTTTTTAGAGTAAGTTTTTCTATTCTTCTACTTGTTCCTTTACTGCCAACATAACTCATAAGTTCTGCTTTTTTCTTATTATAATACTGATTTATTGACTTGATAACTTTGCCGTTAATAACAATAGGCTTTATACCTATGTTATTTGTTAAGGTTACAAAGTTATCAAGTCCTAAATCTATTCCTGCTATCCTTTGAGGTTTTTTGAAAGTTTTATTTATTAGTACTCTTTCATAAACTATTTCAACAATATAAATATTTCCTTTGGGGATTACTCTCACCTCTTTTAAATTGCCTTCTACCATTGTTTTTAGTCTTAAATTTGTTTTCGGAAAAGTTAAATAACCACTTTTAATTTTGCATTGTTGATTTGTAAATATAGCAATTGCTCTACCATTTTTCTTTTTATATTTTGGTAATCTGGGCCTGCCTGAAAATTTACTTTTATCTTTTTCCCATTCTTTTATAGCTTTGAAAAATGATTTCCAATTTCTATCAAGCAGTTTCAATGTATGCTGTGCTGTTTGTGCAGGTAAGTTTTTATAAGTCTCGTGGTTCTTTAATTCTCTATTTAATTGCCTGTATCTTATCCACTTATTATTGTTTATAAATTCTTGTCTTATAATATAATTGGCATAATTGTATAAGTTTTTTGTAGCAAAACATATTTTATCAAAATATTTCCACATTTCATGATTTCTATTTATCTGAATTTGTTCAGCTCTTTTAACTACCTTTTCCATCTTCCATTCTCCAATATTTCTTTTATTTTTTTAATTTTTCTTTTGCTGTATAACTTCATGTTGTAATAGTGAATAAAATTTACGATTTCTTCAAATATTTCCTGAGCATCAAGTTTTTCGTCACCCACTTCTGACATAACTACTATTTCAGTGTTAAATTTTTTAACTAAATTTTAAAAAGTCCAAATACAACTCTGTTCAATCTATCTTTATAAGTTATAACAACTCTTTCTACTCTGCCAGCAAGAATATCATCGAGCATTTTAAAGAAATCTTTTCTTTTTTCAAAACTGATTTCACTGGCTATATCACTGAATACTCTATGTATTTTATAACCATTGCTAAAACAAAACTATTTTAATAACTCAATTTGATTTTCTAAATCCTTTTTCTGCTTTTGTGTTGAACTCTAGCGTAAATATAAGTCTTTCTTTCAACTTCTTTCATAAAGATTTTATACACATCTTCTTCATTATAATTGTAAAATCCGTTTTGCATAACTGTTACTCTTATTTTGCCTTCTTTAACATACTTGGTTAGTGTTGATCTTGATATCCGCAGTAGTTCTAAAAGTTCTTTTGCTTTCATATTTATATCGCCTCATAGATATTATAGCAACAACCAGCAAAGTGAAGTAAATATATTTTGTTAAAAATTTTAGTATGTTTAAACAAATAGGTTGATTTTTTAGTACTATATTATATCATTTTATTACCTACTTATAAAAAAGTACAAAAAAGGTAATGCTTCGCCATGCGGGCGCAAGTGCTTAAAAAGCACCGCCTCCGCTTTTTGTATCTATAATCTATATTACCACCAATAAAACTTATGGACGCCGAAACAGCCTCATAAGTCCTATCGGATCATGTCAAAAAAAATGAATAACCAATCCAATTAATATATATTCGACATAAAATACTATTTTCCTTCTTTTCCAAAGGAATTTTTTATAATTTTATAGAATGATATTCCATGAAAAGATTATAGTAAACCTTTGAAGTCTGATATTATTCCTTCCTGATGCTGGATAACTTTCTTCTCATTACTCTTCAAATATTTTGTAATCTCCTTTTCCTATAAATACCACTAATGCTTTCTTTAAATTTTGTTTATCTTTAAATTGCATACTTTCACGGTATCTCTTTAATTGTTCTTTCCCTTTTTCTATTATCTCCTCAATATATTTTTCGTCACTTTTCTTTACATACTTTAGCTCTATCAACCATTCGTATTTTACATCTGGCATTCTTATGTCTTTTTCTAAATAAATATCTATATAACCTCCCTCTGTTTCTTTCTCACTTATAGGCTTGTATATGTTACTCATTGTCAAGTATGAAAAGAGTATTATTTTTATATATTTTTCATCAAATTTTATTGTATCTCTATTGGATAATACTTTTAGAACTTTTTCACTTATAAATTTTATAAAGTTCTTTATTTTTCCTTCAAATGCCATTTCCCATATGGCTTTTGCTATTTCCAGCATTTCATATTTTATGTTGTTTTCTTCCTTTAATTTTCTACCGAAGTACTCCCAATACATTGTTTTTATTACGTAATTAGGTATGCCAAGTTCTAAGATATTGTACCTGTAATCTTTTATTGTTAATAAGCCCATATAAAATAGAAGAGAAATAAAGTATTCTTCGTCGTACATTCTGTCAAATGAAAATTTTGTTACTATCTCCGCTACTATCCCTTCCTCTTTTATGATCCTCTCTAACAATGCCTTGTTCTCTTCATTCATTGTAAGCCTGTTTAGCCTGCCATAGTCTGTCTTTACATTGTCGTCTATTAGATACTCTGGATATCCTCCTGTGTTTTTGTATTGTGCTAAAAAGTATAGTACCATGTCTGGATTGTACACACTTGTCCTGGCATTTTTGTTGAATTTATAGCCATCGTATAATTCCCTTAAGTTATTTATTAAATTCTCTTTTTCCTCTATCCCTACTTCTTCTAGTATCTTCACTACTTCTTCTTCTGTAAATCCTAGCATCTCATTTAAACTTAAATCCATTGTGACGTTTAATGCTATGTTAAATCCACTCGTTAAGTCATCCAACATTATCGGGGATATCCCTGTTATGAATATCCTGTCTATTACACTCTCTGTCCCTATCTTCAATGTCTCATAAAAGTCTCTTACAAAACCTGATGCCCTCACTATCTCTCTGTAAAATTCACTCTCACCCATCGCTATTATGTCATTGGCAAAATGATCATATTCGTCTATTATTAGGTATACCTTTTTACCTACTTTTTTTACTTCATTTATTATCGTCATTATAACCGCATTTATATCAGTTATTTGGTCAATTTTCTTCCTTATTTCTTCCGTATTTTCTATTATACCCTCGTATCTGTCTAATAAAGCATTTATTGAATTTTTCACACTTAACAAAAAGGACTCTTTTAGTTGGTCTTTGTTTTCTGTGTTTAGGCCTGAAAAATTCAGCTTGAGTATTATATAACTGTTCTTTAGCTTTGTTGGCTTCTTCCCTATATATAAGTCGCCAAATAGTTTCTCAAAGTCTTTCTCATTGTTTATGTCATAGTAGTTCTCTAATGTGGAAAGAAAGAGACTTTTCCCAAACCTCCTCGGCCTTATGAAAAACAGGTATTTGCTATTTAAGTTCTCTATCTTCTCTATATACATCGTCTTGTCCACATACAGGTATCCTTCTTCTCTCATCGCTCTGAAATTGGACATCCCATAGGGTATTTTCTTCATCTTTACCACTCCTAATTTCCCTTTTACACTTCAATTACTTGGTATTCGTCCTTGCCTATGAATATAAGCAGTGCTTGTTTTACGTCTTTTCTCTCTTGTAGCCCTCTGCTTTCTCTATACCTCTTAAGCTGCCTTATACCTTCTTCTCTTATCTTGTCTACCTTATCTTTTTCCCTTTTCTTTATGTATTTTAGCTCTATTAACCACTCGTATTTTACATCCGGTATCCTTATGTCCCTCTCCAAGTATATGTCTATATATCCTCCTTCTGTCTCTCTCTCACTTATCGGCCTATAGGCTTTACTGTTTACAAGATACGTAATTAATATCACTTTGATATATTTTTCGTCAAAGTTTATTATATCCCTGTTCGAAAGCACCTTTAGCACGTTCTGGCTTATATACTCTATATACGGTTTTATTCTCCCTTCATACGCCATCTCTTCTATGGTCTTCCTTAACTCATTTAGGTCAAGATTAATTTTGTATTCTTTCTTTAAATTCGTTTCTATATATTCCCACATTATTGTCTTGATTACGTAATTGGGTATTTTTAAAAATAATCTCGTTTTTTCTTGTCTCTCTATCGTTAGTAATCCCATATAGAATAACAGTGATACAAAGTATTCTTCATCGTACATCCTGTCAAATGAAAATTTTGTCACTATCTCCGCTACTATCCCTTCTTCTTTTATGATTCTCTCTAGTAATACCTTGTTCTCTTCATTCATTGTAAGTCTGTTTAGCCTGCCATAGTCTGTCTTTACATTGTCGTCTATTAAATTTCTAGGCGGTTTTTTGTATCTTACTATGCTGTCAAGATAATACAATACCATGTCGGGATTGTATATCCTTTTCTCCGCTTCTGCACTAAATAAATAACCATCGTATAATTCTTTTAATTCTTCTAGTGATTTTTCTCTTTCTTTTTCCTCTATCCCTACTTCTTCTAGTATCTTCACTACTTCTTCTTCTGTAAATCCCAGCATCTCATTTAAGCTTAAATCCATTGTGACGTTTAATGCTATGTTAAATCCACTCGTTAAGTCATCCAACATTATCGGGGATATCCCCGTTATGAATATCCTGTCTATTACGCTCTCTGTCCCTATCTTCAATGTCTCATAAAAGTCTCTTACAAAACCTGATGCCCTCACTATCTCTCTGTAAAATTCACTCTCACCCATCGCTATTATGTCATTGGCAAAATGATCATATTCGTCTATTATTAGGTATACCTTTTTACCTACTTTTTTTACTTCATTTATTATCGTCATTATAACCGCATTTATATCAGTTATTTGGTCAATTTTCTTCCTTATTTCTTCCGTATTTTCTAATATACCCTCGTATCTGTTTAATAAGGCATTTATTGAATTTTTCACACTTAACAAAAAGGACTCTTTTAGTTGGTCTTTGTTTTCTGTGTTTAGGCCTGAAAAATTCAGTTTGAGTATCATATAACTGTTCTTTAGTTTTGTAGGATTCTTCCCTATATATAAGTCGCTAAATAGTTTCTCAAAGTCTTTCTCATTTTTTATGTCATAGTAGTTCTCTAATGTGGAAAGAAAGAGACTTTTCCCAAACCTCCTCGGCCTTATGAAAAACAGGTATTTGCTATTTAAGTTCTCTATCTTCTCTATATACATCGTCTTGTCTACGTACAGGTATCCTTCTTCTCTCATCGCTCTGAAATTGGACATGCCATAGGGTATTTTCTTCATCTTTACCACTCCTAATTTTTCCTTTTTCTTTAGAGTGAACTACATCGCCAATGAATTGGCGAGCTTCGTGCTATCGGTGAAACCTTGTTGAAAGTCCCATCGGTACGCAACTGGGGTGTCCAACCCAAGTAACAGGCGAACCGCCGCCTATATAAAGACACGGTGCCGCTTATAAGCACCTGCCTGCATCTTTATATTTTAATGAACAATCCGGCGATATAAAAATATACCACTAACGCCATGGCGTCTACGATGGTGGTTATGAGCGGACTGGCCATGATGGCGGGGTCAATTTTAACCATTTTTGCTAAAAGCGGCAGTAAACCGCCGACTATCTTGGCCATAATCACTGTTACCACCAGTGTAAGACTGACCACCAGAGAGATGGTAGTGCTCACCTGCTCAATAACAACAAGCCGTAAGAAGTTCAAGCCAGCAAGAGAAAGGCCGACAATAACGCTCACCATAAACTCTTTTGCCACTACTCTAAAAACATCCCGTGTTTTTATTTCGCCCAGGGCAAGGCCCCGAATTACCATTGTCGACGACTGGGAACCTGCATTTCCGCCTGTATCCATTAGCATAGGTATAAAAGCGGCCAGGATTACCATATTCTGGAGAAAGTCTTCAAACTTTTGTATGATCCGGCCAGTGAATGTGGCCGAAATCATCAGAGCCATAAGCCAAAACAGCCTGTTTTTGGCCATGGTAAAGGGGCTCTGACTTATATAAGATTCTTCGGTAGGGCTTATTCCACCCATCCGCTGAATATCTTCGGTGTTTTCCGCTTCCAGAACGTCCATCACGTCGTCTATGGTTATAATGCCAACCAGCCGATTTTCCTGGTCTACTACAGGCATGCTTAACAGGTCGTATTTTTTAAACAATGATGAGACGAATTCCCGGTCATCGTGGGTTTTTACAGCGATGACCTGTTTGTCCATCAGGTCTTCGATCCTGGTGTCAGGGTCTGCCACCACCAGGTCTTTCAGGGAAACGACACCTAAAAGATGTCTTTCCTGGTCTATGACGTAACAGGTATAAATAGTCTCCTTTTTAGGAGCGGTATAGCGAATATGAGTAAGTGCTTGAGCCACCGTCATGTCGGCTTTCAGGTCTACAAATTCGATGGTCATGATGCTGCCGGCGGAATCTTCGGGATAATTTAAAAACTGGTTAATAAGCCTTCGTTCGCTTTCCGGCGTCGTTTGGAGTATTTTTTTTACTACATTAGCAGGCATTTCTTCCAGAAAGTCTATTTTATCATCGAAAAAGAGGTCTTCTACCAGGCTTTTTAATTCGTCTTCTTCGATCATCTGCGAAAAGGCTACCCTTATTTTATCCGACAGATATGAAAATACTTCCGCAGCCCTATCCTTAGGCAGCAGTCTGAAAGCCAGCAGGCTGTTTTTAGCGTCCAGATGGTTCAAAATTTCCGCTACGTCCTGTACCGGAAGTCTCGACATTTCTTTTTTTACGGCTAGAAAGTTTTTTTCCTGTAACCATTGGCGAAAAAGCTCTTCCATTTTTTCGATATGCACAATAATACCCCCTCTAGTTCGGAGGCGCCTCCGACGATGTGGGGTGCCGACGGAGTACCCCCGTTTTTTCGTATATGCTATTTATGGATAGAAAAAGGGTATAATATTGTCGAGGTAAGGGATCCATCCAGCACCACCACCTTTTTTATATCTAATTCCTTCATCTGCTATATTCCTTTGTTTTATTATATCATAATAATTATCATAATAAAGATAGTTTTAATAATTCATTGTCTCCCATCGCTATTATATCATTGGCAAAATGGTCATACTCGTCTATTATTAGATACATCTTTCTCCCTACTTTTTTTATTTCATTTATTAGCTGATTTATTATCGATTTTATATCTGGCTTCTCTTTTATATGTTGTTTTATTTCCTCTATGTCTTTAAATATGTTTTGATATTCGTCTAAAAAGCTGTTTATTGAATCAATTAGATTTTGTTTAAATGATATTTCTAATCTGTCTCTATTGCTATAAAAGTAAAAGAGTACAATTCACCTCAATCACACATTTTAATTGAAAGAATATAATAAATTGAAAAAAGAAAAAGGAGGATGGGTATGAGGCTTAAGTACTTAATTGTATTTGTATTGGTATTAGCCCTTACAGTTTCTTTATTTACAGGGTGTACAAATAAAAGTCAAAAACTTACAAAAATTAATTTTGTAGAAACAGTTCATTCTATTTTTTACGCTCCCTATTACGTAGCTGTAAGCCAAGGCTTTTTCAAAGAACAGGGGCTAGAGCTTGTCATTACAACTGCTCAAGGGTCAGATAAAGCAGCAACTGCGGTTTTATCTGGTACAGCAGATATAGGACTTCAAGGACCCGAAACCACTGTATACGTACTTAAAGAAGGAAGAGATGATTATCTTGTAAATTTTGGGCAATTGACAAGAAAAGATGGGTCTTTCCTCTTGGGGAAAAAGCCTGAACCGGACTTTAAATGGGAAAATTTAAGAGGTAAAAAGGTTATAGGTGGAAGGCCGGGTGGAATGCCTCAGATGACACTGGAATACATTTTAAAAGAGCACGGCATAAACCCAAAGACAGATTTGACCCTTATCACCAATCTTCAATTTACAGCCGCAGCGGGAGCTTTTATGTCTTCTGATGCAGACTATGTGGCGTTATTTGAACCTACAGCTTCCCTAGTTGAAAAACAAAAAGGGGGATATATTGTAGCATCAGTTGGTGCCTCCAGTCATGAAGTTCCTTATACCACTTTTAATGCAAAAAAAAGCTATATTGAAAAACATCCCGACATAATACAGCGTTTTGTAAATGCAGTGTATAAAGGAATGCTGTGGGTGGAATCTCATTCTTCTAAAGAGGTAGCAGAAGCAATTAAGCCTTTCTTCCCAGATACTGATGTAGACCTTATGGCGACAGCAATTGAAAGGTACAAAAATCAAAACACCTGGGGCACCACTCTAAAAATGAAAGTTGAGGATTTTGATTTTCTACAAAATATACTTTTGGATGCAGGTGTAATAAAAGAAAAGGTGGACTCACACCTTCTAATCAACAACACTTTTGCTGAAAAAGCTGAAAAAATGGTCAAAAAGTAAAGTTTTGGATTGTGCTCAATATGCCCCCCATATTGAGCACAACTCCCCTTTTATTAACTTCACATAGAAGGGAGTGCTTTTATGAATAAAATAATGGTCAGTCTTAAAGATGTATCCTTTAATTATCACACTTTAGAAGGTGAAACACAAGCTTTAAAAAATATTTCTTTTGATGTGTACGAAGGAGAATTTGTGGGAATTATAGGCCCTTCTGGTTGTGGCAAATCTACTCTTCTTTCGATTATTTCCGGCCTTTTAAAACCTTCTAAAGGGAGTGTAGATGTAAACGGGAAAATAGGCTATATGCTTCAAAAAGACCACCTCTTTGAATGGCGAAATATATGGCAAAATGTGCTACTTGGACTTGAAATACAAAAAAGTCTAACAGAAGAATCTAAAAAATACGTAGAAGGTTTGCTTGTAAAATACGGTCTCGGCGAGTTTAAAAACCATTATCCTAATCAATTGTCAGGGGGAATGCGACAAAGAGCCGCTCTCATAAGGACATTGGCTTTAAAACCCGACATACTTTTACTAGATGAAGCCTTTTCTGCTTTAGACTACCAAACGAGACTTGCCATATCCGATGAAGTGTATAAAATTCTTAAATATGAACAAAAAACTGCGATCATAGTAACTCACGATATCTCAGAGGCAATTTCTATGTGTGACAGAATTGTAGTTCTATCAAATAGGCCCGCCTATGTAAAAAAGATTTATGACATTGTCTTAACCTGCGAAGACCAATCTCCCATAGGTCGTAGAAAAGCTCCTGAATTTAGAGAATATTTTAATTCTATTTGGAAGGAGTTGGATGTTCATGTATGAAGCAGCAACCCCTTATATTTCAAAAGAGCACAGAGAATTTTTAAAAAAAGTAAAAAGAAAAAATGTATTAATACGAGTCACTCAATTTGCATTATTAATCCTCTTTTTCGCTACATGGGAAATTGTCGCAATGTATAAAATTGTAGACCCTTTTTTGGTCAGCCAGCCCTCCAGAATGTTAAAAACTATAATAACTTTAAGCCAGAATGGTTCTCTTTTTATGCACATATGGGTTACTTTGAGTGAAACGATAATAGGTTTTACTCTTGGCACAATAATTGGCATGATAATCGCCATACTTCTGTGGTGGTCAGATTTTTTGTCAAAAGTAGCAGAACCTTATTTAGTAGTACTTAATAGCCTCCCTAAAATTGCATTAGGTCCTATATTTATCGTTTGGATGGGAAATGGAGAAGCTCCAATAATTACAATGGCTCTTGCTATTTCATTGATAGTAACTATAATCAGCTTGCAAACGGGTTTTAAAGAAGTTGACGAAGAAAAAATAAAACTTTTAAAGACTTTTGGTGCCACAAAAATGCAAATACTTACAAAATGTATTCTTCCCGCCAGTGTCCCAACGATTATTTCCGCCATAAAAATAAACATCGGACTTTCCTGGGTGGGAGTAATTACAGGAGAATTCTTAGTTTCTAAAGCAGGTTTGGGATATTTGATTGTCTACGGCGGTCAAATTTTTAAGTTGGATTTGGTAATGACAAGTGTCCTGATACTCTCAATACTTTCTGCGTTGATGTACATTTTTATAGTGTATCTTGAAAAAAAGCTGATAAGGTGGAGATAGAAAACAGTGTTTTTTGTCTTTTTATGTGCTAAAATATGTATTGTAGTACTATAAATGCGGGGTGAAAACTAATGAAAATTGCATTGGCACAAATAAATCCAGTTGTAGGAGATATAAAAGGAAACTTCGAAAAGATAGTAGAGTTTATAAATACAGCAAAATACCAAAAAGCTGACCTTGTGGTGTTCCCTGAACTAGCTACTGTAGGTTATCCTCCTAAAGACTTTTTGTTTATGCAAGATTTTTTAGAGGCCAATGAAAAATATATAAATGAAATAGTCTTGCCCAATACTAATCAAATTGGAGTAATACTCGGTACGGTAAGACAAGACACAGAGGGCAACCTTTATAATTCTGCTTTTTTTATTTATGAGGGTGAAATAGTCGAGATTTTTGATAAGACTTTACTTCCAAACTATGATGTATTTGATGAAAAAAGGTATTTTAAACCAGCACAATTAAGAAAGGTCGCTTCTTTTAAAGGGATAAAATTAGGAGTTAATATATGTGAAGACATATGGAAAGATTATGTTTTTGAACCAAATGTAGATTATTCTGTTGATGTTTTAGAAGAACAATTTAAGCTTAAACCTGATATTTTTATAAATATTTCAGCATCTCCTTACTACCTGGGTAAGGAAAATATGAGAGTAGAAATGATAGAGAAAAAAATAAAAAAGTACGCAATTCCTTTTGTTTACGTGAACCAAGTTGGTGCAAATGATGAATTGATATTTGACGGTGCTAGCTTTGTAGTAAATGAAGAAGGCAAAAGAGTGGTACAACTTAAAGCTTTTGAGGAAGATATTAAAGTTTTCGATATAGATGAACTGAAAAATCTTAGGAAACTGCCCGAAATAAAAGAAGATATATCATGGGTATACAATGCTCTTGTCCTTGGTGTAAGAGATTATTGTAAAAAATCAGGTTTTAAAAAGGCAGTAGTAGGCTTAAGCGGTGGAATAGATTCTGCAGTAGTTTGTGCCATTGCAGTAGAAGCTTTAGGAAAAGAAAATGTTCTTGCAGTATCAATGCCTTCAAGATATTCCTCTGAAGGAAGCAAAAGTGATGCAAGAATACTGGCTGATAATTTGGGAATTGAATTTAGAGTAATCCCAATAGAGCCTGTGTTCAAAAGTTATTTATCCGTTTTCAATGGGGATAACAACGTTATAGGTGACCTGGCAGAAGAAAACATACAGGCAAGAATAAGAGGTAATTATTTAACGTTTATATCAAATAGGGAAGGGCACATTGTTTTAACTACAGGAAATAAATCAGAATTGGCAATGGGATATTGCACTCTTTACGGAGATATGAGCGGAAGCCTTGCACCAATTGCAGATGTACCTAAGACAATGGTATACGATCTGGCGAGGTTTATAAACAGAGAAAGAGAAATAATTCCAATTTCTATAATTGAAAAAGCTCCTTCTGCAGAATTAAGACCTAATCAAAAAGATGAAGACTCATTGCCTCCTTACAAGATTTTGGATGAAATATTAAAAATGTATATAGAGGAAAACAGGTCAGCAAAAGAAATAATAGAAAAAGGATATGATGAAAGATTGGTAAAAGATGTTATAAATAAAGTCAACAGAGTAGAGTACAAAAGAAAACAAGCAGCACCTGGACTCAAAATCACCACCAAAGCCTTTGGAACAGGAAGGCGTATGCCAATTGTTCACAACTTTAAACTGTGATTTTTAAATAACTTGTGAGGAGGAGATATTTTGTCAAAACAATTAAAAAGCGACATTGTGCTTATCTTAGTAACTATGGTGTGGGGGTCTACATTTATAATAGTCAAAAACGCTATACAGACACTTCCTGTGTACAATTTTCTTTTTATACGCTTTTTATTGGCTTTTTGCTTCTGGCAATAATATTCCATAAAAAGTTAAAAAACATTGACAATAAAACATTGGCTGCTGCTTCAATAATTGGCACAATGCTTTTTTTAGGTTATGCCTTCCAGACAATGGGGCTTAAATATACTACAGCATCTAAATCAGGGTTTATAACAGGGTTTAGTGTAGTATTAGTGCCAATTTTAGAAGCAGTGCTTCTTAAAAGAAAACCAACCAAGCCTGCAATTGTAGGAATTGTCCTCGCTTTTATGGGACTTATATTGCTTACTACAAACATTGATTTTACTGTTAATATAGGTGATTTTTTGACGCTTTTGTGTGCCTTTTCTTTTGGAATGCAGATTGTTTTAATAGCAAAATACGCCTCCACCTTGGATACATATTTACTCGCTACTATTCAAATAGGAATAGTTGCACTTTTAAGCGGCATTATAACTTTGTTATTTGAAAAGCCTTTGGTACCTACATCTGTCGATGTATGGTCAGCCATTGTAATAACCGGTGTTTTTGCTACGGCTTTTGCATATGTTGCTCAAAACACAATGCAAGCCTACACTACTGCCACTCATACAGCTTTGATATTTGCACTGGAGCCAGTTTTCGCTGCAATAGCTGCTTTTCTAATTGCAGGTGAAGTGATGTCTTTTAGAGCAATAATAGGCGGAATTTTTATGTTTGCAGGTATAGTGCTTTCCGAACTAAGCATACTTCTCAAAAATTGATAAGACTTGTGATACTCCCATTTTTTCTAACGCAGAAAATATTATAACCTCTTCTCTATTAATTTTAAAAATTTTACAAATATCTTCCACTGCTTTCCTACTCTCTGATTTATTTACTTTATCTGCTTTAGTCAGCACCACAGTGAAAGGTAAATTTTTATGCTTAAACCAATTTATCATTAAAAAGTCATCTTCAGTTGGGTTTCTTCTTATGTCTATTAAAAATAATCCATGGCGTAAATTTTGGGAGGTATTGAGAAAAGTTTCTATATTATGTGCCCATTGTTTTTTCATCTCTTTTGAGACTTTTGCATAACCATATCCAGGCAAATCTACTAAATAAAATTTGTTATTTATTAAATAAAAGTTTATACCTCGAGTTTTCCCTGGCCTAGAACTTGTTTTTGCAAGATTTTTTCTATTTAATACAGTATTTATCAATGTAGACTTGCCTACGTTTGACCTCCCGACAATTACTATTTGTGGAAGATTATCTTTAGGATACTGTTCCTCATTAAAAGCAGAACGGGCAAATTCTACAGTTTTAATTTTCATAAAAGCCCTCCTTAACCAGTGCAAAGTCAAGAACTTCGTCAATCTTTTCTACAAACTTGAATTCTAATTTTCGCTTTACACTTTGAGGAATTTCATCTAAATCCCTTTTGTTTTCTTGAGGAAGTATTACTTTTCCTATTCCTGCTCTATGGGCTGCTAAAACTTTTTCCTTTACTCCTCCAATTGGAAGGACTTTGCCCGTCAAAGTTATTTCTCCTGTCATTGCTACATCTTTTCTCACAGGAACTTTTTTAAGAGCAGACACCATTGCTGTCACCATTGTTATGCCAGCAGAAGGTCCATCTTTTGGAATTGCACCTTCAGGAACGTGTATATGTATATCGATATTTTTGTAAAAATCTTTATCTATATTCAGTTTCTCGGCATTCGCCCTTATATAGCTAAAACCAGCTTGTGCAGATTCTTTCATCACATCCCCTAATTGCCCTGTAAGATTGAGCTTGCCACTTCCTGGCATTATAGAAGCTTCTACAGTTAAAATTTCTCCTCCTACCCTTGTCCATGCAAGTCCAAAAACTATCCCTACTTCGTCTTTTTGATTCGCTTTGTCAGGGCGGTAAATAGGCTTGTCTAAATAAGACTGTAAATTTCTTTTTCCCACTTTTACTACTTGTGCATTTTCTTCCACTATCTTCTTTATAGCTTTCCTCACAATTTGAGATAAATTCTTTTCTAAGCCTCTTACTCCTGCTTCACGAGTATATTCCGAAATTATTCCTTTGATAGCAGATTCTTGGATTATTATCTTGTTATCTGGCACCCCATGTTCTTTTAAAATCTTAGGGATTAAATAATCTTTTGCAATATGAAGTTTTTCTTCTTCAGTATATCCAGAAACATATATAACTTCCATTCTATCTAAAAGAGGCGCCGGTATAGTATCTACCGTATTAGCCGTTGTTATAAACAATACCTTTGAAAGGTCAAAAGGCAAATCAAGGTAATGGTCTCTAAAAGTGGAGTTTTGTTCTGGGTCAAGAACTTCAAGCATTGCAGAAGCAGGGTCTCCTCTAAAGTCTGAGCTCATTTTGTCTATTTCATCCAGTAAAAACACAGGATTTTTTGAACCGGCTATTTTTATGGAATTTATAATACCTCCTGGTATAGCTCCGACGTAGGTACGCCTATGTCCCCTTATTTCTGCTTCATCTCTCACTCCACCAAGAGATAATCTGACAAATTTTCTATTCATAGCCCGCGCTATAGACCTGCCTAATGAAGTCTTACCAACACCTGGAGGACCTACAAGGCATAAAATAGGACTTTTAATTTTGTTGTAAAAACTTCTAACTGCTAAAAACTCTATTATCCTCTCTTTTACTTTCTTTAAGCCGTAATGGTCCTCATCCAATATTTTTTGTGCTCTTTTTAAATCTAAAATATCTTCTGTTTCGTAATTCCATGGCAAATCCAAAATCCAATCCAAATAAGTTCGCACTACAGAAGCTTCTGCAGAACCAGGCGCCATTTTAGAAAGGCGCTTTAATTCTTCTTTTGCCTTTTTTCTAACTTCTTCTGGTAAATCTTTTTCATTTAATTTCTTTTCATACTCCTCAATCTCTTGGTCAACTTCATCTGTCTCTCCTAATTCAGCTTTTATAGCTTTTAACTGTTCTCTTAAATAATATTCCTTCTGCAATTTGTCAATTTGGCTTCTCACCTTTGCATTTATTTCTTTTTCAATGTTTAGTATTTCTAATTCTTTCATTAAAAACCCTAAAAGAGTTTCTAACCTTTTATTTGCATCAAAACACTCCAAAAGCTGCTGACTTTGACTCGTATTTAAAGATATATGGGCCGCAATCATGTCTGCGAGTCTTCCAGGCTCTTCTATGCTTATAACACTGTATAAACTATCTATAGGCAGTCTCGAAGTCATATTTACATATTCTTCAAAAGCAGAAATAACACTTCTCATTAAAGCTTCAAGCTCTGGTGTCTTTTCAATTTCTTTTTGCACTTCTTTTTCTATAACTTCTACCTCAAAAAATTCATCATCTCTTGTCACTTGCTGAATTTCAGCACGACTTATCCCTTCTACCAAAACTCTTATAAGTTCTCCTGGCAGTTTTAACATTTGTTTGACTTTTGTAATAGTGCCAACTTTGTAGACGTCGTCAATAGAAGGGTCTTCTATCTCAGCTTCTTTTTGTGTTGTAACAAATATCAACTGATTTTTCATAAAAGCTTCTTCCAAAGCCCTAATTGACTTTTCTCTTCCTATATCAAAATGAAGCACCATGTATGGAAAAATAGTTAATCCTCTTAAAGGAATCATTGGCAATATATACTTTTTTTCTGTCATATCTTCACCCTCTTTTATGCAATATAATCCAAGCCCCCTTCCCATTCACTATTTTAGTATGTGAAGGAGAAGGGGGATTGATGTAAAAATTTTATTTTTTTACGAAACAGACTCCGTCTTTTTTATTTTCTTTTTGGCTTTTTGAGCATCTGAGTAAACCAATGTTGGCGGAGCCTTCTTTAGTACCGTCTCCTCTGTAATTATACACTTTTCTATGTTGTCACTGGATGGTATTTCGTACATCACATCCAACATAATTTCCTCTAAGATTGCCCTCAGTCCTCTTGCGCCGGTCTTTCTCTCCAAAGCCATATCTGCAATGAGCCCTAAAGCTTTCTTATCAAATTCAAGCTTTACACCATCTAATTCAAACAATTTTTCGTATTGTTTTGTCAGCGCATTTTTGGGCTCTGTCAAAATCCTTACTAAGTCATCCTTACTCAATGGGTCTAATGTAACTACTATTGGCACCCTTCCTATAAACTCGGGTATCATACCGAATTTAAGAAGGTCCTGTGGCATTATATGACTTAAAATTTCGCTTAAGTCTTTTTCTTTTCTGCTCTGTACTTCTGCGCCAAATCCTAAGCTCTTTTTCCCTATTCGGGATTCTATTATTTTTTCTATGCCTTCAAAAGCGCCACCACATATAAACAATATATTAGTTGTGTCAATTTGTATAAACTCTTGATGAGGATGTTTTCTTCCACCTTGTGGCGGCACATTTGCAATGGTCCCTTCTAAAATTTTTAACAAAGCCTGTTGTACGCCTTCTCCTGAGACATCACGAGTAATAGAAGGATTTTCTGACTTTCTCGCTATTTTATCTATTTCGTCAATGTAAATTATACCTTTTTCAGCTTTTTCTATGTCATAATCTGCTGCTTGTATAAGCTTTAAGAGTATATTCTCTACATCTTCACCTACATACCCAGCTTCAGTTAGAGAAGTTGCATCAGCTATCGCAAAAGGAACATTTAGAAGTTTTGCCAGTGTCTGAGCCAATAAGGTTTTACCAGAACCTGTGGGACCTAAAAGTAAAATATTGCTCTTTTGAAGTTCTACATCGTCTGGCTTTATCCTGCTGTTAATTCTCTTATAATGATTGTAAACAGCAACAGCTAAAGCTTTTTTAGCTTTTTCCTGCCCAATTACATATTGGTCAAGAAATTCTTTTATTTCCTTTGGCTTAGGAAGTTCTCCAATTCCCATATCAATATCTTCTTCAAATTCTTCATTTATAATTTCTTGACAAAGTTCAATGCATTCATCACAAATATACACACCAGGCCCTGCAACTAGCCTCTTTACCTGGTCCTGTGTCTTTCCGCAAAAAGAACACTTTAATTGCTTTTGATTATCGTATTTGGCCATAATTTCACCTCTTTTGGGGCGTTATTTTTTCTTCCTGACAAGGACCTCGTCTATAATGCCGTATGCTTTTGCATCCTCCGCATCCATGAAAAAGTCTCTTTCAGTATCCGCCTTTATTTTTTCAATAGGTTGCCCCGTATTTTCTGCTAATATTTTATCCAACTTATCTCTTAATTTTAAAATCCTTTCTGCATGAATTTTTATGTCTGTAGCTTGGCCTTGCATTCCTCCTAAAGGTTGATGAATCATTATCTCACTGTTAGGAAGTGCAAACCTCTTCCCTTTTGCACCTGCTGCCAGCAAAAATGCAGCCATAGACGCAGCCATTCCAACACATAGAGTCACTACATCTGGTTTTATATACTGCATAGTATCGTAAATTGCAAATCCTGCAGTTATTGAACCGCCTGGACTGTTTATATAAAGCCAGATGTCTTTATCAGGGTCCTCAGCTTCCAAGAACAAAAGCTGAGCAATAACTAAACTTGCTGTAGTATCATTTATTTCTTCTCCTAAAAATACAATTCTGTCTTTCAAAAGGCGAGAAAATATATCGTAAGAACGTTCGCCTCTATTTGTCTGCTCTACAACAATAGGTACAAGACTCATAATAATCACTCCTCTTTACTTATTATTTTACACTTACTGAAAATAAAGTCAATCGTCTTATAATAAGCTATATCCTCTTTTATGCTGTTTATCTGGCTTTCAGTAAGACTTTTCTTGAATTCTTCCAAATTTATTCTGTAATTCGCTGCCATCTCTTTTAATTTATTTTCTAATTCTTCCTCTGTAACTTCAATATTTTCCACTTTGGCTATTTTGTCTATGACAAGTTGAGTTTTCACTCTATTTAAAGCTCCATCCCACATCTCTTTTCTTAAATTTTCTAAGGTCTTCCCTGTAATTGATAAATAGCTATTTAAATCTAAACCTTGATATCTCAAATTATAATCTAAATCCCTCAAAGAAATATCTATTTGCCTTTCCACCATAACATCTGGTATATCAACTTTTGCGTTTTCTACAACTTTCATTACTGCTTTCTCTTTCATTTCATTTTCTGCTTCTACCCTATTTTTTTCTTCTAATTTCTTCCTTATATCAGCTTTTAATTCATCTAACGTTTCAAATTCACTTACATCTTTTGCAAATTCATCGTCTAACTCTGGCAGTTCTTTTTTATTTAAAGCCTTAAGAGTGACTTTAAAAACAGCTGATTTGCCTCTTAATTCTTCTACTCTATAATCTTCAGGAAAAGTAATATTTACATCAAAAGTCTCATTTACATTGTGGCCTATTATTTGGTCCTCAAACCCGGGAATAAAAGTATTGCTACTTAATTCTAATTCATAATTTTCAGCTTTACCGCCTTCAAAAGGCTTACCATCAATAAATCCTTCAAAATCTATTACAGCAATATCTCCGCTCTCAGCCGGTCTTCCTTCTACAGGCACAATCCTCGCATTTTGCTGTCTTAATTTTTCTAATTCGTATTCTACATCCCCATCGTACACATTATACTCTATTTTTTCAATTTCTATGCCTTTATATTCACCTAATTCTACTTCAGGCATTACAGGTACTGTTGCCTCTAAAATCAAATCTTTCCCTTTCCCAATTTGTAAAATATTAATATCTGGGTAATCAACAGGTTCTAAATTAAACGTTTTAAGAGCTTCCTTATACGCCTCATCAAAAACATACTCTACAGCATCTTCATAAAGGACTCCTTCACCATAATATCTTTCTACAATTACTCTCGGAGCCTTTCCTCTTCTAAAGCCGGGTACATTAAATTTAGATGCATTCTTTTTAAAAGCAAAATTTAAACCCTCTTCAAATTTTTCACTCGGTATTGTAAGTTCAATCGTCGCAACACTTTTCTCTAATTTTTTAAGACTCACACCCATTAAGCAAATCCTCCTATTCTCTTTCTTTCGTATAAAGTCTTCTAAACTTATAATATTATAACATAAAAAAACGGTGAATCAAACTCAAGTTGTTGTAATTTTATGCAAAAAAAATAATGCTTACTGCATTATTTTTCTGTCAAATATATATTTTTCTTCCTTGAAATTTTTATTGGTGCGGGCAAAGGGACTTGAACCCCCACGTCGAAAGACACCAGATCCTAAGTCTGGCGCGTCTGCCAATTCCGCCATGCCCGCATATTAAAAT
>Ga0224486_100262_pt1 | contig 21181 bp, 16 predicted proteins | sample TexhydDE_CT_test_FD_172013 | JGI IMG/M metagenome (GOLD analysis project Ga0224486, IMG submission 172013) | Fracking water microbial communities from deep shales in Oklahoma, United States - hydraulically fractured wells DE_CT_test ... | reverse complement strand
GGGACTCCGGTTCCCCCCCCCCCCCCTATTTTTTAAAGCCTGGTAATCCCCCGCGGGTCCAGGGCGTCCCTTAAGCCGTCGCCCAGCAGGTTGAAGGCCAGCACCACCGTCATGATGCAAAGACCCGGGTAGACCATGAGTTGCGGCGCCACCTGCATGTAAGGGCGGCCGTCGTTCAGCATGGCCCCCCACTCCGGCGTGGGCGGCTGGGCGCCGAGGCCCAGGAAGGAAAGCCCGGAGATAGCCAGGGTCAGCTTGCCCATGTCCAGCGTGGCCAGGATGATCACCGGGGAGAGCACGTTGGGCAGGATGTGCCGCGTGATGATGCCCATCTCACACGTGCCGCAGGCCCGGGCCGCCAGAACGAATTCCTTCTCTTTCACTGAAAGAACCATCCCCCGGATGACCCGGGCGTATCCCACCCACCAGACTAAAGATAACGCCAGCATCACGTTTAAAAGCCCCGGCCCCAGCGTCCCGGCGATGACCAGCGCCAGGATCAGGCCCGGAAAGGCCAGCAGCACGTCAACTACCCGCATGATGGCGTTGTCCACCCGCCCCCCGCAGTAGCCCGCCAGGGTACCCAGGGGGATGCTGATGAGCATGATCGCCGTCAGGGCCAGAGCCGCCGTGGCCAGGGAAACCCTCGTGCCATAGATCAACCGCGACAAGAGGCAGCGCCCCAGGTGGTCGGTGCCCAGGGGGTACTGCGCGCCGGGCGGTGCAAGACGCTGCGCCAGATCCACCTTTACAGGGTCGTTGGGCGCAATATAGGGCGCAAAGACCGCCACGGCCACCACGGCCAGGATGATCACCAGCCCCAAAAGAGCCAGTTTATCCTGCCAGAGTCTTGCCAGCACCTCACCCGGCAGCCCGCGCGGGCCGGCTCTTGCCCGGCCCGCCGGTTTCCCGGCGGCAGGATAACCGGCAACCCCAACACCGGAGTTTTTCGAGATGCCCACCGGCTACTTCCCCCTTTCCAGGCGGATGCGCGGGTCGAGAAAAACGTAGGATATATCCACCAGCAGGTTCACCAGGACAAAAACCACGGCCATGAAAAGGGCGTATCCCTGGATCACCGGGTAGTCCCGGTTGAAGATGGAATCCACGGCAAACTTCCCCACGCCCGGCCAGGCAAAGATGGTTTCCACAATTACCGCTCCCCCCAGAAGGTGCCCGAAGCTCATGCCCAGTAACGTCACCGCGGGCAAAAGGGCGTTTTTCAAGGCGTGGCGCCCGATCACCCACTTTTCCTTCAACCCCTTGGCCCGGGCCACCTTGATGTAGTCCTGCCCCAGCACGTCCAGCATGCCGGCCCGCAAAACCCGGGCGTAGACGGCGGCCAGCCCAAACCCTAAGGTTACCGCCGGCAGCACCAGGTGCTTCAACCCGCCCCGGCCCATTACCGGCAGCACCCCCAGTTTCACGGCGAAAAAGTAGATGAGCACGAGCCCCAGCCAGAAGCCGGGAAGGGAAGCGCCCAGAAGAGCCCCGAGGCGGCTTAAGTGGTCAAGGAATGCGTGCCGGTAAAGGGCAGAGAGGATCCCCGCCGGCAGGGCAAGACATATCATGAAGACCATGGCCGCGAAAGCAAGCTCCAGGGTGGCCGGAAAGCGGGAGAGAATTTCTTCCGCCACGGGCCGCCCGGTGCGAAAAGATTTGCCCAGGTCCCCGTGCAACATCCGCCACAGCCAGCGCCCGTACTGTACGTAAAGGGGGTCGTTTAAACCCAGCTCTTCCCGCAGGGCCTCCACGGCTTCCCTGGTGGGTTCCACCCCGCCGGAGCGCAAGATAAGCTCTGCCGGGTCACCGGGCGCCAGGTTAATGAGCCCGAAGGTGACGATGAATACCCCCAGCATCACGGGGATGAGGTACAGAAAACGCTTTAGCAGGTAACGGCTCATTTAATGCACGCTCCTGAAAATTAAAAGCCACGAAAAAGCAACCCCCTTTCGATGAGGAAAACATTGCCTTCGTGGCTTTTACCGTTCGAGTTTTTAACTGTTTAGATAGCCTTTGTTAGATTGCCTTTCTTAAAAACCCAACGACTTCGGTCGTCTTACTGGCAAAAATATTCTTTCATTAGTTTCATAATACTACATTGTGTAAAAAATTCCTGCAAAAAAGGCAAAACAAAAATTTTAACTAAAAAGTTTTAATGCAGGCAATTCATATATGAGCATAAGTATTCTCCTATTTAACAAAATCCAGATAGACTTTCCTTAACAGGCAATCTCTGCCTTACAGGCACGGTCCACCCGGCCGGTATACGCATAAGCACGGGCCGGGCAACCGCCGCCGCATAAGAATCTATCCGGACAGTTCCGGCAACCGGCCACTCTTTCCACGGTACGTCCCGGGAGCGGCGTTCCACGGCCAGGTTCTGCAGTCCCCTGACCACGTCCGGGGTTGTTAGCAGTCAACCAAAATTATTGGTTATCCTAGGCAAAAGTAAAAAAATTTTTAACAACAGTTTGACAGCGGTAAGTTTGCCGTGCTAAAGTTTTACTCGAAAGGCAAGCGTCCTATATGGTCGCTGGCGGGGGCCAGCCGTTCCGTTCCCGGGGAGCCTCCCTCTGGGAGCCGATGAACCTGTACCACACAGTGCAAGGAAAGTCTAGTCTTGCCTAAAGTTTGTAATGTGTCAGGAGGAGGTCATAATCCACTTCTTCCAGGAACTTCTTCTGCCTGGTTTCCTTCGGGTTTAAAAGCATAATGTTGATCCTGTCCTCATTGACAGGAGACACTATCCGCACGCGCCTTTCAGAGTACCGGGAATAACTGTAAATTAAGCTGCCGCCCAGAGCACAAAAAGAGCCACTGGACCCCCACTGGTTGGCCACCACCAGGTGCATTTGTTCGGCTATCCTGGCTTCCCAGATAAACTGGCTTTTTTCATCATTCCAGAGGGCGGGAACGCAGAGCACATCCACGCCCTGCTTGGCCAGGCTCTCCAGGCTTTCCGGAAAAAACAGGTCATACCCCAGTAAAATGCCCACCCTGCCAAAGGGGAGGTCAAAAAAGCAAAAATCTTCCTGTCCGGGGCGAGCCCATTCCCTGTCGGAGGGACTTAAGTGTATCTTTCTGTATTTTCCCAGCAATCCCGCCGGACCGATCAACACGGCAGTGTTAAACAGTTGACCGTCTTCCCTTTCCAACACCCCCATCACCACATACAGGTCCAGCTTTTCTGCCTTTCGGACAACCTCCACGGTAACAGGGCCGGGAACCGGTTCGGCCAGTTCTCCTGCCTGTGACGGTTGAGATATGGCCCCTGTTACAGCAAGTTCCGGAAAAACAACCAGGTCGAGCTTCATACCCCTGCGGGCAGCCAGGTCTGCAGCCTGGTCCAGTAATGATAAAATGCGCCGGGTATTTCTCACCGGCTCTTTAGCCTGTGGAGCAAACTGAACAGTGGCTACGGCAAATTCCTTTCCTGCGGGCAACCCCAGCAGCGCCTCCGGTTCAAATTGGGAAAAGGTATCCAGCGTTATACCGGCATAAAATTCCGGCCGCCTGTCGCCCAGGAGGACACCGGCCCCGGGGGTAAAAATTTTTCCGTTTTTTAAAGGCAACGTGCCATAAAGGATGGTGTCATGCGCAGACTGTACTTCCTTTAAAACGCTGCCGTCGGGGCCAATGATAAACGATTGTGAGGCATTACAGTTCATTGTCTTATCCTGACCCGTACGGTTACAGGCCAGTACATAAACTCCGTTTTCCAGAGCCCGGGCACGCCAGAAAACTTCCGGCGGGTAGTGATGGGGCGGCCAGTTGGCCGGGATCAGTAGCACCCGGACACCTTTCAGGGCAGCCATTCGCGCCGCCTTGTACCAGTATGTATCGGCACAGATGAGCACACCCACTCTACCAAAGCAGGTTTCTGCCACCAGCACGGGCAGGTTACCCCTGGCCGCCCAGAGATTTTCCTTAAACGCAGGGGCCAGCTTTCGATGCTCACCCATTACCCGGCCGTCGGGGCCTATGAGCACTGCGGTGTTATAATAAATACCCGATTTTAAATCCACTTCCGGCAGCCCCAGGCAGATATAGACCCCGTACCGGCGGGCCAGGGCACCGAACAATTCCGTGGTCGGGCCGGGAACGGTCTCCACAAAGAGGGAAATGTCCCTTCTGCTTTCAAAGGCATAACCCGTGGTGGCCAGCTCGGGATTTACAATGATCCGGGCACCACCGGCAGCAGCCTCTTCATTTAAGGCCAGCAACCGCCGCAGGTTATGTTCCTTATCTTTCCACTTGATGGCCGCATGGATTAAAGCTACCCTGACTTCTTCCGGCATATTTAACACCTCATCAAGAAACTTTTTTCCCACCCGGAAATTTCCGCCCGTCCGGCCAGATACAATGCCGGGGTTCCTTCTGGCAATTAAAAACGGGCAATCAAAAACCCCCGCTACGCATAAAGCGGGGGCATGGAAAATCAGACCTACCACCTCCCTATCCGCGTAGGCAGCATGGTGAAAAAACGGGGCAGGTCTCCTGGCTCGGGTTCATCGGAACTCCACGTCTTCCCATCCAGCACTCAGCCATGTTATGGTTCCCTTCGCCGTAACCTTATCGTAGCAGTAACCAATTTCTATCAAAGCTGAAAACAAGCTTACTGAGTGCTGGACAGTGACATTATGTGGGTCCCTTCCCCCTCACAGTGGCGGGACCGCGCCGGATTTGCACCGGCTTCCCTTTTCAGCCTGCCCCCATCAGGGAAGCAGGACACCCCGTTACGCATTATTTCAGTTCTAAAAAGGATGATATAAAGACCCGTAACCCAGCCCGTCGCATTAACAACGGTCCACCGAAATCAAGTTTCTACGAAGAAAATCCATTTCTTTGAGCCGTTACCTTTTTCCAGAAACCGCTATCGTTAAGCAGACGGAAGCCGGATTGGATGCCCTGGGCTTTTGAAGATTTCCCCTTTCCCATAAAAAGAGAACTATCCGGTTCTCTTTTGAACGTCAGCTATGCGTAATCATGAGTTCCCTTGACTACCTTTACCCCAAACTTTTCCGTAATCTTTCTGGCAAGCTCGTCCACATCCCTGTAGGGACAGGCCGGCCAGGCGTTAACCATACAGGTGGAAAGGTGGATAACATCAAAATCTACATTCTTCTTAACACAACCGATGTTTGGAATCAATGATCTCCCTGGACATTCACAGGTCAGGAAACCCACCACATTCACAGAATCATAATCCTTAAAGTTTCCTTCCCGGTCCCGGGCGGCTTTAAAACACTTCCACTCGCCGGGACAGCCATAACCCTGGGATACGTAGGAACCACAACTTACAATGAGTACATTCACCTTCCAAATCACTCCTTTTTTGGTTTTGTTATAACATACCACTTATCATATGTCAATTAATTGCTTCATCACTTGTCAATAAAACCTTCCAAACGGGTTCACCGTACACCAAAAAGGCTCAGCGTGGCGCTGTACACCTTTTTGTCGTACTCGTCTTCCCGGCCCAGGGTTTTGTCGGCAACCCGGGTGTAAAAAAGCCAGTGCCCGGGATTGCTCAAGATAAACTTCACCCGTCCTGCATCATCAGTTTTTGCGCTTAGCCCCCAGTCATCTTCTTCCCGCAGGCTCCAGGTCGCCTTCACTTCTGTCCCCGGTAAAGGCCGGCCGCGGTAAAGAACTTCCAGAATTACTTCGTCCCCCACCCGGTAAGCACCGGGGGTAAGAATCAGTTCGAGGTCGTGGGCCAGGTTGATGATTTCCGGTGGCTGCACCACCGGGCCGCAGGTGGCACAGAAATGCCCCACCTGCACGTATGTCCTGGCATACTGGTAGTAGTAGCCCACTTCCCGGGCATCCGGGTAGTCTTTACGCGTCCCCCGGCGGTAAAAACCGTCCGCGGTAACCGCCACCGGCCCGACGTCGTTCTCCACCGTCACGGGCCAGAACCCATCCCGGCCGGGCGTAAACGCCACCAGGTGAAACCGGTCATCTCCCGCTTCTACCTTTAAGGAAAGCTTTGCTCCACCGGGGATCAGCACCCAGGCCGCCAGCCGCGCCGGGTCCGCCAGGCCATCGGGACGCATGGCGTGCCCGTAAAAAATCCGGCACCGGGTTTCATGTCCTTCGTGACCATGACTTCCCTCGGGCAGAACCCAAATTTCGTGACCCTGCACTACCTTCAACATGAAGAACTCCTCCCCTGGTTTAAGTGGTATACTTTTAATGAGAGGACCAATTTGCTAACATTCCTTAATTTTAAAAACGCTCGCCCTGGAGGTGATTTAATGTCCTCCATCCCTGAGCACCTCAAGTTCACCTACGAAGATTACCTGCTTTTGCCTGAAGACAGGCGGTATGAAATTATCGGAGGCGATCTTTTCATGACTCCTTCCCCCAAGCGGGCGCATCAGAAGATAAGTTTAAACCTGGCTACCATTTTATGGTCATTCGCCAAAGCCCACGGCCTGGGAGAAGTTTACGAGGCGCCATTTGATGTGCTTTTCAGCCGCCACGATGTGGTACAGCCGGATGTGCTCTTCGTGAGCCGCGAGAACCTTTCGATTGTGGGGGAAAACAACATTCAAGGGGCACCCGACCTGATCATCGAGATTTTATCGCCTTCTACTGCCGAAAGAGACCTTGACCTGAAGAAAAAGCTGTACGCCCGCCATGCCGTCAAAGAATACTGGATTGTGGACCCCGACGCCCGGAAAGTGACGGTATACCTGTGGAAGGACAATGATTACGTCAAAACCGGAGTTTACGGCGAAGAGGATAGCTGGCAACCTCATCTTTTGCCCGGTCTCACCATCAAGGGCAAGGAGGTATTTGCGTGAACCTCCCCCGGGACAAGCCCGGGGGCTTCGTCCCGGAGGTTTCTCATGTCATCGGAATGCTACCTGCTAAAGCGCAGGTCTTACGCTTTCCTCGTGAGCTACATGGTCGCGTCACCACAACCAGGCCCGGTCCATAGGCGTCTACTACTCATCGTAGATACGTCAGGCCGCTTTTTTCGGCGCCAATACCTGCGGCCGCAGGTATTCCACTTTCCCGGGCAGCCTGCGGCCCCTGGTGAAACTCCCGTGCAGAGCTTTGTCCAGGATGCCGCTGGCTCCCAGCACGTCCCGGTGAATCCCGGTAAACCCGCAGGAAGCATTGCCGCACCGGTATACGCGCCCGGTCTGTCTGGTGTACTCCCCGCATACCGGGCAGGTGCCGGAGGTGCCGCGCTCATCCACCGCTACCAGCTCTGATGTTGTAGACGCAGTGGTTCGTTTTTCCATTCATAGCATGATTATAGCACTAGAACGGGTGTTTGTGGATACACTTGTCGCCCTTGACGGGCGACGCCCCGCTCGATCCACGGGACAAGCCCGTGGGTTTTCAGGGGCGGATTTCTATAAAGATGTTGCTCAGGTGAATGGATTGCCCGCGGTAAGTTGTGTCCAATGTGATGGTGTAAAATTGGTCCCCGCAACTATCACCCCCGGTTCTTCTCAGGCCTCCCGCAATCTATACTGAGCAATCCTTACAGACCGGACGTCCCTCCTGTAAAAAGGCATGATCTTTCATCATTTCTTCGCCGCAGCGGCTGCAGGTAATCATCTCCAGGCAGAGCTCGGGAAGACGTATTTCTGAATCTACAAATTGCATTTCAAAAATTTCTTCCGCCGGGCCTTCCAGGATGTACTTCATCAGGGGTTCCTGGCGGCGGTAAAACTCCTCCCGCTCCTCTTCTGTAGCTACGCCGTTGGCCACCTTTTCCATGAGGGTTACAAATTCATCACCTTCCCTGCTCAGCACCCCTGCCTTTAAGCTTACCCGCAAAGCCTGCCGCTCTCCCATGCGGGCAAAGGTAAAGACGTATTTGCCGTTGTCCCTGTAGACGAAGTTCCTCTTACCAAAGGTGCAACCCGACATCACCTGCACCGCGTCGGCGGCACAGGTACGGTTTTCCACCACGGTTACCAGATTATACCCGGGAAGATGAGCGTTTAGCTTTTCCAAAGCAACCTTTGTTGCCCGGTACCCAATGGCCAACAAACAACAGGGGTGCCCGTGAAAGGATACCACTTTTTCCCAATCGGTCATCTGAAAACACTCCTTCCCTTAATACATGGATCGGTACACAAAGTAATTGATACTGTGCGGGATTATAATCTCCCTCCTTCCTGGACTTTAAGAACGGCCGGACCGGGCGGCCGGGTGAACAATTTTAAACATGAAATATGTTGACTATCAAATTTCATACTCAATCATGGCGAAATGGTGGTAAAAGGCACCCCGGCGGAATTAAAGGCAATGACGGGTAACCCCGGTGCTTCCATGGATGATGTATTTACTTATTTTACCGGTAACTATCTGGATGCGGGAGGGGATTTTCGTGGAATCAGACAGGTTCGCCACATCAGCCGTCGCCTTGGTTAAACCGGCAATAAAAACAGCTGGCATAAAAATATTGATAATAGATATCCTGACCATTGTAGAAATGGAACTGCGCAAGCTGCGCCATGAACCGACCGTTTTATTCACCCGGGCTGTGCAGCCTGTCCTCTGGCTGCTGATTTTCGGCCAGGCTTTCAGCAGAGTACGTGCCTTTGATACAGGCGGGGTAACTTACCAGACATACATGACCCCGGGCATCCTCTCGCAATCGGTAATGTTTACAGCCATCTTCTTTGGTCTTTCGACCATCTGGGAAAGAGATATGGGTATACTGCAAAAGTTTCTGGCCATGCCCATACCCCGGGTGGCGCTGGTACTGGGCAAGGCTCTGGCAGCTGGAGTACGTGCCTTATGCCAGGTAACCATTATTTTTCTGCTTGCGGCCATAACCGGCATACCCCTGCACTGGCACCCGGCCCTCCTGTTAGCAGCCGCCGGTGTGGTCATACTGGGAGCCGTATTTTTTGCCACCCTGTCCATGATTATCGCCGCCATTGTTAAAACCCGTGAACGTTTCATGGGTATCGGCCAGTTAATCACCATGCCCTTGTTTTTTGCTTCCAACGCGCTGTATCCCATCTCCATCATGCCCGACTGGCTGCGCGTGGTGGCATCGGTCAACCCGCTAAGTTATATGGTGGACTTCCTGCGTGGCGCCCTTGTTGCCGGCCAATTGACCAACTGGCAGGCGGACGTAGGAGTTTTGCTGGTAGCCTGCATTCTGGCTACAGCAGTGGGCACATACCTCTATCCCAGAGTGATTGCTTGAACCGCTCTTTTACCTGATCTCAGCCATCCAGCATTTTCAACCTGAGCCAGCCCAGGGTAAATAAAACAACACTCCATCCTCCCAGCACCGCCGCCAGCCGCCAGTTGAATCCGTTCCCGGTCAGGGTGGTGCGTAACAGTTCTGCCGCCGGGGTAAGGGGCAAAAGCTATACCACGTGCTGCAAGAATCCGGGCAGGCGCTCCACGGGGATCAGGGTACCACTTAAAGCGGTTATATCAGCTCAGAAACAGGAAATCACATCCTGGATAAAACCTTCGACCAGCCCCTCTCAAAGTAGATTTACCAACCGTCATCCCCGAGCAGCCAGAACTACCTTTGCCATTCCCTTCGTTCCGGTCATATCCAGCGGCGCCACCGGCGTCACCTGCAGGCCCCACCTGGTCTCTGTTACCACTGCTTCGACCCCATATACAACACGAATGTTCTCCGGCGTAAGCACCGTTTTGGGAGTACCGGCGGCAACAATACGCCCGTTATGCAGCAGCAACAAACGATCGCTAAAGCGGCTGGCCAGATTGAGATCGTGAAGCACCATTACCACCACCCGTCCCTGTTCCGTGGCAAGTTCCCGCATCCGCGCCAGAACCTCAAGCTGGTAACGTATATCCAGGGTCGCCGTGGGCTCGTCCAGTAGAAAAACCTCGGGTTCCTGGGCCAGGGCCCGGGCAATAAGCACTTTCTGCCGCTGGCCGCTGGAAAGTTCACCAAGCTGCCGCTCCCCCAGGTCGGTTAAACCCAAATAGGCCAGCGCCCTGGTTACCGCAGCAAGGTCGCCATGGCTAACTCCCCAGGTGAGGTGGGGACGGCGTCCCTGCAGCACAGTTTCCAGTACGGTGCACGGAAAAGCCTGCCCCGTACCCGGTGGGGGCACATACCCCAAATAGCGGCCCACCTCCCGGCCACGAAGAGCGGCCAGGTTTTTCCCATCCAGAAAAACCGTCCCCATACGCGGCTTCAACACCCTGGCCAGACAGCGCAAAAGGGTACTCTTGCCGGAACCATTGGGCCCTATAATGCCCAATGTCTCGCCGGCCTGTACTTTAAAGGTCACATCTTCCAGAACTGATACGCTTCCGTAGGAAAAACACACGCCCTTAACTTGAAGCCGCACCCCGATTTCCTCCTCTCCTGGATACAGTACCGGGGGTACGCTGGTTTACGGAGCACCCCCGGTACTACCTTAATTAACGGATAATCACCTGCCGGGCAGATGCATTCCACTCTGCCTGCAGCCCCAGCGCCTGGGCTACAAAGCGGTAGGGTAGCATTGTCCGCCCGTTGACTATTTCCGGCGCCACATCCATAGAGATGGGCACACCCTGGAGGAGATAGGACTTTTGCCCCACCCTGAACTGAACCACCCGCTTGCCGCCCAGCAGGGTTACGGTTTGATTTGCACCGTCCCACAGGATGTTTTCGTCACTCAGACCGGCAGCCAGGGCAAGGTATCTCACCGGGGCATAGGTGCGGCCGTTCTTAACGTAAGGCTCCACGTCCATTTCCCTTTCCGTGCCGCCGGCTTGATACATTTTACTGCCAATGGTGAATACAGCCGCCACCCTAATCTGATCCGGGGCAGGGGTGTCACATGTGGCCAGAGGTACTTTCAGTTCATTTAATGTACTGGAAAAAATCCTTTCAGTCTCGCTTAAGGCACTGCCGCTTACTTTCAGATTGACCGCGCCTTCCGGAACTGTTCTATCTACGGTTAACACTATACCGCTGACCGTGATGGTACTACCCTGTGTTTCTGTACCGCTACTTGTTTCAGTACCACTACCGGTTACTCCCCCTTCTGTACTGCTGGCGGACTTTTCTTCTGCTTCACCGGTGGGGGAACCTTCAGACTGCGCAGCAGATTCCTCAATCGGTTTACTAACAGGACTGACACTGGATGTCTTGACAGGAATCACCAGCACCCGGTCGCCCTGTTCGAGTCTGATATTAGTTTTGTCTAAAACCAGATCTCCGGTGCTCACTTCCACCACCGGTTTTTGAGCGAAAGTAACGCCTTCAGGTAGCTCAAGCCTGAGGAATGCCGTGGCACCGCTGGCGTCCCTGGCCCGCACAGCACCAGGCATATTTTCGGTAATCGTCAGCTTGCCGCCGGGCTGGTTGGGAACACCAATGCGTACCGTGGTCTTTTCTGCAACCACCGCAACCGGAGGCTGCACATAGGCTACAGTTACAGTACCCCTGGCCCCGGCAGAGCCGCCCACGGTGATATCCACCTGCTCGGGAGCATCCAGAGCCAGGTCAACCGTGGCATATTTGAAGCAAAAAGCGGTTTTCTCAGTACCTGACCTGATCACGGTAAATTTGACTGTTTGTCTGTCATCGCCCACCAGTATGGGACCGCTCAGTTCGCCATTTCCGGCTTCCCTTTTTACTGTGGGATAAGTGTTCCATTTAACTCCTTCAGGTAATGTTAGGGTGATGGTACGACCCCTGGCCAGATCACCGGCCATCCCCTCAGTCACGGTAAACTCTCCTATCCGCTGGTTGCTGTGGCCGGCAACAACATCGGTGGCAGTTTTGCCGTTGACGGCTGCTCCTGCAGTGCTGTATTCAGCTACTGTAAGCAGAGCCGGATCAACACCCGGATTGTTGCCCTCGTAGCTTACCTGTACATTACCGGGCCGGGCTATGCTTTCGTCCACGGAAACTGTTCCCGAAATAACCACCCGTCCCACCCCGGTATCCTTCGTGGTTTCTTTTTTGATTTGTAAATACAGAACACTCCTGCCACTGGCATCCTCACCAATGGCATAATCAATATCACCTGACTGCCACCCCCAGCTGGGAAGCAGAACCACGGTTTGCCAGGTAAAACCAGGGGAAAGGACAAATTTTACCGTATCCTGTTTTCTGAAGTCGGTACCGTTCATTTTAAGAGCCCCGGGGACATTCTCCTTAAGGGTAATATTAGCCACTTCCCCCCCCAGATCGGTCAAGCTTTCCGGCGAAGCAGCCGTAGCCGTACTTCCACCAATGGAGACATTGGCCACCGTTACCGTCCCGGAACTGAACCCGCTGCTCGGAGGAGCGTCAATGGTTACATTTATCTTCCCGGATTCCTCAGGCGGCAGGGCCTTGATATAAACCTGGTCGAAGTAGATGTAGCAGCGGAAAGTAGATGTTGCAGATTTTCTGTTTATTTTCGCAACCTTAAGGCTAAAAGTGCTCAATCCTTCTTTCCACAGGGTAACGCCACTGCTACCCAGAGGGATCTCATCTCCTATCCTGTACACCGTATAATCAACAGGATAAGTGGCATCGGTCACCGACGGCCAGTAGGATGAGCCGCCAGGGAAATACAAGCGCAATTGCTGCAGTTCCACAAAGGAAGGCAGGCTGATGGTAACCCAATCTCCAGTTTTAATGGAGTTTGCGTACTCTTCTTTGAGCAGTAACGTGCCCAGGGCCACCGTGCTATCGGCACTGACGGTAGGAGTTTCCTGGACTTTAGCTGTTGTATAGGCCGCTGCCGGCCCGGCCGCAGTCAGCAAAAAGCAGGATACGCAAATCAACACCAGAATTTTGCGCAGCATGGCTGTCATCCAATCTCCCTTAAAACCTTTATTTGGCCGGATAAGCATAAGCCCCTTTAAGCTCTATGCTGTGAAATTTCTTGAGCATCTCTTTGTGGATCGCCTCCGGGTCGATGTCCCGGAAGAGGTCCGGGTAAATCCATTTGGCGAAGTAGGCCAGGCCGACGATCGCCCGCGGACCGGTATAAATCTCGCTGGAAAGCATATAAACTTTCCCCTGCTGTACGGCGGTAATTTTGTTCCAGCCAGGGCGGCGCATCATTTCGGCGCGCTTCTTTTTCATCGCGTCCGCATTCTCCCCGTAACCGCTGGGAACGCTGGTACTGCACGCTTTAATGATCACCTGCGGGTTCTGGGCCACCACCCACTCCGCGTTCACCTTCGGGTAGGGCTGCCGCAGCGCCGCGCAGATGTTCCTCCCCCCAACGCAGTCCAGCATCTGGGCGCCGCCGGAGCCGGGGGCCGCGGCGGAATAGTCCGTATAGCCCTCGAGGTAGACCCGCGGCCGCTTGTTAAGCGGGATGTTCTTCGTCCGTTCCTTAAAAAGCTTCTGGTACTTCTCGAAGTAGGCAAGGTACGCTGCCGCCTCCTTCTGGCGGTTGAGGATAGTCCCCAGGGTGCGGATGTCCTGTGCCATGGTATCGATATTGTAACAGTCGAGAAGCACCACGGGTATGCCCGCCCGCTCAATCTGGGCAATAATTTCCGGCTTCAAGAATCCGCCGTAGCCGAAGACCACGTCGGGTTTCAGCGCCAGGATCTTCTCCACGCTCGGAGTGAATGCCTTACCCACCTTCACTTTACGTTTTACCACGGGCGGAAAGTCGGCGGTGTCCGCGACGCCAACAATTCTTTTCTCCTCCCCGAGGGCATAGATGAGCTCGGTGACGTCGGAGTTCACCGAGACGACCCGCTGCGGCGGGCAGGGAACGCGGACCGTGCGGCCGTGGGAGTCCTTGATGGTAATCCGCTTTGGCGGCGCAGGAGCGCTCCCGCTACCGGCACTACCGCTACCGGTAACAATAATCACTGTGCGTTTCGTCTCGTTCCAGTCCACTTTGGCGCCCAGCGACTCGCCGATAAAGCGCAGGGGGACCATTGTCCGCCCGCTCAGTATCTTACCCGGCACATCGAGCGTAACGGGCTTGCCGTTCACGTAGGCCGTCCTCTGGTCGATAACCAGCTTAATGGTGGTGCCGCCCTTTATCCCGGTAACGGTGCGGGTTCTATCGTCCCACTCAACCCGGGCCCCAAGGGCTTCAAAGATGGCCCGGAGAGGCACCAGCGTGCGACCCTGTTCGGTCACTGGCGGCGCATCGCAGGAAAGCCTCTCGCCATCAATTGTGATGGCGATCGCCGACGCCTCCGCCGACAAAATACCTTTCCCACCCAGTAAGGCAAAAATAAACGCCATCAAGAACCAGAGAAGCACCACTTTCTTGCTCTTTAGCATCAAAGACCCTCCTTATCAGCCCCGGAAAAAAACTACGCTCACAACTTCCCTCACATTTTTTAAAACTTAAAACTTTAACGTGTAACTTCTAACTTCCCACCTCTACTTCTCACCCCCACCACTGCCGCTTTTTCTTGATTAGGAGGTAGATGAAAAAGGGAGAGCCCATCAGGGCGGTGATAATCCCTACCGGAATTTCCGTCGGCGCAATGATGGTCCGCGCCAGGGTATCGGCCAGAAGCAGGAGCACCGCTCCCATCAGGCAGGAGCAGGGGATCAAAAACCGGTTGTCGCTGCCCACAAGCATCCGGCAGATGTGCGGCCCCACCAGGCAGACAAACCCGATGATGCCGGTGAAGGCCACCGTAGCCGCAGCAGCAAGGGTAGTCAGAGTCAGGGTATAAACCCTCAGGCGCCCTACATTTATCCCCAAGCTTGCCGCCACCTCCTCCCCGGCCCCCAGGACGTTGAGATCCCAGGCGTACAGGAGCAGTCCGGCCATACAGAACAGCACCACCGGAGTAAGCAGCATCACAGTCTGCCAGTCCGCCCCCCAGAAGCCGCCCATCAGCCAGACGACGAGTTCCTTTAAGGCATCGTTATTGGAAATGTATTTTAAAAGCGATACCCCTGCCTGGAAGAGATAGCCCACGGCCACCCCGCCCAGAACCAGCGTTTCGGGCGCCATGCCCTTGAACCGGGCCAGGGAGAAAGCCAGGAGTGTGGTCAACCCCCCGAAGATGAAGGCGTTGGTAACGATGAGCCAGCGCGATACGTCAAGATAGTTCCCGCCCACCAGGCCCGTCCCCAGCACGATGGCCAGGGCCGCCCCAAAGGCCGCGCCGCTGGAAAGCCCCATCGTGTAGGGCGAGACCAGGGGGTTGCGCAGCACCCCCTGCATCACCGCTCCGGCCCCGGCCAGGCTCATCCCGGTGATGGTGGCCAGCAGAATGCGGGGGAGGCGGATCTCCCAGACCACCGTCTCGGCCAGATCACTTTCCAGGGTTACCGGCACACCCAGATGGGAAAGAATTACCCGCCAGACGTCCGCCACACTTATCCCGGCAGCTCCCACCGCGGTAGCCACCAGGGCAGTAGCACCGGTTAAGCCGAGCAAAACACCGACCAGGAGGATTTTCCGGCCGATGTGGCGGGAATATGCCGTTTTAATAGCACTTATATCTGCCCCCGGACCGGGGCCACCTACTTCGACGGGTAAACCCATACGCCTTTAAGCTCCTCCCCGTAGAACTTCTTGAGCATCTCCCGGTGCACCGCCTCCGGGTCTATATCTTTAAAGAGCTCCGGATGCAGCCACTTGGCGACGTAGTATTCGCCCGCCGCCCCGCGGGGCGCACAGGTAATGAGATCCGAAATCAGGTAGACCCGGCCATGCTTTACAGCGTTCGTATTTTTAAGGCCCGGGCGGGACATGAGCTGACGGCGGAGTTCCTCCAGTTTTTCAGTATCCTTTACTGTCCAGCCGGAGAGTTCACGCCCGACATATTTAATAATCACGTCCGGATTCTTAGCTGCCACCCATTCCGGATTGACCACGGGGTTAGCCACTCCCAGTTCGGCAGCAATATTGATCCCGCCGGCCCACTCAATTAGCGGCTGCAATCCTGAACCAGGACCACCTGTTTTCCAGTCACCGTAAGAATACTCCCAGTATACCTTTGGCTTTTGCCCGGAGCCCAGTTCTTCTGTCCGTTCCCGGACTGTCCGCCACTGCTTCTCAATGTAAGCTGCAAAGGCATTGGCCCGTTCCTGACAGTTAAAAACCAGGCCCAGCGTCCGAATTTCCCTGGTTAAAATTTCTGTTTTGTAGCCATAAATTTTCAGGACGGGAATTCCGGCATTTAGAAGCTGATCCCTTTGAGGGGATTTCAGAAAAGCTTCGATGACCAGGTCCGGCTTGAGTGCGATAATCTTTTCCACGCTGGGGGTAAAAGAACTTCCTGCATCTTCAACTCCCAGAACATATTCCGGCCACCCATTCTTTTTGGTGGATTCATCAACCGCGATCACCGCTTTTTCTACTCCCAGAGCCTTTACTATCTCCGCCGGATAAGCACCCAGAACCACCACCCGCCCGGGCGGGCAGGGAACTGTAACTTCGCGTTCCTCAATTTGCCCATCAGGGTTAATCAGCTGCTCTTTAACGGTCACCTCTTGCCTGGAAGACCCGCCCTGGCTGGAAGTACAGCCACTGCCCAGAATAGCTACCACCAGCAGTACCGCTACCGTTGCAGGCAACCACTTCTTCCCCCAAATCATTGGCTACCCTTCCCCCCCCGAAAGCAAAACTAACTCCCCAGCTTAGCCTTGATTTCCCGCATCTTGGCTCCCCAGTCGGCCACCTCCTCGGCGGTGAGGATGTCGATGGCGCCGCCCTGGAAGTCGCCCTTGATGTCGCCCATTCGCTCCTCCAGCCAGCCTTCGATCTCCAGGTAGTGTTCTTTCAATCCTTCCAGCACTTCGGGATCGGCATTCCACAGGCCCCGCTGGTGGGCCTCCAGCAACCGGCGGGCGATTTCTTCCAGCGCCCAGGGGTTGTGTTCTTCAAAGAAACGGCGGTTTTCTTCGTCCAGGATAAAGGTCCTGGTGATGTCGTCGAAGATCCAGTCGTCCACTTCCTGCGTGGTGGCTTCCCAGCCGTAGACCCGGCCAATACGTTTGGAAATGTCCCCGGCGCCTTTATAACCGTGCCGCTTCTGCCCCTCGATCCACTTCGGGTTCAAAAGCTTCGTCCGGACCACCCGCCGGATCTCATCGGCCAGGGTGCGTACTTCCACATGCTCCGGTTCCCTGGTATCGCCGTAGTAGGTCCTCACCTCTTTGCCGGAGGCCACCCGGGCGGCGGCAGTCATCCCGCCGTGGGTGCCGAAGTAGCAGCAGCAACCAAAGAGGTCGTACTCGTCGGTAACCACCTTGTTGTAGGTTACATCCACCGTCTTCAGGCTGGCCTGCAACTGGCGGAAGGCCTCCTGGCCAAAGACGCCCTTGCCGTAGGCGTAGCCATTCCAGTAGATAAAGATATCGGCCAGGTCCTTCTCTTCTTTCCAGGCCGAGGCGTAAACGGCCAGGTTTACCCCGGCCATGTAGGTGCCGGGCTTCGAGGCAAAGATGCGTAAAGTGGCGTCCCGCCAGGCCTGCGGGTCGTTCTGCCCGTCCAGCCGGGCCAGGGTGTGCTTGCGGACGTAGTTCTGCTCCGGCGGCTCGTCCAGGGCGGCCACGGTCTGAATGGCCTCATCTAAAAGCTCCACGCAGTTGGGGAAGTTGTCCCGGGTAATGCCGGATACCCGCACGGTCAGGTCAATGCGGGGGCGTCCCAGTTCTTCCAGCGGGATTACTTCGATACCCGCCACCCGACCGTTGGGCAGCCACCGGGGACGCACGCCCAAAAGGTAGAACATCTGCCCCAGGCCTTCGCCGTCGGCCCACATGATGTCGTTGCACATCCAGTAAAGGGCAATGTTTTCCGGATAGCGGCCTTCATCAGCCAGGTGTTTTTCCAGAATTTTTTCCGCCAGGCGCCTTCCCACTTCCCAGGCCGCCCGGGTGGGCACCCGGTGGGGATCCAGGGAATAGAAGTTGCGGCCAGTAGGCAGTATATCGTCCCTGCCGCGGGTGATCAGCCCCGAGGGACCGGCCGGAATGTATCTCCCCTCAAAACCGGCCAGCAGCGATTCGATCTCCTCTGAAGCCTCAATACGCTCGTTCAAATCCAGCACCCGTGGTAAAAGGGCGTTTACTTCCGGCAAAGCCTCGGGGCAGATAAACTTATCCCCCAGGACCTCTTGAGCAAAACCCGGATCCACTTCCTGTCCCTTTAAGAACCGGCCAATAAAGGCTTTAGCCGCAGCATCAATTTCTTCCAGGAGAGCACCATAGGACTTGCCGTAGCGAGTCGAGAACCTTCCCTGGTCGGCCAAAAGCCCGGCCAGGTCCAGATTCATGAGGCCGGCCACTGCCCGGCGCAAAGAGACCTTTTCCCCGGCGTCAAAGCGCAGGATGGAGTTGATGAATTCCACCCGCCGCTCTCCTTCCGGTATCTCGCCGAAGATGTGCTGCCCGTCCTGGATCTGCGTATTGCGGATGGTGGAAAGCACGGCATGGGCTTTTTCGGCAATGGCGGCAAAATTATCATGGCCGCCTTCCACGGGAATCTGCTTGTCCAGGTTGGTCTTTTTAATTTCTTCAATAATTAAATGCTCTAGAGTATGGGCCCGGGCCGGGTCGGCCACCCTGGCTTTTTCGTATTCCTCCAGGTAGCGCTCCAGCTCGGCCAGCTCGTCGTAGAGACCACCCCCGGTCATCACCGTCTGCATGTGGTCCACCAGGGTGGCATAGCTCCTCCTTTTGGCAATGGTGCCCTCCGGCGGGTTATCCGCGTTGTAGATGTAAAGGTGAGGGAGGGATCCGATGGCTAAATCCGGGTAACACTCGCCGGAGAGTCCCACGCCCTTGCCGGGCAGAAATTCCAGGTTGCCGTGGGTGCCTACATGAACGATCACATCCACGCCAAAGTCCCGCTCCAGGTAGCGGTAGGTGGCCAGGTACTGGTGCGGCGGCGGGATGTCCGGGTCGTGCAGGATTTTACAGACCTGCCCGTCGCAGCGGGCACCGGCACAGCCCCGCTTCGGCTGCACGCATACCACAGCGTTGCCATATTGAACTCCGGTAATGACGATTTTCCCTTCGTGGACCATGGCCGCGGGTACGCCGTTTTTGGCTTCTCCAGGCGGGGCACCCCAGGCTTCAGTAAGCCGTTCCTTCACCCGCAGAGATAAATGATCATACCATTGCCGGTATTCTTCCACGGGCATGAGCTTTAACGCCCCGCCCTTGCTGATAATTTCATCAGTGGTAGTCCAGCGGAATTCCGAGATGGCCTTCCGGTTCATAATGGCGTCAATTAACTCTTTGCCGCTGGCAGGAACTTCCACGGAATAACCCGTTTCCTTCATACGGCGCAAAATCCTGGCCACGCTCTCCAGGGTGTCCAGGTTGGCTCCACCGCCCACCGTGGCTTCCACCGAGGCACATGGGTTGTTGTGCAGGATAAACGCCACTTTTCGCTCCTGCACCGGCTTTTGCGCCAGTTCAACCCACCTGGCCACTCTTTCTACCAGGTGCCGGCAGCGCTCTTCCACCGGCACGCGGATTTCCAGCTCTCCTTCACGCCTGGCTCCGGCAATGAAAATCGGCTCGATGACCCCTTCAAACTCGGGTAGAGCTACACACCAGGCAATGTCCCGGTTTAAACCCTGGGGATCTTCTGCCCATTCCTCCACCGTGCGGTAAAAGGAGGTTACCGGCTGGAAGACGGGCACGCCCAGCCGCTGTAAGAGGGTCACTCCTGAAGAGGCCACATCCTCGCGCAGGAAGTCATCGGTTCGGGTGCGGGCTTCCAAAAAGAAGGAGAGCAGTTTAACCAAAGCGTTGATCCGGGGCCGTCCCCCGGAGTCGAAGAAATACTCCCTGACCACTTCTCCGGAACCCCTGGTGCCCAATTCGGCATCTTTCAGGGAATAGCAAAAAGCAGGAATTACCTTTAATCCTTTTTCTTCCATCAAACGAATTAATAGGTCCTCTACAGCCAGGTTGCCGTTTACCCAGTTGTTGCGGGCAAAGAGCAGGCCCACGGTGGGAGCGGAAGCGACCAATGATTGGGGCCAACCGGCTTGACTGAGGTATGTCTCGTACCAGGACAGGTAATCTTCTACCGTAGCAAAACAACCAGAAGCGGCCGGGTGGTAAATACCCTCCCAGGGGAAGGTAAGCGGCTCGCTGTACTCCAGCCGTTCACCCAGAACTTCGACAGCCAGATACCGGAGCATGTGGGCAAAGTTTTCTTTGCCGCCCTGAACTATATATGTGTAGCATTTGGAAACCACATCCGGCCCCACTGTTGAAAGGACCCACAAAGCCGGATCATGGGCCACGCAAACCACGGGCCTGGCCAGTCGTTTTACCGTCTTTTCCAGTTCATCCCAGACAATTTCTGCCGCTGAACGGTAAAGGAAAATCAGGTCGGCCCGGGCCATGTCCTCGAGGGCTTCAGTGAGATCTTCCTTACCCTCATCTAAAAAGCGGGCCGAGTAAACCTTAACCTCCAGCTCGTCCCTGACCAGCTCTGCGGCCCGCCGCATAGTGGTGGTGTGGCTGTGCCACATCACGGCGGCAATTTTTTTCATGAAACCACCCCCTGTCCATAAAATAAAAAGCCACGAAGACAATAACCCTCCTTCGTAAAGGAAAGTTCCGCCTTCGTGGCTTATTACTTAAATATTAAGTTTTAAAAGCGGTTATTATTTGAAAATGTTACGAGATGGCGACTCCGGTCGCCTTTGTAATAATACGGGTTTAGTTTCCCTCTATTTCTACTTAAGGTGGAAATATTCTACTCAAAGTGAAAAATTCCTCCTGGAACAAAAATTTTATTCAGGTATCTTTTTCCGCGGGATGAGGCAAACTTCAAGATAAAAATACTTTAAGGAGGTTATGCACATGAGTTGTTCCAGCATCAAGCACCGTTTTGAAGAAGAAAGGCAAAGGGGTCTCTCTTTTGAACGGGCCATGGAAATGTACCGGGAACTGGAGGGCTCCCTAGCAGCTCACCGGCTGGAGCTGGAGGATTTGAAACGGACCAATGCCGATCCGGACCGCATCAGTCACCTGCAGGCACATATAAATGACGGCGAAAAACTGCTCAAGGAGATGAAACAGCTTCACCTGCATTAAGGAAGGGGGCCTTACAGGCCCTCCTCCTTACCTGACCCTTTTCACCACCATTACGCCAGCAACAAACAACACCGCCGCATACCCCGCCAGCACTGCCAGGGATACGGGCAGAAGCCCGTCCCCGCGGGCCAGGGCACGTAAGGCATGGCTGGCGTGGGTTAAGGGCAGCACCTCTATTATGTACGCTACAGCCCCGGGCAGGCGGTCGGGGGA
>Ga0224486_100258_pt1 | contig 21367 bp, 20 predicted proteins | sample TexhydDE_CT_test_FD_172013 | JGI IMG/M metagenome (GOLD analysis project Ga0224486, IMG submission 172013) | Fracking water microbial communities from deep shales in Oklahoma, United States - hydraulically fractured wells DE_CT_test ... | reverse complement strand
TCGCCCTCCAGGACGGAGTTCTGTACCCAATAAAGGTATTTCCTGCTTATCTTTAAAACTTTGGCAACTCTTTTCTCGTTAACGTCATAAACTTCAATCACAAACATCTTTACCACCTGGCAAGGAAAGGTTCATATTCTTTTTCGCCTATCAGGTGCTTTTCCAGCTTGTATAGTTCCATTCTGATCAGGCGCCGGTAAGAAACATGGCGTCCCAGTTCCCGGTGCTGGATAGTGGTGGCAATCTTATCTTCATATTCTTTAATAAAAAGCGCCCGCCCGCTTTCGTTCAGGATTATGCCTCCCAGCTTTTTTTGAAAATGATTCTTTTTGATCATGCGTTTCCCTGTCAGGCTGAATATCAAACGGTCAACGATGATGGGTTTAAATATTTCGGCAACATCCAGGTTTAAGGAAAACCGTCGAAAGTTGGACGTGTGCAGGAACCCTATCCTGGGATCCAGGTGGGTGCGGTAAATTTCGCTCAAAGTAGTAGTATAAAGCAGTGTGTTGCCAAAACTGATGAGGGCGTTTAACTGGTTCTGGGGCGGCCTCCGGCTCCTTTCATTAAACACGAAATCGGGATCACCGATGATTGCATCGAAGGCGCCGTAGTACCTTTCCCGGATATTCCCCTCAATGGCCATCAGCTCCTCAATGCTATTCACCTTATCAACGGCAGGAGCGAGTCGGTCGATATATTCTAAAGTCTCGCTTAAATTTTTCCCGCGGTTCTTGTAATATACGAGTACCTGCCTGATATTCTTTACAGCGCCGGTAACAAATGCCCGGGCGATTTTGATTCGCAGTTCAGGGGCCAGGTAATGCTCGGCCTGCTTGACAATCATATAACCGGAATTATAGTGCTCTCGCGGGTAATAACTGCCAACATAATAGTTGTAGTGATTGTAAAAATGGAGAATTATTTCTTTCTCGGTCAGGAATTCCAGCAGGCGTTTATTAATGTTTAACTCACCAAAGACATGCAGTTCGCTTACATCCTCGACGGGGATGAATTTTTTCCCGTCCTCCATAATTAAACAGAGGGTGTTGCTTTCTCTTTTAAGCTCGCCGTCATTGAGAATGTAAATGGATTTCTTCATGCTTTCACCCTTTTTAAGCCCAGCAGTATTCGGCGTAGGCGCAGGGCCGGCACCACTTTGTCTTTACCGGGGGCGGTGGTAGGGATAAACCTACTACCGCGCGCACGCCTTCTATAGCCCTTTCTACTTCTTCTATACCCGCAGCATCGAGGGTTACTTCTTCTTTTTCCTTTTCCAGGGGAAATAGTAAAACACCGTTTAAATCAAGGCCATAGTTCTTTTTAAGGATATAGAGATAATATTTCAGCTGCAGGCGGGCGCTTTCCTTGGCATGGCTAGATTTTTTAATTTCGCCGATTACCACTTCGCCCCGCGGGCCTCGTACCAGGTCAATCTTGATATGGCCGACCTGGACTTCGTGCCGGTCACGGCTATAGGCTTTTTCATGCAGGAAACGGCCCAGGACAACATTATCGTCATTTTCATCCGGTGTCATCTGGCGGGCCATCAACCAGGCCTGGCGGGGGCAAATGGTGTAATACCAGATGAGGGTACCGTTCACCGGCGGGAGACTTTCCTCAATCATGATCATCCTCCTCGATTAGAGCGGCAATCTTTACCGGGACAAACCCTGTTTCCCGCCGGTAAATACGTCCTATTCCTTCCCCCTGCACCAGCCACAGGTAGGGGAAAAGCTCCCTGATACACGGTTCCTCCCCGCCGTAAATCATGCCCCCTTCCCGCTGGTACCATTCCTCAAGGTACTTTTTGGGAACGGATATTGCGTGCCTGGTAATTTCCCTAAAGGCCCTTCGTCTTTTTTCGACTGCCTTCAGGTTATTTTTATCTTCCGACCCGGGCGGGCTGCAAATGATGGTCAATAAATCCTTTAGCCTTGCGCCTTCCCCCTCTGCCGCGCCATCAACCACCAGCATCACTTCATCAGGCCGCTTTTCGGCATACAGGTCGATATACTCACCCCATCTACCCTCACGGATGTTGCGCCAGAGGTCTGATTCTTTCACGGCCGCTTGTACGGCGCTAAAGTAATCTTTGATTATCTCCCCGCAGTCCCTTTCATCAAAATGTTCCCTTAGAACATTGCGCGTTTGGTTTATGAGGGTCGAGTCGTAAATATAAGAAGCATAGCTCCTACCGTTTTCATCTACAAGTTCCGCAATATAAACCTCCCCCCGTTGCCGCCCGGCATTGCGGTTGCAGCGACCGGCTACCTGGACGATGCTGTCCATAGGTCCGAGGTCCCGGAAGACCATGGCAAAATCCAGGTCAATACCCGCCTCTATCACCTGTGTGGCGATCAGGCAGCGCGGCTCCCCCTTTTCCTCTTTCTCTTTTAAAATCCGGAATATTTCCTCCCGGTGAACAGGGGTCAACCAGGCCGAAAGGAAGAAGGGATCCGCCCCCCTGTTTTTCATTGCCAGGTACATACGCAGGGCGGCTTCACGGGTATTTAATACGATAAGACAATCGTTGGTCAAGGCCCCCCTGGCTACCAGAAAATCTGCCGCTTCTTCGAGGGACATCCGGCTTTTCTGCCAGTGAAATTCGTGCCTCACAGTGGGAAAGACCACCGGCCTGGGGACGAGCTCTTGTCCCGCTGTCAACCCGGGCTGGGTGGCGGTCATGAGAATAAAGGTGGTCCCCAGCCGCTCTGATAACAGGGTCAACATTTTACCAAAGCCCTGCCAGCAGGTGGCCGGGATAGACTGGGGTTCATCCAGGATGACAATGGCCCGGCTCAGGCGGTGAAAGGACATGGTGTCGTTGGCTCGCGGCGAAAAAAGGACTTCCCATAGCTTGGCCAGGGTGGTCACTATCACCGGCTCTTGCCAGTAACGGTAAAAAGCCAGAAACCGCCTGTTAGGGTCCTGGTCCTCCGCCCCTTCATCGGTCATTTCGTTGGTATAACTGAGATGGTGGTCCTCCATGACGGCGGCGAAGAGTTCCCGCGCCACGGCGGCGTTCTGTTCCACCAGGCTTACAAAAGGCAGCACATAAACAATGCTTGCTGCCTTCAGTTTCCCGGCAACCTCCATGGCTGCCTGGAGGCCGGTAAGGGTTTTGCCGGCCCCGGTAGGCAGGGTGAGGGTATATACCCCCGGCTCTTTAATTATATTTAAGGCGTTGGCCACTACTTCCTCCCTCACCCGGCTGCGCCATTGGGCCAGCTTCCTGCCTCCCAGGGAGGATATATATCTGTCTAACTTTGCTTTGTCTATTGCCAGCACCACATTCGCCACATCACCACCCACCGCCTCCAGGCGGTCAGCTGCCACCAGCAGGGAGTAGAGCACCCTTAGCTTGAGCCAGTCCGCTGCCATTTCCTCTTCTATGCCGTCAGGGTGATAAAGCTCCACTCCGCTAAAGATCAGGTCCTCCCACTGCTCCTCTTCTGGCAGCAGGTCAAGCCACCTGGAAATTCCACCCCAAAGTTCCTTAGCTATCCGGGCCGCTCCAAGCCACCAGGGCAGCCTTTTAACCGTATCTTTCAGTTTGTTGTAATTGTAGTTGCCCCAGAACCGCTTTATATCAGCCAAATTTTCCAGGGCTGTATGGTGCCGCCGTACGGCTTCGGCACAGATAAGACTCCCGGTCCTGGCAAACACAAGTGCGGCCGCGGGTTCGGCGTGGCCGAATCTAATGTGTTCCCCGGCCAGGCGTCGTTGAAAGAGGGGGTGGGCCTTGGCCAGGTCATGCAGGAGAAAGGCCTCCTTATCTTCCCGACCAAGGCTAATTCCGGCATGTTCCGCCATTTTATACGCAATGGCGGCTGTGCGCAAAAGGTGATCCTCCAGTTTCTTGCCTTCGTGGCTGTAGATTTCACCAGGTTCCAAACCAGGCCACCCTTTCCTCCCCTACCTGGGAAACTGTCAATTTTCCTTTTTCTTTTAACCACAATCGCCCTTTGTTTTTAAAATCCAGGTAGACCACATTTACAGTTTCCTGCAGCCGACGTTCCTCATCCAGGCGATAGGGCACCAGCTCGCGGTGGACGGCCCCGCTGCGCAGGACATCCACCTGTACCCCTTCATAGAGAGGTACGACTGTATTCACCCAGGTGTTTTCAGCGGTAACTTCTGTCTCGGCAAACTCGCCGCCATAAACGACATCTGCCAGAGCCCAGGCCACACCCAGGTAGGGAGTGTAAACAAACTCTCCCCTTTCCAGGCGTCTTTTCAGCTCAGGGTAGATGGCGCCGCCCCGCAGGTAAATGCGATAGGACGGCTTCTTCAGGAGCTGGTGCTTGGCCTGAATGTGCTCGCCCATATTGCCATTAGATGTCTTGAATTTAATCATATTAACAGCCGTCGTCATCCAGGAAGGCGCTTTTTTAAAGCCCAGGGCCACCTGCGTTCCGGACAGGTGATGCCAAAAATCTGCCCGCCAGGAACCCCGGGCAGCACCATGGTCGAAGCCGGCAATGGCTCCGATGAGGCCGGCCACTGCCGTCGGGGGTGGAAAAGGGAAAGAAACAAGCGAAGTTGTAGTGTACGGCTTCCTGAACATGGCCATATCTGCATAAACGTCGAATACCAGGACCACCCCGATCACCTCAACTCGATGTTACTAAAACCTAAAGCCTTGAGCCCATCCTCTCCTTTCAGCCTCAGCTCGCGGTCTTTAATAATCCGGACGGTTTCAATATCATCCTTCTTCTCGGCCATGGCATTTACCAGGGGGGTGACGTCAACTATAACCTCATCCAGGCGCCGCAGGGCCTTTTGCCGGTCGCGGGTGAGCTCCTGCCCGTCCGCCGGGCAGAGAAGCAGCTTTTCATCCAGGGCGCCAATTTTGCCGTCAAAGCCGGTGCGGTATTTTATCTCCAGGTAGAAGCGCGCTTTATGCTCATTTTTGCTCCTGGTGATAAGGTTGTCAGTACCCTGCCACAGGGCTTCGGCCAGGGCCTCCAGGTCGGCGTCCTCCGCGCCGGTAACGTGCGCGGCATGCTGGTTGGCTATGCCGTAAACGGCGATCAGGGCAAAGGGTACTTTATACTCATTGCGGAAAGAGCGCTGCTCCTTCTTTTGGTCGCCCCGGCCCTCGGTGGCAAAGGCTGAGGTGCCCTGGATGAACTCAAAGGTAGCGGCATGGAGGGAACGGCCCCATTTAAACTGCACCGGGCCAGTCCAGGAGAAGGATTCGTTGCCCAGGGCAAAAGTCACGCCGAACAACCTGGTATCCAGGCATTCCCGTATGACTTCTTCCCCGCTTTTTTTGCCCGTCTCGCCCTTTAACTCCTCGAATCTGGCCTTCAAAGTCTTGGGTTCGCCGTCTACAAAAACCCTTTTGCCTTGCCGAACCCACTCATCCCGCACCGTGCGTTTAATGCGCACGTCGGAGACCAGCACCTGCTCCGTATCCTCGTCATAGCGGGGGTGGTTTTCATTCAGGGGATCGCCGTTGGGGTTGGCGTCCTTAACCGTGTAGAGGAAAAGTATCTCGCGCCGGTTGGTAAAAGACATGGCTCATTTACCTCCTGTAAAAATTTTATTCCGTTGTTTCACCGTCTTTTTTACCAAAAATCTTCCAAAAATAGCTGGAAGCATTGGCAAATCCGGTGGTGAAGGCGAAATTGCCGTCCACGCCCAGTTCCTGGTTCTCCCCTTTGAGGATCAGCCCGTTGGCTTCGGCTGCCAGGGCGGCTATCAGGGCGCTATATTTCATAGTCTCCCTGTAGGCGGCTAAAAGCTGGGGCACCCGCGCCAGGAGTTTTTTCAAAGCCTTCATGTTCAGGCGGCCAAACTCCAGCTGCTTGAAAAGGGGAGCGCTGGCGATATCCTTTTCCCCTTCCACCTGGCAGCGGGCCATATAGCCCAGCACCACCCCGGCCAAGAAAACACCCCTACCCACGGGTGTTTGCATGTAGGGATCCTTAAACTCATCCAGAAAGTCAAGCTTCATTATCTTCCCCCCTGTCGTTTACCCTGATCATGAATTCCGCCCAGGCATGGGCAAAAAGGATACTCTCTTTCACGCTGGACCAGCTATCGCTTTCGAAAATCAGCTTGCCCGTCCTGGCGTTGATTATCTTTTTGTATGCGGCCACAGGCAGCTTCTCGCCCTGCAGCATTCTGCTGATGACCTTGAGGGCGAAATCGCGGAAGACCTGCCGGTCGGCCTCGCTTTTGCCGGCAAAGCGGCTCAAGGTTACATAAAGGGACCTGATGGCTGAATCCAGAGAACGAAGGTCGTTTTCCCAGTCGAAGAGACTCCGGACGGTTTCGCTCCACCGTGCTTCCAGGAAGGCCAGGCGCTCCGGCGGCACGTCTTCCACCATTAAATGCACCAGTTCCTGGGCGTTATTGCGTTCCCAGCAGACGAAATGAAAGGCCAGGCCGGTATCGCCCTGGCGGGCCAGTTGAGTAAAAAACCTCTCCTCCCTCTTTTCCCCCGGGCTCTGCAGGCGATCGTCTTCCAGATTTGCCTCGATGTCTTTGAGGAGAGTGGTAAAAATAGGTGTCCTGGCTTCGCCCACCGCCTCAGGTATGGCCCACAGCCGCATTCCCGGCAGGATAGAGGCGTTGGCCAGCTTTCTTTCCGTATGTTCCCTGCCACCGGACATTTTTTCCAGGCAGGATTGACAAATAGGAAAAGTAGCCTCCGCTCGTTCTTTTTCCAGGCCGGGCGCGAAGTTAACCTTATCATCGGTAGAAAACTTGAAGACTTTTTTTAACCCGGTTAAGTTGCCGCTCGCTTTCCCGCAAATGGCGCATACTAACCCTTCTCCTTTATTACACCCCCTGCCCTGCAAGGATTCGCCAAGCTTGCGGCGGAAATAGGCCACAAAGGCCGGTATCTCCCCCGGATAGAGAAACTTTCCGCCTTTCGCCGCGCCAAAGATTACAATATGGGACTGTTTGGGATCCAGGTCATCCAGCACCGCTTCGATTTTTTGCTCCAGGCCGGCCATGATCCTGTCTGCCGACCCGGAAGTTAGAGTACCCGTGGCTTCGTATTCCAGGAGCAGCTTGTTCCGGATCTTGAAAAAGTGGCTGTCCTTATCCCGGCGCCAGTCGCCCTTCTTGCCCAGTAAATATTCCCGGTTTTTATCTCTGCCTGCTTTGGGTTTGCCCAGCTTATGGATAGGCGTAAAACCCCAGGTGGAAGCCGACCCCACCCGGTCGCGGTACAAATACTTCAGCTTCATTTCCGGCTCAGGCTGGAAGTGGGCCACGTCAATCCGGGCCATGCCCCGTACATCCAGGACCTCAGCTTCGGGGTCGGGCACGTCCAGGTAAACCCTGATCACCCGGCCCTCTTTCTCAAGGGGAAATTTCAGGTAGGGTTCTAGCCCTTCCCCTCCCCCCTGGTTCCCCAGGGCCCATACGGCTTGGAGAAATCCCAAAGTCTTCTCACCTCCATATTAGATTCTATAAAGAGGCGAAATAACCATAACCTACCGCTGTTTTGGCTCCAATACCATATTCGCTAAGGGCATAACGAAGCCATTTGGAAGCGGTGCTTAAAAAATCATGTCCGGCAAACTGCCCCCTGGCGATGGCCCGGTTGGCTGCCGGGTTTATGCCTAAGTAAAAGATCATCTCTGTCCCTTCTACCGTCAGGAAAAAAACCGGTACCGGATTATAATAATCGCCGGGTGGAATCCTTCCGCTGGTGTCCTGGTAGTATTTGGCATAATGGGAATTAATAATGTCAGGCACTATTTTGGGTGCCGCAGCCGGGTAGGCATCGAAGAAGCGTACCAGTCCTTTATGACTTTTCGACGTACCGTAATTGGTCCACCCAAAAATCGCCCGAAAACCCTCGTCAGCGACAGCCGCCTGCTCATCACCCGCAAAAACTTCACTGATTATTGTACTGCGCACCAGGCCCTTTATAGCGCTGCCTGGGATAAAGGGAAAACCGTAGACAGGATGAAGGGTCAAGGCTGTTTCATAAACCGATTCCTGGCCTAAGCCTACAACGAACCGCCACTGCGGGGTAAGTTCGAGTCGTGCCAGGAGCAGACCCAGCCCTTTGAGGGCTTTATCCCGCCTCGCATTTAGGGCCGGAAAATCTATTGAGGAAAAATCAGTTTCAACAAGCAAAGTGCCGGCCTTCTCCTTCTTATCTACCTTAAAAAACTTAAAACTTTTATCTTCGATGTCATATTTGGCTGCTTTATTGAGGAGAAGGCCAAAATTGTCGATCCTGGCAGGTAGATGTTCCTGAGTATCTTTTGGCAAAAAAACCATCAAACTACCTCCTGGTGATTTACCCTTGGTATCGGTATACCCCTGCCGGCGGAAGTCAGAATATTGCTTGCGCCGGTCCTGCTCTGGCCTGCCCCAAGTAGAATTATCCCTTTGCTGCTTAGCGGGACGGCGCGGCAGCTCCCGCCCGGCTACAAGGATCTTTATTATCTGCCCCTTTTCCCTTTCCACCTCACAATCAGCCCCATTGTAGCTATCATCTGTTAATTCATAAAAGGACGGCAGGGGCATTTTTTTAGCGCCCAACCAAACTGTACCTGTATACCTGCCACTTTTTGCTTTCTGGATCACCAGTTTGCCCTTTTCAATCATCGGCAACACCTTCAATCAAGCCTTCAGCAAAGCGGCTAACCCATTTGAAAAGGGCCAGAATTTCTACCGTAACCATGCGGTAGGAAAAGGAATCAAGGTCGATTATTGCATCAATTATTTCTTTTTCCCGCGCCACCAGGCCCTTTTCCACCAGCCATTGGGTCAACTGGTCATAAATAAGCTTATAGGCATATTCTTTCTTATTGGGATCATCCTTCTTTTTGGCGGCAATAAATGCCACGGTTGCCCCCAGGCCGTTGGTTTTGATCAGAGTAGGTATTTTTTTGGTATAGGATTTATATTCTTTACTGGCTTGCAGTTCTTTCCCCTGCCTGGCGCAGTCATAGGCATAACGTGCCCGACCCTGTTCTAATCCTGCAATCGCCATTTTAATCCTCCTCCAGGACCTTTAACCTTACTATTCCTTTACCAATGGTGCCATTGCCACCCAGTTGCAAGAATTCCGGCAGGCCTTTTTGCCAGAAAGTGAGAACGGCCCTCTCTTCATCCCTGGCAAAAACGCCTTTATTGGTGTTAAAAACCGGCGAGGCCAGCGCCAGGGAATAAAGGACGCTTTCCTGGGGTAAATACTCTTCAGTAAATAAGGCCCCCTCCTGCACCGTACCTGTTTTGGGGTCTATCTTTGTCCTGGTGATTACCTCTGTGGACAGGTTGACAAAATCGCGGAAATCATCATCCGCCAGGATTACCAGGTCTTTCTTCATCTTCGCGAACCAGTAGTCATAGCCCGATCCTGGAAATAATTTATCGGCCAGCCAATCTGCCAGGCAGGTACAGGCAGTGTCTTCTTTTACTGTCAGGGTATATTCTTCCAGGATCAGGTGTTCACTGTTTACCATCAGCCCGCAACCCCGGGGTACCGTATACGCCGGCGGTACCTGTATGCTATTTTTTATTCCAGACATTCTTAACTCATGAAGAAACCTGGAAATGACTGCCGGGCAGCTCACCCACCCGAACACCCCGCGCATTGAGCGCACTGGAAACAACAGGAGCCTGGCATCGGTAAAACCCAAGGCGCCTGCATAGAGTTCTCCTTCCTCAGGTCCAAAGGCAAGGTTGATAGCTTCCTTCAGCTTGCTCTTTTCTTTAAGGGCAGGAAATTCTTGCACCAGGGGTTCCGGCAGCGAACCATTTGGTGTTTCGCTGAGTCCCTCGAAAGCTTCCCTAAGGCAACCCTTCAAGCCGGAAGCTTCTACCTTGGGTATGCCGGTATGTTTTTCCCGCTGGATGGGAAGATCAACTACTCCAAGGTCACTGCCGCAACCGGCATGGAGAGGTGTTTCTACAATGAGGAAAAAAGGACGCGCCGCTTTAAACATTCTTCAACCCCCTACTGCTTTTTTAAAATTTGTTAGCCAAGGGCTTTCTCAAAGTAATAACAATAAAATCCGGTTCTGTGAGCATTTTCATCCGTCGCTTGAATTCTTTAATATACTCACCATGATCAAAATCGCCCCTGACATAATCAAAAAGGCGCAGGCTCAGACCGTAAGGTTTAATAAGGGGGGTATAGACAAGCCTGATCTGGCTCTTCCTGGTTGACTTGAAAATGTATTTGTCCCTGTCGGGGTTCTCGCCATGGCGGAGATCATTTTTTTCAGACAGCGAGTTTATGTATATTTGGAGTTCCTCTGTGGTCCGGAGTTTATTCTCTTTGATTAAGCTATCCAGCCGGCCATAGAGTTCCTGCAGGGCCTCGTTGATTTCCCGCTTGTTACCGCTGCTATCTTTGCTATAGCTGAACCCCTTCAAGACTTCTACCACGAAATAGTTGTGATACTTGTTCCAAAACATCCGGCCAATGGCATTTAATTCTGCGCATTCGCCTTCTTCCCAGATACAGGCCTGGAAATCTTCCTCTACGGGATGTTTTAATTTATATCGGCTCCAGTCGTAAATTCCTACAGCCAGGTCTTCAATGATATGGCTGTACTTCTCAAAAATACCCCAGTTGATGTCCAGGGGTGCCTGGGGCAACCTGATAAGCTCATCGGTATCTTCGAATATGTAGTAAAGTGGAATATTGTTAAGCTGTCCCATAATGGTAATATAGGGGATAATCGCCTTGTAGCCACCAGTAAAATTAATAGCTATCTCTTTACTGGTAAATGCTAGTTCTTCGATCCTGGCGATAAGGTTTATTAATCCTTCCTTTTCAAAACGTTTTCTATCCCATACCTGCAGGCCTTTGATAACATCTTTTTCCGGCTCAAAAAATACTTTCATTTCACCCTTAAGGACCTGTTCAAGGACTTCGGCCACCAGGCGAGAGAGGATTGTATCGGTAGCCAGAAGCCGTGCTTCTATCTCTTTAGAATGATGATGGCGAATGCTAAAGAGGCTTTTAATCTCAGCGCAGGTCTCTTTCTTCGCCTGGGCCCAGTTCAACAGGGCTCTTTTAATTTTGTTTATCCGCCGCTCGTTGTTATCCCAGTTTGACGCCGGTTCTTCCTTTAAATAAAGATAATCCATATCGATACCGGGGTGATTCTCGCGGTAATTTTCTAGCAAGGAGGTGCCCACAGTGGTAATAACCAGCATCTCAGGTTTCTCCTTTCTCTAAAATACTTTGATTTTGGGGATCGAGATAGCCTATGTAAGCGAGCCCAAAACCTTCCTTTTCCCTGTACTCGCTAATTGAATGGCCATGGAAAACCTTAACAGCATCGTCCATCGTGCCCTGCAATATTTTAAAATAATAGACACTGCCCGCCGGTACGGCCTTGCGCATAGGTTTAGGCTGCTTTCGTTTTATATCAAAGCCGCCTATAGAAAGTGGTTTGCCCACAGCCGCCGTAAGTAGCTTTAGTTTTAAACCCTGATAATTACCTACGCCCTCAGTATTTATCCATCCGGGACGCCACCCTCCTTTAAAAAAGGCAGGAGTAGCCAGGTAAAGCTTGAAATACCTGCCCGCTGCAGGAGCTGGCAGTTCCTCTGTTACTCCTGCCACATGGGTGTAAACGGCTGCCCTGCCTTCCCCACCCAGGCGCAGGAAGCCCTCCTCCGGTAATTTCAGGCCCTGATAATCAACGGCCAGACTCATATCTTTTAACCGGAACATCTCTACCCGGTACAGACGGTGTTCTTCTGCCGCCCTGGTGCCGGCATCCCGACCAATCCCGACTTTGAACTCCCGGCTCAAATGGAAATTCATATCCAGGCCGAAAAATGTTGCCCTTTTGCCTTCCAGGTAATTCCCAAGGCTTTGGTGATCTATGAGATAGCCTACCGGACCTTCTACCTCCTCCTGACTCGTTAACAACCATGTAAAAGGATAGTTAGTCACCAGGTTCCCCAGCGAGCCCATAGTTAGCAGGTGAAAACGGTGGGGTTCGCGCCGGTTATGCTTCAGCCTGACGCAATCCAGGGGCATGGGATAATAAGGGTTGCCTTCTCCTCCAGAACCTATAAGCCAGCAAAAAGCTGTTATTTGTAAACCGGATGTAGGATCGGCCTCAGTTTCGGCCAAAGCAAGTTTTTCCGGATGCCAGGAGAAATAAAGACTGCGTAAAGCACCATAAATCACCCCGGGAGAAGGAGGAAAAATACTTACTGCCCAATTATCATCACCCATGGTAAAGGGCCGGCCGTCGCGGAAAAAAAGGGTATCCAGCGGGTCAATCTTTAACGTCACTGATTACCTGCACCTCCCGGGATAGAAAAGCTGCTATATCTAAAAAAGATAGAAAATTAACCAGGCCACATTCTAAATACAAGGTAAACAACTTCTCCCGCAGCTCACTCACAATTTTATCTGCCTCCATAGAATCTTGCAGCTGGCAAGAGCGCTGCAAGAGGCGTTTGATTTCGGCTTTAACCATCTCTTCTTCTGCCGCTTTTAATGCTATATTCCCTCTCTTCTTCGCCAGGTTCTCATCAGCAGGGGGGATTAAGGAGCGGAATTCCCGGGATAGATTCCTGATAAAAGTATCGGAAAACTTGCCGGTACTCAAGAGAACAACCAGGCGGTGCAGCAAAGAAAGTGGTTCCAAATTATCATACTTCCACCTGAAAACAGTCTGGCAGATTTCTCCTGAATGTTTTAATACACCTATAGCGAGGGCGTCCTTCCCGTCAACTCCCTTGGCCACTTCTTCCATTTTGCGGGCAAATTTTATTACTTCTGCCAGAGGTGCTTTATAGTGAGCAATACAGACTCCCCCTGAAGTCGAAGAGGTTTTCTTCTGAGACATATTAGCGATTTTCTCCAACGGCGGGAATTTATCCCGCAAATCTTTTAAGACCGACAGAAGATGGTTCAAGTTAATTAAACCCAGGACATCATCGCCGCCGCAATAAACGAGCTTACCTCGAGGTAGTTGCAAAATTGCTTTGGCCTCCCTGGCATAGGCACCCAGGTACCGGGTAAGGTTGCGCTGGAAGTCTGGCAGTCGCCCCTGGTCAGCCAGATTTTTGCCGGCTACCCATTCGCCCATATTATCGCCATCCATCACCAGGAGAGCATAGTATTTCGTAAACTTTATTCCTCGCTTTTTGGCTTCGCTGTAGAGGTCTTTTAGAAGTTCCCCTGCTTGTTGTAAATTTTCTAGGGAAAAGCCTTCCAATTCAAAGCGTTTTTTTGTCAAATTTTCCTGATAAAAGAACTGATCATCAAATTCATCACCAAAAATTATTTTATAACTGTCAACCTTCTCCACCGGTAGTAAAGGAAGACTTGCCGCCAGGGCAATTTTGGCTGTAGAAGGAAAATCAGTATCAAAATCCCCTGCTGCCCGGCGGCAAAAATACCTGGCGGCTGCTCGTTTCATAAAGCCGATCCCGCTTAAAGCTTCTCCAGGGGCCAGGTATTTCTTGGGTACGCTTTCAGGCACCCTGAACGCCTGCTCCAGGTAGGCTTTTTTCCCGCCCCGGTAGAAAAGGGCGTTATGTTCGCCAGTAATGCTACACTTCCGGCCCCGTTCTCCCCCGGATGAAAAGATGCGGGTATTTTTTATCGCTCCTAAGACAGCTTCCATCTGCCGGTAACGCTCGGCATAGCGGGAGGGTTCGCAATTCCCTCCTACCCAGTAGATCTCCAAAAAATCCTGCAGCTGTGCTTCCAGGGCAGGAGTTACCGGTAAACCGAAAGACCGGACCACTTGTCGCCCGATCTGGACAAACTCATCCCTTACCTTACTCTCTAATTGACGACCTATTTCTTGCAGCTCTTCCTTTTCTCCTACGGGAAAAAGAGCCACAAGACGGTTCGGTAATGATCTATTATTTAAGTCAGGATAGATTATCTCCGCCTTATAATCATCCTGCGCTATCCGGGCGGCTGTACCACAGAGATGGGACAGGATGTAACTGCTGGCGTACAGGTCCTGGGTCTTACGCGCCTGGGCGATAAAAGATTGGACAGGTCCGATAGTAAAAATAAGTAAGGAATTCAATTTATCACCTCCAGGTACCGCCCTAGTGCCTTATTCATTTCCTGGCACGCAGTGGAAAAGACCGCATCCTCTTTTCCCAGATTAAGGTTCCCTGGTATTTCTCCTGCCAGGCCTGTACAATACCGCGACGGGAGGTAAAGAATATAACCTGTATATCTTCCCTGCCACTCATGGACGCGCAGAAAATAAGGTTTGGCGTGCCTGGCCAGCCGAGATTGCTGCTTCTGGTTAACAATCAGTGGGGCACCGATATACTGGCGCCGTTTATAAGAATGAGGGGGCTCCAGGGAGAGACGGGCATGGCGATAGGCATGGCCCAGTTCTGCCAAGCAGGCATCCCAGGTGCTGTGATCCTGCCGTGTTCTAAAAAGCCTGGCTCCCTGGGAGAAGGCGCTGAATTCAGGAATCCCTGTATACTCCTTGAAACCTGCCAGGCTACTTGCCCCGGGAAGAGAGGTCAAGTCAATCTTCTCTCCGGCTGAAAGGTGCCCTTTAACATTTTTAACTTTAAAGCTGCCAAAACCATTGCGCGCTTTCGCTCCCAGTGATCCGAACCAGCAAAAATACTGCAAAGCCAGGAAGAATTCCAGAAGATCAACTTCATTATCTGTCTTTACGATTAGATTGAAACTGTAACCAGGTTTAATATAGGCGCGGTAGAATTCATTCCTTCTCTGCATCCGGTTATAAATATAGGTTCCGTAGGCCAGGTACTCCAGGATATTCAATTCATGTCCTTTTACCTGATACGTATGGCGGGGAAAGGGGTCTTTTGTAATGTAAGGAGTTAAATCCTCTCCCTCAATCCTAAGGGTAATTCTGCTTTTCTGTCCCTGTTCACCTGCCGAACCAAATATACTGCCTTCTTTTGCTTTTAACAGGGGGTCAAAGCCGTGGAGGGCCCGCCACCAGAAGCGCAGGACTCCTTTAATTGATGGCGCCCTTAACTCTGGCTCCCTGGCATCCGCCCCACCCAAAAACATTGGCGTTAAAACCTCGCAAGTAAGAATTATAGCTTGCATCATCTCCCTCCTCATCGCCGCCTGCGCGCTCGCTCGCGAACGGCCTGCAGGTTGATAATCTCCGCTACTTCAAAGCGCCAACGAAAGCTTTCATCTACCGGCCGCAGGCGCAACATAGCCGGGAAATACCCTATACGCCCGTGCAGATGGGCCACCAGTACCGCAGCGCAGTAATTAAGGGAAGGGAGATTGAACAGGAAAGAGCCAGTTTGCCACTCCCAGGAGCTAAACCCGAGGCCATCAACCAGGGCTTCAATCTGGGGCTCTAGGGTGCAACGGGGATCGATATGGCAGGTTACCTCGATTACTTCCTCCACTCCACCACCGCTGAGCCTGGCTATTTCCCCCAGGTTGGCCGGGGTCAAGGGGTGAGCAAAATTGATAATCTTCACGTTGAGTCATCCCTTCCTGGATGATGAAAATAGGAAGCAAATTCAGCGATTAGCACGCTGCGATCGACGATACCAGGCGGGTAGCCCAGCCATTCCCGTAACTTTTCATAAACTCCGCGCAGCTGGTTGGCTATGGTTTGTTCTTTTTTATAAAGTCTGGCTGCTATAGCCTTATTGTCCAGACCATAACAGGCGAGTTTAACTACTTCCCGTTCGGCCGGCGTTAGCCAATGCCGGATAAACTCGCTCTTGCGCCTTTCCTGGTCATCACGGCTTAACTTTTCGTACCAGGCTACTACTTCCGCGGGGTCATCCAGCCCGGCCACCATGCGCATCAGCGTACCTGCTTCCCGCCAGCGCAAAACCGGCACCGGTACCAGCCAGGCTTTTTCCCCCGCAGGTAGGTGCAAGCGGCGCTGGTCGCCGGGCTGCCACCCCTCGGTGACCAGGTGCCAGACACAGTCCTCCGCCCCAAACAGAAGCTGAGCTACGACCATGGCCATAATTGCCATGACCTTGCGCCCGCCGGAAACGCACAGGTGAACAATAAAATCCTGTTGCCTGGCGCGGCGCACCTCACCATACAGGGTGCGCAGCAGAGCGCGCAGGTCGGCATCGTTGCAAAAATCTTGTATTTTCCCTCGCCCTGAGGCTACTGGAACTGGGCGAAAACCGATACCCTGGTAGCAGGGACCCGCAAACTCGCCGGCAACTATCTCCAGGGCCTGGCGTACCGCCGGGTTCTCTGTATAGATTACGGCGACCTCGCTGATAGATCGACCGCCGGCAAGCAAGCAGTCAAGGGTAATGGTCACTACCTGAGGCTCCACACCCAGGGTGGCAATCAAAATTTCGGGATGCTGCCGGTTTTTCTTGGTGTGTTCCATTTCATCATGCCTTTAAGCTCCAGGATGGCCAAGACTATTGAGTACCAATTTTTTTAGTAGGAAATTACTACTGTATAACAGTGGTAAGGCAGTAATTCGACACCAAGGGAAAAAATTCCTGCTCCAGCGCTGGACAGAATTAAAGTTTGTTGTCCACCTAAATTCATCCGTACGCCAGGATTGAAAAACCCGGTCAGCAATGGCTATACTAAAGTTAGATTGGTGGCTACCGAAAAGGCCTGCTGGAAAGTCATAATGAGAGGAGGCGACTGCAATGGGTATTTACCAGGAAAAAATGATAATCCCCGTTAAGAACAGCTATACTTACGAGGACTATGCCAGGCTGCCGGAAGGAACTCCCTTTCAACTAATCGGAGGTAAACTCATTATGACGCCTGCACCCGGTATCTATCACCAGATCATACTAATGCGTCTGATTGAAAAGCTGTTGTTTTTCCTTGCGGGAAAGGATTTGGGGATACTTTTTACCGCACCTGTAGATGTATTTTTAGAGGAAAAAGAAACCTACCAGCCGGATATTATCTTTATCGCGAAGGATAGAATGCATATAATCGAAACAACAAAAATAAAAGGGGCACCCGACCTGGTAATAGAGATTCTTTCTCCCTCTACCGGCTATTATGACTTAAAGAAAAAAGCCCGTGTTTACGCGCGGTGCGGTGTAAAAGAATACTGGATTGTAGATCCCGAAGATAAAAGCATTGAGGTTTTTCAGCAAAAGGAGGGAAATTTCGTCCTTGTCCATCATGTCGAAGAAACGGGCCAGGCTAAATCCATCTTACTGAAAGGATTTGCAGTAGAAGTAAAAGAAATTTTCGCTCCACTTCAGTAGCCCATTTGCTCCAAAGTGGCTGGCTTGCTTCGTTGCTGATTCCTGTTCTATCCACTTGCGGTGCTTTAACATGGCTTCAAGCAAATGACCCCAGAAAATGATTTCTCAAGATCACGTCAGCGAAACATCGGCTGCCAGCACGCCAACGATCCTACCGCTGCCGTCCCGTATAGGCAAAGACAGGGTGCGACAGGGTTTCCGGGTAATAGCCGACACATACACCGTTGATATATACTCTTCCCCGGCCATGGCCCTCTGCCACCAGGGACGGATCCGGGCGTTGGCCAGGGCCGCTGGCGGCTGCGAGAAAATAAAGGTACCGTCGCTGCGGTTGGAGTAAACCGCTTCCACATCCGGTCTCTTAGCCAGCCATTCCCGAAGAACCACGCAGTGACTGCCGGGGTCTAAAACCTGAATTTCCGGCCGACAGGACAATTCTCGTAAAGCGGCCATCACCGGCTCCATTCTTGCCTCGTCCTGTGTTCCTGGCCTAAATCGGAAATGGTTCCCGCAACCTTCTGGAGCTAGTGAAAGGCAGAAACAGCTTCCCAGAAAGCGTCAAATACAACCCACCTTGGCACCAATCGCAAGTATAGGGGATAATCCTCCTTAAAAATGTTTCAATCCTCACCCGGCATGGAAGCCGGGTGCAACACCTGTGTTTGGGGAGTCTAAGCAAGGGTTGCTAACCGTTTCAATCCTCACCCGGCATGGAAGCCGGGTGCAACGCGCCCCGGGCCTGAACTCCTTCCCTGACAACGAGGTTTCAATCCTCACCCGGCATGGAAGCCGGGTGCAACACAGCTGGCAGGACAGGCCGGACGAGACAGCGCAGGTTTCAATCCTCACCCGGCATGGAAGCCGGGTGCAACAGAAAGACACGTGCGAGTTGCGGAACGCCTTAGAGTTTCAATCCTCACCCGGCATGGAAGCCGGGTGCGACGAGGCGATAAGCACCTTTGTCTTGGAGCCGTACTTGTTTCAATCCTCACCCGGCATGGAAGCCGGGTGCAACACGGTTTCGGCTATCTGCATGAAGGTTTCTTCCCAGGTTTCAATCCTCACCCGGCATGGAAGCCGGGTGCAACGCATGTCCACTCCTCTACGCCAGGGCAGAACGAGGCGTTTCAATCCTCACCCGGCATGGAAGCCGGGTGCAACTTGGCGTGACTGCCGAAAACCAGCAGACCGCCGATGTTTCAATCCTCACCCGGCATGGAAGCCGGGTGCAACGTACTGGTGATGATGAGGATACAGGCGGTGGTGCTAAGTTTCAATCCTCACCCGGCATGGAAGCCGGGTGCAACAAGTTAATGCTACAATCCTTCATAAAGGATAGAGGGTTTCAATCCTCACCCGGCATGGAAGCCGGGTGCAACTATTACCAGGTAATAATTTCAGTACACCAACACTAGTTTCAATCCTCACCCGGCATGGAAGCCGGGTGCAACAGTAACGGAGGAGATTCTATCACCCCTATGTGATGTTTCAATCCTCACCCGGCATGGAAGCCGGGTGCAACCTTTTACCTTAGCCACATCTTCCAGACGCCAGCTGTTTCAATCCTCACCCGGCATGGAAGCCGGGTGCAACTCATAACCTGCCTAAACCCCAGATAAAGCGGGAGGTTTCAATCCTCACCCGGCATGGAAGCCGGGTGCAACGTAGCTACGCGCCCGGTTTTTCCGGCGCCAGCATGTTTCAATCCTCACCCGGCATGGAAGCCGGGTGCAACTGAGCAGGCTGCGAAGCAGGCCGAGCGCACAAAAGTTTCAATCCTCACCCGGCATGGAAGCCGGGTGCAACAATCAAGCGGCCGAAGAATGAGGAGCAAACAAAGGTTTCAATCCTCACCCGGCATGGAAGCCGGGTGCAACTACTTGTGTTGGCTTCGCATCTGCTGCGGTAAAAGTTTCAATCCTCACCCGGCATGGAAGCCGGGTGCAACATAGACATCCCCGGACCCGTCCTTCAAGCCGTAGCTGTTTCAATCCTCACCCGGCATGGAAGCCGGGTGCAACACTGCAACATGGCCGAATTTTTGGAGGATGCCAGCGGTTTCAATCCTCACCCGGCATGGAAGCCGGGTGCAACAGGGGCAGACCTCATTGTTTGTGGAGCATGTTTGCGTTTCAATCCTCACCCGGCATGGAAGCCGGGTGCAACGGCCTATGCCCGGGGCGAGGTCAGCTTTGACGAGGTGTTTCAATCCTCACCCGGCATGGAAGCCGGGTGCAACCGGCCAGGGCAGAGGCAAAAAGAAAATGGCGCGAGTTTCAATCCTCACCCGGCATGGAAGCCGGGTGCAACTTTTGGCGACGGAACTTCAGTTGCCGCGTATTGAGGTTTCAATCCTCACCCGGCATGGAAGCCGGGTGCAACGTGCCCATTTTGCCACTTTCCCCACCAAGTTAGTAGTTTCAATCCTCACCCGGCATGGAAGCCGGGTGCAACTTGAGCGGTGGTACAACGAGCTGGTTAAGGAGCTGGGTTTCAATCCTCACCCGGCATGGAAGCCGGGTGCAACTCGGTGACAAAAGTCAGGCTACCGGGAAAGAATGTGGTTTCAATCCTCACCCGGCATGGAAGCCGGGTGCAACGCACCTGCCCGCCAACTACAGTGCGGAAAATGCTATGTTTCAATCCTCACCCGGCATGGAAGCCGGGTGCAACGACGACTGCGCTGGCGCCGGCTAACATGCCGAGTAGTTTCAATCCTCACCCGGCATGGAAGCCGGGTGCAACGGCTGCCGAGCGGACAGCTAAGCAAATACCAAAGGTTTCAATCCTCACCCGGCATGGAAGCCGGGTGCAACGTATCCTGCATTTTAAGTTTACTGTTGACTACATCGTTTCAATCCTCACCCGGCATGGAAGCCGGGTGCAACCCACGGATTACAACGCTGCTCTGGACCGGCTTAAGTTTCAATCCTCACCCGGCATGGAAGCCGGGTGCAACCTCGCCGTCTACTAAGGCCCGGGTGCTGCCTATCCGTTTCAATCCTCACCCGGCATGGAAGCCGGGTGCAACGGCTGATAGTTGTCTGGCCAGGCTGGAGGTATGGGTTTCAATCCTCACCCGGCATGGAAGCCGGGTGCAACGTCTAAATGGTTTAAAGCTAAGGGTACAAATATTGTTTCAATCCTCACCCGGCATGGAAGCCGGGTGCAACGGCCGGTCTGGCGGCGGGCATATATGTTTTGGTAAAGTTTCAATCCTCACCCGGCATGGAAGCCGGGTGCAACATGGGCAGTAATGAAGGGGATGCATACCTGGTTTATGTTTCAATCCTCACCCGGCATGGAAGCCGGGTGCAACGATGGGCGGTTGATTTTGCTAACAGGACGCCGTTTGTTTCAATCCTCACCCGGCATGGAAGCCGGGTGCAACCACCTCATCTTGTTGTAATTTATTTTCGTCAAAATGTTTCAATCCTCACCCGGCATGGAAGCCGGGTGCAACAAGGCTTCCTTGCCGCTTATTCCCCTAACTCTGGCCAGGAGTTTCAATCCTCACCCGGCATGGAAGCCGGGTGCAACACCGGCTTGCTGATGACCGACTTGAGGCCCTCTGTGTTTCAATCCTCACCCGGCATGGAAGCCGGGTGCAACAAATGCTACTTCTGGCATGAAGCAGGAGAATTGAAGTTTCAATCCTCACCCGGCATGGAAGCCGGGTGCAACAGACCGCGCAAAAGTTCTTTTTCTGGACGGCTTTAGCGGCCACCCAGCGCGAACCTAGCGGCCCGGGCGTTTTTTGACCAGCCTGGGCTCCTGTAACTGCCCGGGCCGTCCATAAAAATGCCGCATCGCGAAACATCCGGATTTTGTAGCTCCACTGGGGTTTCGCGCACACCATCTTTGGCTCAATCCTTACCGTTTCAATTCTCACCCGGCAAGGAATCCGGGTACAGACGCAACGTCCCGCCAGGGCCTTCACAGAATCAGCGGCCCATCGAAGTCCACATACCGGTCCTGACCGTAAACCCTGAGGGAACCCTCCCGGCCGCCATGCAATATGTAGATGCGGAGGCTGTCTCGTTTCTCATCAATGACTTTCCGGAGGCTGTAAATGAGTTCTTCAAGCTGGGCCGGTGTTACCCGGCATTCAAAAAGAGAATATTGGACCCGTTGGCCAAAGTTCTTGCAAATAGTGGCCACCTTCCGCAGGCGGGCCTGCCCTTCTTTGCTTTCCATATTTACG
>Ga0224486_100256_pt1 | contig 21450 bp, 18 predicted proteins | sample TexhydDE_CT_test_FD_172013 | JGI IMG/M metagenome (GOLD analysis project Ga0224486, IMG submission 172013) | Fracking water microbial communities from deep shales in Oklahoma, United States - hydraulically fractured wells DE_CT_test ... | reverse complement strand
TTTACAAAGAAAGACAAAAGCTAAAAAGATTACAGAGAGAAGGCTGATTGTGCCTTCTCCTTTCGTACATAGGGTTTTATCCTGACATAAAAGAATCTCCTGCAAAAGCGTACCTCTCCCAGCACTGCGCAGCAGGAGAAAAATAAAGGAGAGGTTATCAGGAAAAGCTCACGGCACTGTACCCTCTGCCGTAAAAAGCGGTACAAAAAAATCTTAAAAAGTGTACCTTCAGTATAAAAACATAGGTACACAAAATAAAAAGCTAAAAAGCGTACATCTATTTTTGTAGATGTATGCTTTTTAAATAAAAATTTCAAAAGAAAGGGGAAGTAAAAATGGGTAAAATTAATTTTCAAAAAGAAATTTGGGAAGGATGGACGGTGAAAGATTTTATTAAAGAATTAGAACCGCAATTAGACGCAATTCAATCAGGTACAAGCTGGCATCCACCTATAACCACCAAAAAAGAATTAAAAGAGTTGTGCAAACAAAATCAACCTTACTACAAAAAGGCAATACCGGAAGTTGTGCAATATTTTTCACAAAAATATAACCTCAAATAAACAGAAAAGGGGGATTTTTATGAAAGAAAAAGAGAAAAAGGAAACCGTCAAACCTGTACAAAAACAGGAGATTTACTGTCCTGACTGTGGAGCAAAACTAATTCCCGCAGAAGGATGCCTTTACTGTCCGTTCTGTGGATGGAGTAAATGCAAGTAAAAAAAAATAAAAAGGAGAGGAAATACATGAAAAACAGCGAAACAGTAGAAATATACACTGACGGGGCTTGCAGTGGTAATCCCGGCCCTGGTGGCTGGGCAGCAGTTTTACTGTACAAAGGAATAAAAAAAGAAATATCAGGATTTGAAGAAAATACCACAAACAACAGGATTGAATTAAAAGCAGCTATTAAAGCTTTAAAAGCTCTTAAAAGTCCCTGCAAAGTTAATTTATACAGTGACAGCAGTTATTTAATTAACGCTTTCACAGAAGGATGGATTAAAAAATGGCAAAAAAACAACTGGCTGAAATCAGATAAAACACCGGTAGAAAATCGGGATTTATGGAAAGAACTGCTGGAAGTTTCTAAACCACATCAAATAAAACTGGATTAAGATTAAAGGTCATTCTAATAATGAGTACAACAACCTATGTGATAAAATTGCAACTAATGAGATTAAGAAATTTAAAACTTTAAAATAAAAAGGGACAGCGAAATGCTGTCCTTAAAAAATTAAAAGGAGGAATCTTTTATGGAAAAAGTAAAACTGGAAAATATTTTGAGAAAACTTAATAACAACCTTGATCCCTATCAAAAACTTATTGAATTTTATGAACTCCTTGGCTGGGACAAACAGAAAAATATAGATCCCACAAAGGTAAGACTCAACAGAGAAGATCTCGCAACACTATTAAAAAATGAAATGGAAAGCGCCAAAAAGTTTGGACTTACACGTTTGGAAGTAGGTTTTTTGTGGCTGAATAAAGGTCCAGGAGGAGATGACAGCGTAGAAAGAGGTACACTAATACTTAAAGACGGCTGGCAGGTATAAAAACAAAAAATAAAAAGACAGAAAGGGAGAAATAGAAATGAAAGGGAGGGAATATACAGCCTTTTTGTGGGGCAAATATATAAAAGTTGTTTTTACAGACCATGCACTAAAGAGGTTAGAAGACAGAACATCTCTTATGCCGGAGAACATTATTCAATCCATAAAAGCTACCGAATCAAAAATAAAAAAACTGAGGGGAAAACAGCACAGATTTGTAATATTCGATCATGTACTAAAAACAGCCTACATGGCCGTATTCGACAATCCAAACAGCATAGGTATAATAACAGTTTACAAAAACACAAACCCGTGGATTGAAGGCGGACCAGACATAATCATGAGGACAAAAAAGGAGCTGCGGAGATACGTCTCCGTATAGCTCCTTTTTAAATTTATCAAAAGGAGGAAGTGAAAATGGAACAGATAGTTTATTTTTCAGGGAAAGTAAAAGAATTAAACAAATTTTTAAAAATGCTTTATACAATACACGGGAAAATAGTTGCAGTTGACATTGACAATACCCTTATCAATGTCAACAAGGAATTAAAGAAAACAGGATACAACATAAATTTATATCCCAATCCCGAACTAACAGAAGATTTTTGGGTTTCTGAAGAAGGGATAAACATTCTTTTCAATGCAGGCCTTATTCCTACTACAACAAAATTTATAGCAACTTTCATTACACTTGGTCCAGAAGTAGTTTTTGTAACGAGCAGAAACTTAAAATTAAAAGCCCTTACAGAAGAGTGGGTAAGGAAATATTTTCCTGGTTTTGAGGTATATTTTACAAAAGAAAAACATCTTCTTGATGCTGATATATACTGTGAAGACGATCCTCAACAAATACAAAAACTTATTTCTTTAAATAAAACTGTAATCATTCCAGAGTGGCCTTACACAAAAGATTTTCGTGTCTATAAAAATGCTATACTTTACAGTTTTTAAAGGAGGGGATTTAAAAATGTCCAATTACGATTATGACAAAAGGCTTTCTATACTAAACGTCGCAAAAAAACTCGGAATAAATATTCTAAAAAGAGCTTCAAGTGAAGAATACATTGCAAGATGCCCGTTCTGCGGAGATTCAAAAAATCCAACGCACGGGCATTTGTATTTAAATATTGAAAAAGATGCATATCACTGTGTACGCTGTGGAAAAAAAGGATATGCAATCGGTCTGTACGCCAAAATGCGAGACATCGACAGAAAAGAGGCGTACAAAGAGCTTATGGAAAAAGAGGCTGATGAAAATATCATTTTAACCCCTCCTGTAAAAAAAGTTAAACAAAACACTGTAGCACCAATCGGAATAAGAGATAGAACCTACAGGGCTTTTCTAAACAAACTTATTTTAAACCCTGAGCACCTGCGAAACCTCATCAAAAGAGGGTTATCATGGGAGGAAACAGCAAAAAATCTCTATAAGTCCCTGCCGGAAGAACCCCAGCAGCGCTGGGGAATATGTAGGGAGTTAATAAAGGAAGGGTATAACCTAAAAGGTATTCCGGGTTTTTACCAAAGAGAAAAGGACGGAGAAAAGTACTGGGATTTTGTAGATTACAAAGGCTTTTTAATCCCTGTAAAAGACGTACAGGGACGGATACAGGGCTTTCAAATAAGACTGGACGAAGAAGAGTTCGGAAAATATGTCTGGTTCTCGTCCAGAAACAAATTAAACGGCACACCTGCCCATGCATGGCAGGGAGTCCATGGAGAGCCTTCTAAAGTTGTTATTATCACTGAAGGCCCCCTAAAGGCGGATGTAGCACATTATCTATCACGTTTTACGTTTGTGTCTGTACCTGGAGTTACAGCAATAAAAGGAATAGAAGTTGTACTAAAGGAATTAGAGGCAGAAAAGGTTTATATTGCTTTTGATATGGACGTACTAACAAACCCGGCAGTACAGAAGGCAAAAGAAAAGTTGGAAAGAAAACTCGTTGAAGCAGGTTTTGAAGTTCGCACAAAGACATGGGACAGCAGATACAAAGGGATAGATGACTACCTCCTAGCGCAGAGAAAGCAAAAACAAAAGCAAGTTGTGTGAGAGAGGCTTTTGGCCTCTCTTTTTTTAAATTTTGAAGAAGGGGAGTTTAAAATTGGATAAGATTTTAAAACTAATAGAGCTTTGGGGAAGTGAAGGCTGGATAGAGTTTTCTCCTCATTCATTAGAACGAATAAATGATAGAAGCATAGTTAGAGAATTAATTCCAGATACTATTAAAAGTGCTGAAGAAGAGCTTGGAGACGGTAAAGTTAATCAAGATTTTGTTATTATAAATACTTTTGCAAATATAACCATAGCAGGGACATTTGAAAAACCAGATAAAATTGTTATTAAAACAGTGGTTGATAAAGGAGAAAATTTCATTCCCAAAAGAAAATGACATAGTTTATAGATAGTGTAAAATTTCAGTAGGTAACGAATCAGGAAAATGAGGTATAGATGTAGAAAAAAAGACCTCACCGGAAAAAATCAAAAATCAAAACAAAGGAAAGTGAGGTCAGAGATAAAATAAAAAAGATAATGCAGCCGGTGCAACAGGGGAAAAAAGAAAATACACGGAAGAAAACATAGAAGAATGGTTAAGAGTTTCATTACCGATACTGGAAGGTCCATTTGCGAGCAAGCCATGGATAAAATACGTTTTAAAGGAATTAATACGAGCAAATGGATTAGCAGTAGGTATTTGAGGAGTAAACAATTCTAGTATATATTTTACATTAAAAAAGCAAAAAAAGAAAGCGGATATTTATGATTTATTGAAGTAATAATTTAACATAATTAGCAATATATATAAACTGCTAATTTTAAACTCCTAGATTTTTAACGGTGAGGTCAGTTGTAAAAATTTTTTACCTACGAAATCTTGACACGGACCCCTGTTATAAAGGAGTTGCTGCACCTTTATTTTTATGTTAGAATAATTCTAAAAGAGTATTTTTGTGTGAAAATAAAAAGGAAAAATTCAAAGAGTATGGGCTTATAAATAAAAATTGTTCTAAATTAACAAAAAATTTCCATAATTTAAAATAGATTGTTTCTTACTTTTTATTACAGCCTCACTGCAAAAACATCTCTCTTGTTTCGCTTTTAAATAACCTAATATGGGTTGATAACGTAAGAAGGGAGAGGTTTTAAAAATATTGAAGCCTCAGTTTTTAATGAACTATATGGGTTGATAACACCTTTGAATCTTCTTATATAGTTCTGACTAAAGGTGTTTTTAACAAACTATATGGGTTAATAACTTTCCTACTTGTTCTATATGTTCACCTATTTCTAATACGTTTTTTTATGAACTAGGTGGGGTGAACATTTTTTTCATTTCACCTATATAGGTTTTTTTTAGAGAACTTTTAATCTAAAAACGTCTATCTTTGCAAACTTTGCGTATAAATCCTAAGTTGCAGCAAGATCTTCAAATATTGGATTCCGTAGAGGCTTTTTTGTTTTTACTGACAATCCGCTTTTATCTCATCAATAAATTCAAAAGGATTCCCGCCGGCTTATCCTAAAATTTTGCTAAAAATATAAAAAAATTTCCTTAAAAAAGAAGGAAAATATTATTTTATGTCGAATATATTAAAATTGGATTGGTTATCCATTTTTTTGACATGATCCAATAGAACTTATGCGGCTGTTTCGGCGCCCATAAGTTCTATTGGTGGTAATAAAAGCAAAGGAAATCGGAGGCAGTGCTGTTAAGCACTTACATCCGAGAGGTAGAGTATTTGCTTTTTCGAAAGCTTTGTTTTTTTGTAATAAAAAAAGATTAATCATACGAAATCTCTAATTTATTTAATACTTAATTTAATAACATTCTTGCTGTTCTAGCATTTGGTGCTTCAAAATAAGCTTTCGTTTGGCATGTATTTCTTTATTGTAAAGCTTAAGGAAGAAGCAAATTTGGTTACATATATTGTGATTTTGATGCTGCTTGACGAGCTATATTTGAATACATTGAGTCTTGGTATAATAGAAAAAGACTTCATAGTAGCATAGGCTATATGACTCCACAGGCAATTTGAGAGCATAGTTAAAAAGTTAGCATAAAAATTTCGAGTTTTTGTGTCTACTATATGGACGTAAAATCCAATAATATTTTACACTATCCTTATGGAAGGTTATTTAACTACATGCGTTAAGGTGATATACTCAAAAATAGTAAAATATAATATACAGTTCAAGGGTGTAAACTATGATTATACGGTATTGTGATAACTGTAAGTTAGAATATTACGATTTATATTTGTCTGAGTGTCCAAAATGTAACAAAAAAATGTCTTTAACTTCAAAAATATACTATTGTGAGAAATGCAATATACCAATTTATACCGATAAGTGTGAAATATGTGGGTCTTATGGCAAATATCTAGCTACGGATGTTCGACCAGTTTTTCCAAAAGAAAGGTTACTAATAGAAATAATACTTAAAAAACCTCTTGAGTTCAGATACTCATCAGTTTGGGCTGATATTACTGGTAATAGATATTTCATAGATGGTAAAGAATTGCGAATAAATAAAAAACAAATTTACAAAAATATATCAGAGGCAGATATAAAAGAAGTTCATCGTAAACTAAGAGAGATTGAAGATAAGGAAGGAGAAAAAAAATTTAATGAAATAATCAAAAAATTTATTGAGGCAAATGCTTTCCACTTTGAAAAGTTATTCTTTGATGCAAAAAATTTTATAAAAGAAAATACTAAAGGTTATAGTTTGGATGAAATATTTATATCTTTTAGCGGTGGAAAGGATTCTACAGTAGTTAGTGATTTGGTAATGAAAGCTTTAAGCACGTCAAAGATAATCCATATTCATGGGGACACTACATTAGAATTTCCTTTTACTACTGAGTATGTAAATAGATTTAGAAAAAACAATCCATATACCCCACTAATTATTGCAAGTAATAAAGATGCAAACTTTTTTGAATTGTGTGATATTTTAGGACCACCAAGCAGAGTGATGCGATGGTGTTGTACAGTCTTCAAAACTGGTCCGATCACCAAAAAAATTAATATACTTTTCAAAAATAAAGAAAAAGTGTTGACATTTTATGGAATTAGAAGTAGTGAAAGTAATAGCAGAAGTAAGTATAGTGAAGTTACTATAAGCCCTAAAATTACCAAGCAAGTAGTAATTTCTCCTATATTTAATTGGACAAATTTTGATGTATGGCTTTATATTCTAACCACAGGAATTGATTTTAATGAAGCATACAAGTTAGGCTATACAAGAGTAGGTTGTTGGTGTTGTCCAAACAATAGTGAGTGGTCGGAATTTTTATCACGAATATATATGATGGAAATGACCGAAAAGTGGGAAACGTTACTTGTGGATTTTGCAAAAAGGTTAGGGAAAGAAGATGCAGAAGTTTATGTTAAAGAAGGTAAGTGGAAGGCAAGGCAAGGTGGAGAAGGTTTAGAATATAGCACTAACTCAATTATCAGTTATAAACCTTGTAGCAGTGATGAAAACACTCTTTATTACGAACTTAAAAAGCCAATTTCTAAACAACTATATGAATATTTCAAACCGTTTGGAGAATTGAATTTTGAAATAGGAAATAAGTTATTGGGAGAAGTTTATGTTCTTGATAGGAACAAAAATGTAGTATTAAAGTTGCAGGGTATAGAGGGTGATACAAATTTAAAAGTCAGTGTATATGGCAATAAAACAAAAATAATAAAACAAAAAATAGATGCTCAAATTACTAAGTATCAGATGTGCATAGGGTGCTTGGCTTGTGAGGGAATTTGTCCTTTGGGTGCGATAAAAATCATTGGGAATGAGTACAAAATAGATGATAGTAAATGCATAAGATGTGGAAAGTGTATCCATTATTTTGATGGAGGATGTTATATAAGGAAGGTGTTAACTATAAAAAGAGGTGTTTAAGTATTATGGAAAGTATCAAATATAAATTAAAGGGGCATGGTTCGTTTTATATCAGAGAAGGCTGGCTTCAAAAAGGATTAAAGAAATTCCGATTAGTTGGGCCAGATTTGTTCAATAAAAAAGAAGCAAATGAGATTTTAGGCGTTGGAGCGAATATGGTAAGTGCCATAAAGTATTGGCTTATTTCAACAGGATTATTGGAATATAGTGATGATAAGAAAATTTTGAGGATTACATCATTAGGAGAAAGAATACAACAATATGATCCGTATTTTGAGGACTATTTTACATTGTGGATACTTCACTATAATATCGTAACTAACAAGGAATATTGTACATCATGGTATTTATTTTTTAATCACATAGATGCTAAATATTTTTCAAAGCAAGAACTTTTTGAGCTTGTGAAAGATAAATTTGAGAAAATTTTTAAACCAACAAAATATTCGACTCGGTCCCTAGAAGATGATTGTGAATGTATCATAAAAATGTATTTATACAATAGATATGAAGAAGTTCTACCTGAGGATAATCTAATATCTCCATTTGCTAAATTGGGTTTAATTAAATTAAAAGACAGAAAAAAGGGTGTGTATGAAAAAGGAACTCCTAATTTCACTTTGTTGTCGCCATTAGTTATTTTATATGCTCTCGCAGATTATTTAACTGGTAAGGCATCTATTGATTTAGAAGAAGCAGTCTTTAGAAGTAACTTGATTGGTAAGATATTCAATATCGATAGTTTTACTTTTTATCGATATTTGGAAATGTTAGAAAAGCAAGAATATGTCAAAATAGTAAGGACTGCAGGTCTACATACCCTTTATGTGAATTTAAATAGCAAAAATGATGTTTTGGAGGAGTATTACACTCATGAAGCAGGAGATAAATATGCCTATAACTAAGTATAGTGATTTCATTGAAGTAGAAGAAGCTTATAACTACTCAATAAATTTGAGGTATGATTTAAATAATTTACAAAAAATAAGAGCTTTTATACCAACAGAGAAGAATGTAGCACTACTAAAAAATTTATTGTTGAATGTGTTGAGCAAAAATAAGAAAGCCAATATTGTTATTGGACCTTATGGGAAGGGAAAATCTTATGTATATCTTATTCTACTTTTTATTTTGTCATTGCAAAAAGAAACTGGTAAGGAAAGTAGCGCAAAGATAGCTATTTTGAATGAATTAATTGAGAAAATAAGCGGAATCGATTCACAAGTTGTTGAAATAATTGATGAGATTATAAAGAAAAAGATCTCTTATATGCCTGTAATAATAAATTACTCATATAAAAATATTCAGCAGATGTTTTTATCAGCTTTAAATGAAGCAATTGAAAGGGAAAATCTTTCAAAGTTAAAGATTTTTACTTCATTTGATGCAGCAGTAGAAAAAATAAATTCATGGAGTAATGAATATCCAGAGGCTTCTGAAAAGTTGGAAGAATATTTGAAACAGTTGAACATTACAAAAAAAGATTTTATAAAGAAATTAAAAGAATACGATTTTGATACATATAACATATTTACAGAAATATACAAAAAAATTACAGCAGGTGCAGAATTTGATCCTTTATTAAATGATGATGTAGTAAATACATATAAAGCATTTTCATACAAGCTTAGAGAAACAAAGTTATATAATGGAATTTATATTGTTTTTGATGAATTTAGTAAATTTATTGAAGAGGCTGTAAGTGAAAAAAAGAATCCACAGCTAAAGATAATTCAAGATATAGCTGAAGCGGTTGAAAGAGATGGTGAAGGCCTAATTTTCTTTGATGGAATTATGCATAAACCATTTGACCATTATCTCAAAAATGCCCTATCAATACATCAAGATCAATTCAGAGCAATAGAGGGTAGGTTTAGAGAAATTTATTTCATAAATACAATGAAAGATGATTATAGTTTGATAGAACAAGTAATAAAGAAAGATGGAACAAAGTTTAACATTATTTGGAATAGATATAAAAACAAGATTGAGGAGGTATTTATACAGGCAAAAAGTTTGTTTTCACCCATATATAGTGAAGAAGAACTGAAAGAATTAGCTAAAAAGTGTTTTCCGTTAAATCCAGTAACGTTATTTGTATTGCCTAAATTATGTGAGTTAGCAGCACAGAATGAAAGGACACTTTTTACTTTTTTGACTGGACATGAAAAAGGAGGCTTTTTACATTTTATTGAGAAGAGGTTTAATGGGGATAAAATTGAATTACTAAATGTAGATGTGCTTTTTGACTATTTTGAATTTTCGTTCAAAAAAGAGATTTTTAACAAAAAAATAATAGAAATTTATTCAATTGTCCAAAGAGCATTACAATTAGCAGCTAGTGATGATGAAAGAAAGATATTGAAAGCATTAGCAATATTCTATATGGTAGACGAAACAGAGAGATTACCACCTAAGGAAGAATTTTTAAGATGTGCTTTGCAAATTGATGAAGAGAATTTTGAGAAAATTATTCAAGATTTACTAAGAAAAAAAATTTTGGTTAAGAGGAAGAGCAATCAATTTTTAGATTTTCTGGTTTCGAGGGTAGGAGACTTAGATGAAAAAATTAATTTGTACAAGACTTTGAAAGTAAAGGATGTAAATATAAGCCAAGTAATTGCAAAGATAAGAGGTTCAGAGTTTAGTTTGCCTCGAAGATATAATGATAATTTCGAAATGACAAGATACTTTTACAAAATATTTATGGAGTTGAAAGAATTAGAACGTATCAATGGATATAAAGACTTAGAAAATATAAAATTTGCAGATGGATATATAATATACTTAATATGGCACAATAAAGAAGACATAAAGAAAGCTATAGAAAAAATAAGACGAATAAATGACGAAAGAATTATTCTTTGTATTTCCCAGAGATCATTTGAAAAGATAGAAGAGTTGAGAGAATATTTGGCGTTACAACTCTTACTAGAAGAAGCAATAAAAGAGCAAGATGAAATGCTTATATGTAATTTGGAAATTTTATTAGAAGATGTCGAACAACTAATATATGATTATTTAGAAAATTTGTTTGATTACAATGCATGCCAGTTTTATACATGTAATAAAGGTATTCAAAGAATAGAAACTGAAAAGCAACTTAGTTCTTTTTTGTCTGATATATGCGAAAGAGTGTACAATTCAACTCCAATAATAAATAATGAAATGATCAATAAAAATAACTTAACATCTCAAATACAAAAAGCATTAACAGCAGCAATTGAGTATGTTTTAAAGGGAAAGTATGATGATATAGAAGGAAATAAACCAGAAAAGACTATATTAAAGTGTGTTCTCATAAACAAAGGTTTGTTAGACGAAGAATGCAAAGATTCTAATCTAAAAAAGGTATTAGAAGAAGTGGAAAGTTTTCTACAAAATGTCTCGCGGCAGAAGAAATCATTTAGTGTGTTATATGAAACCTTGCAAAACCCACCGTATGGTCTTAGAAAAGGAATTATACCTTTGTACTTAGCTTTTAAAATAAAAAATTTACTTTCTAACGCTGTGTTTTACTATAATGATAAAGAAATAGATTTTACTCCTGCCATCTTTAATGAGATAAATAAAAATCCTGGCCAATATTCTTTATTTGTTGATGAGAATGCAGTTGAAAAAGAAAGTTATCTTGAGAAGTTAGAAAGTCTATTTAGGGATTACATGATGGATAACAACAAAAGCAGATATGCAAAAATTTATCATGCTATGAGAAGATGGTATTTTTCATTACCTCCTATAACACAAAATACTGACAGAATTGAAATAGAAGAGGTTTGTTCTTTAGAACAATTGAAAGCTTTCAAAAGGGAGATTTCTAAAGTAGAACAAAATTCCTTTGAATTCATTAGTTATAAACTTTTGAAAATTTTTGATAGTAGTTCATATAAGGAAGTTGCTGTAAAAATAAAAGAGGTTAAGAAAATTCTTGATAATTATTTGGACGAAGTTATAAAAAGTATGGTTGCAGAGATTAAGGATATTTTAGGCATAGATAATGAAAGTACCTTTGCAAGTGGTTTGAGAAAGTGGTATTTATCATTACCTGAAATGATCAAAAACAGATTTACTAATGAGACAGTTAATTCTTTTTTGAAATATATAAAAATGTTAGATGATTATGAAGACAGAAAAATTGTATCTGATTTATCCTCAATTCTGTTGGGCATTGATATTTATAATTGGAATGATGACAGCTATAAAAAATTCATTGAAAAAATTAAGGATATAATTCGAAACTTGCGAGAACATAAGAATAAATCTATTACAGATTTTATAAAAATTTCGTATAACAATGGCAACAGTGAAGTGGCCAGAATATTAGAAAAGGTTGAGATTTCAGAAATAGGGAAAACATCGAAAAATGCTATAGAGGAGATATTAAATGAATTTGGTAGTTCAATTGACGATATTGAGAAACTTAATATATTAGTTTCAATCATATTAGAACATCTAAAGTGATTTGAGGGAGAGGAGAATGGAGAGAATTATATACTTAGATAATGCTGCAACAACATATCCTAAACCTCAGATAGTTTATGACCAAATGGATTATGTCAATCGAAATTTAGCTTTTAATGCAGGTAGAGGATTATATAAAGGTGCAAAAGATGCTGAAGAAATTATTGCTGAAACCCGAGCATTAATTGCTAAATTAGTGAACGTTAATAGAAGTGAATATGTCATTCTATTTCCCTCTGCAACAATAGCATTAAATGCAATTGTTAATGGATTGAGATGGGATAAAGCTTTTAATATTTATGTTTCTCCGTTTGAACATAACTCTGTCTTGAGACCTCTTTATAAAATATCCAAAAAGGGAAATATCAAAATAATAGAGTTACCATTTAATAAAGAAACGTTTGAATGGGATATTGATAAAACTAAGAAGCTTTTTGAAGAGAATAAACCTGATTATGTTTTTATAACTCATATTAGTAACGTGACAGGCTTTATTTTGCCAGTTAAAGAAATTAGTACTTTAGCAAAACAATATGGAGCGAAAGTTGTTTTGGATGCTGCACAATCAATGGGGCTTATAAATTTAGATTTGTACGAAGTGAATGCAGACTTTGTAGTTTTTGCTGGACATAAAAATTTATATGGGCCTTTTGGAGTGGGAGGCTTTATTGCAAATCCAAAAAGTTATTCCAAAGAAGTGTTAGAGCCATTTGTTGTTGGCGGTACTGGCAGTGATTCACTCAACCTTGAGATGCCAGAAAGCCTCCCTCAACGGTTTGAGGCAGGTAGTCCTAACATTGTGGCAATCGCTGGATTGAATGCGGCACTCAAATGGATTTCAAAGAAAAAAGGAGAAATGGAAAGAAAGGAAAAAGAACTTACACAAATCTTAATAGAGGAATTAAGAGATTTAGAAATCGAATTGTATTTGCCTTTGGATTTACAAAATCACATGGGAATAGTTTCCTTAAATTTAGATGGATATAGAGCTGATGAAGTTAGTTATATTTTGGACAGGAGATTTAATGTTGCGACCCGGGCAGGTTTTCATTGTGCAGCGTTTGTTCATAGATTTTTAGGCACAGTCGAAAGAGGCGGAACAGTAAGGATAAGTGTGGGATATTTCAATAATGAAAATGAAATCAAATATCTTGTTGACTGCTTGAAAAAGATTATTGCTTATTGAAATTTTGATATCGAAGGTGTAAAAGGGAAATGAGTTTTGATGAATTGAGCTTGAAAATGGTTTACAGGTCATCGAATGATGATATTGTGAGAGATTTTTTAATACCTGCTTTAGAAAAAACAGTAGTGTATAAAAGGGCAGTTGGCTTTTTTTCTTCTACATCTTTAATTGAAATCACAAAAGGTTTATATGGGCTGGTGAAGAACAATGGAAAGATATACATTGTTGCTTCACCAGCTTTAACTAAAGAAGATATTGAGGCAATTAGAAAAGGATATGAAAAAAGAGCTATTATAGAAAAAAGGATATTAGACTCATTTCAAGAGCCGAAAGACTATTTTGAAGAAGAAAGGTTAAATCTTTTAGCACATCTTATAGCAATGGGTTATTTGGATATAAAGCTCGCCTTTATGGAGAATGAAAATGAAGTAGGAATATATCATGAAAAGATAGGAATAATGATCGACAAAAAAGGAAATAAAATAGCCTTTACAGGATCTTTGAATGAAACAAAGACAGCTTATATGAATAATTTTGAATCTATAGATGTTTTCATGTCTTGGATGGGAGAAGACTCAAGAACAAGAGTGGAAGAGAAGGAAAAGAATTTTGACGATTTGTGGCATGATAGAACGTATAAAGTTAGAGTTATTGATTTTCCAAAAGTAGGATATGAGAGATTGAAAAAATATATGAAACCACATCTTGATTTAGACATTGATAAAAAACAATTCTTTGTGAATTATAAATCTGAAAAGAGAGAAAGTATATTTGTCAAACCCCAAGATTTACAATTTCGAGATTACCAGCTTGAGGCTATTGAAAACTGGCTCTCAAACAATGGACAAGGAATTTTCAACATGGCAACAGGTACGGGAAAGACTGTAACTGCACTGGGTGCTATAAGTAAACTTGCAGAAAAATTGAATTACAAAATTGCAGTTGTAATTGTTTGTCCGTTTCAGCATTTGGTTGAGCAATGGGCTGAAGAAGTTTGCAAGTGGAATGTAAAACCCATCATTGGCTATTCAGGCTCATCTCAAAAAGAATGGTTAAGTAGGCTGAAACAAACAGTAAGAGATTATAATTTGGGGTTTGTTCAAAATTTTTGTTTTATTACTACAAATTCAACATTTTCAACTAATGATGTACAGAAGCAACTTGCTAAATTAAATCGCAATTCTTTAATAGTAGCTGATGAGGTCCATTATTTTGGTGCAGAAAAACTTTCTAAAAAGTTATTAAACAATTTCACATATCGCTTAGGGTTATCAGCAACTATAGAAAGGCACTTTGATCCTGAAGGCACAAAGAAAATTTATGGTTATTTTGGAAATGAGTGCATTAATTATCCAATTGAGCTTGCTATTAAAAATGGAATGTTAACTCCCTATTACTATTATCCCATAGTAGGATATTTAACAGAAGAGGAACTTGTAGAGTACAACAGATTGTCCAGAGAATTAGGGAAATATATAGAAATTGATGAGGATAAATATGGAAATTATTATATAATACTAAATGAGAAAGCAAAGCAAATAGCATTAGAAAGAGCAAAGATTATTGCGGGTGCAAAGATAAAGTTGGATTTATTAAAAAGACATATAAAGCCTTATACTAATGATACCCATATACTGGTATATTGTGGTGTTTCGAATATGTCATATGAAGATTTTAAAGGTGATAATGACACAACAAAGTTTGGTATTAGGCAGATTGATGAAGTAACGAGGATATTGGGTAAGGAATTAAGTATGAAAGTTACAAGATTTACATCGAGAGAGTCAATCGAAGAAAGAGAATGGATCAAGAGAGAGTTTGAAAAAGGAGAAAAAATACAAGCAATTGTAGCAATAAAATGTTTGGATGAGGGGTTTAATATTCCAGCTATAAAAACTGCTTTTATACTTGCAAGCACAACAAATCCTAAGGAATACATACAAAGAAGAGGCAGGATTTTGAGGCTAGCTAAAGGCAAGGCATATGCCACTATTTATGATTTTGTTATATTACCAAGACCACTTGAAGAGGTTAAACATAAGAGCTGGGAAGAGGTAAAATATGATATTTCACTAGTTAGGCGGGAAATTGCAAGAATTGAAGAGTTTTGTAGAATATCTTTAAATTCAAGTGAAGGATTTGAGCTGATAAGCAAGATAAAAGAGGTTTATGATATGTTCGATGTTTTCAAAGGAGGATGAAGGTTATGGAGGAGATTATTGATAAGAGAAAAGCTAAAAGGATGTTAATTAAAATAATTGGTATAGAGAGAGAAAATTTAAAAACCAAGAAAGAAAGAAATATTGATATGGTGGAAAAATTGAAGAAAATTATTGAGGAGGAACTAAAAAGATGATATTAAAGCAACTAATCCTCAAGAATTTTAGGCAGTTTAAGGGGGAACAAGTCATTACATTTCCTGTTTATGGCAATAAAAATGTAATAGTTGTATGTGGTAATAATACTGCAGGGAAAACCACTTTGATTCAAGCATTTTATTGGGTATTATATGGAAAGGCAGATTTTAAAAGCAAAGGAAATTTGCTTAACTTAGAAATTGCTAACTCAATGAAAGAGGGAGATAAAGAAGAGGTGAAGGTCTCGCTCGTACTTGTTGACAGAGGTATTGAATATACTGTAACAAGGAAACAAGAATATATACACATTGGAGCAAATGAACCAAAACCTTTACCTTCCAAAATTGAAATGTTTTACAAAGATGAACAAGGAAATATAAAGCCAATCATAAGGGAATATGATATTATAGATACTATAAATAAAATCTTGCCTGAAGAACTCTCCTATTATTTTTTCTTTGACGGTGAGCGTATAGGTAATCTTGCCAAAAGAAATAAAGATGGCAAAGAAGAATTAACAACCGCGGTGCGTAATATTCTTGGGTTAGCAGAAATTGTAAATGCAATTGAGCATTTATCAGGCAAGCCCAAAAATAGTGTGATTGGTATGTTGAGAAATAGCTTAGATGAAAAAGGAGAAGAAAGAATAAAAGTATTGAAAGAAGCGATAAATAATTTAGAAATGGAAAAACAAGAAGTAGAGAGAATGATAAAGACTGTAGAAGATAATATAAAAAATTATGAGCAAAAGATAAATGACATAGAGGAAATTTTAAGAAAAAATGAGGAAACTGCTGCTCTACAGACTAAAATTGATTCAAACAAGAGGTTAATCAATACTTTAAATGAAACATTAAAAGAGAAGGAGAAAAGATTAAGAAGTATTATTCAAGATAAATTATTTGCTTTTTTTGTTACTCCGTTAGTTGAGAAAATAGAAAATGATTTAATTAAATTCAATTCATCTATTAAGGTTGTACCGAAAATATCTACCGAGACTATTGATTACATAATTCAACAAGGTGTATGTATATGTGGAAATAGAATTTTAAAAGACAGCGAGGAATACAAAAGGTTAGTAGCATTAAGAGAATATTTACCACCTAAATATATTGGAACAGCAGTGAATGAGTTTTTAGCAGATGCTTATTCATACAAAAATGATGGTAAGAGATTTATTGACGAGATAAAAGAGATTTACGAAGGAATTTGGCGTTGCAGAGAAGATATTAAGAATTTGGAAGAGGACAATGAAAATATAATGAAAAAAATAGGCGACAAAAAGGATTTGAGATATCTCAAGGGGGAAAAAGAAAATTGGATTAAGCTGAAACAGCAAGAAGAAAGTAGAAAGAGTGAGATGTATAAAAGGCTAGGAGTAATTGAGAAGGATATAGAGGAAAAAAACAAAGAGCTGAGTAAGTTAGCTGATAAAAGTGAGAACAACAGATTTATAAAGTTATGCATTAAATATGCTGAATATCTTTCTGATTCTTTGAAGAGATTTTACAAACAAAAAGAAGAAGAGATCAGAGAAAAGCTAAATGAAAAGGTAAATGAGATTTTTTTAAAAATGTATCATGGACAAGGGAGAAAAATAATTATTGATTCTAACTACGATTATCAAATAATAACTGAATATTTAAATGATGAATTGAAAAACAAAGCAGATGAATCAAGAGGCTTAGAAACCGTAATGAGTTTTGCATTCATCGGGGGAATAATACAATTAGCACGAGAAAAAATAACAAATAGTAGTAAGCTTAACTTTGGTTTTGAAGATGATGATGAATTTAATATAGAACTGGATACAGAGCCATATCCTTTAGTGATGGATGCCCCATTTTCAAATGTAGATGAAATTCATGTAGAGAGTGTTTCAAGAATTCTTCCTGAGATAGCAGAGCAAGTGATTATGTTTATAATGAATAAAGATTGGAACTATGCGCAGAAAGTACTAGAAAGCAAAATAGCGGCTAGATATGAGCTTCAAAAAATCTCTGAAACACATACAATTATTAGAAAAACTTAATATTTTATACAATATATAAGGAGGAGTACTATGTTTGAAAGAGAATATGCTTTTAAAGGGAAACATGCTACATATGTAAAGAAATTAAGTGAAGTTTTATTTCCCCGGTATATTGATGTGTATATCATAGCACCAATTGTTGGATTATACTATAACAGGACAGCTTCTATAGATGAAACTGAAGATGATACTGCTAAAATATTTGCTGAACAGTTAGTAGCTGAAAGAAAGCATTTAGAATTTGCATATAAATTAGTGATTTTGTGTTATAAAAATGATAATTTTAATGAGGATTTTGAAAAAAGAATAGAAAGAGTTTTTTCGACTGATGAGGAAGTAATAAAGGAAAATATGAAAATATTTAATGAGTATGTGTTAGGCGGAATTGAAGTTTTATATGAAAAAATAATAGAAGAAAATGATGGAGATTACATAGGTAACTTTGTAGAATTTGTCAATGATTTTCAAAGAGAAATCATGGTATCTAATGGAGAAAATAAACTAAGTGATTCAACGCTTATTAAAGAAATATTAAAAGATTATTAAATGTTGAAGTAATAAATTTGTTACGAATTAGCTCTGCTTTTGAGCATAGCAGGTCAAGTCCAAATTTTTGTGTAAAATCCCTCTGGTTAGAATATGAACTTTCTTTATCACCACCGTTCAATTCATTGTACTGCCTCTGCCCCCCTGGTGTCAAGGATACGCTATTGCCGGCTTTTGCTCGTCCTTGACAACGAGTGCTTTCGGCAGTTACTAAAAACTAAGGGGTGGTGATAAAGGGCATTTTATTGGAATAACCTTTTCATTTGATTTTTTGAAACCTCTTTTTGCTACTCAAAATACTCTCTCATGTCTAAAATACTTCCTTCCTGTTCTATTAATAAAGCTCCAATTAGACGAATACCAGATTCCAGACTTGGGAATATACGGTTAAAAAGGCCACTGGTAAATTTACCATTGCAAAGTCTTGAAACTCTTTAAGGGAAGGGTACCAACTCTAGTGACTAAATTTCTTGAATAGTAACCGTTACGATAGTCTTGCCTCTTTTCTGTTCTTTTATAGTATTCAGCTTTGATTTGCTCAGTAGCCTGAGTTACCAGGATTTGAGTGAGCACAGACTCTAAGAATTTAGCTAGCTTTTCATCTTTGGTTTTTTTTACAAAAAGGGCGCGTGGTGAAGACATATTTACCACCTAATTTATTACTAAATAGGGAACAAAAAGCCCATACTTTTCTGAAGACATCCTCAAGTAATATAGTTGGGAAAAGGAATACATGGGAGGAGACCAGAAGTTTTGAATCTCTAAACTTTTCAAACAGTGTCCTCCCATTCATTCCCTTACCGTTGTGAGGTCTATAAAAATTCTAGGTATCCTGCCACCTTTGAGCTCTTTCCATGAATTCATCTTTAAACCTATAAATTTTTGGTTGTATACTCCGTGACATTCTTTAGGCAGAGTACCTACAAAGGAATAAATTCTTTTTCGATTATATGAATCAGCGGTTGATGGTTCTGGGAAATGTTGAGCGACCAAGGAGGGAGATTTGTTTGGTTAGCTTTGTAGAGTTATTCCAAACCGGCTGCCCTGGAAGAGATAAATTCCTTTCTCGCTTTTTTGGGCTTTTTAATGAAGAAGTGGTCAGATATTGATGTAAATATCCCCAGGCTCCTTACGAAGATCTGGGACGTCCCACTTTGTATAAGCCGGGTGAGAAACGAGGTCATACTCTAGATTTTACTTTGAGGCATAAGGAAACAGGGCGGATTTTTGTAGCAGAGATGAAATGCGAACTGGAGTTTGAAAATTATCGGTACTTAGCACTTAGAGAACCTTGGCAATTAGAGCATCACCGTAGTCAGAAGGCCTTTTGTAAATTTTTGGAGTTAGCTAAAAATCCAGGAGCTTATGAGGTTAGGGTGGGTGGTAGCCAGATCAGAGTTGACGGAGCTGTTTTAATTTGGGGAGTTGTGCTTCCTGAAGGGCGAAGGACAGTTATAGAAAAATATGGATTTGACGAAGTGCTGGCAGTAGAAGATATGATAAAGGATCTTCGCCAATGGAAGCCAGGGGAGTGGATTCAAAGAATAGAACAAATTCAGGGGTGGGTCAATCAACTCCTTGAAGCTTTAAAATAGGTGCTTTGGGAAGTATACTAAGATAACTGTCCCAAGCTTTCAAGAATTTTTTCTGCTCCTTCTAAAGGTGGCAGAGGATGGGCGAATACATATGTTACGAAAAGCATATGACGTTTTGGCAAAAAATTCAGTTTTTCTTACAATGATCTGGCAGAAAAACTACCCAGCGGAGGAACACGTTTCAGAAATAGGATAGAGTGGACTCTTGCCCATCTGCAAAAAGCAGGGCTTATGGAAACTACTAGCCGAGGTCAGTTTAGGATCACCCAGTGGGGCCTATAAATATTAGTGATAAATCCCAGTTCTATAGGTTTAAAATATCTTGCCCAGATTTCTTCCGAATATCGGGCTTGGCGGGTAGGGGGACATGGAACCGGAGCACAACGGCGAAAGAGAGAAAAGAGGAAGAAAACCTGTTTCTTCGAACAACGACTGGAAAATACTTATCAGGGAATCATTGAAACATTAGCAAAAGAATTCCTAGAAAAAATTAAAAATTGTTCTCCTGAGTTTTTCAAGATTTGGTGCTGGTTTTCCGGGTTAAGATAGGTTATGAAGGTTCTACCAGACAAAAGTGAAAGTAAATAAAATTAGGAGAAGGACATAAATATTTTACCATATATTGTATTTTATCTTTCCAGAAAAAGTAGCAACTTATGAGGTATAAGACCAAATTTTTTTAAAATTTTTTACAACAAAAGACCATAGTGTAAAATTATCGTAGGATTTTGGTGATGAAAAATAGACAACCCTTGTGATAAAATAGAAATATAATACTGTAGGATTTTTACTTAAATAGGATAATGATTATCGAAATGGCAGAATTTACCAAACTATTTTAACTATGTTTTAATGAGTATTAAGGTAAGATAGAAATATAAACTTTCTTCAGTTTGTTGACAAAGCAAAATTTAAGCCCCTGTTTTCCTATTTCCGAAAACAGGGGCTGTATGTATCTGGATAAAATTTTCTTTAAAACTCCAAATAATGGATAAAAATTCAAAGTACCCAAAGGGCTCTTGCCCCTCCTCCATAACCATGTTGCCATTTTCTTTAAATTCATGGCAGCAAAAACAAGCATCGCTTGCATGGACAGTTTTTCTTTTCCTCTTAATGTTGTCCATCGCAAACCATGCTTCTCTTTCATATCAGCAAATACTCTCTCTATTGTCTCTTTCCTTCTTTCATATACTTCCTTACAATAAGGTGTATGCCTTAGGTGTTCTGCTTCTTCTACATATCCTTCCCATATGTGCCTGAATATCCTCTTTGTGTAGTCTTTACTTTGGGTACACTTTTCTCTTAAAGGACAATTTTTACATTTTTCTGGATTTGATTTGTACTCTCTATATCCTTCTCTATTGGTTGTAACATATGTTAATATTTCATTTTGTGGGCATATGTAACAGTCATAATATTCATCGTATACGTACTGCTGCTTTTTCATGAAACCATCTTTTGTCATTGGTCTTGTATACGGCACTGCTGGTATTATTTCTTTATCAAATATTGTCTTTAATATGTACGGATTTTTATAGCCTGCGTCTACTGCTATTGCTTTCGGTTTTCCTACTCTCTTTTCAACTTCTTCTAATACTTCTTGAAACATTACACTGTCGTGGACATTTGCAGCTGTTACTTTTACTCCTAATACAAATCCATTTTTATCGCAGGCTGTATGAAAAGAATATGCAAAACATTTTTCTTTTCCGTTTTTGTTTAACATTCCGCTATCTGGGTCTGTTTTGCTTACTTTCACTTCTTTCGTCTTTATTTTCTTGATTTTCTTTAATGGCTTTTTGCCATGAGCT
>Ga0224486_100255_pt1 | contig 21561 bp, 21 predicted proteins | sample TexhydDE_CT_test_FD_172013 | JGI IMG/M metagenome (GOLD analysis project Ga0224486, IMG submission 172013) | Fracking water microbial communities from deep shales in Oklahoma, United States - hydraulically fractured wells DE_CT_test ... | reverse complement strand
AGGAACAGAGCATTCCCCAGCACTATTTTAGCTATTCAAAAATGATGTTTTTCAGGGGTAACTAGATAGACCTAAAAGTCCAAACCTGCCCTGTCTGCCCGGGCATCAAGCCGTAAAAGTACGCCGCAACCACAAAACCAATGAGCTCAAAGCCTTTGACTTCTCTAAAAGGCGAATACCGCCGGCATCGTCCGGCCATAGAACGAAAGCAAGCCTAGATGGTGCTCCATGGGGGTCCGTAAAGCCCGCTCCTTCGGTCTGGCTAAAGTCCGGCTACAAATACTCTTTGTAGCAGATACTATTTTAACTACAAGCGTTTAATCAAAAATCTAGGAGAAGGCGGCAGGCGCCATAAAAACTAGAAATAATTTTTGGGCTGGAGATTATACCCCTTAAAAGTGGAGGATGGTCAACAGTCTCCTAGATTAGAGAATTTTATTTCACATGAAGTAGGTGAAAATCAATGCCTAAGGTAATAACGGTTGGTGAGATCCTGGTAGAAATAATGACGAAATATACCGGACAGGAATTTTCCGTTCCGGGGGAACTAATGGGGCCCTATCCCAGTGGTGCTCCTGCAATATTTATTGATCAGGTGGCTAGGATGGGAGTGGATGCAGGTATAATCGCTCGAGTCGGTGAAGACGATTTTGGTAAATTGTGTATTAATCGGCTTCAGAGTGATGGTGTCGATACCAGTCATATTTATAAGACACCGGGATATACAACAGGAACGGCATTTGTTACCTATTATTTAAATGGTGAACGGATGTTTATTTTTCATTTTTCTCATGCAGCAGCAGGACAGTTGGAACCCGAAGACGTAGATGAAAATTATATCAAAGCTGCCGGGTATCTACACGTAATGGGCTGCTCCCTGACGGCAAGCGCCAGCTTGCGCCAGGCCATTTGGAAAGCCGTTAAAATCGCCAAAGAAAACAAGGTAATAGTGAGCTTTGATCCCAATCTCCGCCCAGAGTTACTCAATAACCGTGAAGTAAAGGAGGTTTATGAGAATATTCTGGGTGTGGCTGATATAATCTTAAGCGGAAAAACTGAACTAGCGACTCTTACAGGTGAAAGCGATATAATAAAGGGAGTGGACTGGCTGAAAGGGAAAGGCGCAAATATAATTGTTCTGAAAGACGGTGCCCGGGGAGCAAGCCTTTACTCTGGAGAAGAATATTATCATGTGCCTCCTTTTAAAGTGCAGGAGGTGGATCCTACCGGAGCTGGTGATTGTTTTGATGGCGCATTTATTGCTTCCCTAGTCAGCGGTATAGGGATGAAGGAGGCATTAGAAATAGCGAATGTAGCTGGAGCTTTAAGCGTAACCCACAAAGGGCCCATGGAAGGTACTTCCTTTAAAAAGGATATTCTTGCTGCTATGGCCAGATAAGACGTTAGACACCATTGGACGTCCAATATTTACACTCGTGTCCTGAATTTCTGGGGCGGTGGTATTGACACGCAATACACTCTGCCGAGGGGTACACCCGAACAGGTCCGTGACGAAGTCAAACGCCAGATCGACATCCTGGCCCCAGGTGGTGGCTTTGTTTTCAACACTGTGCACAACATCCAGGCCGACGTCCCGCCGGAAAATATCGTTGCCATGCTGGAAACAGTACTGGAATACGGTGTATATTAAAACAGGGTGCCCGGGCTTCAATTATCAACCCGGGCACCTGCGTTTAAACCTTTTTGATGGATGGCCGTAGATTTCTGATGATATTAAAAATGAGTATCAAATGTAAAAACATCTTCTATGCCCATGGCTTCAACAATTTATGAAGCTGGTTGCTATTATTTTCATGCCACCAATTTTTTAATGAGTTCCAGCCTACGATATGTTATAATTTTATTCCAGAAAACACTTCCGAGGAGAAACCCTATGCAGGTAATTGATCGCAGCATCAAGGTTTTGGCCCGGCAATATCCAGAAACTTTTATCAAACTGGTTTTAGGCAAAGACACCGGCTGGGAATATCAAACCCTGGAAAACCCGGAAATCAATATCCCGGAGAAAAGGCTCGATTTTGTCTACGAAATAGAGCAAAACGACAACAAGTACCTCCTGCACCTGGAATTCCAGTTACGCCATGAAAAAGAAGTGCCTGTACGCATTTTTAAATACAGCGCCTATTTGACCGAGAGTTACGACCTGCCGGTGATCCCGGTAGTCATTTACCTCGAGAAAAGGAATTATCGCCGGCTACCTGATGCCTACATAGTCGAGGTTAACAATAAAGTAGTCAGCACGTTTACCTATCAAGTAATCAAACTGTGGGATTATGAGCAGGATATAGCCGGCGGTAAACTTAAAGAACTGGCGCCCTTGCTGGTCTTACTAAAAGATAATAGAGACCTGGCTCTTCTTGAGTATACCAGGAAACTGATACTTGAGGAAAAAGATATCAAACGGCGAGCCGACAGCCTGTCGGTAGCCATATCAGTCGCGGAACGTTATTTTGATAGGGAAATTTTGCTCAATATCTTTCGGGAGGAATTTAAAATGCTGCTCAAAGAATCCAGCTTTGTCCAGGAATGGTATAATGAAGGCTTACAAAAAGGCCTTAGGGATGGCATGGAAAAAGGTTTAGCAGAAGGCCTGGAAAGAGGGCTGGAAAGAGGCCTCGAAAAAGGATTGGTAAAGGGCCTGGAAAAGGGCAGGATTGAGGCATTAAGGGACAGTATCCTTGAGGTCCTGGAAGAACGTTTTGGCGTTCTGCGATCTGGTATTGGCAAGAAGCTGGAGGAAATAGATGATTCGGCTGCACTGAAGTCATTATTCAAAATGAGCCTCAAGGTGAATTCCCTGGAGGAATTTGAAAAAATTCTTGGCCAGGTTTAGAAAAAGCGTCGGCAGGGCTCTTCCAGAATTCTGCTGCTAACCGGTCAATTATCAAGTCTTCTACCCCGATTATATAAACCTCCAGGCCGTTTATTTCCACCGTCGTCAACTTATCTAAAGAACCGTCCAGGTATTCGTCGGGTATTTCCAGTGCCAGGTCCAGCTCTTCGTGATACCAGTGCCGCTCACCGGGCCGGTGTAAAAACCCATTCTTGCAAGAACAGCCCTGGCCTGCTCCCTGCCGTTGATGACCAAGTCCATGTCTTTGGTTGCATATCTACCTAAAGTGTAAAATTCCAGCGCCCGCCCGCCTACCAGAATGGGTTTTATAACTAAAGGTTTAAGGGCTGCCGTTAAAACAGCCAGTACCCCCAGGATTTAAAGGTTCCAGCATTGCCGCTAAATCTTTATCCATTCCATCTAAATTTTATGAATGCATATGGTAAATATTGTCAACCATTCTTGAACACCTGCGTGAAAAAGTAACCCATAATGTGCAAATTTTAACAACTAACCGGTCTGACCGGGGCGATGAAAAGACGGATTTTGAGGATAAATTGTATTCCTTATACCCCTCCGTTCCCTTCCTGCCGCTTAAAGCAAGCCAGGCACGCTTTCAAACGGCCAGGATGACTTTTGGCGGCCAAAGCCTTTATTTTTTATGGTATACCATTTAAAATAGAGGCTCAAGAGGGTAGTATACGGATGGGGGGTAAGTGTAATGCTTGTGGCTGAAGTTCTCATAAAAATATTGGAAAGCGAAGGCGTTGAGGCCGCTTTTGGGATACCGGGTGCCAGCATTACGCCGGTGTATAAGTATTTGGCCCGGTCTGAAAAAATAAGGCATTACACGGCAAGACATGAAGAGGGTGCAGCCCATGCCGCCGACGGCTACACCAGGGCCAGCGGGAAGATCGCCTGCTGTATTGTTACCTCAGGACCCGGGGCGACCAACCTGGTTACAGGGCTGTACAACGCACAAATAGATTCCATACCCATGGTGGCGATCACCGGCCAGAATACCCGTTCCCAGCTTGGTAAAGAGGCTTTCCAGTGCGTCGATATAGTAAGTACGGTACGGCCTTATGTTAAAGGCGCCTGGTGCATTACCGAACCGGCCAGGGCGCCGGGTATCATCAGAGAGGCTTTCCGCGTCGCCAGGTCGGGTAGGCCGGGTCCTGTCCTTATCGACTTACCCCTGGATGTTCAGACAACTGATATACCATATGATCCGGAGCTGGACGCTCCCCTGCCATGGGATAAGCCTAAACCGCATCCCAGACAGATTGAAAAGGCTGTAGAGATGATTTTAGCCAGCAAATCCCCCATTATCCTTGCCGGCGGCGGGGTGATCATAGCAGGAGCTACCAGGGAGCTTTTAGAGTTAGCCGAGTACCTTTCTTTGCCAGTTGTAACTACCTATATGGGCAAGGGCAGCATGCCTCCGGACCACCCTCTTTACTGCGGCCAGGTAGGGATCCAGTGCAATACACCGTTCGGCAACAAAGCCTTCCTGGAATCTGACCTGGTTTTGGGCATCGGGTGCAGGTTTAATGACCGGCATACAGGTAACGTTGATATCTATACCCGGGGGCGAAAGTTTATCCATATCGATATAGAACCAACCCAGATAGGGCGCATCGTCAGCACCGATCTGGGCATAGTCGCAGATGCCAGGTTGGCACTGGCGGCGCTGCTGGAAGTTGCGAAAGCTAAAACCAGGAAAAGAATTCCCCGGGGCTGGGTAGCCGGGATACCGGAGCTCAGGGCACAAACCGAGCGCCGGCTGCAATTCGATAATGTTCCCATTAAGCCTCAGAGGGTGTTTCACGAAATAAACGAATTGTTGGGCGAAGACACGATTTTTACGGTCGGCTGCGGCGTTGTTCAGATATGGTCGGGGCAATTCCAGAAAATATGGCGGCCCAGGTACTACCTCCCCTCGGGGGGAGCGGGGACGCTGGGTTATGAAATCCCGGCGGCCGTAGGTGCCAAAATAGCGAATCCTGATGCCCGGGTTTGTGCCATCGTAGGTGACGGCGGCTTTACCTTTCAGGGCGAAGCCCTGGCCATGGCCTGCCAGTATGGTGTTCCAATTATCGTCGTAATAGTGAACAACGGCTACCTGGGCCTTATCCGCCAGAACCAGGCCCAGAATTATGGCTATGAATATGCCGTAGACCTGTGGTACGGCGACGGGAAAATAGATTTTGTCCGGGTTGCGGAAGGATACGGTGCCAGGGGAGAGAGGGTAACGCGACCGGAGGAGATAAAACCGGCGCTGGAAAGGGCAATGCACGCCGACATACCTTATGTGCTTGATATAATTGTAGAGAGAACAACACTTTGCTCCATGGGTACCAGCATTGACGCCATCCAGGAATACGAATAATAAACAGCCGGGAGGTGATCGTCCGGGAAATAATACGGGTACACCGGCCGTTATATTGTAAAAGTTACTTTGCACAGGAGGAATGTTTTTATGCCGAAGTTCGCCGCCAATTTAACGATGCTGTTTACCGAACTGCCCTTCCTGGAACGCTTTAATGCTGCCCGTAAAGCCGGGTTTAGAGCGGTGGAGTTCCTTTTCCCCTATGAATATGCCATAAACGACATCAAAAGTTTACTTATCGAAAATAACCTCCAGGCGGTACTTTTCAACCTTCCCGCCGGCGATTGGGCAGCCGGGGAGCGGGGCATTGCCGCCGACCCCGGGCGCAAGGAAGAGTTCCGCGCCGGCGTCAGGCAGGCAGTCGAGTGGGCCGACCAACTCAATGTCCCGCGTTTGAACTGCCTGGCAGGCAAAATGAACCAGGCTTTTTCCCGGGAAGAGCACTGGCAGACGCTGATAGAAAACGTCCGCTATGCAGCGCAGGCCCTGGCCGGAAACGATTTAAAGCTGATGATAGAACCCATCAATCATTATGACGTTCCAGGCTTTTTCCTTAATACCACGCGCCAGGCCCTGCAACTGATCAATGAAGTAAACATGCCCAATGTCTACCTGCAATATGACCTTTACCATGCTCAGAAGGAAGAAGGTAATTTAACGGTTACCTTGCGCGAAAACATTCAAAGGGTAGGACACATCCAGATAGCCGACAATCCCGGCAGGCATCAACCCGGTACCGGCGAAATAAATTATCCATTCTTGCTGCGAGAAATTGATAACCTGGGGTATGAAGGCTACGTATCCCTGGAATATATTCCCGAGCCGGATACTCTAAATTCTTTAGGCTGGATCACAGCTTATGGGTACAACTTGGAGTAAATTTTTGAAAAAAGGGGTAGAGAGTAATGAGCAAAATCGGGTTTATTGGTCTCGGTATAATGGGCAAGCCCATGAGCAAAAACCTCATCAGGGCAGGCTACCAGCTGGTTGTTTATGACATCGTTGAAGAGGCCGTCGCCGAGGTAGTTGCAGCCGGGGCGGAACCCGCCGGTTCTCCCCGGGAGGTAGCTGAACGCTGCGACAAATTTATTACCATGCTCCCTAATTCGCCCCAGGTAAAGGAAGTGGCCCTGGGAGACAACGGGATAATCGAAAGCGCGCGGCCGGGTTCTATCCTTATCGATATGAGCTCCATAGACCCCATGGTTACCAGGGAAATTGCCGCCAGGTTAAAGGAAAAAGGCATAAGGATGCTGGATGCACCGGTCAGCGGGGGTGAGCCGAAAGCCATAGACGGCACTTTGTCGATTATGGTGGGAGGACGGCAGGAAGACTTTGATGAATGCTATGATATTTTAAAGGCCATGGGGGCCTCGGTGGTAAGGGTCGGCGATATCGGCGCCGGTAATGTAACCAAACTGGCCAACCAGATCATTGTCGCCCTGAACATTGCCGCCATGTCCGAGGCCCTGGTCCTGGCCACCAAAGCCGGAGTGGACCCGGACCTCGTCTACCAGGCTATCCGCGGCGGGCTGGCGGGGAGTACCGTCCTGGATGCCAAAGCCCCCCTGGTAATGGCAAGAAAATTTAATCCCGGTTTCCGGATCAACCTGCACATCAAAGACCTGGCCAACGCCCTGGCTGCCGGGCACGAGGTCGGCGTACCCCTGCCCCTGACCGCGGCAGTCATGGAAATCCTCCAGGCCCTCAAGGTCGACGGCCTGGGTGATGCCGACCATGGCGCCATCATCCGCTTTTATGAGAAACTGGCCCAGGTGGAGTGTCACCCGTCCAATTCCACCATACGGCCGTCCAGGTAGAGAAAGGCAAGGTATACTTTCAGTTCCGGGTGGCGTTCTTTTAATATCCTGGCAGCCGCTTCCATATCCCGGCGCTGGCGGGCCAGCTGCTCTTCTACGGGCAGGTGGCCCAAATTGTAAGCGCCGCAGTCTTCATGGTGAATTAAATATACTTCTTTTATGTGATGGAGCCGGTAAGAATCCTCGACCAGATTTATTTTACCCTCACTGAGGAAATTGCGGCTGGCGCCGGGAAGGGACAGATAATCATACTTCCCGGTCAACCCTTTTTCCCGCAACCAATCAGCAACAGCAGCCTGAATGCGGAAATCCATGCAGGTTAAAACACAGGCCTGGCAGCCAGCCATGCTAGTATACCACCTACCCCTTCAATTATAAATCATGCTTCCGAAGCATAAAACCCCTTTGCCATCCCCGGAGCCCGGCCGGAAGATGTCCGGGTAGAGGTCCGCCAGCAGGCCCTGGAGATTGAAGGCAAAGCTTCCCTGCCTGATGGCGGCCGGTACGTCTACCGCAGCTCCCACGTCCCAACTCTCACTTCTCACATCATAAAAACAGCAGCAGCTGGTCTAAAAAGGCCAGCTGCTGCTGTTTTCCTGGTCGTCCCGGACGACCAGGTAGCTGTCTCCGGCAGGAGCCCCGAAGGCGGCCGGGTAAGCTGAAGAGGTCGTCAGGGCGCGGTAGGGATTGCGGGCCGGAATGAAGCGGATATTGGGGCGGGCCCGGATGGGCTCCGGGGAAGTTAAGGAATCTAGTCCGGCCATTGCCTCTTCTTTACACTTCCTTTCAAATCAGCTGGCGCCAGCCCTGGCGGGAAAAGGTGACGTTGACCGGCGGTGCTCCTTCCCGGGGCTGGCTTTCCCTGGTGATGGTGCCGTTAAAAACGAAGGCATCCAGGCAGGGGATACTTTCAATAATGCCGCCGGTGGCCTCAAACTCCACCGAGTATTCCTGGGGTTTTAAGAGGGCGGCCGGGTTAAAGGGTTCCAGGAGCTTTAAATCAGCTTCATAATCCAGGTAGAGCCGCCACATGAGCATTTCCAGCCCTGGCGAGGGCCGGGTGACATGAAGCTTAATGTCCTCTACGGCCTCCCGCCGGGAGATCATGTGGTTGTGGGCATAGAGCCTCTCCGTAAGGTTCTTGATGATATCCTCTACGCGGTCGCGCTCATCTACCGGCATGTGCAGCTCCAGCAGCTTCCTGGCCAGGGAGCGGATCAGGGCGTAGTTGCGGTGCACGTTGCCCAGGGCCAGGGGATGAACTTTGTCCACCAGGCGGTTAAATACCACAGACAGGCTCCCTTCACTTTCCAGGCCGGCAATCTCCCGGGCCAGGGAAAAGTAGGCCATGACGTCTTCCACGCTGACCGGCAGGCGGGCGACCGGATTGGCCGGGTCCTCCGGGTTAAAGGCATTGGCCACGCTGGGGTCGATGGGTCCCAGCTCGCCCAGGGGCCCCATGAGAATCTCATCGGCCCCCAGGCAGAGGAGGGTGCCGGCGCTGGCGGCGCGGAAGGGCACCAGGACGCTAAGGTGGGGAGTAAACTCCCGCAGCAGGTTCACCAAGCGCCAGGGGGTCAGGACATCGCCGCCGCGGGTATAGAGGAAGAGATCAAGCCGGGGCCGCGGCCCCAGAGCCAGGAGGTGGCGGTAAAAAACCCGGATAACGTCGGGAGCTATGCGGGTGCCCAGGTTTTCCCGGTCGCCGGTAAAATAGCAGATAATGGCCGCCTGGCGCTCAGCTTCGATCTGTTCTAAAAGCGGCAGCCGCTCGGCCCTTCCCATGGGTATCGCCCTCCCAAGGCGGGGTCAAAGATAGTATTTCCCGCCGGGAGATGAAAAACACCATCGTTGCTCCTTAACCCGTGAGTTGTTATACCTATATGTAATACAAGAAAGGAGTGGTAGGTCATGGATAGTATTTCCGGCAGGGTTTCCAAAATGACAGCTGTAAGATTACCTTTAAAGGTTATTCATAAAGGGTACTCTCTATCCATCGCCGACGTAACTAACGCTGCTCTGGCCATTTCGAGGAAGCTAGTTTTGGTTACGCGAAATACAAAACACTATCCCTTTGAACAACTCCTGATTAAGAGCTGGTAAAGGAAAAAGCTGTACCAGTCATGGAATAATGTCCCCACTACCGCATTTCTTAACTTTAGACGCAAACTCCCCCTCACTGATCACCCTGAACCCCTGCTCCCGGAGGAGCGCCGTTGTAACACCGGGGCCAGGGCGCGTGGTACCGCTAAAAGTGCCGTCATATATTAACTTGCTGCCGCACGAGGGGCTTTTTTCTTTTAACACCACCAGTTCCGCCCCGATTTCCCGGGCCTTTGTCAGGGTGGCTGCCGCGCCGCGGAGGAAGGCAGCCGTCACATCCCGGCCCTCTTTATCCACCACCCGAGCCCTGCCGGCCAGGACATCATACCCGTCACCGCCCCGGATTTCTGCCGGCGACCGGGGGATGGTTAAGCCTCCCAGGGCTTCCGGGCAGGCAGGCACGGCCTTGCCCCGGCGCACCAGCTCGGCGATGGCCGGGACCAGGTTGTGGCCGCCGCTGTATTTACACTTCTCGCCCGCCAGGCAGGCACTGACCAGGATCTTTTCCACGAAACATCACCCGCTGTCAATTTTAACTGTATTCTAAGGTACAAGTCAAATTGCCGGCTTACACCATAAGCAATATATGGTAAAATGATATCAATGCCTGAAGGGAGGAAGCAGTCATGATCATTACGACAACAAATACAATTGAAGGTCACCAGATTCGGGAATACTTGGGGATAGTGGCCGGCGAGGCCATTATGGGAGCCAATATCGTCCGCGATCTTTTTGCCAGCATTACCGATATTGTGGGCGGCCGCTCGGGAGCCTATGAAGAAAAGCTGGCCCAGGCCAGGGAAATCGCCTTAAGGGAAATGGCCGACAAGGCCAGGCGCCTGGGCGGGGATGCCGTGGTGGGCGTCGACATTGATTATGAGGTAGTAAGGGAAGGTATGCTTATGGTTACCGCCGCCGGCACGGCCGTGAGGCTGGAGTAATCCGTGAGGCTGAAATAATCAATGAAAGAAGTTACCATCTACACCGACGGCGCCTGTTCCGGCAACCCCGGCCCCGGGGGATGGGGCGCCGTCCTGATCTATGGCGATAAACGTAAAGAGATTTCCGGGGCCGAGGCCCATACCACCAACCAGCGCATGGAGATCAGCGCGGCCATCGCCGCTTTGAAGGCTCTAAAGGAGCCCTGCCGGGTGCGCCTTTACAGCGACAGCGCCTATCTCGTCAACGCCTTTCGCCAGGGGTGGCTGGATCGCTGGCAGAGGAACGGCTGGCTGACGGCCAAAAAAGAACCGGTGGAAAACCAGGACCTGTGGCGGGAGCTGCTGCAGCTGGCGTCCCGGCACCAGGTGGAATGGTTAAAGGTGAAGGGCCACAGCGACAATGCCGAAAACAACCGCTGCGACGAACTGGCCCGGGCCGCAATTAGGCGGCTACTGAAGCAGGAAATTCCATCTTGATAGCGAATAATAATAGTCATATTAATTCTCGCCGGCGCCCCTGGCGTTGCCTGTTCACTCCGGGCAAGGCGCCTGCTGGTCTTTTACCTGTGACTGCGAGTATATGAAAGGAGGGCCTCTAATGGCCAAATGGTCCTGTTTAGCCTGCGGCTATGTCTATGACCCCCAGGAAGGGGACCCGGCCGGCGGCATTGCCCCGGGGACGGCCTTTGAAGACTTGCCGGGGGACTGGGCCTGCCCTAACTGCGGCCTGGGCAAAGAGAACTTTGAACCCCTGTAGCAGGTTACGGGCGGCGCTGCCAGCGCCGCTTTAAATATATCAGGACGGCTTTATTGCCGTCCGCAAACACCGGGCTCCAGTTTTGGCACCAGATTAAGCAGGAGAAGGAGCTTCTGCGGCGAACAAAATATAACTGCCCGGGGTAATGGAGCAGGGTGAGCACGTCGCTCAGGCAAGGAATATCCAGCAAAGGGGAAATTGGTTATGTTAATTGTCGGTATTAACGGCAGCCCTAAGAAAGAAGGCAATACCGCCTTCCTGGTGCGGGAAGGGCTGGCGGCGGCCGCTGCCGCCGGGGCGGAGACGGCCCTTATCCACATTGCCGATGCCCTTGCCGACCAGAAAATCCCTTACTGCACCCAGTGCAGCAGCCCCTGCCAGGGAGCCTGTTCCCGCAATAACCGCCTGGGTGAAGCCTTCGACCTCCTGCGGCGGGCCGACGGGGTCCTCATAGGCAGCCCGGTTTACTTCGGCAGTGTCTCGGCCCAGCTCAAGGCCTTCTGGGATAAAGGCCGTATCTTACGCAAAGAAAAAGCCCTGTATAACGTCGTTGGCGCCGGGGTTACTGTGGGCGGCAGCCGCTTTGGCGGCCAGGAAACGACCCTCAAAGCCCTTTTTGACATGATGCTTATCCAGGGCATGATGATTGTCGGCGACGGCTTCTTCGAGGCCGACTGCGGCCATCAGGGCAGCTGCGGCCAGGCCCCGGCCGGGAACGACGATTTTGCCGTCGCCAGGGTCCGCCTCACGGGTAAGCGCCTGGCCGAGGTAGCTGCGGCCACCATGACCTTACGCCGTCACCGCGGTTAGGGGGTGAGGGTATGCTCCTGCGGGTAGAAGCTGAAAAGCGGGAAGAAGCTATCTTGAGTCCCCTGGCGAGTTTAAGCAGCCGTACCAGGGGCCGTCAAGTACCGGAGGAGCCCTGCCCCATTCGTACCGAATACCAGCGTGACCGCGACCGGATTATCCACTCTAAAGCCTTCCGGCGCCTGAAGCATAAAACCCAGGTTTTTATCGCCCCGGAAGGGGACCATTACCGCACCCGCCTCACCCACACCCTGGAGGTAGCCCAGATCAGCCGTACCATTGCCCGTGCCCTGCGCCTCAATGAAGACCTGGCTGAGGCCATTGCCCTGGGCCACGACCTGGGCCATACCCCTTTCGGCCACTCCGGTGAGGAAGCCCTAAACGAAGTAGTGCCGGGGGGCTTTAAACACAACCTTCAGAGCCTGAGGGTAGTAGAAGTCCTGGAAGGCGGCCGCGGTCTTAACCTCACCTGGGAAGTCCGGGACGGCATTGCCCACCATACCGGGCCGGTCAAACCCCAGACCCTGGAAGGCCAGATTATCTGTTATGCCGACCGCATCGCCTACATTAACCATGACATTGACGATGCCCTGCGGGCCGGCATCATTACCCCGGAGCAGCTTCCGGCTGATTGTTTAAAAATCCTGGGAAGCACCCACCGCCAGCGCATCGACACCATGGTGACGGATATAATCCGCTACAGCTGGGAGCACGGCCGCATTGCCATGAGCCCGGCGGTCCAGCAGGCCACGGATAAATTACGCGAATTTCTTTTTAAAAATGTCTATATCGGCTCCCCGGCCAAGGTGGAGGAAGGCAAGGCCAAAAATCTCTTAAAACAGCTCTACTTTTACTACCTGGAGCACCCGAAAGCCCTGCCCCCGCCCGTCCACGCCGGTGACGACCTGGCCCGGCGGGCCTGTGACTATATTGCCGGTATGACCGACCGTTTTGCCATCCTCCAGTATGCCCGGATCTTTGTTCCCTCCGGTTTTCCTTCCTGAAAGCAGGGAGAAAGCCGGGCGAGCCAAATAACTGGTTCTACCAAACGGCAAAGCGGCTTTCGGGGCATAAAAATGGGAAGGTGGCGGGAATCTCTTCGCTCGTCAGGCTATCCGCTCGTTGACGAAACGGCGGCAGGATTCCTTTCACCTTCCGGATAATATTTTAACCATACCATACGAATTATATACAGAGCAAAAAAAGGAATACCTTAACGGTACTCCTTGAGAAAAAGAGTAAAAAGGGAGGTTTAGAAAAGGATGAAGGTTGCCCTTCAACATATAGCATAGCATAGAAATATATAAAAGTCAGCACCCCGGTACCATGGCTGCACCGCAACAAAGATATAGCGCCAGGACACGCGCCGCTGCCGGGCACCTACTGCCGGGTTTTAAAATAGGGCTGGAAGATAGCCAGGATAACCCCCCGGTAAAGGACATAGAGGGCGCCGCCGCCAATGAGGGCGATTAAAATTAAAGCCACTGCCTTGCCCACTTTCCCACCTCCTGTTAATCTTATTTTGCGCCTGCCCTTTAGTTTATACAGGTTGGTGCGGAGTTCCGGTGCTCTTTATGTTTTCAGTTTACCGCCTGCCATCAAGCTGTATGCAGCCCGGTCAAGGTATAATCTGGTAAAGCGGGACAAATAATAGGAAAAAGCGAAAATAAGGCCCCAAAAAGAGGATATTTCATTCTAATAGCGAATTGTATTAGCACACGGGGTCCCGGGAGGTGGTGTCCATGACAGCCGCCTTCAGCCAGGAAGTGATCGATGAGGTAAAGGACAGGGTAGACATCGTCGAAATCATCGGCAGCTATGTCCGGCTAAAAAAAAGCGGCCGCAATTACGTCGGTCTTTGCCCTTTTCATAAAGAAAAGACGCCCTCCTTCACCGTCAGCCCTGATAAGCAGATGTTTTACTGTTTTGGCTGCGGTGCGGGAGGCGATGTTCTCGCTTTTTTGATGAAGCAAGATGGCCTCAGCTTTCCCGAAGCAGTAAAAACCCTGGCCGCCAGGGTGGGGATTGACCTGGCCGGCGCTGAAGAATCGCCTGCTGCCAAGCGCCAGAGGGAATGGAAGGAACGCCTGTACCAGCTGGGGGCAATAGCTGCCAGCTTTTATTATCGCCTTCTCATGCGCCACCCCGTAGGAGCCGCGGCCCGCTTATATCTCCAGCAGCGGGGGGTAAAAGGAGAAACGGCGCGACTCTTTGAATTGGGATATGCCCCGGATACGGGGACGGCCCTGGTAGATTACCTGCGGCGCCAGGGTTTTACTCCTCGTGACATTGACCAGGCGGGCCTGAGCGCCTCCCGCCCCCCCCTGGGGACGGCCGACCGCTTCCGGGGGCGGCTCATGTTTCCCATAAAAGACAGCCGCGGCCGGGTGATTGGCTTTGGCGGCCGGACTTTAAGCGGGGGTCAGCCCAAGTATTTAAATTCCCCCGAAACAGTTTTATTTCACAAGGGCCGCCACCTTTACGGGCTGCACCTGGCCCTGCCGGGTATTCGCCGGAAAGGCCAGGCCATCCTCGTCGAAGGGTATATGGATATGATCGCCGCCTGGCAGCACGGTATTGATAATGTAGTCGCCTCCCTGGGGACGGCCTTAACTCCTGAGCAGGCCCGGGAGCTAAAAAAATACGCCCGGGAAGTGATCATCGCCTACGACGCCGACAGCGCGGGGGAAGCCGCCACTTTAAGGGGCCTGGACATCCTGGCCGCTGCCGGCCTCCAGGTGCGCGTCCTGCAGCTCCCGGAAGGAAAAGACCCTGATGAATTTTTGGCCGCCCGGGGAGCAGCGGCTTTTCAGGAGCTGGTAGAGACCAGCCAGAGCCTGATGGAATTTCGCATCAATAAAGCCGTAGCCGCCCATGACCCCACCCGGCCCCTGGGCAGGAAAGCCATTATGGCCGCAGTTCTTCCCAGCCTTCAACAAGTAAAGGACGTCGTCGAGCAGGAAGCCTATGTCCGGCTGTTGAGCCGTCATACAGGGATATCCGAGGCCGCCATCCTGAAAGCCCTGAGCCAGCCGCCGGCCAGGCACGGGAGGACAGGAAAAGCCATAGAAAAAGAGGGCCGGAAAGAAGACCCCGCGCCGGGAAAACGGGCCGGGAACCCGGGAGAGCTATTTTTACTCCAGGCGTATTTAAGCAGCCCTGGGCTGGCTGCCGGCATTGACGGCGAGCTGGGGGAAGACTGGGGTGACAGCCCGGCGATCCAGAGCCTCACCGCCTTTGTCCGGGAAAAGCGCCGGGAAGCACCGGAACTGGCCGGTCCGTCCCTGGCCCGGGTTTTAACCGGCCGGGGGGTGCCGGAGTGGGATGCCCTTATTGCCCGGCTTACCCTGGCCGATGGCCTGGGGCCCGTCCAGGAGCAGGCCGTCAAGAAAGCAATCCTCCTCTACAAGCTCCAGCGCCTGCAAAAACAGGAAAGGGAAATAAGAATTGCTTTGGCCCGGGCGGAAAACAGCGGCGCCACCGGCCGGGTCCAGGAACTCCAGGAGCAAATCTTTCACCTGCAGCAAACGATAAAAGCGATAAAATCCGGAAGGGGGGAGTAGCGGTGAAAGAAGAACAGCAAAGGCAAAAAGTCAAGGAGCTGATTGAAAAGGGCAAGAGCCAGGGCGCCTTAACCTATCGCGAGATTATGGATGCCCTTGAGGGAATCGAACTCTCCCCCGAACAGATTGACGATATTTACGAGCAGCTCAACCAGATGGGGATTGAGGTCGTGCCCGAATCGGTAGAACTGGAAGCACTGGAAAAAGAAGAGGGCGAAACCGTCGATACCGACCTCGATCTTTCGATTCCTGAAAACGTGGCCATTGACGACCCGGTGCGCATGTACCTTAAGGAGATTGGCCGGGTGCCCCTACTGACGCCGGAAGAAGAAATCGAGCTGGCCAAGAGGATGGAGCAGGGCGACGAAGAAGCCAAACGCCGCCTGGCCGAAGCAAACTTACGCCTGGTGGTCAGCATCGCCAAACGCTATGTCGGCCGCGGTATGCTGTTTTTGGACCTTATCCAGGAAGGCAACCTGGGTTTAATCAAGGCGGTAGAGAAATTCGATTACCGTAAGGGCTACAAGTTCAGCACCTACGCCACCTGGTGGATCCGCCAGGCCATTACCCGCGCCATTGCCGACCAGGCGCGGACCATCAGGATCCCGGTGCACATGGTGGAGACCATCAACAAATTGATCCGGGTGCAGCGCCAGCTGCTTCAAGAACTAGGCCGGGACCCGACGCCCGAAGAAATCGCCAAGGAAATGGATGTCCCCGTAGAGCGGGTACGGGAGATCATGAAGATCGCCCAGGAACCGGTATCCCTGGAGACGCCGATCGGGGAAGAAGAAGACAGCCACCTGGGGGACTTCATCGAAGACGAGGATGCCCAGGCGCCGGCCGAGGCCGCTTCCTTTATGCTCCTCCGGGAGCAGCTGGAGGAAGTCCTGGATTCCCTGACACCCAGGGAAAAGCGGGTTTTACGCCTGCGTTTCGGCCTGGATGACGGGCGGGCACGCACCCTGGAAGAAGTGGGCCAGGAATTTGGCGTCACCAGGGAACGCATTCGCCAGATCGAAGCCAAGGCGCTGAGAAAGCTGCGCCATCCCAGCCGCAGCAAGAAACTGAAGGACTACCTGGAATAGCGAGAGTCGGTTCCCGATTTAGCATCTGACTGTTGACCGGGGCGGCATTTCTGGGTATAATATAATCGTTGGCTTTCCTCGGTAGCTCAATGGTAGAGCGCCCGGCTGTTAACCGGGTGGTTGCAGGTTCGAGTCCTGCCCGGGGAGCCAGAAAGGGCCCATAGCTCAACGGTAGAGCTGCCGGCTCATAACCGGTTGGTTCCTGGTTCGAATCCGGGTGGGCCCACCAAAAAAGAAAATAAGGCCAGCAGCGGAGGTCAGGAGGTGACCGTGAAGTGCTGGCCTTTTTTAATTACCGCCAAAACGCATATAGCGGCAGGGCGGCAGCCGGGAAGGCCGCCGGTATCAGGCTCCCGGCCCGCCTGCAGGCCGTAGCCGGCATGGTGCCGCCGGGCAGCCGTGTTGCCGATATCGGCACCGACCACGCCTATCTTCCCCTGTACCTGGCCGGCAGCGGCCGCTGCCCGCGGGTGATTGCCGTGGAAGCGGCGCCGGGTCCTTACCGGCGCGCCGTGGCCGCCGTGGCGGCCGCCGGCCTCCAGGAGCGGGTGGAAGTGCGCCTGGGAGAAGGCCTTGCGCCCCTGCAGCCGGGGGAAGTAGACACAGTAACCATGGCCGGCCTGGGCGCCCTGACCCAGCAGGGGATCCTGGAGGCGGGGCGGGAGGTGCGGCAGGAGTTAAAACGCCTGATCCTCCAGCCCCAGGGGGAAGCCGGGCCTTTGCGCCGCTATCTCGCCGCCACCGGCTGGTATTTATATAACGAAGATCTGGTTTACGAGGCTGGCCACTATTATATCATCCTGGCCGCCAGCCAGGGTACAAGCCCGACTTACAGCGACCTGGAGTGGAGGATAGGGCCCCTCCTGCTGCAGCGCCGTCACCCCCTGCTGCGGGATTATCTCCTGCACAAGATGGAAAAGCTAACAGCAGCCGTCCGGCAGCTGGCCGCCGGCCGGGGAGAGCGCGCGAAAGAAAGGCTCATGGATTTAAGCCGGCAGCTGGAAGAGATACGGGAGGTGCTAGCATGGTTGCCAGGTGCAGCGAAATCATAGCCGTTATGGAAGCCCTGGCCCCGCCGGAACTGGCGGCGGAATGGGATAACGTCGGCCTCATGCTGGGTTCGCCGGAAGCGGAAGTCCGCCGGATCCTGGTCTGCCTGGACGTTACCATGGCGGTAGCCGCGGAAGCTGCCGCCCGGGGGGCCAATCTCATCATCAGCCATCACCCCTTATTTTTTCGCCCCCTTAAATCCTTACGTTTTGACAAAGCCCCGGGCGATCTGGTCCGGCGCCTCATCCAGGACAACATCATGGTCTACTCGGCCCATACCAATTTAGACAGCGCCGATTTGGGCGTCAGCTATCACCTGGCGGTAAAGCTGGAACTGGAAGATATCCAGGTCCTCCTTCCCACCCGCCGGGAGAAGTATTATAAGCTGGTGACCTTTGTGCCGGAAGACCATGAAAAGATCGTGCGGGAAGCCATTACCCGCGCCGGGGCCGGCTGGATCGGCAATTATTCCGACTGCACTTTCCGGGTGGCCGGCACCGGTACCTTCCTGCCCCTGGCCGGCACCCGGCCCTATATAGGCCAGGAAGGGGAGGTTACAGAGGTCAAAGAATACCGCCTGGAGACCATTGTCCCCACCGGCAGGCTGAAAGAAGTCCTCCAGGCCCTGCTGCAGGCCCACCCTTACGAGGAAGTAGCTTACGACATCTACCCCCTGGCCAACGAAGGCCCGGCTTCAGGTATCGGCCGCCTGGGGGTTTTATCCCAGGCCGTGCCCCTGCAGGAATTTGCCCTGCAGGTGAAGGAAACCCTGGGGGCGGCCCGGGTCAACGTGGTGGGGGACAGGGAACGCAAGGTAAAGAAGGTGGCCGTCTGCGGCGGTGCCGGCAGCGATGTCATGACCACCGCCCGGGCTGCCGGGGCCGACGTTCTGGTCACCGGGGATTTAAAGTTCCACGAAGCCCGGGCCGCCGAGAGTTTAGGCCTGGCAGTAATCGACGCCGGCCACTTTGCCACCGAGAGGCTGATCGTCCCGGCCCTGGTGACCTACCTGCAGGACCAATTGCAGGAGCGGGAAGTGATGGTCCTGGCCTCCCAGAAAGAGCAGGAACCGTGGTACGTACTCTAAATAAACATGGGGATTACCCGTCCTCCTTGACAGATTGCTATAAAGGGTGTTATATTTAAATCCGCTGAAGAAAAGTGGATAAGTGCTTTTGAGTAAACCGGATGGTCGCGGGCGATAAGCGCCTGGCGCGCCTGTCGCCTGAGGAAAGTCCGAGCTCCGCAGGGCAGGGTGCTGGATAACGTCCAGTGGAGGCGACTCCAAGGAAAGTGCCACAGAAACAGACCGCCCAGCACTCAACTCGACAGTTGGACCTCTTTCACTATAAGCGAACCTGATGTTTTAAATTCAGGTTTGTATATAAAAGTTTTCATCTGTCGAGTTGAGTGCTGGGCAAGGGTGGAAAGGTGAGGTAAGAGCTCACCAGCGGTTAGGCGACTAACCGGCTCGGTAAACCCCACCTGGAGCAAGACCGAATAGGGGGACAAAAGGGGTGGCCCGCCCCGTCCCCGGGTAAGGTCGCTGGAGGCGCCAGGCAACTGGCGTCCTAGATAGATGACCATCCAAGACAGAACTCGGCTTACAGGTTTACTCAAAAGACCTTTTACTGGACTTATGGGTTATCACCTCTTCTTAGGGGTCACATTTTTAGACCCGGGAAGAGGTGATAATCTTTTTTAACGGGCTGTAATAAAAAACTCCCTCAGATAATCATAATAACAGGAACGCATTCTAAAGCCAAAGCCGGTTTAAAGGAGCAAGAGTCTTCTATCTGGCTGTAACTATTATCAGTGGAGCGGATTAATCAATTTTTCGGCCAAAATAATACGTATGGGTTATTCTGGGTATACTATAATTAAATTTATAGTTCTATAGGGGAAAAGGGGATGGTTATCTGACAAAGGTTTTGTAAGCGTAAAATACCCCCCACCTATTATCTAAGGTGGGGCAAAAACAAGCTTAACTATTCATACGGCAAACAGGAGGCAGAGTTTCAGACATTCCACCCTGCAGGCACCTGATGGAAAAAAGAAGACATATTACTATCATCCTATAGAAAAAAATTCCGCCAGCAGATAAAAAATAATCTTCTCAAGAAGGCTGCAGTCCTGGGAATAAACTTGCCGCCGGATATACCCCTAGAATTACATAACGTAAAGGGGAGCGACATGAAAGTAGTTTATTATAAGGATACAGTAATCAAAGGCTGGTTGGGTAAATATATGCTAACAGGTGATCTGAAGTTAATTCGCCTGGTCTTTAGTGTGGGTATCGGCGCCAAAAATTCCCAGGGTTTTGGTATGCTGGAACCTGTAATTTAAGCAGGAAAAATGTCGTCGACCTTGAATAATGTAAAAATCCCTGGGGATCGACGACAGTGAAGATATCAAAAAATCCTTGAATTTACTGTATCCTTTACTTTAGATTAAGTTTTTGCTGGAAATATGCTATAATAAAAAAGCAGCCAAACTAGTATATAAATGGGTTCGCAGCCTACCTATGAGGAATTGAAACAGTTTTTTGGGGGCATTGGTTGCCGCAGTTTTTAGGTTCGCAGCCTACCTATGAGGAATTGAAACCGCATAAAAACACGCCGAGTATAACAGCACCAAGACGTTCGCAGCCTACCTATGAGGAATTGAAACATAGTTTTTATTCTAGTATTTCAGATAGTTTTCTTGAGTTCGCAGCCTACCTATGAGGAATTGAAACGCTAAAAAGGATAAAGTCTACTTTGGCGATAACCCGTTCGCAGCCTACCTATGAGGAATTGAAACTCTTCTCAAAGGCGTTAGTGCAATCTTCTGGATTTAAGTTCGCAGCCTACCTATGAGGAATTGAAACTGATAAAGCTAACAGAATAAAGTTAATCGGCCAAGTTTGTTCGCAGCCTACCTATGAGGAATTGAAACAAGGAGGAAAAAGCATGACACATACACCCGGACCCTGGGTTCGCAGCCTACCTATGAGGAATTGAAACTCCGTCCAGGGGCTACAGGTTTAGCCCTCTTTTTATGTTCGCAGCCTACCTATGAGGAATTGAAACATGTCATCTTGCATTGTGCCTCCTTTTTATTCTTTATTCCGTTCGCAGCCTACCTATGAGGAATTGAAACCCCTCCATAATTTGATTGCCCACGCCGCCGCCGAAGAGTTCGCAGCCTACCTATGAGGAATTGAAACTTGCCGCTGTATAAGAAGCACTCCACCGGCTGGCCATGTTCGCAGCCTACCTATGAGGAATTGAAACCCATCCATCTCCCCATTCCGAGAGCAGGACTACCTGGGTTCGCAGCCTACCTATGAGGAATTGAAACTCAAACAAACCAAGATAATAATTTTTTCCGCCTAAGTTCGCAGCCTACCTATGAGGAATTGAAACTCCAGGTCAGAAGGCAGAGTATCAAGCATGCGCTGGAGTTCGCAGCCTACCTATGAGGAATTGAAACGCTATAATCGGAATTGGTGCGGTAATATTCATTAATGGTTCGCAGCCTACCTATGAGGAATTGAAACATAGTAATGACCGACACGGAAAGGCAGGCTAAATTGGGTTCGCAGCCTACCTATGAGGAATTGAAACATAGAAGGTGCTCACGAAGGGTGAAAGGGGTGAAAGTTCGCAGCCTACCTATGAGGAATTGAAACGAACTCAACCGAGTAGTGGTGCGTTTCCCGCGACCGGGTTCGCAGCCTACCTATGAGGAATTGAAACAGATTTAGGTGCTTTTTCATTTTGCCTACCTCCGATTGTTCGCAGCCTACCTATGAGGAATTGAAACATCAAGGATTTGATGCGGCGGTATCCTATCACCCCGGGTTCGCAGCCTACCTATGAGGAATTGAAACCCGATGATGGTCCTCCGGTTTCAGAAAGAGATGGCTGAGTTCGCAGCCTACCTATGAGGAATTGAAACCCCGGCTGGGGTGTCGCAGTCCGTCGGCGGTTGCTAGTTCGCAGCCTACCTATGAGGAATTGAAACCTTGATTAAGTTCTGTAAGCAGTTTTATTGCCTTAGTTCGCAGCCTACCTATGAGGAATTGAAACGCACCCCTCTGATATGGGAGTGCAGCCGGTCACGGGGGTTCGCAGCCTACCTATGAGGAATTGAAACGGCAACAAAATAAGGAGAGTGATAAAGCATGGCTTACGTTCGCAGA
>Ga0224486_100254_pt1 | contig 21565 bp, 20 predicted proteins | sample TexhydDE_CT_test_FD_172013 | JGI IMG/M metagenome (GOLD analysis project Ga0224486, IMG submission 172013) | Fracking water microbial communities from deep shales in Oklahoma, United States - hydraulically fractured wells DE_CT_test ... | reverse complement strand
TTTTCTGTTAATCTTAAGATAGCAGAAACTAAAATTGCAACTAACGGGAAGGGAACAACAAATGCTTTTGCTTTAGCAAGCGGGTATGGAGAGTTAATGGAAAGATTGCAAAACCAATCGTTTTTTCGTTTAAATGCAGATATGAGATTTGAAGCTTTAGAATATAAAGGCTTTTATTATGCCCCAGATGAAAAACTCTGTAGTATAGATGAACTGTTAAACAGTGAAGAGGAATGGATAAGCAAACAGTTTAGAAAAGCAAAACCTAATATAGATAGAAGAGAGCTTTTAAAAGAATGGAAGAGGGTATCTTATGAGGATACACCTGCTGATTTTATAGCTTTACCTTATATAAATTTATTAACCAGTAAAATATCAAATATTCCTATAAAAATGATTTCTAAAATGTATATGTCAAATGGGATGTGTGGTGGAAACACTTATGAGGAAGCACTTGTTCAAGGGTTGTCAGAAATATTTGAAAGATATGTTAATAAAGAAATAATTAGAAATAAAATTACCCCACCAACTATTCCTCTATATTATTTAGAAAAGTTTCCAAGAATCATAAGTATGATTTCTCAAATAAAGGCTAGTGGTAATTACGAAGTAATAGTAAAAGACTGTTCGTTAGGAGAAGACTTTCCCGTAGTAGGTGTCATCTTCATAAATAAAGAAGAACAGTCATATTTTATCAAGTTTGGATCGCACCCAGTAGTTGAAATAGCAATTGAAAGAACACTAACTGAGTTGTTGCAGGGTCAGGATATTAAAAGAATGATGGGTGTAAAAGAGTATAAATACAAAATTGAAATTGAAGATGAAAATAGTAATATTATAGGAATTTTAGTAAATGGTTCGGGATATTATCCTTCGGAAATATTCAGTCCTAACTATAGCTATAACTTTAAAGAAATTACAAACTACGAGTCTGCTAGCAATAAAGAGTTGTTAAAAGCCTATATAGAATTTCTAAAAAACAAGAACTTAGATTGTTTTGTTCGCGATGTTTCATTTTTAGGATTTCCTAGCTTTCATATAATCATACCTGGTTTAAGTGAAATTGATGAGTTTGATGATTTGAAAGTAGTAGCAGAATACGGAAAATTTAATCAAATCAAAAGGTATATCCGTAATTTGGAAGCCATTACTGACAAAGATATGGAAGAAATATTGAATTTTTTCAGTGATATTAAATATAGTAGCCAAGCTTCCATTCCTGATTTTCTTAATTTGCCTGTGAAAAATATATTTCCATGGTATTATGTAAGTATCGATCTATTTATTACTGCTTTGCATTTGAAAAGGAAAGATTATGTTAAGGCTCATGAAGCAATCAGTAGATATGTTGACAATATAACTAATATGCCATATCGGCCTATGGAAAAGATGTTTTACAAATGTGCAAGGGACTATATTGGAACACAAATTGATAAAATGGAGATTGAAGATGCAATAGATCATTTAGAAGTATTCTACCCTTTACCTGTTATTCAAGGAGTCATTACAGACTTTGGACAGTCAAGTGATGTATTTAACACTTATGGGCAGCTACAATGCTTTAACTGTGAAAATTGTAAACTTAAAAATCAATGTTTTTATCTGGAAACAGAAAAAGTATATAGAATTTTAAAAGAAAAATATGCAGAAAACATTATCAAACAAAGTGATTTGACAAACAAACTCAATTTATAGAACTGTAAAAAAGGCTGTCGCTACTAAAATAGCTACAGCCTTTTTTACATAATAATATATGAATTATCTCATTGGTGTCATACAGTACATAGAATGCATGGCGTTCATAGACTGCATAGAAGCCATTGAGCACATTGCTGCCATAGACTGCATAGAAGCCATTGAGCACATTGCTGCCATAGACTGCATAGAAGCCATTGAGCACATTGTTGTCATAGATGGCATTGAACACATTGCATTCATGGAATACATAGAAGCCATTGGATGCATAGAATGCATGGAAGCCATTGATTGCATTGCTGCCATAGATGCCATAGCATTCATAGAGTACATGTCCTTCATACAATTTTTATTATCAGGATAACAATTGCTTTTTTCCATTATATTTCCCCCTTAAATGCTTTTTAGGCATATTGCCTATTACATAAAACCTTTTGTTTCATGAAGTTATATGGGATTAAGCTAATTAATATCCATATCCATAGCAGTTACAGAATATTACAACCAATAATAGGAAGAAGAATAACAACTCACTGCCTCCTCCATATACTCCACAACTACTTTTATTAATATCACTCATTAGAATACCTCCCTCTACAATTTTTAATTTTTCAAATTACGTGCTACTTCTATGATAATAGGAGCAAATAATATTTTATAAATTAATTTCCTAATATTTCCCAAACCCTTTACCGAAGCCACAGAAACAGAAAATAACAACTAATAGTAAAAAGAAAAATAGTAATTCGCTACCTCCACCATATCCACTAAAAAAACCTTTATTATCACTCATTTTAGAACCTCCTTCTATTTAATCTCTTTTCACTATATAAATATGAAAAAGACTGAATAGTGTGATGTTTAAATTTTATTTATGAAAAAACACTATTTATACTATGTTAAACGGCATTTATTAAAGGTCAACCGTATTATAATCTGTAACCCTTTATCTATATAAGTGCATATCTTATACTAGATTAATTATTAAAAAAAGTAAGCTAGAAGTAATAATTAATTCTATAGCATAGATATATAATTGAGAGGGTGATACAATGGCGGCTAATCAAGTTACAGAAAATATTGAAATAGAATTGAAAGAACGTGACAATACAAAGGAAAAACAAGGAGATAATCTAGAAATTTATGAAAATATAGTTGAATCGTGTGAACTTGGTCCATTAACTGAACGGCAGCGTAGAGAAGAAGCATTTTTAATTCGAAAGGATGCTGCACTATTTCAGAAAAACCTTCCACTATCAGATCATCCATGCAACTGTGATGAAGATTTATATGCCAATAAAATTGGAAGTTACTCTAAGGCATTGCCACATAATCAACTAGGTGAAGTCAATATTAGTGCATATAAATCTTGGATTAAAGCTTTAATGACTGGAAATCATCTCAACTTTGAGTCTATATATTTAGGAGGTTCTGCTAAATTTGTTAATCCACAAGCTGCTTATGCATATGATTTAACAGGACCAGATTCTAATCATTTGTCCATGATCCCAGCTCCGACTTTTAATAGCGCATGGACAGCAAGTGAGATGGCTGAAGTTTACTGGCAGGCACTGACTAGAGATATACCTTTCACAGAATATGATTCTAATTCACTTACTCTTGCAGCTGCTTCAGAACTATCCAAATTTAGTGATTTTCGCGGTCCAAAAGATAATGGAAAAGTAACTACTAAGATTTTATTTCGAGGTGATACTCCAGGTGATATTGTAGGACCGTATATTTCTCAGTTTTTGTGGCAAGACATTCCATTTGGTTCTAAAATAGTTAATCAGCGTTACCGTACTACAGAAGCAGGAGATGACTATATGACATCTTATGATGAATGGTTAAATATTCAGAATGGAGGAAAACCAACTAAAAATAATAAGTATGATTCTGCATATCGTTATATTCGAAATGGACGTGATTTAGGTGAATGGGTTCACCGAGATTTTGTGTATCAAGGTGTTCTAGATGCTTGCTTGATCTTGCTTAGCTATGGTCCAGAAGCACTTGCAATAGAAAATCCATATTTGAGTTCAAAAACTCAAGTAGGTTTCGTCACTTTTGGAGCTTCGCATATTTTAGATTTAGTAGCTCATGCAGCACGAGTGGCTCTAGAAGCTGCATGGTTTCAAAAATTCTTAGTTCATAGAAGATTACGACCAGAAGAATTTGGAGGACGTGTCCACAACCACATGATGGGTAAAGCAAATTATCCAATTAATTTAGAACTGCTAAATTCAAAGGTAGTTTCAAAAGTTAGAAGTGAATATGGCACCTATTTACTGCCTATGGCTTACCCTGAAGGGTGTCCTACCCATACTGCATATCCAGCTGGTCACGCCTGTGTAGTTGGAGCTGGAGTTACTATGCTAAAAGCATTCTTTAACGAATCATTCATAATCCCAGAACCAGTTATTGTTAGTCGTGACGGTAAGTGTTTACTACCTTATTCTGATATATCATTGACTGTAGGAGGAGAATTAAATAAACTTGCATCTAATATATCTCTTGGGCGTGATTTTGCAGGTGTTCACTGGCGTTCAGACGGAACAGAGGGGCTAAAACTCGGAGAAGCTGTTGCTATTGGAATTCTTCAAGATTATAGGATGACTTTCAATGAAGAGTTTAGTGGTTTTTCACTTACTAAATTTGATGGGACTACTATAATAATTTAATGAGTTATAATGCTTATGGTACAAATATGATTCATAGTTATGAGGATGACTTCTATTGCAATAGGGGTCATTTTTGTTTGACAAGCTTAGAATTTTATGGGACAAAAAAGAGATGATAAACATATTTATATACTAAGGAGGGAAGTAATCATGAAAAAACTAATAGGCTATACCATAGATAAAAAACAAGTGTTTGAACCAGAAGGAATAGGTTGTACAAGTATATTGTATTGTAAAAACTGTGGCAAAATGCTTTCCCGCACATGCGGTAGATCAGATGTATATTGTATTGAATGTGCTAAAAAGAAAAACTTATTTGCATCATATGAAACACAGAGACATAAAAATAGACAATCGATAAGCAGAAGACACTGATAAACTATATTTAATTTTCTTCAAATTATATTTTTACGTATAAGACAGATCTACAGTTTTATAGGTCTGTTTCTGTTTTCATTCTACTATTTTAATAACCAGCATAGAAATTTAAATTTTGCTATAAAATATTATATTTACAAACTCGCTTAGGGTTCCAAGTTCAGATATAAACTTATACTATTTATTTTTTATACTTCAATTTATTGAATAAAAAAGAAATTGTATAAAACAAAATATTATCTTGAATACTTATATATAATGTATAATAGAATAAAACTGATTAGAATCCTTTGATTCTTTGATATTAATAATCTAATCTTTAAGCATTAAAGGATTTTTAACATAAATAGAGTATATAAAATATATAACAGCATGACTTCTAAAACAATTATTAACGGAGGTGCATTATATGCAATATAGAAAATTTGGTAGACTTGATCTTGAAATATCTGCTCTAGGCTTTGGATGTATGAGATTTCCAGTAATAGAAAATGATAATGGCAAAATTGACGAAAAAGAAGCAATAAAAATGATTAGATATTCTATAGACAATGGAGTAAACTATATTGATACAGCCTATCCATATCATCAAGGCAATAGTGAGCCACTGGTTGCCAAGGCACTTAAAGATGGATACAGAGATAAGATTAAACTAGCAACTAAATTGCCAGTATGGTTGGTAAAAACTTACGAAGACTTTGACAAGTATTTAAATGAACAATTAGAAAGATTAGAAACTGATTACATAGACTTCTATCTTCTTCATGCACTTAACAGAAAAACATGGGAAAATTCAAAAAAACTTAGTGTCTTAGATTTCGTTGACAAAGCATTAAAAGATGGAAGAATAAAGCATATTGGCTTTTCATTTCATGATGACTTAGCTTTATTTAAAGAAATTGTAGATTCATATGATTGGACTTTCTGTCAAATTCAGTTAAACTATATGGACGAAGAATATCAAGCAGGTATAGAAGGAATGAAGTATGCTGCTTCAAAAGATTTAGCTGTTATAATAATGGAGCCACTAAAAGGTGGAAAACTTGCAAAAAAACCAAAAGGAGAAATTAAAGAAGTTTGGGATAAGTATAATATATATAAAACTCCAGCAGATTTGGCATTGAGATGGGTATGGAACCATCCGGAGGTAACATTACTTTTGAGTGGTATGAGTACTTTAGAGCAAGTTGAACAAAACATAAAAAGTGCTGAAGATGCTTTCCCGTTATCCTTAACAGATAAAGAAATTAAGTTAATTGAAGAATTAAAGGCTGTTTATAGGAAGAGAAATAAAGTTAATTGTACTGGATGTGAATATTGTATGCCATGTCCGAACAATGTAGTTATTCCCGATATTTTTGAAATCTACAATGAATATTATATTTATGATTCAGTTGAAGAGGGACATAATTTTTATAGCAGAATTATGAATGTAAAGAAAGACGCATCACAATGCGTTGAATGTGGTAAATGTGAAAGTGCCTGCCCTCAAAATCTACCTATAATTAATTACTTGAAAGAAGCTCACAAAGAACTTAATTAAGAGAATAAAGAAAAGTAAATATCCGGTGAAAACCGGATATTTACTTGCTTGGAGTTATTCTTCTTATGATTTCTTCGATTTCACTACCGAATCCTGAGATTGGTTTTCCAGCTCTGATGTCTCTACCAATATTTTGGATTCGTTTAAATAAGTCAGCATCAGCAGTAACAGTTACGTTTCTTATGCTTTTATCAGTATTTCTAACAGTCTTTTCAACTTTCTTTTTTAAATTTGTAGTTAGGGCACCTTCTATTTGATCTTTGATATCTACACCAACTATTGCAGTGTTTCCTGATATGATAACTGTTGCATCATTAACTTCTTTTAAGTCAGCTACATTTTCTGCTATTTTGTCAGCTCTATCTGACAAATCTGCATTACTGTTATTAATATTTCTGCCTATGTTGTCATCGTTTATGTTTCCATTCATATCGTCATTTCGAGTATTGTTATATGGTGTTGGTTTTGCTGGTCGTTGACATCCAACAATTCCTAAACTTAAAACTAATAGCAATATTGCTACTAGAGATAAAAATCTATAACCTTTTTTCAAAATTTCCACCTCCTAATATTATTTTGCCTTTTTTATTTGATTTTATTAAAGATAATAGGTTAACAAATATGTAAACAGAAGAAATTTAATTTGCTTTATACATAAAATTCAATATATAGTATAAGTTAGAAATTAAAAAATGGCTTTTTATATGATTTTACATGATAATAAAAACATATATCAGAGAATATAATATATCATGAAATTAAGCCAGGTGAGTATATGTCAAGAAAATTATATTTTATTATCATTAGAATAAATAAGAAAAAATTAGCTGCATCATGTATTATCTGTTTTATATCATTAATAATTGTGTTGTTAATTGCTAATAAGAACACTAATGTATTTAATACTAACTATCACTATAATGGAAAGATTGTTATAGACCCTGGACATGGTGGAGTCGATGGAGGGACAAGTGACAAGTCAGGTTTACTTGAAAAAGACATAAATCTTAATATAGGTTTGAAGTTAAAAAAAGTATTATTGGATGACAATATGAAGGTAATAATGACAAGGGACAAGGATATTTCACTAGAAAATAAAAGCAAAATCAAAGCTTCAAGATATAAAAGAGATTTAGATGCTAGAAAAAGAATTATTAATGACAATAATCCTGATATTTTCATTAGCATTCATGTCAATGCAAGTGTTAAAGCTAGAAAAGCTAGGGGAATACAAATATATTATTATCCTTCTTCTGAAGATAGCGAAAGATTGGCACATTTAATATGCGAATCAATAAATCAAAACGTATACCAAAAACATCTAAAGCTTTCTACAGTCAAAGCTCGCATAATTCCTGGAGACTACTTTATTTTAAGAGAAACAAAATATCCTGGTGTTCTGATAGAAACAGGATTTATAACTAATGTTTATGATAAAAAACTATTAATGGATAAATCTTATAAAGAAGCTTTAGTAAAAGCTATTAGAAAAGGAATAATAGAATATTTGAAAATGTAAAAAAAATACATAATTATTACAAAACTATGAAAATTAATTTTTCTTAAAGGATTATCATTTTTACTGTTGAATAAATAAGAGAATTACCATATTTTTTTATTTTTTTGGAACTTATTTATTTTAAAAAAGTCTAAAATTTATAATAGATAAAGGGGTGAGAAAAGTGGCAGTAATCGAATTAAAAGATGTTACAAAGTGTTACAAGATTGGGCAAATTCAAGTTAATGCTTTAAATGGCATAGATATTTCTATAGAAAATGGTGAATTTGTCTCAATAATGGGACCATCAGGTTCAGGCAAATCTACCTTACTTAATATTATCGGATGTCTTGATAAACCGTCATCAGGCAGTTATAAGCTTGGAGATACTAGAGTTGAAAAAATAAGTGACTGGCAGCTATCAGATATTAGAAATCAATTCATCGGGTTTGTTTTTCAGAGCTTTCATCTGCTTCCAGGCTTGAAAGCTATAGAAAATGTAGAGCTTCCATTGATATATAGAGGTATATTGGGTAAAGAAAGAAGAAAAAGATGTTCAGAAGCTTTAGAAGCAGTTGGACTAGCAGATCGGATGCATCATCTTCCCACCCAGCTTTCTGGAGGAGAACAACAAAGAGTGGCTATTGCAAGAGCAATAGTTGGGAATCCATCAGTATTATTAGCTGACGAACCAACAGGTGCATTAGATTCACGTTCAAGTGAAAATATTATGTCTATCTTTAAAAGATTAAATGAGGAAATGGGGATAACAATTGTTCAAGTTACCCATGAGGAAAACATAGGACATTATGGTCATAAAATCTTCCGCTTGCTTGATGGGAAAATAGAAAAAGTAGATATTTTGAAAGATTCTTTAAAAACTATATAAGCTAAAGATGTATTTTGGAGGTGTTATAATGATTAAGAAAATTTTTATGGTTGTAGTAATAATTGCTATCGTTGTAGGAGGTGGGTTTTACGCTTTTCAACAACTTATGCCTGAAGAAGTGGTTGAGACACAAGGACCTATTTATTCGACTCAAGAAGTAAAAAGAGGAGATATTTCAGTAGGAGTTGAAGTTGTAGGGCAACTGGATGCTACAGATGGTGGTGGAATTAGGGTTCCTGGTAACAGATATAGCGGTGATTCAGCTCAGTATATAATAGATGAGTTTTTCGTTGAAGAAGGAGACCCTGTTAAACAAGGGCAAGTACTAGCTAAACTGTTGTCAGATGATATTCACAATAAAATTGATGATTTGAATGAGCAAATTGAATCTCAGAAAAAACAATTGTCACAAATTACTGGACTTCCAATGGACCAGTTGGATAATATAAACCCTTCTCAAGGGATACAAATACTCGCACCTATAGATGGAAGTATAGTTAATTTACAAGCAAAAGAAGGTGAAGAACTTAATCAAGGGCAGATTATTGCACGTGTAGTTGATAATTCTAGGTTTAAAGTTGCTTGCAAGCTTACTACAGCTGAATTCAATAGGGTAAAAGAAGGACAAAAAGTTGTTCTAAATTTCCCTTATTTTGATGGATTCTATGAAGGAACAATAACAGAAATCAATTCGACCCCTATACCCAATAACGATAAAGATAATGAGTTTGGTACAAGTTTTGTTTACCATGCATTTGTAGAGGGCGATAATCCAGGTCTTATACAACCTGATATGGAGGTTAATATAGGATTAGTTAATGGCACAGATGTATCAGCTGGAGTTACGTATTTTATGTATGCTGGTAAGGTAGAAGGCTTTGCTAATGAAGAGAAAGTGCTTAATCAAGTTGAAGCAGTAGCTACAGAGGTTCATGTTAAAGAAATGCAAAACGTAAAAAAAGGTGACCCAATAGTAACTATGTCTGGCTCGGATGTTAAAGAAATGATACAAAAATATCTAGACAAAATTAGAGAATTAAATAATGAACGTAGAGAATATGTAACTAAGCTTGATCAATTAGAGATTAAATCGCCTATGGATGGTGTAGTCGGTGGAATATTTAGGCAAAAAGGTGAAAGTGTTGGTGCTGGAGATTGGATAGGAGATGTATATAATACGTCAAACATGATGATATGGACAGAAATAGATGATGTAGACATATTGCATGTAAAGCAAGATGCACCTGTAAAAGTGACTGTAGATGCTCTTCCTGGAGAACAATTTGAAGGTAAGGTAGAGAGGGTTTCAACAGTTAGTAGAGATAGAAATGGAGCAACTAGTTTTGCAGTGTCCATACAAGTTAAAGGAAGCCCGCAATTAAAACCAGGTATGCAGGCACGTGGTTTTATAGATGCTGGTAGTGCTAAAGATGTGTTATTGATTCCTTTAGAAGGCATCTTTGAAGAAGACGGAGTATCAAAAGTGGAAATATTAAAAAAAGATGGGACGACTGAAGTTGTGTCTGTAAAGCTAGGATTAATGAATGATAGATATGCTGAAGTAGTGAGTGGATTAAATGAAGGAGATGCCGTTATAACTGGTAGTACTGCTGATTTACTTCCAAGTCAACATATTAAGTCTGACGATTCGCTAATTCCATCTGGTGATGGTAGTAAAGATGACAAAGATGAAAATAATGAAAATAACGGAAACGATAATCTAGATGGTAATAACTAAGGAGGGGTAAAATATGGCACAAAAAAAGCGAATGTTCTCCTTCTTGATTAGATGGTGGTTTACTGCTAAAATGGCTGCTCATGGGATTATGGCAAACACACTGAGATCTTGTTTGACAGTATTAGGAGTGGCAATAGGAGTGGCGTCTGTTGTCAGTCTTATGGGAATAGGTGAAGGCGCAAGGCAATCTGTTGTTGAACAGTTTGAAAGCTTAGGGTCAAATGTAATAGAGATTAAAGCACAAAATCCATCAGTAGAATTTGAACCAGAGCTGGCTGAAGAACTTGTAGAAAGAGTCAATGGTATGGATATGGCTACGCCAGTTATACATACTAAGGCTACAATGAAGTGGAGAAGAGCCAGAGGAAATGTAGATATAATTGGTGTAAACGCTGATTTTGCTAAAATAAGGGATCATGATCTTATGTCGGGACATTTCTTTTCAGATCTTCATGTTAAACAGCGGTCACCAGTAGCTGTGTTGGGATATAACATTGGGGTTGGTCTGATGAATGGCAGAAACCCAGTTGGACAAACATTTATCCTAGACGGAAAGACATATAGAATACTTGGAGTATTAGAAAAAAAAGGTCCGAATAGTGCTGAAGCTATAGACGATAAAATAATTATTCCATATTCATCAAGCATGAAAATAGCAGATAAGAAAAAAGTTGATCAAATTTGGGGAAAAGCAAATTCTAGTGAAGAAGCTGATCTAGTAGTCGTTCAACTAGGTAGAATATTTAGACGTAGACTTGGATTAGACCAACTTGCACCTGTAATGGGATCTTCAAACGGTAAAGAAGAAAATGGAGAAGGTGGAGAGTTTATGGAAGGGGAAGTTATGGATGATGTTGATTCTCCGAAACCTTCCAATAAACCTGAGATACCAGGTAGTGGGGAAGAACTAGTTACTATTACTAGCTTAAATAAACTGGTTAAAGAAGCAGACAATGCAAATAGAGTTATGACATTATTGCTAGGAGGAATTGCAGCAGTGTCTCTTCTAGTAGGCGGACTAGGTATAATGAACATAATGCTTGTAGCTGTAACTGAAAGAACAGAAGAAATTGGGCTCCGAAGAGCTATAGGAGCAAAGCAACTTGATTTATTATTTCAGTTCATTTTAGAAGCACTTTATGTAAGTGCTATTGGTGCTATCGCAGGGATAGCTTTAGGAGTCTGGGGTCTTGGGGTATTTAGTAAGTACGGCTTCCAAACTGCAGTAAGTTTTCAGGCAATAAAGATTGCTACCTTAGTAGCATTAGCTTCAGGATTATTATTTGGTGTTTATCCTGCAGTATCAGCGTCATCACTTCCACCAGTTCAAGCTCTAAAGAGACAATAACATATTTTATAGTAACAATATTAAAGAAGGTCAAGGAGCCATCCTTGACCTTAATTTTACGCCTAATTTTAGTGTCTAGTAATAATTTTTTATAAATCTATTAAAATATATATGGTATAGTATATTAAGGATATTTTACAAGAGGTGATAAGATGAAAAAACTCCTAAGACCAAATTTATATGTGGATTCAATATTTGATATTGACTTACATAAGCTATGGAGTGCTGGATATGATTCAATAATAGTTGATATAGATAATACCCTTGTTGCATGGGATAAAAAAGAAGCTTCTGATTTTGTAGTAGATTGGTTTGAAAGAATAAAGAAAATAGGATTTAATGTTTGTTTAGTATCTAATAATACCGAAGATAGAGTGGTTAAGTTTAATGAAGCAGTAAAGGTTTGTGCTATACATAGAGCTACTAAACCAAGGAGAAAACCATTTATTAAAGCAATGGATAAAATGAACTCATCTCCTTCTAAGACGGTAGTAATTGGGGATCAGGTTTTTACTGATATTCTAGGAGGAAATAGAGCAGGGCTTTTTACAATACTAGTTGTACCTATTAGTGGCAATGAATTCATATGGACTAAATTTGTTCGTAGAATTGAGAGAATGGTTTTAAGAAAAATAAAGAAGGGAGAAAAAAATGATCATTGATGCAGATACAAAGTTATTTTGCCTTATAGGGCACCCTATATCAAAGAGTTTATCACCATTTATACATAATTATAGCTTTGAACATAATGAAATAAATGCAAGATATGTAGCTTTTGATGTTGATGAGGATGCTTTGGAAGATGCGGTTAAAGGAATAAAGGCATTAAATATACATGGATTTAATGTAACAATTCCTCACAAGGTAGAAGTAATAAAATTTTTAGACGAAATTGACGAAGAAGCAAATTTATTAGGAGCTGTAAATACTGTAAAAAATGTTAATGGGAAGCTAGTAGGATACAACACAGACGGAAGAGGTTTTATACGAGCTTTGCAAAATAATAATATAGATATAAAGGGTAAAAACATCACAATAATTGGAGCTGGAGGTGCTGCTAGAGCTATAGCAATGATTATGGCTAAAGATGGGGTAAGAAGTATTCAAGTGGCAAATAGAACAGTTGAGAAAGCAAAAATTATTGCAAATGAAATCTCTTCTAAACTTTCAAAAGTAATTACTGCATGGACAGATATAAAAAATATTAGTACTGTCGATATAGATATTGTTATTAATTGTACATCTGTAGGCATGTACCCTGATGTTGAATCTCTTATAATAGACCCGTGTATTTTCAACAAAAATACATTGATGTGTGATATTGTTTATAAACCAGCATTAACTAAGTTTCTGAATGTAGCAAAGCAAAATGGATATAGAATCATGGGTGGACTTGATATGCTTATATATCAAGCTCTTTTAAGTGAAGAAATTTGGCTTAATAAAAAAATAGGTTATAAAATTTTTAAGGGGAAAAAAAAGGATATTTTTGAAATATTGTAGAATAGTATCTATTATACAGAAATAGGTCGAAAGTACTATGACGAATATGTCTAAAGAACTAGTAAATTATTATAGTGGGTGAAAAAATGTTAAATAAAAACAAGATGAGATTGGGGGACCTATTATTATCAGTAGGAAAAATCACTGAAGCACAATTGCAGTATGCTTTAAAAGAACAAAAAGTTTCTGGCAAAAAAATTGGTGAAATACTTGTAGATAATAAATTCACAACTGAAATTGATATTATTGAAGTATTGGAGTTTCAATTAGGAATACCTCATATTGATTTAAGCAAATATTTTATTGATCCAGAAATTCCTAAATTAGTTCCAGAAAACGTGGCTAGAAGAAATATTTTAATACCTATAAGAAAAGAAAAAGGTAGGCTTTTTGTTGCTATGTCTGATCCACTAAATATCTTTGTAATAGATGATATAAAAATTATAAGTGGACTTGAAGTTGAACCAGTTATTTCTACTAAGAATGATATTTTAAATGCCATAGAGCAATACTATGGCAAACAAAGTGCTGAAAAGGCGATTGAAGATTTTAAGAAACAATATAAAGTTGATGATATTGAAGATATTGATGAAGAAATGATAAACGAAATTAATAATGCTCCTGTAGTTAGGTTAATAAATTCAATAATTAGACAAGCTGTCAAGGCTAAAGCAAGTGACATTCATATAGAGCCTTTTGAGAGCAATGTAAGAGTCCGCTTTAGAATTGATGGAGAGCTGCAAGAAATAATGTCACCAACAAAATCTACTCATTCAGCTATAGTAACTAGAATTAAGATTATGGGGAAAATGGATATTGCAGAAAAAAGGCTGCCTCAAGATGGAAGAGTTGAGACTAATATTGATGGACGTGATATTGACTTAAGGATTTCAGTTCTACCTACTGTACATGGTGAAAAGATAGTTATAAGATTGCTAGATAGAAGTAGCTTTTTATTATCTAAAGAGCAGCTAGGCTTTACTAAAAAAAATAGTGAGAGATTTGAAAATATTATTAATAATAGTAATGGGATAATACTCGTGACAGGTCCAACAGGTAGTGGGAAAACTACTACTCTTTATACAGTACTAAGAGAGCTGAATACAATTAACAAAAATATTATTACTGTAGAAGATCCAGTTGAGTATAGACTAGACGGTATAAATCAGGTCCAAGTAAATACTAAAGCAGGACTTACTTTTGCTAAAGGATTAAGGTCTATATTAAGGCAGGATCCAGATATTATCATGATTGGTGAAATAAGAGATGTTGAAACGGCACAGATAGCTGTCAGAGCTGCAATAACAGGGCATTTAGTTATTAGTACTATACATACTAATGACGCTCCATCCACTATAAGCAGGCTTGTAGACATGGGAATAGAGCCGTACTTGATAACATCCTCAGTAGTAGGTATTGTAGCCCAAAGATTAGTTAGAAAGATTTGCGATAGCTGTAAGATTAAATATGAAGCTTCTAACGAAGAAAAAGATATACTTGAGGTAGATAGAAATGAAAAGCTAATTCTTTATAAGGGCAAAGGATGCAATAGTTGTTATAATTCAGGATATAAAGGTAGGATTGCAGTACACGAAATTATGCCTATAACTAAAGGTATAAGAGAAATAATTAATAATAGAGGTTCTGTAGATATTATTAAAGATAAAGCATGCGAGGAGGGAATGAGTACTTTAAAGGATAGCTCTATTTATTTAGTTAAAAAAGGGATTACAACTGTAGAAGAACATATTAAAATTACTCACACTATGGAATAGGAGATGTAGATAATGGATATATTTGAATTGTTGCAAAAGACTATAGAGTCTAGTGCATCAGATTTACATATTACAGTTGGTTCAGCACCTATTTTAAGGATTAATGGTGAACTGAGAAGAATAGGAGATATTAAGTTAACTCCTGATGACACTACCAACATGGTTAAGAAGTTAACAGATGATTTTCAATTTAACAAGGTGGAGAATGAAGGCGAATTAGACATGTCTTTTTCTTATCACGGACTAGGAAGGTTTAGAGTCAATATCTATAAACAAAGAGGATCTTATGGAATAGCTATCAGAAGCGTAGCCCTAGAAATACCTAGTCTTGAAGAATTAAGCTTGCCTCCAATAATTGCTGAATTATCAAGAAAACAAAGAGGATTAATATTAGTCACAGGACCAACGGGAAGTGGGAAATCAACAACGCTCGCTTCAATGATAGATATTATAAACAATGAAAGAAGCTGTCATATTTTAACTCTAGAAGATCCTATAGAATATCTACATGGACATAACAAAAGTATCATCAACCAAAGAGAAATAGGGCATGATTCAAAGTCTTTTAGTAATGCTTTAAGAGCTGCCTTAAGACAAGATCCTGACGTCATATTAGTAGGTGAAATGAGGGATTTAGAAACCATGTCTATAGCTATTACTGCTGCTGAAACTGGTCATTTGGTTTTATCTACTCTACATACTTTAGGTGCTGCTAAAACCATAGATAGAATAATAGATGTTTTTCCGCCACATCAAAGACAGCAAATAGTTATGCAGCTTTCTACAGCATTAGAAGGAATAATATCCCAACAGTTATTACCTAAACAAGATAATAGCGGAAGAATAGCTGCCTTAGAGATTTTAGTTTCTACTCCTGCTATTCGCAACCTAATTAGAGAAGGTAAAACTCATCAAATCCCCACAGCCATACAAACAGGAGCAAGGTTTGGTATGAATACTATGGACAGCTATATATTAGATTTATACAAGAAAAAGCTAATTTCTAGAGAAACAGCAATAACTAATTCTATAGATAATGAAATGGTTAAAAGACAGCTGGGATTATAAAAGATAATCTAATTATATAATTTGAGGTGGACAACATGCCTATATATAAATATACAGCTATAAACAAGTCAGGTACTAAAATTACAAACGACTATTCCGCAAAATCTCAAGCAGAAGTTATGGTTATGCTAAAAGAAAATGGATTTTATCCTGTAAAAGTAGAAGAATATATTGAGAGAAAGGAAATAGCACTTTCAGATATTTTTAATAAAGTAACAATAAAAGATATAGCAGTTTTTTGCCGTCAATTTTATACTATGTTAAATGCTGGAGTTACTATAACAAGTACATTAGACATATTAAGGCAGCAAACTGAAAACAAAAAACTTAGAAAAATTATATCTGATATCTATGAAGAAGTGCAAAAAGGCTCAGCTTTTTCAGAAGCTTTAAAAAAGCATAGAGATGTTTTCCCTGACCTACTTATAAACATGGTCGAAGCTGGAGAAGTTAGCGGTAACTTGGATACTATAATGGACAGAATGGCTAATCACTTTGAAAAAGAATTTAAAATCAACAACAAAATTAAGAGTGCCATGGTGTACCCAATTATATTAAGTGTAGTAGCTATAGGGGTAGTAGTATTTCTTTTAACTTCTGTTATGCCTACATTTATTGGGATGTTTACAAGTAGTGGTGTTCCACTACCACTTCCTACTAGAATACTATTAGGCATTAGTTCAGCACTTCAAAATTATTGGTATATTTTCTTTGGAGGAATTATTTTAATAATTATTGGCTTTAACACTTACAAAAATACTGATGGAGGCAAATTACTCATTAGCAGAATTAAGCTTGCAATACCAGTTATAAAGGATTCAAACAAGAAAATCATAACATCTAGATTTACGAGAACATTATCAACACTTCTATCAAGTGGAGTACCGCTGTTAGAAGCTTTAGATATTGTTTCCAAGGTTGTTGGAAATGTAGTAGTAGAAAAAGGTATTAGTGTAGCAAAGGAAGAAGTTAGAAAAGGTTCAACTTTGGCAAAACCAATAAGAGAAACAGGACTTTTCCCTCCTATGGTAACTTCAATGATAGAAATAGGGGAAGAGTCAGGTGCATTAGACGATATATTAGAAAAAACAGCAAACTTTTATGATGAAGAGCTGGAAACAGCTATACAAAAGATGACTACATTAATTGAGCCAGTTATGATTGTACTTATGGCAGTTATAGTGGGTTTCATTGTTATTTCAATGGCTCTACCTATGTTTGATATGGTCAATACTGTTCAAATGTAGTTGAATAGATGGCAAAACTATTGTACTATTTTGAGGAGGTGATTTTAAGGACAAGCACAAAGATGAAATAATTGCTAATATTAAGTTTTATTCAAAATCAAAACAAGGGGGTAAAAATATGTTTAACTTTTTTTTAAAGCAAATGAAAAACAAAAAAGGATTTACACTAATTGAATTAATTGTTGTTATTGCTATTTTAGGTATTTTGGCGGCTATTGCTGTGCCAAGGTTTACTGGGACACAGCAACGGGCTGCTTTAAAAGTTCATGAAGCCAATATTAGAACTATTCAAAGTGCAGTTACTCTATATGAAGCCGAAGTAGGTTCATTGCCTGCAAATATTGATGCACTTATCCCTAATTATCTTGATTCAAATCCTAAAGTACCAAAAGGAGCAGTTGAAGGTAGTAATGGGTCAAATATGGAATATAAAGTAACAGTGGACACAGACGCCGGTACTTTTACTGTAGAGACTAAGAATATTAATTAACAATTAAAGAAAAATGATTGAGGAATGACTAATGCCAGACATTTGATGAGAAGAATGATTGTTTATAAATCTTAATTGATTTCAGTCATTTGATTTATCAACATACTTAAATTATTATCTTTTTCAAGCTTTTAAAATATGGAGGGGAGGTTATTTCCCTCCGTATTTTAGAAAGTGATACATATCTTTATCAACTGAAAAGAACGTATAAATGTATTTAAATTCTTTGTACGTTTTTTTGAGCTAATAATTGATAGTCTATTAGTAAAACAAAGCATGCGAGGAAGTGCTCAATATATGAAAAGGACATATAATCAAAAAGGCTTTACTTTAATCGAAGTTATCTTTTCTATAACACTATTAGGTATAATAGCATTATTTATACTACCTATGGCAATGTATGGAATGAAATTTGCTAAATGGAATAATATCAGACTTACAGCTCTAAACTTGGGGTATAGTCAAGTGGAATGGCTAAAGACACTAGATTATGATGATTTAGGGTTAGATATTACTAACTATTCTCCAAAGGGAATTGTTAAAGAGAACTTATATATGAACGAAGAAAACTCTAGCCCTCTAGAAATAGAAGGAATTGAATATACACTAAAGACAAGTATAGTTTGGGAAGAAGCTACATCAAGTACTAATGAACCTGTTCCAACAGCAACAAAAAAAATAAATGTAACTGTAGAAGCAAAAGATCCTTTTTCAGGTATGAAAAAAGAATATTCTGTGTTAGGTTCTCTAGTTGCCAGAGAAAGTGAAAGAGAGCCTACATATCCAGGGCATCTAAAGATATACACTTTTTTTCAGGAAGCAAATTTTCCAAAGAAAAATGTAATGATTAAAGTTACTCATAATTCAGGTGCACTTGTCTCTACAACTAATACAGACGGGGAAGGGCGAGCATTAGTTGGTAATTTAAAAGATGGTGAATACATAGTGAATCCTATTAAGTGGCAGTATCCTGAGCTTATGGTCATGCCTAATGGAGTTATTAATAATATTTCAACTCCTAAGTGGAGGACTGAAGAGAATATATTAGTTCCTAAATGGGATAAAAACAATCCACCATCTTATCCTTCACATAGTTTTTATGTTGATTTGCCTGGATATATAAAATTATTACATAGCAATAATTATCCTAATGCTATGTTGACAATTAAGCCAACTAGCGGATCATATAATCCGCCCGAAGGTGAGCCAATAGACCATATGCTTTTAAAGACTTCATTAGAAAAAATAAGTCAAACAAAGTTCTGGAGATTATGGTCATATGAATATGATATTACTTACGAAGATGAAAAGTATTTCTTAATTGAAAAAGAAAATGGGGCTTTGTGGGATGGTAACTTTAATATAAATAATATTTATGAAGCATCAAGTGAAGAATTACTACTTGCTTTTGGCTTAAAAAACTCTGGTGCTTGTAGTAAAACTAGGGATGGGTTAAACAGAATTAATGAAATATATATAGAATTTACTTCGGAAATAAGAAGTTTAGAATTATTAAATGATATGAAATTTTCATTAAATGATATGATAGTTGATAGCACTTCATATACGATTACTTCGGCTGATAATGGCAAGAATGCTAAAATTAAGATAGTTTTTGATAGTCCTAGCATTGAATTTATGGGAAATGAAATATCTTTTGAAATTATTGATTTTAACTCACTAGAAAACAATTATGGGATGAAATTAGCGAAAGATCTAAACAAGTGCACTCTAAAATTAATTGAATAAGGATTGAAAGAGATGAAAAAATACTTAAAAAATCAAGATGGATTTTCTTTGATGGAGCTTATTATTGTTGTGCCACTAATTAGTATAATTTTGCTCATTTCTTATAATATACTTTTTTTAAGCACTAAGAGCTTTAATAGTGTCAATGACAGTTTTAATACAGCTGAAGATTTAAGGATTTTCCTAACAGCTATTCATAAAGAAGCGAATCAGGCGAAAAAATCAGAGGAAAATTTGGATGCCTTATATAGGGTGAGTAAAAGTGAACTGCATATATACGCTGATATAGATAATGATTTTATTCCAGAGTTAGTTAGATACAGATTAGTGGGCAAGGAAATAAGAAAAGACATAAAAAAAGCTACTAATAATAAATATCCTTTAGAATTTACAAACCCATTTTTCAATGAAAAAGTAGTCTTATCAAATGTGAATAATGCTGAAATATTTAGTGAGGTAGAGAAGCTGAAAGAATCAGATACTGAAGAAGAAATTACTAAACAGGAAGGAAAAGACTACAGGAGAAAAGTTAAGATGAGATTGAAGATTTCTAAAGGTGAAGATAATAAACCCATAGTGATAGAAACATACTTAGTAACTAAGAGCAGAACGGAGTATGAGTAAACGGGAGGAAGCTCTATATGAAAGTACATGAAAATAACAAGGGAATAACTTTACCGATAGTACTCATTGTACTATTGATAACTATTATTTTCGGATTCACGATTATGTCGATGATCTCTACTCAAGCAAAATTGAATAACATTGATGATGCTTCAAAGAAAGCCTTTGAGTATGCCGAAGCAGGGTACAATGCCTATATGTGGCACTTGAACGACGATGTAAATTTCTATAGTACAACCGAAAGCCAAAATATGCAAAATGTAAATATACCTTTTCAAGAAGGATTTTATAAACTAGAAGTTACTAAACCAAGTGATACAGATAGATTTGTTACTATTAAATCTACAGGATGGACAAAACACAATCCTTCTGTTAAAAGAACAGTGTTAGCTAAAATCAGAAAAAAACAGTTTGTGCATCATGTATATGTAAGTGATAGTGATGGAGAGAATATTTGGTGGACAACTGGGGATGAAAGCCATGGGCCTTATCACACTAATGGAACATTAAGAATTCAAAAATCACCTAAATTCTTTGATACTGTAACTTATTCTACTAGTTTCGTAAAGGGAAGTTATTATAGTCCTGATTTTAAGGTTCAAGAACCTGTCCAACCTCAAAAGGTAGATACACTAGAGTTTCCTAAGAATAATGAAAAATTAAAAGAATGGGCTGAAAAGGATGGTATGGTTTTTCAAGGAAGAACTTGTATATATCTAGACGGTAAATATATAAATATTAGAAATGGAAACGCCAAAGAAGAAGAAATAATAAGAAAATCTATTTCTGAAATTGATAATAAAGTGATTTATGTAGAAGGTGAACAGGAAAGCGATGTGAGAAGAAAATTTAATTTAAATGCTGGCAATGTTTTTATCTCAGGTAAATTAGAAGGAAAACTTACAGTAGCAGCTAGTAACAACATCTACATAACTTACGATGATCCCACAAAATGGTATGAAGCAGAAGATAGAAACAAAGAGAATCCACCTATAGAAGCTCCAGCAAGTGGAGGGATTTTTTATTCAAATACTACTTTTACACCTAAAGATGAATTGTCAGTTTATGACAACGAGAAAAAAATTTATACAAGATACGCTAATGGTAAGGATATGTTAGGATTAATAGCAAATAATGATGTACTAATACTTCACTATGGATGGCCAAAGTACAAGGAAAACAGTGATGATAAAACATATTGGAGTTATAGATGGGGAAAGCAGCGTTACTGGAATAGGGGATGGAAATACAGATGGGTAAAATATGATTATAATTATGATGTAGCTCCTCATAATATTACTATTCATGCAGCAATTTTTGCTGTAACAGGTGGATTTGG
>Ga0224486_100253_pt1 | contig 21608 bp, 19 predicted proteins | sample TexhydDE_CT_test_FD_172013 | JGI IMG/M metagenome (GOLD analysis project Ga0224486, IMG submission 172013) | Fracking water microbial communities from deep shales in Oklahoma, United States - hydraulically fractured wells DE_CT_test ... | reverse complement strand
TAATTGTAAACGCCCTGCGCAAGTTTGAAAGTGCCGGGGTTATTGAGTCCAAGTCCCTGGGTATGAAGGGCACCTACATCCGGGTGTTGAATGACAGGTTGCTGGAGGAGCTGGAAAGGCTCAAGCAGCATTAAAAAATGAGTAGTTTAGAAATGAATAAATGAATAATTTATGCTTGACATCCGGTTATTGTTCTATTAAAATCTTCCTTAAAGAGAAGGTAAACTTAAAAGAGCTATTAAAAAATGTCTGGGTTACCTACTGGCATTAAGTAGAAAACTTAATGTCTTTAAAATAGGTAAAAAGCCCAGTATGTCAGAGATATGGCATACTGGGCTTTTTTATATATGTGCACCAGGACATGGGAACCTGATTCCGGTTGGGTGATCGCGCGTCCGCAAACCTGGACCAGTGCCTGTCCTTGTACCGGGCTAAACCAGAAAATGGGTGTTGGCATATGAGAACGGATTAAGCCGCAACCTCCTGTGTATGAGTATCCCATAAACAAGTTGGAGGTGGGAAGAACCGATAATTATAAAGCGGTGCAAAGCCATTACAAGTTTGGAAAGAGAGAAGGGGATTAAAATGGAATTTGCGGAAAAAGTGCTTACACCACAAGAGCAAAGAATACTTAGAGGTCGAGAAAGTGTGGAGCTAACAACTGAAGAGGCAAGAAATAAAAGAAAAAGGGTCAACAAGTTGCTGGCGAAATTCAGGTCCCGGCGGCCCCGGGTAAGTATTGAGAGAGCCCTTCTATTTACCGAGTCATTTAAAGAAACCGAAAGCTTGCCAATGGTACTTAGATGGGCCAAAGCTATGGAGCACATACTTAACAATATTGAGGTTGTGATAGGCGAAGATGAGTTAATTGTTGGCACCTGTGGCGGTTTAGGCAGGCACAGCATTTTGTATCCCGAGCTTAGGGGCTGTTGGCTGGAAGAAGGATTACAAAGGCTTAAGGAGCAAGGTTCGTATATTATTTCAGACGAAGATATCAAAATAGTTAAGGAAAAGATAGTGCCGTACTGGAAGGGTAAGACGGCGCATGAGACGTATATCAACTTGTTGCCTGAAGAAACAAGGTATCTAATTTACGGCGATGATATTTACGGTGCATCAGGCCTGATGCAGGATAATGCAAATATAAACGCAACACTGAACTGGGCGCCTGACTATAAAAAGGTTTTGGAAAAGGGTTTTCTTGGAATCAAGCAAGAGGCAGAAGAAAAGCTAAGGTCATTGGATGTTGTTGATTTAGAGAACCACATTAGTAAAGCACCATTTTTGAAAGCCGTTATTATAGTCTGTGACGCAATGATTGCTTTTGCTAAAAGATATGCAAAATTGGCCAGGGAAATGGCACTGAAGGAGAAGGATGAGAAAAGAAAGAAAGAGCTTGAAACTATAGCAGAAGTGTGCGAGTGGGTACCGGCGCACCCTGCAAGAACCTTCCATGAAGCCATCCAATCACAGTGGTTTACTCAGGTTGGGTTCAGGTTAGAACAGCCAACAACTGGAGTAATTTCAAACGGTAGGATTGATCAATACCTGTATCCTTACTATAAAAAGGATTTGGAAGAAGGGCGAATTGACGAAGATTCTGCATTGGAGTTGCTTGAATGCCTGTGGTTAAAAATAGCTGATTTTGTTCCCCTTAATGCGACTAATGCTAAATCTTTCTGGGAAGGTTATGCTCATTTTGAGCAAACAGTTATCGGTGGTCAAACAAGAGACGGTAGGGATGCTACCAACGAGTTATCATATTTAATTTTAAAATCTAAAAAAGAATTTCCGTTGAATTATCCTGATTTATCGGTAAGAATACATTCGCGAACGCCGGAGCCATTTTTACGTGAAGTATGTGAGCTTATAAGGGAGGGAACCGGTTTTCCAAAACTCCTAAATGATGAAGAAATAATACCACACCTGTTAGCCCAGGGTGCGTCACTGGAAGACGCCAGGGATTATACCGGTTGTGCATGTACAGAAGTCAGGATGGTCAATACCAGTACCTACATGGTTGTTGGTGGGAATATTAACTTGCCTGCAGCATTAGAGATGGCCTTAAATGACGGTGTGCTTAAGCTCAGAGGCAAAAAGCAGAAACTGGGTGTATCGACGGGTGATTCGAGAAACTTTGCCACCTTTGATGAGGTAATGAACGCCTTTCGCCTGCAGGTCGAATACCTGGTGAAGCATTTTTACATCAGGCAGACTGCATTAGAGATAACAAATTCAATGAAGCTAGCCGCACCTCTTATGTCCAGTCTCCACGACGTATGTATGAATGAACTTACAGATATTCACCAGCCCTTAAAGGGCGGGGTATCCGCAGATACCGGCAATATTAACTTTAATGGCTTCGGTACTGTAGTAGAATCTCTGGCAGCCATCAAGAAACTTGTGTATGATGATAGGAAAATTACAATGAGTGAATTGTTGGAAGCGCTCGAATCCAACTTCGAGGGGAAAGAAGCGCTGCGACAAATGCTATTGAATGCCCCGAAATACGGCAATAATGATCCCTACGCGGACAATATTGCCCGTGAAGTAGACGCTATGCTTCTTACTGCTGCGAGAAAGTTTAAAACTCCGAACGGCCACCAGTATATCAAATTTGTGCCGGTGACTTCACATGTTGGATTGGGCGCAGTATTAGGGGCTACCCCGAATGGCCGCAAAGCCGGAGAACCATTATCAGAGGGCATATCACCCACTCAAGGTGTCGATACTAAGGGACCAATAGCAACTCTTCTATCAATTGACAAGGCGAAAAGTAGAAAGTATTCCAACAGTCTTTCCAGGCTGTTAAATATCAAACTAAGCCCACAAGTTGTTGCAGGAGAAAAAGGTCTCAAGGATCTGATGACATTAGTAAGGACATTCTGTGATCTAAAGCTGTGGCACATCCAATTTAACATATTAAATAGCGATATTTTAAGGGATGCTCAGAAGCATCCAGAAAAGTACCGCAATCTTATTGTAAGGGTTGCTGGTTACAGTGCTTATTTCGTGGACCTTAGCCCTGAATTGCAAAATGAAATTATTAATAGGACTGAGCACCAATTTATGTAAGACGACATGGACATGTAATCAGGTAAGTTACTTAGTTGAATAGTTTATGGCCTGCTCTCCGCTGTTTCCTGCTTGCACAATATTAATAATGCAGCAGGAAACAGCGGGGGGGCTGAATTTTATTCGTTAATTTATTGCATTGGAGGCGGGGCGGTTATGGATCAGGGTGTAGAAGCTGGTGCTGGGAAAGTCGGCTTTATATTTAATATTCAAAAATTTTCCGTTCATGACGGACCGGGTATCCGCGATGTCATATTTATGAAGGGATGCCCATTGCGCTGCAGGTGGTGCTGCAATCCAGAATCACAAAATACTTTTGCAGAAGTTGGGTACATCCAAAAAAGATGTATTGGCGTCAAGGAATGCGGCTTTTGTTTAGAAAAGTGTCCACGAAATGCAATCTACGTTACTGAAAATGGTTTAGTTGATATTGACCGGCATCGCTGCAATAATTGTGGGGATTGTGCTTTAGTTTGCCCCGCCAAAGCTATTACCTTATTTGGCGAAAAAGTAGTTGTAGAAGACATCCTGAAAATGGTAGAACAAGACAGCGCATCGTGGAGATCTAATGGAGGAATTACAGTTAGCGGTGGGGAGCCGCTTTTGCAGTCGGAATTCGTAAGCAGCTTGTTTAAAGAGTGTCGAAAGAGGGGAATTAATACGGCCATAGAAACCAGCGGGTATGCCCGCTGGGAGAATATAGAAAAGGTGTGCCGGTATACAGATTTGATCTTTTATGACATTAAACATATGGATGCAGACAAGCATAAGGAATGCACGGGCGTTTCTAATGAACTAATCCTGGAGAATCTCCTAAAAATAAGCAGCAGCTTTCCCCAAACACCGGTAATTGTTAGAACCCCCATAATACCGGGTTTCAATGATACTGAAGAAAATATTGATGCTACGATCGAGTTTCTGTCTAAGGTTAAAAACCTCAAAGATTATGAACTGTTAGGATATCATGCTTTTGGTCAACCGAAGTACCGGCAGTTGGGCAGGCAATATCTGCTGGAAGGACTTAAGCCACCGGGCAAAGACTATATTTCCGAATTGAACGAGAGGGTAAGAGCTATGCTAAAGGAAAAAGGAGTGTTATAACAATATTTGCGTATAGAGAAAAATAAACATTTCCTGTAGTGTATGATATTTCTCTTGTATAGGACATCAGGTCCTAAAGGGAGAGAATTTAAAATGAGCCCGGCTGAATTTATAAATAAATATTTTATCATCGTTTTAATATTTGTAATATGTTCGGGACTGTTTTTAGGGTACTTCTACCCGGAGTATGGTCATTTTTTAGAAGCCCTTTATCCAGTCTCGCTTTTTGTTATGCTTTTCCCCATGATGATCACTATTAAAGTAAACGAAATGGTCATGGTATCTAAACGGATAGGTTTTATTACAGTGGTTATGTTTTTTAATTATCTTCTTTCTCCTCTTTTAGCGGCGTTTTTAGGACATGTTTTTTTATCGGGTTATCCGGATTTTGCTGTTGGACTTATTATTAGCAATGTGGTTCCGTGCGGCGGTATGATTGTTGCCTGGACTGCCATGTCCAGGGGAAATGCACCGATGACCCTGGTTATTACGGTGGTAAGCTTGCTGGCCGGTATTGCATTAATCCCTTTTTGGATTTGGGTCCTTGCCGGGAAATATGTGCCGGTTGATGGGTGGAAAATTTTGCAGACCATTTTTTTCACCATTGCTGTGCCGCTGCTTTTGGGCAACTTTACCAGGGTATGGCTAACCAAAAAATTTGGACGGGAAAAGTTTGACAGCCTAAAACCCGTTTTCACGGCTACTTCGTTATTAGGGCTGTTTATGATATTTTTTATTGCCATGATGTCTCAATCCCGCTTGATTTTAAAAAACCTCCAGTATATAGCTATAGTTGGGTTGCCCACCATAGTTTTTTATATCCTTCTTCTAGCTATAACTCTTCTATACGCGCGTTTTACCCGGACTACTTATCAGGATATGGTATCACTCGTCTACGGAGTTAACGGTAAAAACATGTCCATTGCGCTGGCCATTGCCGTGGTTTCTTTTTCCCCTTTAACAGTGCTGTTTCTCGCGGTTAAGTCAATTATTCAATTTTCTTTCCTAACAACTTTTTACAAAATAACACCATATTTACGGGAGTATTGGCTTAAGGTATTGCCAGCGCCAGCCGCGGAAGCGGATAAATCCGTGGAAAAAAACTTCTGATCCCATTGAAACCCGCATAATGTTCCTCGAGGTCGGTATAATCTACCTAGCAATACCCATTATACCTCTCAATAGCGGCAGGATGTGCTAGATAATAATGTTCCGAAAAGGCAAGTAAAAGCGAAAGCTTCCGGCAGACGCTTTTTAAATAAGACAAATTTCAGTAAAAAACAACAAATTCCTATTGCATAAACTATAATGCAATGGTACAATAACTATAAGCTTATCTTGAACTAATTTGCACAAATATAACCATAGGGCAACTGGTTACATGTGGTGTCATTTGCAAGGTTGGGGGGCGATCATAAAAATGTCGGCTCCGCCCCGTGACTCGAGCAAATGCATTTTACTAAAAAATTTCTCATGAACTGGAGGCGCCTATGGAACTGGAACAGGGTTATTTCCTGGTAAGCGGTTTCGCACAAACCCCAAAGGGGACACCTGTAAACGAAATGTACAAGCATATAGGAGCTATTTTATTAATTGACCGGACAACCAACCGTATAATTAAATCTGATTTTATCGTGGTTTCCAGCCTTACAAAAGAGGTTTTGCAGGATCTAATTCAAGGCTTTTGCGTAAACGAACCATTTGAAAATCTCGCAAATAAATTGAAGCACCATATTAATATTCCATCTTTAGGAGCAATTTTGCAGGCAATTAAATCTGCAATTGATCGATATAAAGATACAGCCCTGAATACAAAAACATAGGGTATATGCGGTTTTCGGGCCTGCTTCATTGTTTTTCTTTGCATTTTAATAATACAGTCAGCTGGTTACCTGCGGGTACATGTTTTTTCAAAAACATGTGTCTGTTAGCCGGTAATACCCAGCGCGTAAGACTATCGTTAATCCATTGACGATAGTTCTATGCTGCTGGGTATTTGTTTTTATAATAAACGTGAATAGAGGCACGTGATCACATTATCTTTAATTGCTATAGTGGAGGCACGGTAGCGGAAGATGCTGGAATAACAGCGGGAATAACGCAGTATTCGGACAACCTTATAAATCACATATACAGGGGGTGACAGTGTCTTAAAGTAGAGAAAATTAAGTCCCATAGTCTTAAATGGAAGGAGATGAAAGGTCGTGAATAAATGGTTAAGTAATAGGGACGTTGTGAGTGGCAGTTTGTTGTTTCTCTTTAGTGTATGGTTTTTTATGGCAGCGCGCGCATTGCCAGCCGGAAGCGGCAGCAGTATGCCGCCTGGGTATTTCCCGGCTTTTCTGGCCGTGGTTCTGGCGTTTTTGAGCCTGCTGGTTGTATTCAAAGGGATAAGAGAGAGTAACACTGAATACGAAAAAAAGGATCATAAAACAGTATGTCTATTGGTATTGCTGCTTATTGTATACATTATACTTTTTAAATACATGGGTTTTATAATCTCAACCATAATTTATCTGACTGCTGCAATGATTCTGCTTAAGGCCGGAAAGCTCATAAAGATAATCCCTGTTGCAGTGGTTATAGCCTTAGCCGTATATTTCATTTTTTCAAAGGGATTCCATATACCCCTTGGTTAGGAGGTGCAAAAAGTGGATTTGCTTTTGAGTGCACTTCATGGTGTATTTGAGCCGTATTCGCTTTTACTGCTGGCTTTGGGTGTGCTCATGGGAATTGTTTTTGGAGCAATTCCAGGTTTAACAGCAACAATGGGGGTAGCATTATTAACACCGTTGACATTCGTCTTGGAACCGGCCGCCGGGATTAACATGCTAATAGGAATTTATTGCGGTGGTATTTTTGGAGGAGCTATATCATCAGTTTTGGTCAATATACCCGGAACACCAGCCGGTATGATGACCACCCTTGACGGGTATCCGATGGGTCAAAGGGGAGAGGCTGGTAAGGCAATAGGTTATGCTGCAATTGCTTCTTTTTCGGGCGGGATTATCAGTGCGGTAGCATTAATAGTAGCTGCCCCGCAGTTAGCTAAAATTGCGCTGCAATTTGGGCCGGCTGAATACTTTGCGATTGCTGTATTTGGTTTAAGTGTTATTGCGAGTGTCTCCGGAAAATCCATTATAAAAGGTCTGATTTCCGGTGTTATTGGAATGATTGTAACAACGGTGGGAATGGATTATGTAACAAGTACTCCCCGATTTACTTTTGGGATTACTGCCTTGCTTTCAGGTTTCGCATTTATTCCGACAATGATTGGCCTGTTCGGAATGCGGGAATTTTTAATGCAGATTGGGACAGGGAGATATAAATACCAGTTGCAGCAAAATGTTGGTAAAATAACTCCTAGCTTAAGTGAAGTTAAAAGACTGTTTCCAGTTATTTTCCGCGGGGGGCTAATTGGCACGTTTATAGGAGCGTTGCCAGGTGCAGGGGGACCTATTGCTTCATTTATTTCTTATGATACTGCACGCAGGTCTTCCAAACACCCGGAAAAGTTTGGAACAGGGATTCCTGATGGGATTGTCGCTTCTGAGTCAGCTAACAACGGAGTAACTGGTGGAGCATTGATACCCATGTTAACTCTGGGTGTGCCCGGTGATGGCGTAACAGCAGTTATGCTGGGAGCTTTTATGGTCCATAATCTATTGCCTGGACCAATGTTGTTCCAGAACAATGGGGCCCTGGTATATGCAATTTATATAGGTTTTTTGTTGGCGAACATATTTATGCTGTTCTTTGGCCTGGTTGGAGCAAGATATTTTGCAAGAATATTAAACCTGCCTATGCCGGTATTACTACCGCTTATATCTGTCTTAACTGTCGTAGGCGCTTACTCAATTAGAAACAACCCCTTCGATATAGCAGTAATGCTTGCCTTTGGCGTTTTAGGTTATTTAATGTCGGAATTAAAAATCCCTGCCATGCCTATGGTCCTGGGGATTGTTTTGGGTCCGATTGCAGAAGCAAATTTACGAGGCGCGTTATTAATTTCAAAGGGTAGCTGGCTTATCTTCTTAAAAGAACCAATTAGTCTAGTTTTGCTGATAATTAGTTTTATAATGGCGGCTTATCCCTATTTAAGCCGTACATTGAGTCGCAAAACTAAACTTGAAAAGTCTACGGCTAAAGCATGATTCAGGTTACTAATCATAAATTCGGAAGGAGGGTTTATGCATAAGGAAGGTTTTTGAAAACAGCAAAAAGGGCTTAGAAAACTAAATGCAAGGAGGGGGGGGTAGATTAAAAAGTATTCCTGAATATTTTGTGCGCTATAAAAATAAAAAGCATGGGAGGGGTAATCTAGAATGAAGGTTGAAAGGAAAATAAAAATTTTTCTTGTGTCAATGCTTGTTTTAGTACTTGCTCTTGTTGCAGGTTGTGGTCAAAAGACATCCAGCGAGGGAAAATCTCAAGGTGCTGCTTCAGATAAGTTTCCCAACAAGCCAATTACACTAATTTGTCCGTATGATGCAGGTGGCGGTTCCGACCAGGTTACCAGATTTTTAGCGTCCATTGCTGAAAAGGAACTTGGTGTACCTATAAATGTAGTTAACATGCCCGGAGGCTCCGGAGCTACAGGTTATGCCGAATTAACGAAAAGAGAGCCTGATGGATATACTCTTTGTACCACCACTTCAACCATTGTTACCCATAAGCTGTTAGGAAACCTGGATGTTAATCACCGTGACTATGAACTGGTATTTGGATACAACTATGAACCTGCTGCCATCGGGGTAAATGCTAGCCGTGGCTGGAATACCCTGGAGGATTTTATTAAGTATTGCAAGGAAAATCCGGGTAAAGTTTCTATGGGGACCTCTGCGTTTGGAGGAATCTGGAATATCGCTACTCATGCGGCGATGCCAGTTCTGGGTGTTCAATGGAATGTTGTACCTGCAGGTGGAGGCGGTGCACAGCCGGTTGTACAGGCAGCAGGAGGTAAAATTGATGCCGTCACTGCCAGTCCCCTGGAAATGAATGCACAGGTTCAGGCGGGTAAACTGAAAATTTTAGCCGTTATGTCCGATGAACGCCTGGAGTCGTTCCCTGACATTCCTACATTTAAGGAACTGGGATATGATCTCTCAGTGACAACTACCAGGGCTATTATTGCTCCAAAAGGAACTCCCCAGGACAGAATCAAGGTTTTATATGAGGCATTTGCCAAGGCAGCAGCTTCAGAAAAATACAAGGATTTCTTGAAGACGCAGGGTAGCGGTTGGATGTCTGAAGATGGAGAGGCCATGCTTAAGTATTACGATGAGCAGGAGAAAGAGTTTGAAAAAATACTAAAGCAAAAGTAGCTCATTAAAAGTCCTGGGTGGGGTGGTCCCCCACCCAGGGTCTGATTTATAAAAAATTGCGAGGGGGTTTTCAAAAATTGAACAGAAAAAACGGCAAAATTTACGTCGACGCTTTCCTTTGTAAAGGATGTAGTCTTTGCATTGACTTTTGCCCCAAGGAAGCCCTTAAACCAAGCACTACTATGAACAAAAAAGGAGTTTTTCCTCCCGTAGTTGACGATGAAAAATGCATCCTCTGCGGTACATGTACTTTATTCTGTCCAGATTTTGCCATCTTTATTGCTGAAGATTCTACTTTAGAATCCAGGGGGGCATGAAGTCAATGAAGGGGAAAGTAGAGTTCATCCAAGGAAATATAGCGTGCGCCAAAGGAGCGCTGGTCGCAGGTTGCAGGTTTTTTGCCGGGTATCCCATTACCCCTTCAACTGAAATTGCAGAATTTATGTCAAGGGAATTACCCAAAGTTGGCGGCTATTATGTTCAGATGGAAGATGAGATTGGCTCAATGGCCTCGCTGATAGGTGCTTCTTATACCGGGCTAAAAGTAATGACAGCAACTTCTGGCCCCGGCTTTACATTGATGCAGGAAAACTTGGGAAATGCTGTTATGGAAGAGGCGCCTTGTGTTATAGTTAATGTTCAAAGGGGAGGGCCGGCTATCGGTCAGGCCACTAAATCTTCACAAAGTGATATCATGCAGAGCCGCTGGGGCAGCCACGGCGATTATGAAATCATTGCTTTGGCTCCTTATTCAGGACAGGAAATGTTTGATTTAACTATTCGGGCGTTTAATCTGGCGGAAAAATATCGTGTGCCCGTAATTGTTTTATCGGATGAAATCCTGGGACATGCCCGGGAAAAAGTCATAATTCGGGATCAAGAAGAAATTGAAATAATCAATCGCAAAAAGCCGCTTCTACCGCCGGGAGAATATAAAACTTTTCAGCCGGATGAGGATATGATTCCTCCAATGGCCTCATTGGGTGAAGGCTACCGCATACTGGTTGAACCACAAACGCATGATGAAACAGGACGAAGGGCCGCACACATTCCTGAAGCACACGACAAGTTAATACGCAGGTTATGCGCTAAAATAAATAATAATGTTGAAGATATTGCGGAAATCGATGCGAGATTTATGGAAGATGCAGAGGCTGCTATTGTTTCTTATGGTTCCGCAGCACGTTCTTCATTGGGAGCAGTTAAACAGGCGAGAAATCAGGGCATAAAACTCGGTTATATTAGACTAAAAACAATTTGGCCATTTCATGAAGCCTATATAAGAAATCTAGCCCGTAATTTAAAGGCATTGTTCGTTGTTGAGAATAATTTAGGGCAAATGTACCTGGAAGTACAGCGGGCATGCCGGGACCTTGTGGACGATATTATTTCAATAACGAAAATTGGCGGGGAAATGCACAGTATTGATGAAATCTTAAGACCTGTAAACGAGGTGATTTCATGAGACACCCATTATTAAAGTATATAAGAGAAAATGAGTTGCCATTTATATTCTGTCCGGGATGCGGTAGCGGTATCATACTTCGCTGTACTTTAGAAGCAATGTTGGAAAGCAATCATAATTTAGATGAATTTGTCCTGCTTTCCGGCAGCGGCTGCAATGGCTGGATTGCGCCGCCCTTTAACGTTGACGTCTTTCATACAAATCACGGGCGGCCCATTGCCTATGCCACAGGTGTAAAAATCGGTCGTCCTGATTTAAAGGTAATTGTATTTACAGGAGACGGGGACAGCGCGGCAATTGGGGGCAATCATTTGATCCATGCCGCAAGGCGGAACATTGATATGCTGGTCATTTGTATAAACAACAGCAACTATGGCATGACGGGTGGACAGTTATCTCCAACAACCCCGTTCAAGGCCTATACCATGACCAGCCCGTATGGGAATCCCGAACCGCCCTTTGACCTGTGCAAGTTAGTGGAAGCGTGTGGAGCCAGTTTTGTAGCCCGATGGACCACAGCCCATCCGGTGCAACTGAAAAAATCAATAGCTAAGGGCTTATCGAAAAAAGGGTTTGCTTTTATCGATGTGATCAGTCAGTGTCCCACGCAATTTGGACGTCGCCTTGGTTATAAGAGTGCATCAGAGATGGTGCGGTGGTTTAAAAAAGCGTCAAAAACATACAACGGACCAGAGGGCCTGCAGAGTTTTAATGGGGATCAAATTCCAGTCGGTGAATTTATTGACAGGGAATTACCTGAATTTACCGAGGTACTACGATCAATTGCAGAAGAAGCCAGGCAATCGGGAGGTGCCAATTAGTGAGCCGCATTGAATGCAGAATTTCCGGCTTTGGTGGACAAGGTGTTATGCTTGCCGGTGTTGTACTGGGATTGGCCGCAATCTTAGATGGGAAAAATGCTGCACACACTCAATCATACGGCCCCGAAGCAAGGGGTGGGGCCGCCCGTTCCGACCTGGTAATCTCGGACGAGGAAATAGACACCCTGCTTGTGACCAAACCGAATATCGTAGTTGCCATGTCTCAAGAAGCTTATGATAAGTACTTATATGGAAAGCCTTTCGATTATGCTTTTGTTGATTCAAGCATGGTTCAGTTAAAAGATGTTCAGTCCGAACGGCTCTATGCGATTCCTGTAACTAAATATACAGTAGATGAATTCGGGTTAAAACTGGTTGCAAATATGGTTATGTTAGGGGTTATTAACAGAGTTACAAAAATCGTGTCTGATGATGCATTGAGGCAGGCAGTTGAAGAATCCGTTCCATCCAAGACAGTAGATTTAAACCTCAAAGCCGTTAATTACGGGTTATCTCTTGCCGTGAATTATTAAACTAAATAAGGGGTTAGCAGCATGGCGGTTTTAAGTATTCCTTTTCATAAAAACGAAATAACAGTTGACATCCCCGATAAAAATCTTTTAGGAGTTTTGGAGCCAAAACCCGTACGACCTCTTAGTGATCCTTTAACCGTAATTAAACAGGCGCTCAAAAGCCCGATAAACAGTAAACCCCTGATTGAGCTGGCAAAGGGGAAAAAAAGGGTGACCATTGTTGTTACTGATATTACCAGGCCATGCCCTGATTCCCTATTGCTGCCACCCGTAATTGAAGAATTACAGAATGCAGGGGTGAAGACAGAAAATATCACTATTTTAGTTGCTACCGGGCTTCACCGCCCAAACACAGAAGATGAGCTGGTTGAAAAACTCGGCAGCCAGATCGTTGAAAATATTAAGGTAGTTAACCACGTGGGGTATGATGATTCGGGTTTGACATATTTAGGTAAAACGAAATACGGTTGCCCCGTATGGGTGAATAAACTTGTTTTGCAGGCAGATCTGGTCATTAGTACAGGAATAATTGAACCGCACTTTTTTGCCGGTTTTAGCGGGGGCCGCAAAAGCATTGCCATTGGGGTAGCGGGGGAAGAAACAATAATGTTTCAACACCGCCCCGCAGTTTTTGACCACCCGCAAACAAAGTTAGGCAATTTAAGTGGAAACATTTTTCACGAAAATGCCATGGAAATAGCTGAAATGGCCGGGCTGGGTTTTATTGTCAATGCGGTATTAAACGACAGGGCAGAGATAGCAGGCATTGTAGCGGGTGACTTCAGGGAGGCCTTTTACCGGGGAGTAGAAATGGCCCGGGATATCTACGAAGTGGAAATTGCCGGACAGGCGGACATTGCCATTGCCGGCGTTGGTTTCCCCAAAGATACAAATTTATATCAGGCCACAAGGGGCGCCAGTTGTATTGCCTTTAGTCAATTCCCCTCTGTAAAAAGAGGTGGTTTGATTATAACGCCCGCCCAAACTGAAGAGGGAGCAGGTGAAGGGCTGGGAGAAAAACGGTTTTACGATCTTATGAGTAAAGCGTCGAACATAGATGAGCTAATTGATAACATCAGGGCAAACGGTTACCCTGCCGGTGGTCAAAGGGCATACCTGCTTGCCTTAACCCTAAAACATGCTGACCTGATCATTACCAATTCTAAAACTCCTGACATAGTCCAGGATATGCATATGAAGGCAATGGCCAGTTTGCAAGAGGCTTTAAATTATGGATTAGAGCGTTTCGGCGAGGATGCCAAAGTTGTGGTATTACCCCATAGCATTCAGGTAATGACAGTTAAGGGAGGCGACGCTTAATTGCCAAAGTACGAGATTAGATTTGGTGGTTTTGGTGGACAGGGTGTTGTACTTGCCGGAGTAATTTTAGCTAAAGCCGCCAGCATAGAAGAAGGGAAAAACGCCGTCCAAACTCAACTCTATGGACCGGACAGCCGTGGGGGAGCGGCAAAATCGGAGGTTGTCATTTCGGACGAGAAAATCGATTACCCTAAAGTGGATAAAACTGATTTGCTCGTTTTAATGTCTCAGGAAGCAGCAGAGAAGTACGGCTCTGAAATCAAGGACAATTCCATCATTATTTATGATGCGGATTTAGTGCAGCTGAACCTGAGCGGAAGTTTTACGCCCTACCCGGTTCGGGCAACAAAAATTGCAGCTGATATGGGTAACAAAATAGCCGCGAACATGGTGATGTTGGGGGCTGTTTCTGCGGCCACGAATATCGTTTCCCTTGAATCACTGCTGAAAATTATTGAAGCCAGTGTTCCTGCGTATGCCAAAGAACTGAACATGAACGCAGCCAGGGAAGGTTTTAGAGCCGTGAAAGAAATTATGGGGAGGAGGGGCGGCAATGAGAATTAGCGGTCGTCAATTTTTACAGGGAAATGAGGCAGTGGTAGAGGCCGCAATCGCTGCGGGTTGCCGCTTTTTTGCCGGGTACCCTATTACCCCTGCCTCAGAGATAGCCGAAACCATGGCCATAAGGATGCCGCAGGAAAAGGGCATTTTTATGCAGATGGAAGACGAGTTGGCATCCCTCAGCGCAGTGATTGGCGCTTCATGGGCCGGCGCTAAAGCAATGACTGCTACATCAGGACCTGGCTTCTCACTGATGCAGGAGAACATAGGTATGGCGGTCATGACGGAAACACCCTGCGTAATTGTGGATGTGCAGCGCAGTGGACCCAGTTCTGGTCAGGCAACCAGGGCGGCCCAGGGAGATCTAATGCAGGCCAAATGGGGGAGTCATGGCGACTATGAATTAATAGTCATTTATCCCAATTCAGTACAGGAATTATATGATAAAACGATAGAAGCGTTTAATTTAGCGGAGAAGTACAGGACTCCTGTTATTCTTTTGAGTGACGAAATTATAGCCCATATGAGGGAAAACATTTATATACCCGAAACGTTAGATATAATTGAGAGAAAAAGGCCGAGGCCTGAAGATAAGGAACACTTCCTGCCCTGGAAGCCTGATGACGACGGCATACCTCCCATGGCAAAATTTGGGGACGGATTTAAAGTAATGGTTGAAAACAACACCCATGATGCAACAGGCAGAACTAATCAAACGGATGCAGCCCTTCACACCCAGCTAATCAACAGGTTATGCAACAAAATACTAAATGCTAAAAAGGACATTGTTAAAACAGAGGGCTTGTTCCTGGACGATGCGGAACTGGTTGTAGTATCTTGCGGTTGCGTTTCCCGCTCCGCCCTGGAAGCGGTCAAATTGGCCCGACAGAAGGGGATTAAGGCCGGTTATTTCCGGTTGATTACCATCTGGCCATTTGCCGATGAGCAGTTAATTGAGGTGGCAGGGGCTACTAAAAAGATGTTAGTCGCTGAAATGAATACTGGTAAATTACTTAGGGAAGTAAAACGCGTTGTAGACCCCTATGGAGTGCAGGTTAATCATTTGCCCAAAATTGGGGGCGCCTATCATACACCAGGTGAAATACTGGCTTCCATTGAAAAGGCGGTGAAAGAAAATGAGTGAGGTTGTACGGCAGCATCCTGCATTTAAATACATGCGCAAGCAATTTTTACCCCATATTTGGTGCCCTGGTTGTGGCAATGGACTTATATTGGCGGCTATTATCCGGGCCATAGACGAATTGGGAATAGATATTGATGAAACCAGCTTTGTAACGGGTATAGGATGCTGGGGCCTTACAGGCAACTATATAAATGCGGACTGGTTGCACACTACACACGGGAGAGCCCTACCCATGGCAACCGGGTTAAAATTAATGAACCCGAAATTGAAAGTTTTTGCCCTTACGGGTGATGGAGACCTGGCGGCCATTGGTGGCAACCATTTTATCCATGCCGCAAGGCGTAATGTAGATTTAATTACCATTTGTTCAAACAATATGATCTTCGGTCGAACGGGCGGTCAGGTAGCCCCCACTACCCCCGAGGGAAAATATGCGTCCACTTCGCCCTATGGGAATATTGAAAGACCTTTTGACCTCTGTCGCTTAGCTGAAGCGGCAGGTGCTACCCATGTGGAACGGTGGACCGTAATGCATCCCGTGCCGTTGACAAAAGCCATTAAAAAGGCAATTGAACATAAGGGTTTTTCCTTTATCGAGGTTCTTTCACCCTGTCCCGTTCAATACGGAAGAAAGAATAAATTCCGTAATCCCAGTGTTTTGTATAACTGGGTTAAAGAACAGTCAGTTAGTATAAAAAAAGCCCAGGATATGTCTGAGCAAGAATTAGAAGGAAAAATTATAATTGGTGAGTTTGTGAAAAAGGAAAATATCCCTGACTTGTCAGCGCAACTGTTAAAACTCCAAGAGAGTTGTGAAAAGAAGAGCTAAGGGGTGAAATAATGTATAAGGTTTTACTTGCTGATCCATTAGAAGAGGTCGGTATTAAAATTCTTGAAAAAGAATGTGAAGTTACAAAGGCTTTTGATATTGATAAAGCCGGGTTGTTAAAAATTATTGAAGACTACGATGCAGTTCTTGTGAGGGTAAATACTCCGATTGATAAAGAAATTATTGATAAGGCCAAAAAGCTTAAAGTAATTGGAATGCCCGGCGCTGGACTGAACCATATAGATGTTGAGTATGCGAAAAAGAAAAATATTAAAGTATATAATGTTCCTGGCGGCAATATGGATTCAGTCGCTGAATTAACTTTTGCTCATATTTTAGCTTTAAGCAGGCGCATTTACGCTGCGAGTAAAAAGGTGAAGGAGGAAGGCTGCTGGAATAAATACCTATTTATGGGCAATGAGTTGTCCGGGAAAACCATTGGGATTATAGGAGTAGGAAAAATAGGTTTACGTGTTGCTGAAATTGCCCGTGCCTTCAAAATGCAGGTTGTTGCGTATGACCCGTATGTAACCCAGGATGCCTTACCCGACGACATACGGTTAATGACTTTGGATGAGTTGTTTGCAACTGCAGACATAATTACAATCCACGTTCCCTTGACTAAAGAAACATATCATTTGATATCGTACGATCAGATTAAAAAAATGAAAGACGGCGCCTATATTGTGAACATGAGCCGGGGTGGGGTTCTCGATGAGGAGGCTGCTTATGAGGCTCTTAAAAACGGTAAGCTTGCCGGTGTAGGATGTGATGTTTTAGAAGATGAACCACCCCCGGAAAAACCCGTAAAACATATTAAATTGTTTGATTTAGATAATTTCTTAATTACCCCTCATTTGGGTGCCTGGACTGTTGAAGCCCAAAACCGTGTCGCCGAAATAATTGCCCAGAAAATGCTCGAAGGCCTGAAGAATAACTGACGGAGGGAGTCAATAATGCTTTTGTATGAGATTGAAGGAAAAGCAATTTTTAAATCTTATGGTATCCCTATTCCCCGTGGTGAAAAAGCTACAACCCCGGAGGAAGCCAAAGAAGCAGCAGAGAAAATTGGCAGCGAAGTAGTTCTAAAGGCTCAGATCTCTTCCGGCGGGAGGGGGAAGGCTGGAGTAGTTAAGTTTGCAAAAACTCCTGATGAGGCAAAGGCTCTTGCTGGGCAGTTACTTGGAAAGGAAGTAAAGGGAGAAACAGTTAAATTATTACTGGTTGAGGAAAAGATTAATATTGCCAAAGAATTGTATTTGGGCATTACCCTGGATCCTGAATTGCAAAAGCCGGTTATTATTGGTTGTGCAGAAGGCGGAATGGATATCGAAGAGGTTGCAGAAAAGCACCCGGAAAAAATTGTTAAGCAGCCTTTAGAAGTTTTAAAACCCTTTAAAATTCATCAGGCGAATGACTTTATGCGGCAGCTTGGTTTTCATGGAAAGCAGCTTGTTCAGGCCGGAAAGATTTTGTATGGTCTAGTCAGGGTGTATTTCGATTATGATGCCACTACTGTAGAAATTAACCCGCTAGTGATAACTGGCGATAATGAAATAATTGCTGCGGATTCTAAGTTGGTTGTTGATGATTCTTCCAGCTACAGGCATCCGGATCTGCCATGGGAAAGGTTAAATGAAAATCTGAAGCCTTTAGAAAAAGAAGCAAAAGAAGCAGGATTTCCATTTGTCCTCCTGGAGAATAATGGCTATATAGGAATTATTGGTGGTGGCGCCGGTGTTGGATTAGCTACCATGGACACAATTTACCACCATGGAGGTATCCCGGCCAACTTTTTGGACACCGGCGGTGGTGTAACGAGGGAGAGAATGGCAAAGGCCTTAGAGGTAGTGTTGAAGACACCCGGAGTTAAGGGAGTAATTGCAAATTTATTTGGGGGAATCAATAACTGCGCTATTATGGCCCAGGGCATTGTTGATGTCTTAGAAAAGCATAAGGTCGATATACCTATAGTTGTCAAAATGAGGGGGCACCATCAGGAAGAAGGCTGGAAGCTGCTGGAAAAGTATAACGTGCCTTTGATAAAATACGGTTCTACTGATGAAGCAGCTGAATTATTGATGAAACTGGTTCGTGAGAGGAGTGCCGGAAATGTCAGTCTTGGTTGATGAAAATACCAAGGTAGTTATTCAAGGAATAACAGGTAAACACGGCTCTCATCATACTAAATTGATGCTGGAGTATAATGCAAAAGTACTGGCAGGAGTGACTCCTGGCAAAGGTGGAAGTGAAGTTTATGGCGTGCCTGTCTATGATACAGTAAAAGAAGCATTGGAACAGCATCCCGATATTAATGCTTCATTAATTATGGTGCCTCCGCCAGGAGTTTTATCTGCTGCTGAAGAGGCAATTGAAAATGGGATACCTTTAGTAGTTATAGTAACGGAGCATGTTCCGGTTCATGATACTTTAAAGATTAAATGGTTGGCCAAGGAATATGGGACAATAGTTATAGGACCCAACACCATTGGCATTATCAGCCCTGGAAAATCAAAAGTGGGAATAATGCCTGGCTATATCTACAGCCAGGGAAATATTGGTGTTATATCCAGAAGTGGGACCATGACTCATGAAATTTCATCAAATTTAACTTATAACGGCATAGGCCAGTCCACCTGTATAGGGATTGGCGGGGACCCGGTGAATGGTCTTACAGCAGTTGAAGCACTGGAGTTGTTTAAAGATGATGACGAGACAAAGGCAATTGTTCTTATCGGTGAAATCGGAGGAAGCAACGAAGAATTAGTCGCCGAGTATATAGAGAAAACTAACTATCCCAAACAGGTGTATGCTTTTATTGGAGGACAGCTTGCACCTCAGGGGAAAAGGATGGGGCATGCCGGTGCCATAGTACAAAAGGGCAAAGGAACTGCTGCATCAAAAATGGAGAGATTAAAAAAAGCTGGAGTAAAGGTCGCTAAAACTATGGACGAGTTGGTAAACATGATCAAAATAGACGGCTATGGAAAAGCAGAGACAATTCAAAAGCATATATCCTAAATCAGGTGATTGGGGAATTTATTGTGGTCTTTTAAAAGGGAGAAAGGGAGACAGGTAAATGAAAGGTTTTTACGGACGATTGCTCCGGGTTGATCTTTCAACCAGGCAATGGCAGGTGGAGGAAATTCCGGATGAAGTACTGGCCGCATACCTGGGCGGTAAAGGATTAGGCACTTACCTGATGCTCCAGAACATCCCGCCCGGGGCCGATCCGCTGGGACCGCAAAACTGCCTCATTTTCACCACCGGCCCCGCCACAGGAACGGCCATGCCCGGTTCCAACCGTTTTGGCGTCTTTGCCCGGTCGCCTCTCACCGGTTTTTACGGTGAGTCCTACTCCGGCGGTAACGTGGGGGCGGTGATGAAGAAAACCGGTTACGATGCCGTTGTCATCCAGGGCCGGGCAGATAGGCCCACCCTGCTGGAGATCAGCGATAAAGGTGTCGCTTTCCGGGATGCCACCAAACTGTGGGGCCTGGACTGCTACGCCGCCGAAGATATGGCCCTGGCCGAGGTGGGGGGCAAGGACGCCCAGGCGGTGGTCATCGGCCCGGCCGGTGAAAACCTGGTCCGCTACGCCTGCATTGAAAACAACTACTGGCGTTCTGCCGGGCGAACCGGCATGGGCGCCGTTATGGGGTCCAAAAAATTAAAGGCCATTGTTTTCCATGGTAAAGTCAGCTGCGAGCTGGCCGACCCGGCAGGGCTGAAACAATATTTGGCGGAGCTAGCCCAAAAGGCAAAGGACAACCCCGGAGTACTGGGCTACCGCAAATACGGTACTCCCCAGATGGTGTCGCTGATGAATTCCGTGGGCGCCTTTCCGGCCAGGTACTGGAGCCGGGGAACCCTGCCCGGATGGGAGTCCCTTACCGGCGACTACCTGGTCGAAAACTTTGAAGTGCAGCCTCGAGCCTGCCGCCCATGCCTGTTGATCTGCGGTAAGCTTACACGGGTGACCAGGGGGAGGCACAAAGGGCTTGCGGTGGAAGGCCCGGAATACGAAACCATTTATTCCTTCGGCGGGCTCTGCTGCATTAAAGATCTGGCCGAAATCGTCTACCTGAACGACCTCTGCGACCGCCTGGGCCTAGACACTATCAGCGCGGGCAACATGGTGGCCTTTGCCATCACGGCCGCCGAAAAAGGCGTCCTGGATGTAGACGTGAAATACGGGGATGCGGAAGGCGTAGCCAAAATGTTGCACCAGATAGCCCGGCGCGAAGGAGTGGGCGACCTCCTGGCCGAAGGCATCCGCACGGCGGCGGAGAAGCTGGGCCTGGGTGACCTGGCCATCCATGTCAAGGGGATGGAGCCGGCCGGCTACGATCCCCGGGTGCTGCACGGCATGGGCCTCTCCTATGCCACCTCCCCGCGGGGGGCCTGCCACCTGCGGGCTACATTCTACAAGCCCGAGCTGGCCGGGTTGATTGACCCCAAAACCACGGAGGGGAAGGCGGAGCTCTTGATCGATTATGAGGACCGGCTGGCCATTTACGACGCCCTGATTCTCTGCCGTTTTTACCGGGACCTGGTCCTGTGGGAAGACCTGGTCAGGCTGGTCAACGCCACCACGGGCCTGGGCGTGGATGAAGGCCAGCTGCGCCGCATGGCCAAACGGATAGTGTCGGCCACCCGGCAATTTAACATCCAGCAGGGCCTGACCCGGGATGACGACAGCCTACCTTCCCGCTTCTTTAAAGAGCCGCTGGAAAACGGGGACGTTCTCCCGGAAGAGAATTTCAGGCAGATGCTTGCCGATTATTACCGGCTGCGGGGCTGGGATGAGCAGGGCCGCCCCGTTAGCAGGGAATAATCAATGAACAGAAATCCCACCCGGTATAAAAGTGGCCTTACGGTTAAGGTTCTCATTAACTCCTGGGAGCAAGACCCGGGAGTTTTTCTATTTGCTTTGCCACTTCGGCAGCCATCCCGGGCAGGGCCATTTTAACCTCCGGGTAAAGCATCAACCATGATTCATTCTGGTTACCGGTCATCGTACAATTAAAGCCAGGTTTTTAAACGTTCCTTAAACACCACAATGCCCTGGCGGGTAACGGCAACGGCATTATCCCGGCGTAATTCACCAAGGATGCGGTTGGCCGTTTCCCTGGAGGTGCCCACCAGGTTGGCCAGCTCCTGGTTGGTGAGCGGCACGGTGATGCGGATGCCGCCGCCCTCCGGCTCGCCGTGTTCCGCGGCCAGCTCCAGGAGCACGCTGGCCAGGCGGCGGGTGGTGTCTTTTAAAGCCAGCTCCATGATCTGCCGCTGGGATACCCGCAGGCGCCGGGCCATGACCTTGAGCAGGGCCAGGGCGATGGAAGGGTTCTTCAGGATGAGGGCGTCCATATCCCGGTTGCGGATCAGCCCCACGTGGGCGTCTTCCACCACGGCGGCGCAGGCCGGGTATTCCC